>Ga0315291_10004903_pt1 | contig 16898 bp, 8 predicted proteins | sample YL17G12_20_MG_FD_203070 | JGI IMG/M metagenome (GOLD analysis project Ga0315291, IMG submission 203070) | Sediment microbial communities from Yellowstone Lake, YNP, Wyoming, USA - YL17G12_20 | ecosystem: Environmental > Aquatic > Freshwater > Lake > Sediment | place: USA: Wyoming | collected...
TATGTTGAACGAGAAATAAAAAATAAGTTCGATAAAATTATAAAAAGTTACAACATGGTTGCGGTTGTCGGTGCAAGACAAGCAGGAAAAACTACGTTTCTTAAGAAGCAAATGGAGCAATCAAAATCTAAATATATCTTATTTGACGACCCTGATGTACGCTCATTATTTGATGATGATGTAAAAAAATTTGAACTACAGTATCTTGAGGGTTATGATCTTTCAGTTCTTGATGAAGTGCAATCCTGTAAAGACGCAGGACGGAAATTAAAATATCTTGTTGATTCAGGCCGAAAATTATGGATTACATCTTCATCAGAAGTTATTCTTGGAAAAGAAATCCTCTCATATCTAGTCGGTAGAATTTCAATTGTAAAACTATATCCATTTTCTTTTGAAGAATTTTTAAATGCAAAAGAACAGAAAGAAATGTCGACGGTTGTTGCTCAAAGACTGATGTGGGAACATATGCAATATGGTGGATATCCTAAAGTTGTATTGACAAACGATTATGAAATGAAAAAAACAATACTAAGTGACCTATACGAAACGATGCTTCTAAAAGATGTCGCAAGAACATTTTCGATTGATGATATCCGCTCTTTAGAGGAGTTTGCTAAATATCTTGCGTTAGGCACTGGTGCAATCATCTCGTATGGAGAGTTATCAAACTCATTAAAGATGTCGTTTCGAACCATTAAGAAATATCTTGATGCCATGGAAAAAAGTTACTTCATTGCAAGAGTGTATCCTTATTATACAAATAAACTCAAAGAGATTGTTAAACAGCCAAAATTGTATTTCATTGATACTGGACTAAGAAACATTATTGCAAAAAGTTTTGATGTAAAATCTGATGGTAAGTTGTTTGAAAATTATGTTTTTACCGAGATGTTAAAGCTTGGTATAATACCAAAATACTGGCGTACGAAAACAAAAACCGAAGTTGATTTTATCGTTGAAAAAAACAATGCCGTCATTCCCATTGAAGTTAAACTCAGTGCAGAACCTGGTAAGATTGAACGGGGTTTAAGATCTTTTATTGAGAAGTATAAACCAAAAACTGCACTTGTTTTAACCTATAAAGGAAAACACGGGGATATGAACGTCAATGGATGCAAGGTATATTTCATTGATGTTAATGATTTAAAACAATATATTGTATGATTGTTAAATCTTAGAACTTGTTACCATTACTTTTAAGCCAAATACACCCTAAAAAAGTAGAATCGGATAAGAAAGAGGTTTTCCATAACAACAAAAGTTAAGAATGAATTTAAACTGTATAGATTATTTATAATAGTTTTTTCAGCTGCTCAATAAAATATTATATGTATTGTGGTCAAAGAGAACAAAACGTACAAGTTCAATATCATCATACTCTTTTAGATAATCAATAGTTTTCAAAGCAATATTTACTGCTTCAGGTTTGGGATAGCTTTAGATGCCAGTTCCATTAACCGAGAAAGCTATATTTTTTATGTTTCTTGTATTAGTAAGTTTTAGTCTCTGGATATTAAACTAAAGTTATACTTGTAATCCTTTAAACAACAATTGTGATATTTTGAATAATAATGGATGATCTTCAATGAACCTCAGAAGGAGTTTATCAAATGATCTGTTTCTTGGTATAGTAACTGATAATGGATCTGACCAATCACTCTCATAATTATGAACATCCTTAACTTTTACCTTGATTTGATATGTTCCTTTTATAGTCCATGAATGTTTTGCACCTGCTGTTAAACCTGAATTATATGGTCCTACCCAACCACTGTTTGTATCATCACCCCAGTCAAACCAATAAAACACTTGGTCCCCGTCAGAATCACTCGTGTTGCTCGTGAAAGTGTATTCCACGTTGATCTTACCTTTTGTGGATCCTGATGGTTTTGCTGGTTTATCAGGCGGTTGGTTACTAATGGTTATTGTATATGGGTCCGACCAGCTGCTCACAGCACCATTTGTGTCCCTTGCTTTCGCCTTTATATAGTAAACGCCTGGTTCAGACCATTTGTGGCTGATCTCAACTAGTACACCTGATGTATGTGGTCCTAGCCAATCACTTGTTGTACCATCATCCCAGTCAACAAAATAATAGATATCGTCACCATCTTGGTCAAAGGAATAAACAAAGAGTGTGTTGTTTTCCTCTGATATTATGGGTTTTATTGGTGGGTTGTTTGGTTCATTTCCAGTTGTGAAATCCCATATTGTACTAGTATTAGAGGAATTATAGTAGTCCCAAACAATTATCTTCCAATAATATAGGGTATTGTACTGTATTGCACCAGGTGGGTCATAGTAATTTTCGGTCTGGTTTGAGGAAACTGATGGCGGATTGCTGTTTGTCCCGAAATACACATCAAAAGTTATACTGTCATTTTCTGGGTCGCTACAATTCCAACTTAAAGATGCATTTATGTCAACTCCGGTTTCTTCGTTTGCCGGGTTAGGATCACATGGCTCGTTTGGTGGGTTGTTAATATATGTTGTGAAACACCATAGTGGTCCTGTCGTGTTTGCTCCGCAATCATCAAATGCTTTTATTTTCCAGTAATAAATTGTTCCAGGATTTAATGTTCCTGGATCATATGTTGTGTTTATTTGTCCTGATGAAACTAAGGATGGATTATTGCTTGTTCCAAAATAAACATCATAAGTCAAACTATCGTTATCTGGGTCGGTGCAATTCCAATAAAGGTTAGTATTGATATCAATTCCTGTTGTATTATTACCTGGATTTGAATTATTTGGTAGATTTGGTGGTATATTCCTCAAACCCAAACTATAATAGCCACCTGCGGCGGTGGCAATGAAATTGCTGTTGGGCGATGGCACACTGCATTGACCATCACCGTTTAGTCCCCAGGCGATGATGGAGCCGTTTTCCTTCAAACCCAAACTATGATAATAGCCAGCGGTGACATCTGTGAAGTTGCTGTTAGGTAATGGGACACTGCACTGGCCATAGTTGTTCAATCCCCAGGCGACGATGTGATATGACTCAAGTGGTTGTTGTCTGTTTTTGTCGGCAAATATAGTTGTGTTGAGTAAAGTAAACATCATGACCAATGAAACTACAATTACACCAAATTTTTTTCTAAAATTATTTTTTTGCATAATCTTTTTTACCCCCTATTAAAACTTATTCCTCTCTTACAGAATGCCATATTTTATTTTGATTTAAATTTTGTGAAAAAAATATATGCAACAAAAGTAAATAAAAACAATATAAAAAATACAATTTATTACAGAGATTTCATTTCAACAATTATTATTATGGAATTAAAAAAAAGAAAAAAAGAGTTTTTTATTTAGATTTTTTTATGCTAATATGTTCCTTAATATTGGGAACATATTTGGATATTTTTGTAATATCCATTGCATCAAGTTGAATCCATTAATAGTTCTGGCTCTCGGTGTTGTAAGAGATACATCTATTTCACAGAAGTCAGATGTGTTGTCTGAATTTATTATTTTGATTGTTCCTGTGAATGTTTTCCTTTTTACTGGTGGCGCTACAACTTCTACTGTTACTGTTACGCAGTCAGGATAAGCAAGACCTGTTCCAGAAGCTGGTGTGAATATCCATGATGTGCTCCAATTTGGAAGTGTAGTTGTGTCTACTTCCCAGTTCAAGAACGATCCATTTTCTCCACAGTTACACACTTGGAATGTACCGTTTACTGTAGAATTTCCTTTTACTTTTTCCCAAACTAGACTGCCTTCACAGCATATAGCAGCGTCTGGGGTTTGGATTTTAACGTGAAGACACCACGAACCATTTAATCCTGCTGGATGATATTGGTACCAACCACCTAAATCTATCCTGTATCTCCATGAGCTTTTTCCCTCATACCAAGAAGCTTCGTTTGCGTCATATCCAACTGGATAATCACCGGTCTCAGATGCATTATATACATAGGGACGGCATACGATCCAGGTATCTTTTGACGCGTCAATAGTGTAATCTGCAATGAATTCATGATACGCATAGCCTTCGCCCGTAACATTATCTGATTCGTTGACTATTTGTACCAAGGGTAGTGTTTCATTTCCCTCATAGATCATCATATCGTAGTCATGTGTTGGAATAGATACATTTTGGACTGCATGGTACCATTCTACTCCCAAAATCTTATATCCATCATATGCAGCGAGTTCAACGTTGGTCAATCTTATGGCAAATTGGGCAATTAAAGGTTCTGTGGCCCATCCAATGACATATTCAGGTACACCATCATCGTATTGGAACCATTCGTGTGCCATTGATTGTGGTTGGATTTCATTATATCCAAGCCAGATTTCTTTTGCTTCTGAGTCTGATATTTGTTTTTTATCTGTATTTGCTATAACCAGTGTGGATGATAACATTACAACTGTTATTAGCAAAATAACTGCTCCTTTTAAAAATTGTTTTATATTTTTCATTATTTTTCCTCCGTTTGCTTTTTATATGTGTAACATACAATAGGTCTTATATACCATTATGTAAAAAGGCATATAAGTGTGTAAATTTCTATATTTTTATGTAAAACATGGAGAAAAAGAAGTTATTTTTAGACTTTTTACAGTTATTTTTATTTCTAATAAATTATCAAAAATGAAAAAACCACTTAACAGATATAAACTCTTATTTTTTACTGGTAAAAACGAGTCCAAATCTCCTTCCCCAAAATTTTTATATAAATAAGTTCAAGAGGTCATAAAAAGATTAAAGACTCAACAGATTTGGAATGTATTTTTATGGCGGCAAATTGGGGTTCAAATCCCGGTACGGGCGTGCTATTAATTAACATGATTCTCCTACGGGAGAAAATCAGACTGATTTCATTTTTATAATTAATTTAAATTTGTTAAAATAAAAAAGAAAAAAAGAGTTTTATTTTAGATTTTTTTATGCTAATATGTGTCTTAATATTGGAAACACATTAGGATATTTTTGTAATATCCAATGTAACAAGTTGAATCCATTTATGGTTCTGGCTCTTGGTGTTATTAAAGATACGTCTATTTCGCAGAAGTCTGTTGGGTCATCTGAGTTAACAATATTGATTGTTCCTGTGAATGTTTTCTTTTTCTCAAGTGGTGCTACAACTGATACATTTACTGTCACCCATATTCCATCTGGTAAACCTGTTCCACTTTGTGGTGTGAAAGTCCATGTACCCCATGTTGGGTAAGAGTCAATTTTCCAATTGAGTAGCGAACCTATTTCACCAACATTTCCAACTTGGACATCACCTGTAACTGTTGAATTTGTCTTTACTTTATCCCAGCTTAGAGATCCATCACAGTCTAGATTAGGAACAGCTGGACTAATTTCGGATATAAAGTAGGCACCCAATTGGTCTCCAGGAACAGGAGTATCACATTGTTGTATACCAAAGAGAATCCCAGCATTTGTATTCCATGCTGTTGTAAATCCAAGACCACATGCTTTATTAGAAACTCCGCCAGGACTTACTGCTACAAATGAAACACCGGTATATGCGCCAGTTCCTGGATCAAATTGATGGAATGTACACTGCGGATTTGGATCCACAAAAACTGAGCACCATAAGTAGGGACCACCTACTGAAACATCATCCCATGCTAGTCCATAGATGATTTTTGTGTTAGTATATGTAGTAATAATATTACCTTCCATATCAATTTCAAATAGGTTGTTATTGTTCCATCTATCAGTTACCCATAGGTGATCAGTTGCTGGGTCGTATGCTAATCCGCTAGGCCACTTCACAGGAGCAGGTATTGAGTCAACAACAGTTCCCACTTCAGTAAACACATCAATAGAGTAACTATTATCAGTACCACCATAGAAATACTCGCCATCCCATGCAAGGTCTATCCAGCCCCAATCTGTGGTTCCTGGTTGGTCAAAACTATCCACATAGTTTCCATCAAAATCAAAAATATAGACCTTGTTTGGAGTAGATCCATTGTTACCACCTGTTATGAAGAAATTAACGTCGTTACATTCACAGCCCACTGTTTGGAAATCACCAGTTGAGTTTTCTAAACCCCACATGAACTCAAGGTCACCAAGACCTCTAAAATCCATAGTTCTTATCAACTTTATATTTACTCCAGCGTCTGATAAAATTTCTTTTTTGTCTGCAATTTGACATGATGCAGTTGTAGATACTAAAATAAACAACGCTATCAAACTACATTCAACTATTTCTTTTCTCATTTTTACCTCCCTCTTATCTTAATCTATTAACATATTATAAACATTACCCAAATTTATTAGATAAAAAGATATAAAAACAATATAAAAAAATACAATTGTTACAATGATTTCATATCAACATTACTATAATCTTTTGGTTGAGATTCAAAAAAAGTATACCATACATTTGTTTTTCTGGTTTATTATAAATAAGACGATGAAGCCCAATACAGCCATTTGGATACATTTTAAACAAAAAAAGATGATATAGTCATCAACAGTAATTATTATGGTCTTAAATCACCTGAAAATAAAAATAATAAAAAAAAAAGAAAATAGAGGTAAATATTGGTTATTAGAGTTCCCAATTTATTATTATATTTCAGGGAGTGGTATCATAATTGGACCCCATTTCCAAATGAGTTTTTCTCTTGGAGTTGCTGCTATATCCCCAGACACTGCTGTTATTCTAACATGCATTATACCAAAGCCGATATAATATACGAGTCGTATATCTTTTAATTCACCTGGACCCAGATTGTCAATAGTCCCGTTTTTTAGTTTATCAAATATATTAATTCCTAATGGACCACCACGGACATATATTTCCCATTCTATATTTGTTAGATTATCCGCCCCATTGTTTTTAATTCTAGCTTTTACTCCAAGTCCTCCGCTGATATTCTGTATATTTAGTCTTGATGGTCCTGGATCAGGTTTAGTAACATTTACCGTAGTATAATTAATATCAAACTTTCTCGGTAAACTAATATCTGTGACTCTTAATGTTACATTGTAGGTTCCAATCTTCATATATCTATGTGTAGGATTTTGTTGATAATTATATGTAGAGTTATCACCAAAGTCCCATCTAAATATATATGGCCATTGCCCTTGTTCTGCATCACCATTGAAAAATATAGTATCACCAGCTTTACCCTCATACGGCCCATTTGCATTACAGATTAATGGATCTGTCTCATTTGGATTACGACCATAAATCTCAACATCATCAAGCCATATCTGACATCCATCTATATTTTCCTCTGAATAGTATTGAAAACGTATTTTTACATTACTTTCATTAGCATATTCTGACAAATCAATATGATCTCCCAGGTCAGTATCATTCCAATCCCAGTCATCATATGGGTTATTAGCATACTTATCTTCGCACCAAAGCGACTCTCCCCATGTGTTACCCCCATCAGTTGAAATTGAAACGTTTAGATCACATTCATCATCAGATGAAGCAATCCACCAATCCGTCATCCAGAAGAACGATAATCGAACTATAGTATAATTTTTTAAATTTAGACTTGGGGTAACAAGCCATTCATCCTGCAGGTTTATATTATTATAACATATTGCATTGTAAGGTGGACTATGACTAAGGTTCTCACCAGGCTCAATCTGCCAAGTCGCAGCTGAATTAGTCGTATTTATTGTCCAATCCGATGGAAATGTACTATCTTTGAAACTTTCACTTAAAATTACTTCATAACCATCTAACATACCTGTATCTTGTCTATCGTCCAGGGATGACAATTCATTGTCTTGAGTAGTTTTTGTTGATCCATTTATCGAAGTATGTGCTGAAGCAAAAAGGTTGGAGAATAGTAGTACTGAAACAATCAACAAAATACCAGCTTCTTTCAAAATATTTTTTCTTTTTTCAAATTTCTTCATATTTTTTTCTACCTCCCCTTTAAAATAATTCCTTCCTTGCGACATTTAATAAATTATGTTAATTTAAATGTTATCATTTCAAAAATTTCTATATGCAACAAAAAGATAAATAAAATATCATTTAAAATACAAATTGTTACACTGATTTTGTTTAAAAAAATAGAAGTTTAATGGGGGGTCTAGCATGATTTTGAGAGGGAGGAAGGAAAGAATATGATAAAAAATGTTTATTCTAAACTTCCAAGTCTAGACCCCCCACAATATTAACAATGGTTAATATCTTATTTATAATTTATGTTATTAATCTGATTTCATTATTAATAAAAAAAAAGAAAGAAAAAAAATATTAATATTTTTTTATTGTCCTAACCTACTCCAACTTATTATAATCAATTACTGATTATTTAAAATTCAATAATTTAAAACAATTAGAAAGAGGTTTAACAATTTTTTATCTTATACCATGGACAATTTTTACAACCATTATATTGTTTATAAGCATAACACTCCGTTCCAACATCGTTTGCTACAAACCAGCATGCATCTCCAAGATTTCTTTTATAAGAATCGCATTTTTTTCTTTTATCAATTGGACAGTCTAAAAATTCCCAGCAATTCTGAAATTTTTGCTCTTTGGTTTTACTACTCATATTCAAGATTATAATAATACATTTAATATTTACATTTTTGTTTTTTTTTTGGGGGAATTAATTAAGGGTAAATAAAAAAAACACATGATTATTTATTATTCCAAGTTTTTTCTAATCATATTTTTCATAAGGTAATTTTTTAAAAAACCCAATATAGACTATCATTTGAAAAAAGTGAAAGTGATAATATTAAAAGATGTTAAAGACACTTCTTTATGTAACTACCCTACTTCATCTTCAAACATCAAAATAATTCTTCAAGTTTATTAACTTCAGGATTCGTAATTCCATGTATTTTTATTAGAAAAATATATTCCATAATTTCAACTTTATTTATAATTGAACTGTATTCATTAAATAGGAGTTCCTTGAATTTTTTTGCATGGTTAATATCTATAGCCGCAAAAACAAGTATCCAATCATAAATTCCATGAATATAGCCACCACTTTCAATATTTATTCCAATTTCTTTCCCCTTTTTTTATTTTTATTCTTTCCATTCTTATTTGAGCACCACCCAAATATACTTATTCATTTCAAATTACTTCTGTTAGATTATATTAATATTAACAGAAGTTTGTACGATTCTTGTCTAAAATTTTTATTTTAAACTACTCCAATACCTCTTCGTCTCATTCACCTCCACTTTGATTGACATAGTCAATCATATTAAAATTTGTTAGTTTTTGCATATAATTTTATCGAAATTTTTAACATTAATTTACGAAAATAAAAAAATAAATAATATTAAAAAACCAAATTATTACAAAAATTTTATTTATAAACAATGGTATATATAATTTAAAAAAATGAAAAAAAAGGTTTAAAAAATTCCGTCAAAAATACCTTTGGTTTTTTTGTGTTTTTCTCCCGTTGGAATAACCCCCAGATCACACCCGCGTATCCATATATCACAGCTAAATCCGTAGATCATGGCCGTTTTAGACATAGCCGACCCTTTCATAATTTTTTCTTTCTTTTCTCCAATTTGAATCAAAAATTATATTTTTAAATGTTATCAATAAAAAATATTTGCTTACAGCAAAAAGTAATTGTAGGTTATAGTTAAAAAAAAGAAAAAGATAATTTTTATTTTTTAATTAAATTTCATAGGGTTCTTCTTGAGGATTTGGATCGTAATTGCGCATTACTATTCCACGAATAACTTTTGGAAAGATTTTAAATAATGGTGCCGCAAGTCTAACTCCTAACCAGTCATCCCAGTAATTTGACTCCCAGGTATTACGAAATGAAAAGACAAAACCTGCATTTTTCCTATTGTCCATGAAATTATTCATCTGAACTATATTTTGATTACTTCCTGAAAGTAGAATACCTTCTATATTGTTATCATTGATATTATTACTTGTTATAATGTTTTTACTGCCACTAGAAATCTTTATTCCTGCATTATTACCTGTAATATTGTTACCAGTTATCTCATTAGAAACACATAATACTCCTTTTATTGAAATACCCTCCATGTTACTGTTAATTATCAGGTTTCCACTAATATTATTCTGACTACTGCTACCAGTTAGTTGTATTCCTCCAAAATTACCATCTATGATATTGTCAATAATCTCATTTTGTTTACTATTAACCTCTAATGTTATACCAAAATCACCATTTCCTGTTATTGTGTTGCCTGATATAATATTACGATCTGACCCTTGTAAAAAGATCCCTTGAAAGTTATTACCTGAGATTATGTTATCTGAAATTGTTATACGTGTACTAGTACCTTGAAGGTAAATACCATAAGAACTATATTTTATATTATTATTTGAAATAATGCTTAGCTGCTTAAGAGGATATACTGCAATTCCATCTTGCCCACCTACGGCCCCAGTTATTGTAAATCCATTGATTTCAGCATTGTTAGAATTTATACGAACAACATGATCTTGCCCGACTACACCACTGATAATCGTTGTATCTCTATTTTCACCAATTACTAGTATTTGTTTATTTATGTGAATATTTTCTTGATAAGGTGATAAATCGTCATAGACATATACAGTATCACCATCAGTAGCGTTATCAATCGCATCCTGAATACTAGTGTAATTTTCTGGTTCACTTCCACCAACATACCACCAGGTTCCAAGATTCATTGGTTTATAATTAATTAAAGAATTTTCATTTGTTGCTGATACAACACCTGCTCCTGCTAACAAAATTATTATTCCCATACTTAAAGCTGCTTCTAATAATTTTTTATTCATAATTTTTTTCTACCTCCCTTTTAACAAATCCTTTTCTGTAATATTTAATAGATGTTGTTTATTTAAATGTTATGATATAATAGGTTAATTAAATAAAAAAATAAAAATTGTTAGAGTAATTTCCTTTTTTAAACGTCTATTATACTGAATTAAAATCGAAAAAAAAGACTTTTAAAAATCCATACAAATATACTTTAGGTTTAGTATTTCAAAAAAAATAAAAAGAATTATTTTGTTTTTTCTAAAAATAAAAAAAAGAAAGAAATGGTTTATCACTGGATAAAAATAATAGTACCAAATATAAATCCATTTGCAGATTTGGTAGCAACATTTGCAGAAGGAGCACTCACTGTTACAGTCACATTGATTTTCCCAAATCCAAATATTTTATTTACTTTCGCTATTTTTTCCTCTCCAACACTTAAATTTTCAAAGGTTTGAGAACTATGAACATCTATAGTACCCAGTAATCCCCCAACAACAGAAAAGCTACAATTTACATCAGTTGCTTCAACTAAACCAGTGTTTTTTATAACTGCTCTGATTTTTGAAAACCCTCCAATAATTTTTAAGATATCAAAATATGCTGCCTCTGATACAATATTTACGGACAGCGGTTCTGACCATTCGCTATCTAAACCTATAGCATCTCTAGCTTTTACTCTGACCTCATATGTACCAGGTTTTTCCCATTTATGAATTAAAAATGCATTTTCCCCTGACTCAATCCTATCAGTCCATGTAATAGTTCCATCGTCCCAATCAAAGCAGTATTTTAACATATCATTATCCGGATCTATTGATAAAGTCGAATAGGTATAATTTATACCTATTTCTCCAAAAATAGGTCCATTTGGTTTATCAGGTTTACCTGGTTTATCAGATACTTTTGTAATTCGCATGGACGGATCATTAAATGGTTCCCATTCTTCAACAGTCTTACAATCATATGCAGACCACATACCAAATTGATTGAGATAATTGGTTAATGCCTTTGTCCATAAATCACCCGTAGTTTTTGCGCTTTGTATTTTGTATGCTTTAAATGCATTTTGTTCCATAGCTCCTGTTAGACCTTCAGTACAATAATAACCAGTATAACCCCAACCTAATGCTGAATTACCATATGATGCAATTCCTCCACCATGAGCATTTTTTACAAATGACCATCCAAAACAGTTATCCCCTGCAAATTCGCAATTTGAGCATCCACCAATGATAACAATTGGAAGTTGTTCCTTATTGTTAAGAGCTTCTATCCTTAAATAAAAGTATGAACCTATAGGCCACCATGTTTCAAAATCGTTATGTGGATGGGTTGCCCAAGTTTCATCTGTTCCATGTCCAGTCATATAAAAAAAGCCTGTTCCATTATCAATAGCACTATCAATATTTATACCAAATTGTAATCTTCCATTAGTTGCCCAGATTTTATCTGGGATAAATCCATCCATTATATCAATAGCATTTTGATTAAGATACTCACCCTCATCCACTGAAGCATAATCTTGAAACGAATCCCCTCCGCAGACCACGAATTTTTGAAACCACTCCTCCATATATGCTCCTGTTGATTCGTAATTAATAATCTTATCTACAACACCAGTAATTTCATTTAGCCCTCTAAAGGCAAGCCTACCTAGACAAATATCTGGATATGCATCTACAAAATCAGTTCGGCCCTGATAATTATATTCTCCAAATATATCGTTGTTATTTGAATCCCAACTACAAAAATTACTATTTGCATCGTATATATCAGAATAATATAAATCACTGATTATACTTATTTCATACCCATCTTGAACATATGACATTCTAACAGGAATTTTATTTTCTCCACCTGCAAGTAGTGCATATGTTACATTCCATTGTTCAACAGAATTTTTTAGGAAATACTTTATTTTCTCTTGATCGTCTCTACCTGTTGCAGGAAAATAATAACCATTGTAAATTTCATCAAGTGTAACTAGTTTAGTTGCCACCCCACTATCGTTTTTATAATCCGCTAATGGTAGTAATTTATCATAAAACTCTGTGGGCGTTATTATAACCATATCGTACTCATCTTGAAAAACGACTGGTTGAGTGGATTCATGATATTCTACTAAAATTTCAACCTTATTTGCATATTCAATTATATCTTGACCTGGAGAATACCTAACAGGATAAAAATTAACAGTTAAATATTCTACATGTTGGATATCATCAAGACCACAACCTACATTATAATCGTACCAACTATTTGGGAAAAAATCCGTACTTTCATAGATTGTATTATCTTTAATTATTATATCTTCAAAAACCTTCTTTTCAGGTATATTATTTAAATTCATTAAAAGTACAGGTTCTGGTGAAGGTTGAATTTTACCAGATAAAACTTTTTTATTAATTTGTACTGGATTGCATTCTATATCTTCAATTGTTGTTCCAAACGGAAAGACAAATATTTTAGTATAAATGGGTAAAACAGGTTTGCCTGTTTTCAACATATATGAAGTTGCTTCAGATATACTAAGAGTTATATATTGATCATTTTCCTTTATTAATGGTTCTGAAAAATTAATAGATTCAATTTTTTCTTTGACAGTTGATTCTTCTTCTGCATCAATTATTACTAAAAAATTAGTAATAAAGAGAATACAAACTAAAAAACCTATAATTTTTTTGTTCATTTTATTCTAACCCCCTTTAAAATATAATTCTTATCATTGTAATCATCTATTAGGATTTAAAGACTACGATAAATATTTTTAAAAAAAGTTAAAAATAAAAAACAATAATTATATTAAACAAATACAAAAAAGTATTAAAATATAACCGATAATTATTTAAATTAATAAATATACTATATATAGGGGAGATTAAAAAAATGTTTAGTTTGAATATATTTCCAAAAAAAATTACATCAAAATTAACCTTATTTATTGTTATACTATCCTTAGTTACAATGCCAAATGTTCTAGCAGAATCAATAAATAACCAAGATAATTTGCAAAAAAATTCAAATTTAAAATTCAAACAACAGGTTATTAATGATACTGAATGGAAACAAATAACTAATAACGGTTTTGGAAAAAAAACCAATCTAGCAACTAGAGGAATGGCTGTGTACAATGACGAATTGTATATCGGGACACATAATGTTAAATTACCTAAATTTTTTGAGGATAAATTTCCAAAATTATATGAGAATATATCTCAATTATTACCAAATATACTTCCAAAATATTTAAATAGAATTTTTTTCCTAAAAACAATCTATGGGTTAAAAAGTTATCTTAGAGATAATAGCCTTAGGAAGTTATTACATTTGATGGTTAGACGTAGTGAAGGATGCGAAATTTGGAAGTACAATTACACAATAGACTCTTTAACTCAGGTTGTTGGTGATAACTCTATTACCGGGGTTAAAGCAGGTTTTAATTACACCTTCAATTGTCTTGCAACAGTAATTGTTGAGTTTAATGGTAAATTATACGTTGGAACTTGGAATACACCTATTGGAAGTTTGCAGGATCCTCGCAGAAAAGGAGCTGAGATTTGGAGATATGATGGTAAAACATGGGAACAAGTTGTTGGAAATGATGCATTTGTTAAAGGTGGTTTTGGTAATTTTAATAACGCAGGTATATCTTGTATGGAAGTATTCAATGGTTATCTATATGCTGGTACTATGAACTGGGGTTATTCTATTTTTGGTGGATGTGAAATTTGGAGAACTCAGGATGGTTTACAATGGGAGAAAGTTGTTGCGCATGGGTTTAAACAAAACATGTCATTAATTGATATATTAAAAGGTGTAAGTAACACATATGTTTGGAGTATGGAGATTTTCCAAAATCAGTTGTATGTTGGGACTTTTAATTCTTGTTACAGGTTTTTTTTAAATGGAGGAATGGGTGCTCAACTTTGGCGTACAAGTTGCGGTAGAATCTGGAGCAAGGTAGACCTACCAACCAGTATAAATGGAGTTTATCAAGATGGTTTTGGTAATCCCGAAAATTATGGTATTAGGACCATGGCTGTTTACAAAGACGAGTTATATATTGGCACTGCTTCTAATCTAGTTGAGGATAAAGGTTGTGAGATATGGAAATATGATGGTATTAATTGGATTCCAGTAATTAGCGCGGAAGTACCAGGTGCAAGACCTGGAGATGTAACATATAGTGGTTTTGGTAATCCTCTGAATAAATATGCATGGTCTATGGTTGTAACATCTGATGGCAAACTTTATGTTGGAACGGCAAATGGTAAATTTACCAACCTTATGGAACCAAGAACAGATGGTTGTGAAATCTGGTGTTTCAATGGAACAGGGTGGGTGCCAATTGTAAAGAATGTAGTTGGCGAAAAACCAAATGGTTTTGGAGACATAAAAAATGAGGGCGCCAGATCTTTAATTGAATATCCTCGTGGAAGTGGAAACATTGTTGTTGGAACATTTAAACTAGTTAGTACAAGACCCCTAATTCCTCAGGAAGGTTGCAGCCTCTGGATACGTATAGTTTAGAAATTTTTTTATAAGAATTAGAAATCATTTAAAAAATAAAAAAAAATATTTAGTTTTTTATTACTAATTCTATATTCCTAATAAATCTCTTAGTATTGGGACCATTTTTGTTAAACGTTCTAATAATTCCAGGAAAAATGATTTTTGTGATAAAGTTCTAGGTAATGTTATTGATAATGGATCTGACCAATCGCTTTCATGTCCATTTTGATCTTTTGCTTTTACTGTTATATCATATGTTCCTTTTTGGCTCCAAGTGTAATTAGCACTGGTTATTTCTTGGGATTCATAAGGACCTAACCAGGTGCTTGTGTTTCCATCGCCCCAATTCCATTTGTAATAAATCTGATCACCGTCTGGGTCTATTGTACTTGTATTAAAAATATATTCCAATTTTGGTTTTCCTTCATTTATGCCAGTTGGTTTTGCAGGTTTATCTGGTGAATCATTTGGGTTTATCAAAGTAAAGTTATAAGCCATAGGTGCACCAATATAAGGATGGTTTTCTATTCTACCTGAGTAATCCTCTGCATGTATGTAGTAATAAACTTTTGTTCCATTTTCTAAAGGTGGGATTATTGCGTGATAAGTATTGTCTCCAAGAGGTTGTAATTGGGTAGAATCCCAGTCTCCACCTTCTTCTCTCCAATATAAACAGGTATTAGAACTAACAATATCTTCACCACTATAAGCAAAGATTTTTACCTGGATTTCAACACCACTATCACCAAGTATATCACCATTTAAAGGTAAGTGTTCGATGTATAACATATTTCTATCTGTAATACCCATTATTCTACAGTGTATAGCATCAGAAGATACCCAAGAACCAGTAAAACCAAGTACTTCGTAACCGGGTAATGCTAATTGATATGATGCAATAGCTTCGTCATCCCAGCTACCACCTGTGATTGGAACAAAGACTTTATTATTTAGAATAAATGAATTTGTATAAGGTTCATTACCTGGCGTATAAACTCTTACAACGCGATAAGTCGTATTATAACAGGATTTTTGCGATTCAAAATAATCAACAGCTGCTTCAATCTCATCATACTGTGAATGACTTGTTGGGACTTGACGTATCAAAATGGTATCAGGTGATAGATATTTACCCCAACAATCAATGTGTTTTATATATTCGCCATTTACATCAGCTACAATATGATATGTATCTATACCAAGATAATCAGAAACCATCTGCTTTATTTGTTCCTGAGTTAAACCAGGGTTTTCAGTTAAAACTAGATTTGTCGAAATAGCAATACTTTGACCGTCAGTCATATAATTACCACCAGCGGTTGTTAAGGCCATTGCATATACAGGTATACCCTGATCAAGGCCATATTTAGTTGGTATTTGATCATCATTGGGCCTAGGTCTATTGTAAATAAAATCAACTATTCCTTGCTCATTTTCCCCATTGAAAATAAACCACGGGCCATAATCCCTCGTCCAGTAACTATCAGTTGGTGCTATTAAAAAACTACAGTGAGATAAATCAATACCATAATTTTCGTACTGTGTTTGCACATAGGTTTTTTCACTCGTACTTGCAACAATAGTAACAATATTTACGTCCTCTGCCATCTCAGCTATAATCTGATAAGAAATACCAAATGGATACCTAATTAGAG
>Ga0315291_10004905_pt1 | contig 16888 bp, 12 predicted proteins | sample YL17G12_20_MG_FD_203070 | JGI IMG/M metagenome (GOLD analysis project Ga0315291, IMG submission 203070) | Sediment microbial communities from Yellowstone Lake, YNP, Wyoming, USA - YL17G12_20 | ecosystem: Environmental > Aquatic > Freshwater > Lake > Sediment | place: USA: Wyoming | collected...
GGCGGAGCGGGCCGAGATCGTGCGCCTCCTGGGCGACGAGCGCAAGGCGATCCAGTTCATGTGGGGCCAGCCGGCGCAGACCTCGCTGGACCAATACCAGCTCGATCCCGCTTTCAAGGGCCAGGTCACTTACAAGGACGGCTATGTCAAAGCCACCTCGGTGGTGGTGGTGGATAACCCGGCGGAGATCGAGGACGCCAAGCAAAAGGGCCAGCAGCACGCCCGGGCCGTGCTGGACCAGGAGATCAAGGATCTGAAGCCGACCAACGGCGCGAGCGTGGGTGATGAGCTCAAGAAGCCGGACTCGAAGCTGGACGAGAAGAAGTTGGATCAGTTCGTGACCGGGGCCGGCGAGACCAAGGTGGAAGGGATCGTGGATTTGCCCGAGGGCAAGCAGGGGGTGAAGGTCTCGGTGGAGGTGCCCATGGCCGACCCGCAAAAGCCGAGCCTGACCCAAGTGCTGGAGCCGATGGTGGCCGAGCCGGCTGCGGAGGTGAAGCAGGTGCAAGCGGTGGTGCCTCCTCCCCCCCAGCCTCCGCCAGCGCCTCCACCTGCGCCGGCCAAGCCTCCGGCGGAAACCAAGGTCATCCGCCCCGCGGCTCCGCCGGCGAAACCGGAGCCGGCCTTTGATGAGCAGGCCTGGATAGCAAAACAAGGCCCGATCAGCGGCCTGATCGTGGACACGCGGGGCACCGGCTTTGTCCCGTGCCTGTTCCCCCGGTTGATGGACAGCTACGACGTGATCTATTTTTCCGGGGACATGAGCAACTCCGCCGTGGGCCAGATGGGGGTGTCCGGCTGGGCCCGCTCGCCCGACGCCGCGACTACCGAGCCGCGGCTGACCCCCGGCGGCCGCTACACCGGCGAGCCGCTGGTGCTGGAGCCGAAGGAGGTGGAGGAGACGGTGGAGAACAAGATCGTGCTCAAGCCGAGCGGCGCGGCCAAGATCAAAGCCAGCGACGAAAAATACCGTTACCTGGACAATGCCCGGGTGGTGGTAGTGGTGGAGTAGCCTCGAAGGATTCGGAGATCTCGGATGGTTTATTGCCAATGCTTTTCTCCTTAATAGAAGCCAAAGAGGTAATTTCGTGAGGGGTGAATGATGCCATATTCTAAAGAAGAAGCCCGAGCCGCCATCGCCCGGTTGGTAAAAGACTTTCAGCGGGTTGAGGCGGGCTTGCAGAAGATCCCTGAGGCGGAAATTGAGAAGAACTATGTGCGGCCGCTGTTTCGCTATCTGAATTGGAATGTCGAAAGCGCGGGTCTGCCGGTGGAGCAGTGGGAATTCTTAACCCAAAGGCGAGTAGGCCAGCGTAAGCGTCCGGATTATATTTTGAGACTGGGAGGCAAAGACCTCCTGGTGATGGATGCCAAAGCTGCGGAGCAGGATATTCATGACCTCCGCTACCTGAATCAAGTTTATGCCTATGCTTACTCCACCCAAAGCAACCTCGAATGGCGAAAGATAGATTTTGCAATTTTAACGGACTTTCAGGAATTCGTGGTGCTCGACTGCACCTTATATGCTTCTCGGCCGGAAGTTATCCCAACCTTCCGCATCCTGGACTGGCGCTATACCGATTATGTGGACAAATTCGATGAACTCTGGGAACTCTTTGAGCGTAACAACGTACTAGCCGCGAGCCGCGAAAAGAAAACTGGGCTATGGGCGCGGTACCTATCTCCCAGGCAGGTCAAGGCTAACCGCATTCCGCCTGACCAGGCTTTTTTTGACACCTTGGATGAAAAAAAATCCGGCTGGCGCGTGAAGATTGCCAAAGACATGAAAAAGAACAACCCTGACCTGGAAGGCGATATCATAACAGCCGCCGTGCAATTACTAATTAATCGCTTGATTTTTGTGAAAGTGCTCTCAGACCGGGAAGTGGAAGAAGATTATCTGGCGCAATTGGCCGAAGTCGTGGAACAAGAAGGACTGGCCGATGAGGATTTTGGCTGGTTTGCGGCATGCGACAAACTTTTCGTTAAACTGAATAAAACCTACAATGGCAGTGTTTTTGCTTCCCGTCCTGAACTGGAGGCAGTGAAAGTATCCAATAGGGCGATTCGGGAGGTAGTATGCGATCTTAAGCCGGAAAACTCTCCCTATAATTTTGCCGTTCTTCCCGTGGAAATTTTAGGAACAATTTACGAGAGATTCTTGCGCAGGGTGGTGCGCACTACTGATCATCAAGTGAAAATCGAAGACAAGCCTGAAGTGGGGAAGGCCAGCGGAGTCTATTACACGCCGCAATATATTGTAGATTATATCGTAGAGAATACGGTTGGAAAGTTGTTGGCCGATTGCCGAACTCCGGCCGCGGTGGCCCGGCTAAGAATTTTAGATCCTGCCTGCGGCTCCGGAGGTTTCTTGCTTGGCGCTTACGATGCCCTGATCGAATGGCATAAAGCGTATTATGGATCCCAAAAACTCTCTCGAAAGAACCGAGAAGCCGCCTATTATGATGACAATGGCGGCCTCCGACTGACCGCCAAGCTTAAGCGAAACATTCTTTTGAATAATATTTTCGGAGTAGATATTGATCCCCAGGCCGTAGAATTAACCCGCTTCTCTCTTTCCCTCAAAGCCCTCGAAGATATCCGCCACGATGAGCTTTATCAGGAATTATCTCTCTTTAAAGAAACTATCCTTCCCGGCCTTTCAAGCAACATCCAATGTGGCAATTCTTTGATCGCTTTAGATTTTTACGATAACCAGCAGATGAACTTTTGGGATTCCAAAGAACGCCGGCGCATCAATGCATTTGACTGGAAGACTGGTTTCCCCCAAATTTTCAAAGGTGATAACCCCGGATTTGATGTTGTGATCGGGAATCCGCCCTGGGGCGGCGATATTGACAGGGAGCTTGATTATTTTCATTCTAAGTATCCAGCGACCACTCAAGAGCACACCGACAGTTTCAAACTATTTATCGAAAACGGCCTGCGATTAACCCAGGCCAAAGGTCTCGGTTCGATGATTGTGCCCAACCCATTACTACGGCAGAGACGACTCAAGGATGTGCGCGCCTTTTTATTAGAACACCAGATCCTAAGCCTGGTTGATTTAGGTGAAAATGTATTTAAAGGCGTGGTTGCGCCCTCTTGTATTTTCATCGTGAGAAAACAGGCAGCATCTCCGATTGAAAAAATTTCTCTAATTCAGATTGGGCACTTATCAAGCGACAAAAAAGCAGAACTCTTAAAGAATGGGACTAAGCAGGGGACACGTGTTGCGCAGGCGGTTTTTGCCACCAATCCCGAACTTGAATTTATGAGTTTTGCCAAACAGTTCAAAGTCCCCGTCGTTCTTTTAGGGGATTTTCATGAACTCAAATGCAAAGACGCAGGTATCAACTATCAACGCGTCCAGGTGGGTATGCAAGAAAAGGGGAAAAGCGACCTTTCGGAACGCCTCCTTTATGAAGGCAAGCGAAAGAATGCTCGAGATAAAATGTTTTGGAAAGGATCGGATATTGATCGCTACTGGATGGCGGAAACTACCCAACGTTTTTGTCGGCCTAATTATCAGGATTTCATTAAGAAAAATGAAGTGGTTCATCTAAATAATGATATTTATCAAATTGTTCCAAAGATTCTTATTCGACAAACGGCAGATCACATGATAGCCACCCTCGATGAGCGTGGCATATGGTTTGGCAGAAGTATAATCGCCCTGGTTCCTGCCGGCCAAGCAAAGCATCGCCTTGAGTATATTCTAGGGATATTAAACTCGCGGTATATGAAGTGGTTATATCAAAATCTCGTTCAGGAGACCGGCAGAGTGTTTGCCCAAGTAAAGCTATCCAAAATCAAGCAACTTCCTATCCGCTTAATTAATTTTAATGATCAACCGGATCGAGATCGGCATGATCGCATGGTGGAGTTAGTTTTACGAATGTTGGAATTAACCAAGCAGTTGGCAAGCATAAAGACGGAGCAGGAAAGGATAGCAACCCACCGTCTTATCGAGAACACCGATCAGAAAATTGATAACCTGGTGTATGAGCTTTATAGCTTGAACGAGGAAGAGATTGGGGTGGTGGAAGAAGCCGCGAAGTAAGAGTGGATGGTCCACTCAAAAAGTTTTTCTTGTGGAGGAAACTCATGATGCGAGCAACGGTTAAATTCCTTTTCATCCTGATGCTTCTATTCCTGCCCGGTTTTATACTAGCGGAAACCATGATCCTGGAAGGCCGGCACCGGGTGGTGCTGGACATCATCAATCCTTCCGGGATCAAGAAGATTCCGGACTATCAGAACGCGAACTTCAGCCAGAAAGTGATCGAGACCAAGCCCTGGACCGCGCGGGTGGAGATCATCATCGCCCTGGAGCCTTTCCGCTCGCAAGCGGCCTATCCTCTGGCCGACTACCAGGTTCCGGAGCAATTCCAGGTCTTTCTGAAACCCGAAGCCGAGGTCCAATCGTCCCGGCCGGAGATCCAGCAACTGGCCCGGGAACTGGTCGGCTACGCTTCCACCGAGACCGACGCGGTCACCCGCGTGGCCGACTGGATGGCGGACAACATCCGCTACGAGGTAAACACGCCGCAGGATGCGCTCGCGGTCTATCGCAACCGCGCCGGCTCCTGCGCCGGCCAGACCCGGCTGATGATGGCCCTGCTGCGGGCCGCCGGGATCCCGGCCCGCTACGCGCGCGGCTTTTTGCCCCCGGGCGGCCAGTGGGGCTTTGACAAGGAATACTGGGGCGTCTCGATCAAGAGCGGCGGCTTCCACGCCTGGATCGAGGTGTATTACCCGGACCAGGGCTGGGTCTTTTCCGACATTTTGCATTCGCTCAACTTCGTGGACCCGCACCACTTGCTTTTCCAGATCGCGGGCACGGACTTGAACCCCGGGTACGAGACCACGGTGACCGGGGAGGACGGCAACATCCGCATGGAAGAAGGGACCTCTTGGACCATCTTCAGCGAGGACGATCAGAGCCGGGTGGTGGATGCCCTGCCGGAGCCGAAGCGGCCCTTGCTCAGCCTGCGCACCGGGCCGCAGACCAGTTGCGCGGTTTACGGAGTGGTGAAGGACGGCACGGGCAAGCCGGTGAAGAGCGGGAGCTTGATTGTCTGGGAGGGAGATCAGGGCAAGGGTTATCCTCTTGATCGCAAGGGCCGTTTTGGAGTTGGAGGCTTGAACCGCGGGACCTATTTCATCAGCGTGCGCGCGGAAGGGTTTGCCGAGGCGAAGAAGAGCGTGACGTTTGAGCAACCGGAGGCGAAGAAGCTCGACTTTATCCTGGAGCCGGGCGGGGTGATTTACGGCCGGGTGACGGATGCCTCGGGCCAGGGGATTTCGGGAATTTATGTCTATCTCTGGCAAGGCGGGAGCGGCAAGGGTTATCCCACGGACGATGAGGGCAATTACAAGGTGATCGGCTGTTCGGCGGGGACCCAGCGCCTCAGCGTGGAGGGACCGGGTTATCAGAAGGCGGAGGCGAAAATCGAGATCAAGCCCGGGGCCAGGGTGGAGAAGAACTGGGTGCTGAAAAGATAGGATTCACCACAGAGACACAGAGAGCACAGAGAGAAGAAGGCTTTAGGCTTGGGGCATGAGGCTGGAGGCTTTGGCCCGACATACGACATACGATATACGACATACCCTCCTCAAACGTGAACGTGAACGAATAAGGTTGCGCGGCTGAGGTCAGCCGCGCCCCGAAAGCAAGGTAGCCGCGAGCGCGCTTCGGTCGCGGAAGCGCAAGGGAAGATGGGGGAAGATGGGGTCAGAACTTTACTTTAAACTTTACATAATTGCATAAAAGTTGAGAGCGGCGGCAAGTTGCTGCACTTCCAAGGAAGAGAGGGATTCGATGAAAAGGATCGCGATGGTCATTCTGGCGGGGTTGAGTTTAGCGGTGCTGGCCGCGGGGTCGGAGCCGGCGCCGCCCCTGACGCTCAAGTCGGTGGACGGCCAGACCTATTCCCTGGCCCAATACCAGGGCAAGCTGGTGTTCCTCACCTTTTTCAAGGAGGGCTGCGTGCCCTGCAAGAAAGAGATCCCCTTCCTGAGCCAGCTCGCGGCCCGGTATCCGGACTACCTGCAGGTGCTGGGCATCGGCTACCAGGAAAAGGACCCGGCCAAGCTCAAGGCGGTGGCGGCGGACATGGGCGCGCGGTTTCCGGTGCTGGTGGACAGCCAGGGTTTGGTGGCCCGGGGCTACCGGGTGACTTCGCTGCCCTTTGGGGCGCTGATAGATGAGAATGGCAAGATCATCGGCAAGTGGTATGGCTTTCAGCAGCAAGAAGTGGAGGCGATGGTCCAGGCCGGGGTCCAGCGCTTGAGCGCCCAGCAAAGGTCCACTGCGATCACGGTCGGGGTTTTCACGGAGGCCACGGCCGCGGCCAAGCAGGCGGGCCTGGGGAAAAAGCTCCAACGGGCGATTGCCGCGGGGCTGCAGAGCCGGGGCCTGGAGGTGGCCGCGGCCGGCGCGCCCTCGGCCTACACGGTGGAGGGATCGGTCTCCAGGATCGGGCCGGTCACCGGGGTTTCGGTCCGGATCTTTCAGAGTGGTTCCAAGCTCCAGATGGATGAGTTCTCGCAATCGGTAACCGGTGAAGATTACGGCCCGCTGATCGCCGATCTCGCGGCCAAGCTCCGGAAGTTGCCTTGACCGGGCCGGCAGCCGAAGAATTCGTTCACGTTCACGTTCAGGTTCACGGGGCAAGAGCATGGGTTGCGGCTCGGCTACTCTGGGGTTAAACCGGGGAACTGGCGCCCTAGGTTGACACCTGGAAAGAAATATTCTATAAAGTGCATTGCAAGCATGGCTTTTTTCATCTAATGCAAGGGGTCCAGAGGGCGGAGGCATCCGTTCAAGCCCTCCCCCTCTTAACGTCTGACAGTGGAAAAGTCAGATCTGGCTTGAAAATACTCAACCGGAAAGAAAGAAGGAGGACAAAATGAACGGGATGAAGAAGACAGTGGCTTTGTTCTTGGCTTTGGGGTTGGTCGTGGCCTTGGCCGCCTGCGGCGGGGGCAAGAAGGAGCCGGAGGTCACCAAGCAGACCAGCGTTTCCGGCTCCGCCAACGAGCCGGCCTGGATCACCCGGGGAGCGGGCGCGTTCAAGGACGACACCAGCGGGGTTCTGGCTTTTTACGGGGTGGGCATCGCCCAGGGGATCGCCAACCGGGCCCTGGAAATGCAGACCGCGGACACCCGGGCGCGGACCGACCTGGCGCGGGCGCTCGACACTTACGTGGCCAACTTCATGAAGGACTACATGGCCTCGGCGGTGGCCTCGGACATGAAGAGCTCGGAAGAAGAGCAATTTGTCTCCAGCATCACCAAGAGCATCACCGAAACCACACTGGTGGGTTCCCAGATCATCAACCACTGGCGCGGGCCGGACGGCACCCTTTACTCCCTGGCCATGCTCAGCTTTGACGATGTGGCCAACGGCATGAAGCGGGAAATGAAGAAGCGCTCGGCCGAGATCAAGATGAACGCCGACGATGCCATGAAAGAGCTGGATGATCAGTTGCAAAAGCGCCGGGAGAGCGGGAACTGACCGCCGACCGACGGGCAGGAACTGAGAGGAACCCTTCGGGTAGGGCGCGGCATTCCGTGCCCTGACCCTCGCAGAGCCGATGGTATCCCGGGAGGGGCGGGTGTTGACCCGCCCCTCAGGGCAGCAATCCGGGATAAATCCTGATCCCTAACCCTGGCTCCTCGGAACTGGGAGAATGCCCGGACACTGGAAGTCAATCCTCTTCTTGGCTGCGCTGACCTGGCTCTGGTGCGGCCGGGTCGGAGAAAACCCCGCCTGGGCGGCTTCTCCACCGGAGACGGAGAACTGCCGGTTAAAGCTGGTCGCCGCCGGCAAGAGCGAGCCCAAAGGCATTTATTTCCTGGATGAGAAGCGGGCCGGTCCGATCCCGGACGAGTTCGAGGCGGCGCCGGGCCCGCACCGGCTGACCGTCCTTTTCGAGGAGCGGGCGAGCACCCAGGAACCCTGGGTTTGCAAGCCCGGCCAGGAGAAACAGCTCCGGCTCAAGCCCGGCAAGGAGCAGCCGGCCCCAGCCTGGGTGGACGGGGGCGCCCGCTTCCAAAATTCCGGCGAGGAACTGTTCTTTGAAGGAGTAGGCGCGAGCACGGCCTGGGGCCCGAACGCCTGGGTGCAGGTGCTGCTCGCCGACTTGCGCGGCCGCATGGACATCGTTCGCACGATGGACAATCAGACCGCTTCTTTGCGCCGGGACTACGAGCAAAACCAGGACTATCACCTGCAGGATGCCTCGCGGTCGGTCATCCTTTTCTCCTGGGATCCTGGCCTGGTGGCTTCCCGGTTTCAGGTGGAAGACCGCTGGCTCAGCGCCGAGGGCGTGCTCTATTCGCGGGTGACCTTGCGCTTGCCCGGGGCAACTTTAAGCAAGCAGACTTCTTCCCCTACCTGCGGCCAGCAGGGCCGGCTGGTCTTCTTCCACGAGATGCTGGACCAGAAGACCCTGGACCAGGTGGCCATCCTTTGCGGCCCGGGCGAAGGGGGCTTCGGCGATTTGGCCCAGGCGCTTTCCGGCAGCGAAGGGGAGGTCTGGTCCGCCAAAGATCGCATTCCCTGGCCGGAGGGGAAAAGCTTGTGCATTGGTGATATCCAGCGGTTGGGCCGTTGCACCAAGCAGGGGGCCGACTACGTGGAAAGCATTGGACTCTACCTTTATCCTGCTCTGATCCCGGTCGGCCTGTTGCACAAGGATTATTCCAGCGAAAATCCCTACGGATGCGAATTCCGGTGAATGGAGGACGAACATGGAAAGCCTGAAAAGAGGACGCCGCCTGGCCGGCCTCGTGATCGTTTTCTTTCTGGCCGCGGCGGCTGGGGCGGAAGAGCTCCGGCGGGAAGGACAATTTCAGTCGGTCAGCGGCGCGGTGACGGCTCAGAGCGTGGGACAGGACAAGCCCCGGCCGGTTTCCCAGGGAGACCTGGTCTATGCCCAGGACCGGGTGGTGAGCGGCCCGAACGGCAAGGCCCAGATCAAACTCGATGACGGCAGCCTGATCACGCTCCAGCCGTCCTCCCGTATCCAGATCCTCGACAGCCGCGCCAATGCCCGCCACTCCAGCTCGCTGCTTTTGCTCATGGGCTGGCTGCAGGCCCTGGTCGCGCCGGAAGAGGGCGCCAACCTGGAGGTGCAGACCGCCACCGCGGTTGCCGGGGTCCGGGGCACCAGCTTTACCGTGGCCGGGGCCGCAGATTGCTCCTCCCGGGTGGCCGTGGAAAAGGGAAAAGTTGAGGTTCAAGGACACTCCCAGGAAATGACCCTGGTGCCCAACCAGCAGATGACTGTGGAACTGACGGATAAGCCCTTGGCGGCCCAGGCCTATGATCCTCAGACCGCCAACTGGGCGGGTTTCCTTTCCGAACGCTCCCGCCGCCTGGCCAAGAACGCCGACCGCCTGGCCCAGGAAATGGACCGGGAACTGGAACGCCGGCATCAGCGCGCGGTGCAAGCCCAGCAAACCCTGGCCAAGGAATTCCAGGGAGTGGAACGCGCGGCCCAGGAAGCGGAGGCGACCAAGGACCAGCCGGACGTTTACCAAGACAAGCGGACCGCCTTGAAACAATCTCTGGAGTTGAACTACTCTCAGGCCAGCAACCTCCAGCACCAGGACGGTTATTTGATCTCCTGCGATGAGATATTGAAGCAGCTCATCCAGGATGTGAAGGAACATCCGGAGAATTACTCGGCCGCGGCGCGGAAAAGAGTGGCGGCGCTGGAAGCCCAGGTTTATGCGCGCGACGTCACCGGTGTGCATCAAGCCAACCAGGCCACCCTGGACAGTTACACGAGCAAACTGGACGCGCTGGTGGCGAAATACGAGTTGGGCCGCGAACTGCAACAGCGCGAATATTTTGAGAAGCGGCAGCAGCAGGAAGAGGAATGGCTGAAGAAGTGGCGGGAATTCCAGGAACAGCACCAGCCCCAGTGAGGAGGCATCGGACCTGTAATTTTCTTTGAGAAGGAGAATTGACCATGAAGGGGAAGCGCCAGCGCCGGAGAGCTTGGAGGAGCCGCGGGATCGTAACCTGTTGGGTTCTGGTTTTGCTCGTGGCCCTTCCGGCATTCGCCAAGGTCAAGGGCGGCAAGGTTCCGGACTGGGTGACCGGAGGGGCCTCGGCGGAATATCCCGCGGAAAAATACATGGTGGGGATCGGTCGGGCCAAGGACACCGGCAACGAGGTCAAAGACCGAGAGACTGCGGAGAACTCGGGCCGCGCCGAGATCGGGGGCCAGATCCGGGTGCAGCTTGAATCCACCCTCACCACCCGGGTGGCGGAAGAGCAAAAGTATGCCCAGACCAAACACCGGAGCAAGGCCCGCACCCGCGGCACCCAGGAGGTGGTCTCCGATATCATGGCCAAGGTCAACCTGGAGCTCGAAGGCATCGTCATCGCCGACACCTATTACAACAAGAAGGAAAAGCAATACTATGCGTTAGCGGTGATGGAGCGGCGGGTCGCGGCCGACAACCTGCGCAAGTTCATCGCCGAGAAGCGCGAGGCGGCCGGGGGCTTCTTCGGCGAAGGCAACTCGGCGCTCAAGGCCCATGACGCGCCCCGGGCCTTGGTCAATTACCAGAAGGCCCAGAATGAACTCGTGCAGATCGAGGGCAAGGAGGCCATGCTGGCGGTGATCCTGGGCCGGCCGGTGCCGGTGGCCGCGGAGGCCCTGACCGTCTGGAAATGCCAGGCGGCCATGGACCAGGCGCTGGAGTCCATCCGCTTCGTGGTCCAGATCTTCGAGGTCAATCCTTCCATGCCAAGCGCCCTGGTCCAGAACGCGATCATCCAGGGCCTGCGCCAAAAAGGGTTCAACGTGATGGACAACGCCGCGGCCTTCCGCGGCGCGAGTTACGACTCGCTCGGTAATGCCTCGGTCGAGCAGTTGGCCGGCCTGCCCGGCCTGGCCGGCAACTACCTGATCCTGGGCCAAGCCGAGGCCCGCGAATCGTCCAAGATGATGATCGGCAGCACTCCGGCCTACTTCTTCCTGACCTCGGCCGAGTTGAAAATCGTCAACCTCGACAACGGCAAGATCCTGGTCAACGAAGCTTTTGACTGGGGCGATCAGACCAAGTGCGGCAAGCCCTCGCGCGATAAAGCCGCATCGTGTTCGCTGGAGCGGGCCGGCCAATTCCTGGCCGAGCAGGTGAGCCAGAAAGTCGAGGAAATCTTCAAGTCCCTGGAGTGATCAGGTCAGGGAGGTAAGACCATGATTAAACGCAGAACCTGGGTCTCACCTGCTTCCTTCCATCGCATCCTGCGTCTGGGGCTGCTCATCTTGTGCTTGGTGTCCGTAGTTCCGGTCCTGGCCTTGGGCCGGAGGGGCAGGGACGAGAACCGGGAGAAGGATAAAGGGCCGAAGAAATTCCAGCGGGCGCTGACCTTGGTGGACGTGGCCCCGCAGTTGGACTCCTTGGCCGGAACCCGGTCCGATCCATTCGAGAAGGAGCAAGTCTATTTCGGCGAGGTGGGCATGCCGGCCTATGACGAGGTCTGCCTGCACTCCGCAGTGGCTTACGGCAGTCTCAAGGTCGCCCAGACCATGATCGCCGACGCCCAGGAGAACCTGGTCAAATACGCCAAGGACCACGTGGCCCGGGGCGAAGCCAAGCGGCAACTGCAAGAATTGAAGCAGGAGACGCAGGTGGCGGAAATGGCGCCCCCGCCGGGGACCGAATCGGGCCCGGCGCCGGCCGAGGCCTCCACCGCCTCACCGGCCGCCTCACCGGCCGCCGAGCCGGCCGCCGAGCCGGAGTGGACCCCGGAAGAAGCGGCTTATGTCATCAAAGAGGCCAAGCGGCAAAAGGGCCGGTTCACCCGGGACGAGATCACTTATTTCGCCACCATGTCGGTCAACCTGGCCGTGGCCGGGTTTGTGTTGGGCAAGGGGGTCCAATCCGAAGTGGAGCTCGGCCGCCAAATCCCGGACCTGATCGGCTCGGCCAGGGAAGACTTCCGCGGCCCGGACGCGCTCAAAATTCCTTTTGTGATCCAAAACCTGAACCAGGCGCGCAAGCATTTGCAAGCCTTGCCGGTGGAAGGGAAACAGACTGCGACCGATTTGGCCAAGTATGCGGCCATCGTCAAGGAGCTGCACGAGGAGACCAAGGACCTGACCCCGGTGGATTGAGCGGACCGACGCTGAATCTGGAAAAAGGGAAATCTGCCATGAAAACTTTGTTTGCGAGAAACCCTGCTTACCCTTTCCGGCTGATTCCAATCGTTCTGGCGATGGTTAGCCTGATCCTGGCCTCGCCGCTCGAAGCGCGGAAGAAGAAGGCCGAAGAAGAAAAAGCCACGGCCGCAGCGGCGGCGGTGGACCTGGCCATGCCCTCGGGCTGGAGCGATCAAATGCTCGATCAGCTCACCCAGGGCCAAGACCCGCGGCGGACCATCGCCGTGCTCGAATTCGAAGGGGCGGAAAAAATCCCGGTCGAGCTGGGCCTTTCCCTGGCGGACATGGCCATCACCTATCTCCACAACACCGGCAAGTTCAACGTGGTCGAGCGCACCCGCCTGGACAAGGTGATCCGGGAGCAGGAGTTCCAGCTCTCGGATATGGTCGGCACCCAGGTGGCGGAGCTGGGCCGCCTGCTCGGCGCCGACGCCGTGGTTTTCGGCACGGTTACCGGCACCAGCTACGAGGAGGTGCAGAAGATTTCCTACAACATCCTGCAGACCGAGGTGCAGGTGGACATCCGCTGCGTGGACGCGAGCAGCGGCAAGATCATCTATTCCGAGCAGTCGGTGGGCCGGGTGGACAAGAAACTGATTCTTGATTCTCGGGGCAACATCGTCTCCGGCAACCGCGATCCCAAGTCGGAATACGCCGAGGCCTGCCGCAAGGCGCTGGGCCAGGCTTCTGCCCAGATCGCGGCCAAATTTCCGCTGCTCGGCTACGTGGTCTCGGTTTCCGGCGACCAGGTGCTCACCGACGTCGGCTCCACCCGAGGGGTCCAGCCCGGCTCGCAATTCATCGTCTTCCGCAAGGGCGAGGCCATCATCCATCCCGCCACCGGCCAGAAGCTGGGCTGGTCCAAGCAGATCATCGCCCTGATCCAGATTGACTCGTCCGAAGAAAAGATGTCCAGCGGCCACATTCTGGCGCTCAAAGACGCCAATGATCGGCCCCGGGTAGGGGATCTGGTGATCCTGAAATAAGGCGAGATCATCCGGTCCGCCACCGCGGAACCCCAAGGCTTCGAAGGACAGGAGGGGGGACCCGCCCCCCTGCCCGGGCGCAGGGTTTTTTCTGCACACCATCATTGACAAGTCTTGGAACGAGTGCTATGAAAATTATACCAAGGCAGGCAAGGGAACCAACATCGGCGCTGCAGTCAATTCAAGAGCGGAAACAATCTTTTCTGAAGCGGGCTGGATCATGGACCGATATTTTTTAAGGAGGGTGGCAGTCATGCGATCAGGGGTAAAACTTGCATTCTGGATGGGAGGGTTAATTCTTTGCTCCAGCCTGGGCCTGAGTCAGGTCCCCGCGGAAGACGCCATCAACCTGGGGCCGGTGGTCAATTCCCAAGACCGGGACTATGCTCCCTTTGTCTCGGCGGACGGCAACACCCTCTATTTTGCTTCGGACCGCGAGGGAGGGCTCGGCGGCCAGGACATCTGGGTGAGTCATCGCGGCCCGGACGGCCACTGGGGACAGCCGAGCAATCCGGGATCGCCCCTGAATTCCCCTGGCAACGAAGGACCCGACACCTTTTCCGCCGACGGGCGCGTGATGTTCTTCACCGCCTGCCAGCGGGAGGATGGACTGGGCGCCTGTGACCTTTACGTTTCCCAGTTGGGGCCGGACGGCGCCTGGAGCCCGCCCCAAAACCTGGGCCCGCCGGTCAACAGCCGCTCTAACGAAGCCAATGCCTCGCTCTCCCTCGACGGCCGCGCCCTTTACTTTGTTTCGATCCGGCCGGGCGGCCTGGGAGGCTGGGACCTTTGGGCCACTCACCTGACCGACCAGGGTTGGAGTGAGCCGGAGAACCTGGGCCCGAAGATCAATACCCCCGGGAACGAGTTCATTGCCTTTATCCATCCCAACGGCGAGGAACTCTACTTTTCTTCGGACGGTCAGGGCGGTTTCGGCGGGTCCGATATCTTCTACACTTCCAAGACGCCGTCCGGATGGAGCGATCCGGTTAACCTCGGCCCGGTCATTAATACCCCGGCCAACGACATGTATTTCACCATTCCCGCCGCCGGAGATTTGGTTTACCTCTCTTCGAACCGGGACGATTCTTTGGGGAAAGAAGATCTCTACTCCGTGGCGATGCCTTTGGTGTTGAACCGGCTGAAGCTGATTGCGCTGGCTCCGACCCCGCGGCCGCCGGCCCCGGCTCCCACCCCGCCCGCGCCGGTCGCCCAGGCGCCCATGGCAGAGGGGGTCAAGCCCGCGCCGGTCGCCCAGGCGCCGGTGACGGAGGTGGCCAAGCCGGCGCCGATCATCCCGGAAAAAGTCACCCAGGAGACCATCACCCGCGCGGCCGCTACCCAGGAGCCGGTGGTGCTGAAAAATGTCCTCTTCGACCTGGACAAGGCCGACCTGCGTGCCGCCTCCAGGGCGGAGCTGGAAAACCTGATTCAATTACTTCACCAGAACCCGGACCTGAACATCGAAATCCGGGGACATACCGACTCCACCGGATCCTACGAATACAACATTGACCTCTCCTTGCGCCGGGCCTTGGCCGTGCATACCTATCTCATCCACCAAGGCGGCATAGACCCGCGCCGGCTCCGCAGCTCCGGCTGGGGGGAGGTGGAGCCGATTACCGGCAACGACACCGAGGAGGGCCGACAAGTCAACCGCAGAGTGGAGTTTAAGATCGTGAAGCCCTAAGGCGGGATGGCTCTGCCGAGGCGGCTTGAGTCTTTACGCTTTTCGGGTTCCCATACCAATTTGCGATCAAAAATCTAGAGCCTGCACAATCCATTGGTAGGGGCACGGCATGCCGTGCCCCTACTTTCTGACCTGCCGTTGGCCCTGAATAGAAAAATGATTGCAAATTGGTATCAGAATCCGGCAAAAGCTGCGCGCGTTCCCAATCATCCCGCCACCACCACCCGCGCCGGCCGCAGCATCCTGCCGTCCCGCATGAAACCCGCCTGGAGTTCCTCCACGACCTCGCCCGCTTCGGCCCCCGCGCGGGCGATGACCGAAACCGCCTCGTGCAACTCCGGGTTAAAAGCCTCGCCGATCGTGGTCAGGCGCGTGATCCCGTTCTTCTCCAGGACCTTGTGCAGCTCTTTCTGCACCAGGAGCAGCCCCTCGACCACGGCCGGGTCGGCTCCATGCTCCCGAGCCCAGGCCAGGCCCCGGTCCAGGTGATCCACCAGCGGGAAAATATCGGCCAGCGCCGCTTCTTTGCCCAGCCCGGTCAGCCGGCTCCTTTCCGCCTCGGCATGCCGCCGGAAGTTCTCGAAGTCCGCCTGCAAGCGCAGGTAGCGGCCGCGCCAGGATTCCTCTTCCGCCGGCGCCGTTGCCTTTTCCTGTGGCGCGGGTGCCCTCACCCGCGGATCCATCCCCTCCGACTCCTCCCGCGCCTGCTCCACCAGCCCTTCCGCTTCCGTCCGGCACTCGGCCTCGTCATCGCCGGCTACTCGAATAGGGATCCGCCGACTCATGCTTTACTCCTTGACCAGGTGCGACCGCGGGTTCTCCGGGTTGCGCTCCGCGATCTCCTGAAATAGTTCTTGGGTCCGCTGGTCCGGGTGCTTGGGCACCGTGACCTGGACGCGCACGTATTCATCGCCCCGGCCCGAGCCGTTCGGCCGCGGCATGCCCTTGCCCCGCAGCCTCAGCATCTGGCCGCTCTGGGTCCCGGCCGGCACCTTGAGAGTGGCCTTGCCCTCGAGCGTAGGCACCGTGATCTCCGCTCCCAGCGCCGCCTCCGAAGCGGTGACCGGCACCTCCAGGTGGAGGTCGTCCCCCTCGCGCCGGAACAGCGGGTGCGGCCGCACATGGACCACAACGTGCAAATCGCCCCCGGCCCGGCCCTTGCCCCGGAGGCGGAGCTTGCCGCCATCGCGCACGCCCGCCGGAATCTTCACCGTCAAAGTCTGCGGCTCCGAGATCAGGCCCTGGCCCCGGCAGCGGCCACACACCTGCCGGCCGGACACCCCGCGGCCGCCGCAGACCTCGCAGGGCCGCTCCACATTCAGGGTCAAGGTCCGGTTGCCCCCGCGCACCGCCTCGTCGAAATCAATGGTCAGTTCCGCTTCCACGCTCTGAGCGCCTCCGTCCGGGTTAAAAGGCACTCCGCCCGGAGCATCCTCAAATCCGAAAATCTCGCTGAAAATGTCCCGGATGCCGCCCGGCCCCGCCCGGCCCGAACGCTTGCCCCGCCGGCCGAACAGATCCTCCATATTGATGCGCACCCCTCCCGGACCCCCGGGGGTATAGGTGTAATAGTGCTCCGCCCCGGTGGGATCAAAGCCGGAGAACCCGGCCTGGCCGAACCGGTCATACTGGGCGCGCTTCTCCGCGTCCCCGAGCACCTGGTAGGCCTCGGCCACGTCCTTGAAGCGCTCCTCCGCCGCCTTGTCCCCCTTGTTCCGGTCCGGGTGATACTGCCGCGCCAGCCGCTTGTAGGCCTTCTTGATCTCGTCCGGAGAAGTCTTCCGGCCGACGCCCAGCACCTCGTAAAAATCTCTTTTGGGCATGATCGTCCAATCCCCTCAAAGCCGAGGCCAATACAAGTGTAAGCACGAACCTCATTAAGTCAACCGGCCTCGATTCCCGGCTCCGCCTTTCCCGTCCTCGCTGCCGGTTTTCGCGCCTTGGCCGCCGGCGGAAACGTTCCCGGCTCTTTAAGGACCAGGGTTCGTGTGCTAAGATACCTGGCGATGGCGAGAGAGAA
>Ga0315291_10004907_pt1 | contig 16881 bp, 18 predicted proteins | sample YL17G12_20_MG_FD_203070 | JGI IMG/M metagenome (GOLD analysis project Ga0315291, IMG submission 203070) | Sediment microbial communities from Yellowstone Lake, YNP, Wyoming, USA - YL17G12_20 | ecosystem: Environmental > Aquatic > Freshwater > Lake > Sediment | place: USA: Wyoming | collected...
GCACTGGTCAGGAAAGGCGATGCGCTGCTCACCGTCTGTGAGCACGGCTACGGCAAGCGGACTTCCTTTGACGAATACGGCACCCAGCGACGCGGAGGCCGGGGCGTCATTGACATCCGCACCACCGAACGCAACGGCAGCGTCGTCGCCGGCCTGGAGGTGAGCGAGGAGAACGAGGTGATGGTAACGAGCCAGGGCGGGATGATCGTGCGCATCCCCGGCTCGTCAGTGAGATGCATCGGTCGCAACACACGGGGCGTGCGTCTCGTCAGGCTCGGTGAGGGCGACCGCGTCACCGCCGTGGCGGCCGTCTTCGCCGAAGGGGATGACGAGAAGCAATCCGGAAAGAAACTGCGCGCTAGCCGCGCCCGGCCGCCGGGCAATAGCGGGGAGAGGAACGGGACATGAAAGGAAAGAGATTCATCAAGTCGCTGAAGTTGAAGAACTTTCTATCCTTCGGGCCCAAAGGGGTCGAGGTCGAGTTGGAGCCGCTTAACGTCTTGATCGGTCCGAACGGTGCAGGCAAGTCGAACTTTGTGGAAGCTATTTCGGTGCTTCGAGCCGCGCCGACGGACCTGACCAAGCCGTTTGTGGAGGCGGGGGGTGGCGTGCACGAATGGCTCTGGAAGGGTGCGCCGAAGACGCCGACCGCGCGGATTGAGAGCGTCGTGGATTACCCGGACGGCATCATGCCTCTCCGCTACCGAATTGCCTTCACGGAGGAGCAGCACCGAGTCAGGATTGTGGATGAGCTTGTGGAGAACCAGCGGGCATTCGACGATGCTAAGGACCGGAAAGCTTGCCGTTTCTACCTCCACCACGATGGCACTGGCGTGTTTTTTTCGCGGCTTAGCGACAAGTCTCTGCCCGGGAGCGACGAGGGGCGAAAGAGACGCATCTTGAGAGCGAGCATGGTTGACCTGGAACGCTCGGTACTCTCGCGCAGGATCGGTGCCGCGAGCGACCCCGAGATAATCTACCTGGCAGAACAGTTCAGGCAGGTTCGGATCTACCGTGACTGGCACCTTGGTCCAGGCGCAGAGATCCGTAGTGCACGAGATGCCGGCCTGCCCAAGGATTTCCTTAGCGACGGGTCGGAGTGGCCATCCTTGGCCAATCTCGCATTGGTCCTCAACAGTTTTCAGAAGGATCCTGCAACATGGGAAACGGTCTTGCGGCGCCTGCAAGAGTTCTGTGGGCGAGTGGTCGAAGTGAACTTTGATGTGTATGCTCGGCAGATTCAGTTGATGCTCCGTGAGAAAGGGGCCAAGACTCCTATTCCGACAGAGCGGCTTTCGGACGGGACGCTTCAGTATCTGTGTCTCCTGAGCATTCTGTGCCACCCGTCGCCGCCCCCGCTGGTCTGCATAGAAGAGCCGGAGGTCGGGCTTCATCCTGACGGTCTCGCAGCCGTAGCCGAATTGCTTTTGGGGGCTTCAGAACGAACGCAGTTGATAGTCACAACCCACTCCGATGCGTTGGTCTCAGCGCTGAGCGAGGTGCCCGAAGCGGTCATAGTGTGTGAGTGGACAGAGCAGGGCACTTCTCTTAGGAGGCTGGAAGGCGGAAGCTTGCAGGAATGGCTAAAAGACTACGCACTTGGTGACCTGTGGCGCATGGGTGAGATTGGGGGCAACCCATAGTGAGGGCGATCCGCATTTACGTTGAGGGCGGCGGGAACGGCAAGGGTACCAAGGCGGCCCTGCGCATGGGATTCCAGGGCTTCTTGAAAGAGTTCTGGGAGGCTGCGCGGGACAGGAAGTTTAAGCTCGACATCATAGCCTGCGGAGATCGCCGAGCCACCGAGAAGGGTTTCGAGATCGCACGGAGCAAACGTCCTCGGGCTTTCAGCATCCTCCTGACCGACTCAGACGGCCCGCTCGCTCCGCAGTGCACACGCGATAGGCAGCGTCACTTTATGGTTCAAATCATGGAGTCGTGGTTGATAGCCGATCCGGCCGCCCTCGAGGACTTCTACGGACAGGGTTTTAACGCAAATCCTGTCCCGAGCAGGCGCGACGTAGAGGCCATTGACAAGGGGACAGTCCTGAGCGCACTTGAGAGAGCGACAGAGCGTACACAAAAGGGCAAATACCACAAGACGAAGCATGCCCCCAAGCTCTTGAAGCGGGTCGACCCGAAGGTGGTCTGCAGTCGGGCGCCCTATTGCGACCGCCTGTTCCGTATCCTAGATGAGCGATTGAAGTCAACGCCGTGAGATCCCGCTTGCGTTGTAGTCAGTCAGTTGTAGGTTCGCCATTTTGCTGGAGCGGAGCCCACGCCCGCCGGACCCGTCGGCAGACCTCGCGCAGGGGAAGGTTCTCGCTCTCGGCTATGCGGCGGCAGTCCTCGTACTCCGGCTCACAGCGCACCTGCTCATCCCCCAGGAAGGCGAGTTTGACGCGCACGTCGCCCCATTGGGTGCGGACGGTCTCGATGCGGCGGCGCAGCTTGGAGCGCTGCCACAGGTTCCTGCGCATCCCCAGAGTGGTGGTGTGGCGCCATAGCGCCTCCTCAATCGCGCTCAGCCTTTCCGGCGCGCACAAGACGTCAAGCTTGACGCCCGGCCGGCCCTTCTTCATCTGGATCGGCGTGACGAAGGCGTCGAGCGCTCCCGCCTTCAGCAGCATCTCGGTGCAGAACCCGATCTGCTCGCCCGTCATGTCGTCCAGATTGGTCTCGAGGACCCAGACGTGGTCCGACTCGGTCTGGCCGGCGGACGGGGTTCGGCCGATGGCCAGCCTCAGCACGTTGGGCAGCGCGGGGATGTCCCGGCTTCCGGCGCCGTAGCCGATCCGCTCGATGCACATGTCGGGCCAGTGGAGCGAAGGCCGCCCCAGCGACGCGAGCAGAGCCGCGCCGGTCGGCGTGGCGAGTTCGAGGTCAACCGGCCCCCCGCGGGTCGGCAGTTCCTTGAGCAGCTCAGCGGTCGCCGGCGCGGGGACCGGCATCGTCCCGTGAGCGGTGCTGATGGTTCCGCTTCCCAATGACACGGTGGAGAACAGCACCTCGTCCAGGCCGAGCGACTCCAGGCCCGCCACGGTGCCGACGATGTCGCAGATGGCGTCCACGGCGCCCACCTCGTGGAAGTGGATGCTGTCGGGGTCTGTGCCGTGCACGCGCGCTTCGGCCTGCGCCAGGGCGCGGAACACGGCGCAGGCCTTCCGCTCGATCTCGCCAGGCAGGCCCCCGGCGCGGATGATCTCCAGAACGTCCTTGAGGCCGCGATGGGGATGCTCTTGCGCCTGCGTCAGGACGACCTCTACCCGCGTGGCGGCGATGCCCGCGCGCGAGACCTTCTCGGCCTTGAGTTCGTAGCCGGACACGGGCAGCCCGGAGAGCGTCCTGCGCAGCTCGTCCGGCGGCACGCCCGCATCAACAAGCGCCCCAAGGCACATGTCTCCGCTGACGCCGCTGAAGCAATCGAAGTAACCTATCTTCATACTCTCTCTCTCTGCCCAGTCTGCGTCGGCGCAGGAATGCTCCTGTGCACCACGCTCAGGGGCTCTTTCGAAACCGGCGGCTGCCGACACCGAAGGCGGGCGGGGACGCCCGCCCTACCCATATTTAGGGTAGGCGCGGCGTCTCGCCGCGCTGTGCAGAACCCGGCAGGCGACGTTTCCCAATTTTACCACGAAGGATGCAGGGAATGCGACGCGGCGATGCGAAGGGTGTCAGCGCACGCGGAAGAAGGTCCGGGTGCCCTCACGCACCTCCACGAGTTTGCCTTCCTTCAGGAGTTGCCGCACGTACTTCACGGCTTCGTTCAGGTGCACGCACAGGCCCGAGGCGATGTCATCCAGGGTGCATGGGCGGCGCCTGAGCAGCTCCAGCACGTCCTGCGTCGTAGCCTTCATCTCGGGCGCCTTGCGGAGCGCCTCGATGTCGGCGATCACCTCGGCCGCAGGGCCGAGCATCTCGCGGATCTGCTCGAGTCGTGTCTCGGGCACAGGGCGCGCGAACTCCTCCGCAGGAGGGCGCACTGCCGTGTTCAGTTGGATCCTGTCGGGTCGGATACGTTCGATCTGCTCTTTGAGTTTCTGCACGTCCGAGTCGGCGCTGTTGATTCCGGCGAGGAGGAATACCTCGAGCCAGATCTCTCCAGGGAACTCGTCGCGCAGCGCCGCGAGGCCCTGCACGTGCTTCTCCAGTGTCAGGCCGGGATGCGGGCGATTGATGCGCTGGAACGTCGCTTCGTCGCCGGCGTCCAGGTTGGGGATCACCACGTCAATCGAAGCACAGGAGGCTCGAACCTCGGGCAGGTAGAAAAGCACCCCGTTAGTCAACAGGGCGAGCGGGACTTGCGCGAATCGCTTGATGCGCTCCGCAATGATTCCGAAAGACGAGTTCAAGGTCGGCTCGCCAGAGCCGGCGAGGGTGATGTAGTCAAGCGGCACGCCTTCGGCCAGCCTCTGCCTCACCTCCTCTACTACCTCGTCAGCCGCGACGTATTCGCGCCGCTCGATGGTGGTGACAGGGGTAGGCCCGAGCTGGCAGTAGACGCAGTTGAGGCAGCACGTCTTCAGAGGCACCAGGTCGACGCCCAGTGACCGCCCGAGCCGCCTGGAGGGGACAGGGCCGTAGACGTGCTTCGCCATCGCTCGACCCTCTCAGTAGACCACGCGGTATTCCGGGAAGATCTCGATGGCCTGCAACTCCCCCGCAGATCGCGCGATGCCGATGGGTATCACCTCGAAGGCCCCGCGCTCAGTCTTCCCTTCTCGGGCAACTCTTGCAGGCGGGCGAATCCGTTCCTTCACAGGCCTTGGCTTCCGCAGCGGTCTCCGCCTTGGGGCCGCTGCTGCCCCCGCGGCGATTGTCCGTGGAGTAGAAACCCGACCCTTTGAAGACGAGCCCGGCCCCCCCGGAGATAACGCGCCGCACCTTGGCCCCACAACTGGGACAGCGCCTCAGAGGCTTGTCCGTCATGGTCTGCAACTTCTCGAAGCGATTGCCGCACTTGTCGCAGACGTATTCGTATGTAGGCATATAAGACGCACCTCTGGGCTGGAACGCTCGTCTTCGCTTGAAAAGGCGGACCTTGGACCGTCGAAAGGTACTTCTGCTGCGTTGGGGGTCAAGTTAATGATTATAGCGGTTGTCCTGGTTGTGTGCAAGCCCCGGAGTCGGCGCGTGCGACGTTGAAGAACGAAAGCAATTCGTGTCTAATCGCGGGGTAGGTGAGCTACAGGATAGGAACTGTCCATGAGAGTCCTGGTGGATGTTCTACGCGGTGTGGAGCGCAGCGCTGACTTGAGCGAGGTGGGGGTGGTGATGCCCGCCTTCAACGAGGAGGGCAACGTGGGCCAGGTGGTCGAGAGGGCGCTCGCGATCGGCGTCGGGCGGGTGGTATGCGTGGACGACGCTTCGACGGACAGCACGGGGGCGATCCTGGACGGCTACGGCAGCCGCCCGACCGTGGAGGTGATCCATCATGAGGTGAACCAGGGCAAGCAGGCGGGGGTCAGGCATGGGTTGATTCGGGCGCTCAGCTACCCGGACCTTCGCCTGTTCGCCACGCTCGACGCGGACATGCAGAACGACCCCGCCGACCTGCCGCGCCTGACAGCGCCGCTGGATCGGTGCGACGTGGTGATCGCCTACCGGATCCGCGACGACATGCCTCCTCCCCAGCAGCTCAGCAACGCCCTGGTGAACGCCGTCTACCGCCTCGTCGGCGGCGTCGACATCCACGACGTGCAGGCGGGCTACCGCGTCTACACACGGGAGGTGGCCGAGTACATCGCCGCGCACCTCGAAACCAGCGGAGGCTACACGCTGGAGCACACCACGCTGGTCCTGTTCGGCAGGCTGGCCCTGGAGATGGGCCGCGACTTCCGGATAGGGGAGGTACCGGTGCGCTGCCCGTACGGGCACACGAAAAGCCACATACGGGTCAGGGACAATCTTCAGCTCGCGAAAGCATCCTTCACGTGCGCCCTGGCGCTTGCGCGGATGCGGCGCTGACGGTCGGACTGAGCCGCCCCCTATGGGTGCTCGGTTTGGAGGCGGAAGAAGCGGCGTTTGCCCACCTTCAAGATCGTGCCGTCCGGGACGGCGACCTGCGCGTTGAAGTCGTCTACGACCTCGAGGGACTCCGCGTCCGCTCCCAGGCTCACTCCTCCCTGTTCAATCAGCCGCCGCGCTATGCTGTTGGAGGATGCGCAGCCGGCAAGTCTGAGCAGCCTCACCAGGTTGATCTTGCCGTCTTCGAGTTCCGCCGTAGGGAGCGTAAGCGGCGGGACTTTCTCGGGCAGTTGCTTTTCCTTGAAGACGCGGTCGAACGCCCTTGACGCCGCCTTGGAGTGGCCGGGCTCGTAGTAGCGGTTGATGATCGCCTCGGCCAATTGCGCCTTGGCGTCGCGCGGATGGGTCTTGTCTGACAGAAGCTCCTCTATCCGATCCATCGGCAGGTCCGTGGCCAGGATGAAGTACTTCCGCATCAGTGCGTCCGGGATGCTCATGACCTTGCCAAAGATGATCTCCGGGTCTTCGGCGATTCCGATGTAGTTGCCCTTGCTCTTGGACATCTTCTCCACGCCGTCCAGGCCCTCCAGCAGGGGGTTGGTCACGGCGACCTGGGGCTCCTGCCCCATGACGCGCTGAAGCTCGCGCCCGAGCAGGATGTTGAACACCTGGTCGGTGCCGCCGAGCTCAACGTCGCTGCGGACCATAACCGAGTCGTATGCCTGCATGAGCGGATAGAGCATCTCGTGAACGCCGATGGGCTGTCCCGCGTTGAGCCGGTTGCGGAAGTCGTCCCGCTCCAGGCAGCGCGCCACGGTCAGCTTGGAGGCGAGGCTGATGACGTCCCCGAAGGACATCTTGCCGAACCATTCGCCGTTCATCACGACCTCGGCCTCGCCCAGCTCCACGATCTTGCCCACCTGGTCCAGGTAGGTCTGTGCGTGGGCCATCACCTGCTCGTGCGAGAGCTGAGGGCGCATGGCGTTCTGCTGGCTCGGGTCGCCCACGGTCGCCGTGTAGTCGCCGATGATGAGCACGGCGTGGTGGCCGAGGTTCTGGAACGTGCGCAGCTTTTGCAGCGGGACGGCGTTGCCCACGTGGATGTCCGGCGCCGTCGGGTCGAGGCCGAGCTTGACGCGCAGGGGCCTGCCGGATTCCCTGGACCTCTTGAGCTTCTCGACAAGTTCTTCTTCGGGAATAATGTCGGCGGCCCCGCGCCGGATCCTATCCATCTGCTCTTCGACCGGTAGAATCACTCGAATCTCTCCACGTTGTCGCTGTTCTCTTGCGAGAGGGTACAGGGTTCCGGGTTCAGGGTTCAGGGTTCAGCCGGCCACCGGCGCTCGGAGGCGGGCAGTTGCCGTTCGAGACTCCTCTCCAGACCGTTGAGCATTCTCACGCACTCCTGGTAGCGGTCTCTGTATGACTGATAGACCGGCGCCGAAACGTATCCCTTCATTTGCGCGACGAAGAGGTGGTGCAAGGTCTCCAGCACCTCGCCCCGTGCTGTGTTCACCCCTCCGATCTTGTTGCGAATGTGACGATCGCTGTGCTTTTCGGCGAGGTTCGCCGGGCCACTGTTCGAAGCCCGGCGAATCTGCGCGCCCAACTCGTAGCGCTCTTCGCTCGGCCAATCGTGGCTAAGGTCACAGATCTCGATATGCAACTGGCAAAGCTTTAGATACACGTCCAGGTCTTCCACGCGCATAAACTTGCCCATGTGTGTCCTTGCCGTCCTGGGTCTAAACCCTGAACTCTGAACCCTGACGTTACGTTCCGCCGCCGGCCAGGATTATCAGGGCGATCATGAGGGCATTGTGCGCCGCGTGGGCCAGTATGGGGGCCAGAATGCTGCGCGCAGCTTCCATGAATGCAGTCAGAACGAGAGCCAGTATAATCAGATAGCCCATCACAGCCAAGTTCTCAATCGGCGCCGCCTGTTGCCAGTGGAGCGTGGCGAAGATGACCGAGACCGCTGCAGCGGCGGGCACGGGGCCGACTCGGGCCCGAAGCGGCAGATACAACATGCCGCGGAACGCCAGCTCTTCCGCCACCGGCACCACGGTCACGGCAAGGAAGACGAGCACGCCCAGGTGAATGACGTCGCCCTGCCCAAGCAGGCCCCGCAGCTTGTTGACTATTGGCTGCTGGATGGGCGAGATGTCCAGATACTGGAGCATGCCGGCACGCGCGATCATGTAGGCGGACAGCGCTGCGGCCCCGAGGGCCAGGGGCACGATGGAGCGGCGGATTGCCGGCCCCAGAGCCGGCACGTAGAGGCCGATCACGCGGGCCGCATCCGCAGTCGGTTTCGACCGCCCCCGCAAGAAGAAGTAGAACACCAGCAGAACCGCCCCGCTGCCCACGCCGAGAGAGAAGAGCAGACGGCCCTCACTCGGCGCCGCGACGCGGCCTATGGCGCTGGCGGCCTGGTGGATCAGGATGAAGGTCACCACCAGCAGCAGGCCTTCGCCAACCGACCACGGGACGTGGGTCGGGGGAAACGCGTTTTCCGGCGGCCCCAGCCCCTCATTGCTCGCCTCGTCGGGGTCCATGATGGGTGCCCTACTTCACGGTGACGAAAACGCGCCGCGAGCGCGGCCCGTCGAACTCGCAGAAATAGATGCCCTGCCACGTGCCCAGCGCAAGCCGGCCGCCTTGCAGCGGGACGGTCACCGACGTTCCAACCAGGGAAGCCTTGATATGCGCGGCACTGTTGCCCTCGCTATGGGTATAGTTGTCGTCGAAAGGCACCATCTTGTTGAGCTCCATCAGTATGTCCTGGCGCACTGACGGGTCTGCGTTCTCGTTGATGGTCACGCCCGCGGTGGTATGCGGCACGTAGACGCAGCACAGTCCGTCCTCGACCCCGCTCTTGCGCACTGCGTCCTCCACGCGCGACGTGATGTCTATCAGTTCGGTGCGTGAGCCGGTTCTGACGCTGAAGGACTCCATGGCTGTCTCGGATTCGTTCCAGCTCGACGTGTGCGCCTGCACTACAGGGGAAGGACCTTATATCAGAAGAGTTCGGCGGGATCAACACGCAGGGCATGCACGTTCTTGTGCGGCACGTTGTCGCCGGCGAGCGATCAGGCTTCCCATGTGCGGTCGGGTGAGATGGCTCAGATCCAGCGCCTGACCTTGCGCCTGTACCGCAGGAACTCATCGCCGAAGGCCTGCTCGAGGGTTGCCTCTTCCGGGACGACGACCAACCGATCCATGAGAATGGCGAAGATAAGGACAACCGCCCAGGGCGAGATCGAGCCCGCGAACAGGGCCGCGCCGGCGAGGATCAGGATCATTGCCAGGTACATGGGGTTCCTGCTGATGCGGTACACCCCGTGAGTGACCAGGCTCGTGGGGCGCTTGAAAGGCTTAACAGTCGTCCTCGCTTCTCGGAGTGCCCTCGCCGCCAGGGCGATCATCGCACCGCTGATAATCATGGGGACCAAGGCTGCGAGACGCCACGGCCATCCGACGACCCGCAGCACAGGCAGCGAAGAATCCAGCCGCGCAATTGCGGCCAGGGCAACGAGGAACAGCGTAATCGGCAGAAGCCTCCTCATCCTCAGCTATGATACCAGGAGGTCGCTTTCGGCCCAACAGCGCGCCGCTGGGCAGGTGACCGGAGGCGGGCCATACTGCCTTGCCAGAGGGGCGCACAGGACAAGCAGGCTCGTGTGCGGCCTTTGCATACGCCATCTGGTTTTTGGCCGGCTCCCTCAGCGGCCCACAAACAGCTTGCCCGAAGGGCCTGCGTCTTCGAGCACCCGGACGCGTTCCTCCAGCCCGGCAATCCTTTTGCGCTGCCCGGCGAAGGATATGCCGAGGATGAGCGCGAACACAATGACCACGACGCCGATCATGAATCCGCTCGACATGCGCCTCTCGAATCCCACCGATGCCTTCTCCGTCTCGGGCGCGTCCGGGGCCGGCCTGTGCGTCGCATACGGGTAGTTCATGGTTCCCGGCTGCATGGATGCCTCAACCATCACTGGTTCGGGTTTCTCTTCTGACTCCTCTACCACTTCCTCTGCCGCAGGCACCTCGTCGTCCAGATCCTCTTCGACGATCTCCAGGATCACTTCGTCATCTTGAAGATCCTCATTCTCCTGCGGCTCCTCGCCGACAGAAGTGGCGAGGGGTGCCATGTCCTCCCCGAATCCCGCCTCGGCAGGGACGGCCTCCTCGCGCGGCTCTACATCGGCTGTCTGGGCCCGCGCCTTCGCGTGGCGGCGCGCCTGACGCGCCCACATCTGCCTTGGCGTCAGTCGCCCCTTGCGGCTCGCGTAGTCGCCGCTCGCCGTCTCGCCTACGGTCTCTTCTTTCCTTGCCTGCTTGTTGTCGAATGAACGCATCCTCAAAACCTCCTATCCATTCCAGTGCCAGCCGTACACGGCGAAGCTCGTTTGCGTCGTCTCGCGGCGCTATCCAGCCTTGGCCAGTGAAAGATGCGGCGGGATTTCCTGCGCGGCGGGTTGGTCCTGCCGCTCTTCACCAGCCATGGCCAGGACTTCACCCGCCAGTGCCCGGTAATCCTCCGCGCCGTTACACTCCTCGTCATATAGGATCACAGGCAGGCCGAAGCTCGGCGCCTCCGCGAGGCGGACATTCTTCCTAACAAGAGTCTGGAACACCATGCCGCCGAAGTGCCCTCTGATGTCCTCCAGCACCTCCCCGGCCAGTGAGGTGCGGGCGTCGAACATGCACGCGACAATGCCTGTGGCCTCCAGAGTTGGGTTCAGGCCCTGCTGGACGAGTCGAACCGTGCTCAGAAGCTTGCCCAGCCCATGCAGCGCGAAGAACTCTGTCTGGAGCGGGATGAAAATCTCCTCCACGGCGCACATCGCATTCAGCGTAAGCAGGCCCAGCGACGGCGGGCAGTCCACGAATACGTAATCGAACTGCTCTTCCAGCCCGCGCAGCGCCCTTGCAAGGTGCAGTTCCCGCCCCCAGGACTGTGTGGACAGCTCAACCTCCAGGCCGGCGAGATCTATGTCCGCAGGGATAACCTTGAGGCTGTCCATCGCGGTATCCCGGAGGACCTCCTCCCGGGAATGCTCGCCGCGGATCAGGGTGTAGACCGAGGGCTGTCCCCTCTTCACGTCCAGTCCCAGGTGCGTGGTCAGGTTCGCCTGAGGGTCTATGTCGACGAGCAGCACAGTCCGCCCGCGCTCGGCGATGCAGGCCCCGAGGTTGACGGCCGTGGTGGTCTTGCCGACGCCGCCTTTCTGATTCAGCAGGGCTATCTTTCTCATCGCGTCGCGCTCGCAGTCTCGGCGTGGGCAGACGGTGTGCCCCTTGGGGCCGCAAAGTAGATGAGACGGATAGAGCCATAGTTGAATCAAGGCCCCACCCGTTGAAACATGCATCGCCTTTTCGGTATGTTGTAAGGAGGTTTGATGGAGGGCGATACGGGGCCCTGATGTGAGCCGTTGGCGGGTTTCTGCAACGCGTTTCGTAGCAAAGGGTTAGGGTTAATCAGCCGTGGCCAAGCGAACCAAGACCGGCAAGCGCCCACCACAGCGCGAGCCAAAGCCTGAACGACAGGCCGCCAGCAAAAAAGACAGCGGAAAATCTGTCGCTCAAAACGGCCGTACGCTGACCGCCGCCGACCTGGCGAAGCAGCTTCGCGAGATAAGCATCAGCGAGTTCTTCACCAAGAACCGTCACCTCCTGGGCTTCGACAATCCCAAGCGCGCCCTGCTCACCACGGTCAAGGAGGCCGTGGACAACGCGCTGGACGCATGCGAGGACGCGGGTGTTCTACCGACGCTGATCGTCGATGTCCAGCCCACGGACAGGGAGGACCGGTTCCGCGTCAGAGTCGAGGACAACGGGCCGGGCATCGTGCGCAACCAGGTGGGGCGGATCTTCGGCAAGCTGCTTTACGGCAGCAAGTTCCATCGCCTGAAGATGAGCCGCGGCCAGCAGGGCATCGGCATCAGCGCGGCGGGCATGTACGGACACCTGACCACCGGCCAGCCCGTCGCCATCATCTCGCAGACCAAAGCAGGGGCGGCGGCGCATTACTTCGAAGTCGTCATAGACACCAAGACGAACGAACCCAAGATCCTCAAGGAAGAGAAGATAACCTGGAACGGCCATACGGGCACGTCCGTCCAGATAGAGCTCGAAGCCGAGTTCCACCGGGGCAGATGGGGCGTGGATGAGTACCTCAGGCAGACGGTCGTGGCGAACCCGCACGTGTCCATCACCTACCACTCGCCGGACAAGCAGACCTTGGAGTTTGAGCGCGCCACGGACGTGCTTCCCCGGGAGCCGAAGGAGATAAAACCGCACCCCCACGGCATCGAGCTGGGCATGCTCATCCAGATGCTGCAAGAGACGCGGGCGCGGACCGTTCACGGGTTCCTGCACAGTGAGTTCTCACGCGTAAGCGCACGCAACGCCGCTGAGATCTGTGAGAAGGCGGGCATCTCCGAGGACTCCCGACCCGGGAACATCGCACGCCGGGAGGCCGACGCCCTGCTGATGGCCATCCGCGAAACCAAGCTCAGGAACCCTCCGCTGGACTGCATCTCCCCGATCGGCGAGGAGCAGATACTGGCCGGCCTGAAGAGCAGCATCGAAGCGGACCTCTACGAGTGCGTGACGCGCTCGCCGGCTATCTACCGGGGGATTCCGTTCCTCATCGAAGCCGCCATAGCCTACGGAGGCAACCTGCCTGCGGACAAACCGGCCCGGCTGATGCGTTTCGCCAACCGCGTCCCGCTTCTCTATCAGACAGGCGGCTGCGTCATCACCCAGAGTGTGGCGGCCCTCAACTGGCGCCAGTACAACGTGGACCAGCCGACTGGTTCACTGCCTGTGGGGCCGCTGGTCCTGTTGATTCACATCGCCAGTCCGTGGGTGCCGTTCACCAGTGAGAGCAAGGAGGCCGTTGCGGACTACCCCGAGATCGAAAAGGAGATTACGCTGGCGCTTCAGGAGTGCGCCCGCAAGCTGCGCGTCTTCCTGAGCAGAAGGCGCCGGCACGCCGAGGAGCAGCGCAAGCGGCAGCACATCGAGAAGTACATCCCCTTCATCGGCGAAGCGCTTCAGGGGATCCTGGAGTTCGGGGACGGGGAGAGGACGCGACTCGTCAGGCAGCTCACCGAACTATTGGAGAAGAGCCGTAAGGGCTGAGCCGTGGCGGTGCTCAATCGTGGCCGTGGTGACGATGCTCATCGTCCAGCGCCTCCGTGCCGACGAAGAGCAGCGGGAAGACGATGTCGGGGGATGGGGCCGAGGGTTGATTTTCTCCGCAGGCTGGATTACCATCAAGGGAGAGACGGGCGCTCGGGCCGAAGCATGGCAGCGTGAAGACCTCACCGGATAGGCATGAATATCCTTCTGACCAACGATGACGGCATCTCTTCGCCCGGTTTGTTGGCGCTTGCGGACGTGCTGCGGTCGGTGGGCAAGGTTACGGTGGTCGCGCCAGCCGGCGAGCGGAGCGGCGTAGGCCACGCTATCACCTACCGAGGCTCGGTCACGGCCGAACGGGTGTCGCTCGGCGACGGCCGAGTAGGCCACGCCCTCTCCGGCACTCCGGCGGACTGTGTTCATTTCGCGATTTCGGGACTGCTTGACGCTCGGCCGGACGTTGTCGTGAGCGGCATCAACCTCGGTCCGAACCTGGGGTTTGACATCTTCTACAGCGGGACGGTTGCGGCCGCCATCGAAGGCGCAATGAACGGTATCCTGTCCCTCGCGTTTTCGACCTGTCGGGGCGATGGCCGGCAACTGTTCCTGGCGGCTGAGCAGGCCCTTCGGGTCTTCAACATGATCGTCGGGGATGATCGCATGTGTGCGCTCGCATACAACGTGAACATCCCGGCCCTCCATGGCCAACAGCCGGAGGTGCGATTCACGCGTCACAGGGCGATGACGTTCAATGTGTGGCGCGAGGATGAGGTAGCAGCGTCGCAGGAGGACTCCGGGCACCAGGCGGGCGAGGAGGAGCAGCTCGTGCAATGCGACGCATGGGACGTGAACGCCGTTGAGGCGGGGATGATCTCTGTGACGCCGCTGCGGGCGAGCCTGACGGACATGGATTCGCTGCGGCGGCTCCAGCAGTAACGCTTCGATCGACTACAGGGAGAACATGAAGCAGGCGGGAGGCATGCGAAGATGAGAGCGCTGAGAGACGTCTTTGTGGTAACGGTTGCGCTTGCGTTGATCATGGGATGGACATGCGGGTGCTCGAAGAAGGAGCCGCCCGCGCCTGTGCGCGCGGTGGAGGTGCCGCCGCCAGCGGAACAGGCGGCGGTCGAGGAGCCGCCCGCGCCCCCAGCGGCGGCCGTGGCGGAGCCGGTGAAGCCAAAGGAGCCGGCGCACATCACCTACAAGAGCATGCCGGGCACGCTCGGTTACCTGCCGGCCGTGATGAGCGCCTACCAGAACAGCAAGGTGACGCTGGCCGTCGCCGAACTCACGTCCGAGATCCAGCAGTTCTACGGGCTGAAGGAGCGCTACCCGGAGTCGCTGAAGGAGCTGGAGGAGTGGCGCACCAGGCCGCTGCCGGCTCTGATGCCGAGACTGGCGTACGACTACAATCCGAAGACAGGCGAGCTGCAGGTCGTGGAGACTCCGCCGCAGGAGTGACTCAGCGGCGGCATAGGGGCACGACGAGGATCACTATCGCCCGGGGTGGGGCATAATTGCCGATTCGTGTTGCTTTGGGGTGCGCTCTATCGGCACTCCCGTGTGCCTGTTTCACATGGGCGGATCGAGGTGGCGGGAATGGCAAAGCCTGTAAAGCGGCACTGGACGGCCGAGCGGCGCCTTGAGGTGCGCGAGAGGATTGACGGCTTCCGCATGGAACGTGAGGCGGCCCGAGCGAAGGCGACTATCAGGGCTGCCGGCTTCGGCTACATTCGCGGCGACCTCCACATGCACACCGTCTACAGCGACGGCTCGGGCAGCGTGGATGACGTGGTCAAGGTTGCGCGCGCGCGCGGCCTGGACTTCATATTCGTCACCGACCATGACACCATCAGGCAGAAGGCTGAGTGCAGGAGATACCGCAACGTCTGGTGGGGGCAGGAGCCCGGCGCAGGGCCGCACCACGTCTGCATCCTCGCGGGCGGCCGGAAGTACACTCCTTGCGGCGACATGAAGACGGACGCCGAGCGGCTGCGTGCTCTGGGCTGCTATTTCTTCTACCCGCACCCGGTCGGCTGGTACCCGCGCCAGTGGTACAGCGAGGGGCAGAAGGACGCGCTCGCCAAGGTGGGGCCGGAGTTCGCCATCGAGGTGATGAACGGGATCTTTCGCACGGGGGCCTTTCACGAGGAGTGGGAGGAGGGCTACGTCGCCCTCTGGGATCGGTATCTCACGGCGGGCTATCGCGTCACGGGCCTGGGGGCCACCGACGCGCACTTCGCCCCGGGCGTCGGAAACGTATGGACGGGAGTGTTGGGCGCGCGCCGCACGATGGCTAGCGTCCTCAAGGCGCTGCGGGCCGGGTGCGTGTTCGCCTCCAGCGGCCCAGCGGTCAATCTGACTTGTGGCCGCACGCCCATGGGCGGCACGGCGCGAACAAGGAAGCGCACGGCACGCATCCGCATCCAGTGCGCCGATAGCTACGGCCTTGCCTGGATACGCGTCGTGCAGGACGGGCGCGCCGTGAGGGAGATCGAGTGCCGGGGCAAGCAACGGCTGAGCGAGGACGTGGACCTCAAGCTGGGCGCGAAAGGCGGCTACGTGCGCGTCGAGTGCGCCGCTGCTGACGACCTCCGTGCATACTCGAACCCGATCTATTTCGGGGGGTGACGGGCGGGCGCCCGGTGTTGCGAAGGGCCGGCTGCGGCGTCATAATGCTGCCGTCTCGACGGAAAGAAATCCCTCGCTTCAAGGCAGGACACTCGAAAAGGAGAAACCGAATGCGCGGTTTGCGGAACTTGGGCAACGCGAAGGTGGCTCTGGTGGATGATCTGCCCGACCCGAAGCCGGGCAGGGGGCAGGTGCTCGTGCGGATCAAGGCAAGCGCGATCTGTGGCAGCGAGCTGGGCGCCTTCAGAGGACCCGAGCCAATGGCCACCAACACCGGGCACGAAAGCATGGGCATCGTCGTCGACGCCCGCGGCTCGACCAAGGTCAAGGAGGGCCAGCGCGTGGGCGTCTCGACGCTGGTGGGGTGCGGCAAGTGCCGCTGGTGCGCGCAGGGCAAGCCGGCTTTCTGCCCCAAAGTGGGTGTCGCCCGCCCCACCCACAACGAGTACATTGCAGCCTATGAACGCTGGCTCATGCCGCTGCCGGACGACATCGAGGATGTTGAGGGCGTTCTGGTCGCCGGCGACGGCCTTGGGGTGCCGTGGGGAGCGGCGAAGCGCGGCGGCGTGAAGGCGGGCGACATCACGTGCGTGCTCGGCTGCGGCCCGGTTGGGCTGGGCAGCATCATCGTGCACCGCTACCTGGGCGCCCGCGTCATCGCCGTTGACATCAACTCCAACCGCATCAAGCTCGCCAGGAAGATGGGCGCGTGGAAGACCATTGACGCCTCGAAGTGCAAGGACCTGGGGGAGGCGCTGCTTGACCTGACGGGTGGTATGGGGCCGGACGTCTGCCTCGAGGCATGCGGCAAGCAGCCCACGCTAGACGCCGCCGTCAAGGCCACCAAACCCGAGGGAACCGTCGTCCTGTGCGGCCACGGCCCTCAGACCCTCGACCCCCAGAAGCTCATCATCCAGCGCAACCTGCGACTCGTGGGCAACTGGATGTGCCACTTCTACGAGTGGACGGAGATGGTGGAGGCGATTCGTCGGGGCCTGCGTGCCCGCGACGTGGTCACCGGGCGATACCCGCTTGAGGAGGCGCAGACGGCCTACGACCGCTTCATGAAGGGTCTCGAAGGCAAGGTCGTGTTCGTTCAGTAACTGCCTACGACGCCTGAACCGCACGCCCCAT
>Ga0315291_10004912_pt1 | contig 16874 bp, 18 predicted proteins | sample YL17G12_20_MG_FD_203070 | JGI IMG/M metagenome (GOLD analysis project Ga0315291, IMG submission 203070) | Sediment microbial communities from Yellowstone Lake, YNP, Wyoming, USA - YL17G12_20 | ecosystem: Environmental > Aquatic > Freshwater > Lake > Sediment | place: USA: Wyoming | collected...
GTGGAAGGTTTCTCTTTGCTCTGCATTAGTAATCTGTTCAAAAATGGCTTGAACATCATGAGGTCTGAGGGGTGGAAAGTCTTGCTGCGCTACAAGCTTCCCCTCAATGCGGAGTATCGGTGGGCTAGGCACGGTGATATGCAAGTCTGAAGCACCTTTATATACCATTAGCGAGAGGAGTTCATCTATATGCAGGCTGGAGCCCTGAGAACTCTCTAAATCGCCCGACGGGAAGAGTTGTTTTTCAAGCATTGTTTTGCTCTTTCCCGCTTATTTGCACTTTGGGAGCGGCGACGGTATCCCCATCGCATCTTTCGTCGGCAAAATGTATTGGGGTCACAGCCTGCCCTGGCTCACTTGTCTGGTTGGTCTTCCCCCTCAACCGGTCTACTTGATCTTGGGTGAACAATCTCCATCCTCTCCAGTCCCTGCGTGTAGGTTCGATAACATTACCTTCTTTCACCCAACGAAATAGAGTATTCCTGCTTATTCCAGCCATACGGCATACTTCGGCAGTTCTGTAATAGCTATGGCCATCCAATAATACAGGCATGTCCTTTCACTTCTAGAGTATTATTAGGGTATACCATGTATACCATAGCGCAGGTTGACCGATTAATTAATCACCTATTAGTAATATTTGGCCTATATACTTTAGTACTTATCACCTTGACATATACACATCAGTCGTAGCCCTAGAACTAAATTCTCCTCTTTGGGTAGCACGATAGCGTATCGCAATGATAACGAAGTACTATTCCAGAGAGTACATTAATCTCATTGTCGCAAGCAATTTTTCTTGCCATAATATCTACTAGGCAGCTCGGAATAGCGTAAGGCTTAAATAATCTACAAATATCTCAGAGTCAAAGCTATTAATCAGCATGAATAAGAAGTCGTCAACGAAGAAGAGAGTCGATTTGGCAAGATGCCCAAAGTGCAGTGGCTATATAGACGACAGCGACCATAGATGTCTGAATTGTGGGTATATTGAGTCTCCCCCTTCGAAGGATGCTGGCCAGTCTACCAGAGTCGATTCAGGCAAAATAGATACGGGAGATACAAAACCCGCTTCAGCCAATGAATTAGACCCCGATTCCCAGGCGGGATTACTTATCTGCCCCCAGTGCCGTCAAAGGGCTCTCTTCTGGAATCGCCACACTCAAATCTACAAATGCGTGAATCCAAATTGTAGGCAAGGGTTTACCATAGACGAGTACAAAAGCAAGGAAGTCCAGGTGTCACTTGAGGAGCCTGTCATAACCGAGCCCATACCGTCCGATATGCCAACAATCGAGACAAAAGAAAAAGTGGAGCCCGTCATAACCGAGCCCATACTGTCCAATGTTCCAACAACCCCGGCACCAGAAAAAGTGGAGCCCGTCATAACCGAGCCCATACTGTCCAATGTTCCAACAACCCCGGCACCAGAAAAAGTGGAGCCTGTCATAACCGAGCCCATACTGTCCAATGTTCCAACAACCCCGGCACCAGAAAAAGTGGAGCCTGTCATAACCGAGCCCATACTGTCCAATGTTCTAACAACCCCGGCACCAGAAAAAGCGGAGCCCGTCACAATCGAGCCCATAACGTCAAACGTGCCAGCAATCGAGACAAAAGATGAAGTGAATCCTGGTATACCTGAGCACAAGCCCCCTAAAGTGTCCATAACCACAATGAGAACTGAGGGAACGGCTGGCACAAAAACACAAAAACAAGTAAGCCGTAATCTTGCCTTGCTGCCTATCTGCGTTCTCGTTGTGGGACTTATTATACTGGGAGTATTTATGGGGCAGAAGTCAGGTAGAATTGACGAACTATCGTCAGAGCTAAACGATTCCAGACAAGCCTTAATAGAATCGCAGACACAACTGGCTGCGTCTCAGCAAGCTGCAGAGCAAAATGTAGAAGAGCTGAGGACACAGTTGACTGAAGCCCAACAAGAAATAGCAGCATTGCAGTTAGAGATGTACGAGATGAAGCCTCTATTGACTCCAAGCGAACCATATGTATATAGTGGTGAAATATTAGGAGGTGATCTAATATCCATCCCGATTGAGTTGAAGCGCTTTGAAAGGGTTGAGGGCACAATATCAACAGGATTCTATGGCCTTGCGGTCTACATACAGGACTCTGGAGGCAGCATAATCAAAGACTTTGGCCGAACTCTTGGGTCCAAAATCATCTTTACAGCCCAAACGTTGGACATATTTACAATCGTTATTAAGGAAACAAGTGGATTTCCTAGTAAATATACTCTCAAGTACACTATCTACCAAAGGCAGTAAGTTGTGCGAGGAAAAGCATGGCCAGATGACCCATTATATTTAGAAAACACAACTCAATATTCAAGTAGGGGACCATACGGATCTGCCATTGTAGACCGGTTGTCTGCAGCTCATGCACCTCTTCGCTGCCTCGATTAGGCGAAAGCAACTCCTGAACCTTCACCTTTCCGACTTAACCCGCTATTATTTATCAACTTTACATAATGTTATTTAAAGCTATATCCTTGCAAGATGTTTAGCATAACCATGTGTCACATCACCTACAAATTAAATGGAAAAAAGCTGAAGAAAAAAATCTCACAACAACTAATCGGATCAACATGCTCAAAACCCAACATCTCATTAATGATCAAGCCCCGGGTGCAATTATGTCGAACCGTTGCAACCCCGACGCCAGCACAAGTTTTGCCCCAAAAATCGACCCACCACCAAAAACCAACAACCAAAGACCGAAAACCGCCCACCCCTGACTCCCAAGCCTGACCCAGCCATGCAAGTGGTCGGGGTTTACCCCCAAAACGCCCAGATTTCAATTCTAGGGCCTCGCAGGTTCACTGTGGCTTTCAACCGCAGCGCCAAAAATCCCTCCGCTCCCTTTGCGGCAACCCGAGCCCTTGCTGAAAACTGATAGCTGACCGCTGAAAGCTTTTTTTGCGGATGTGACATTTTCTTATTGACAGCCCGCCTAAACCGCCCCTTAAAATAACCCCATGTTTCAGGGGATCACATAAACCCCTGGTTTTATCAAAAGGACCCCACAATATTTGTTTTCCCGGATTTCCCGTACTAGGGACGCAGCCGCGTTGGCAATATCTAAAGTGACGGACTTTCAGGTCTTGCATAAGCGGAATAGATTCATTTGCCACCATACTAAAAGTCCATACAAGCTCAGCCAGCAAAACCTGCCAAAATCCAAGCTATTTACTCTACATAATAGTTATAGTGCGACCATAGGCTTGTGGAAGCCGTCCCCGAAAAAAAACGCAAGGAGCAAAATGGGGTAAAGCCTTAGGGGAGGTATGCCCGCAGACATAGAAAGGTTCCAGCCAGCGCTTTCACCGCCCTATTTTGGAACTAAGGGGCTTGGCAGACTGACCGGGTAATGAGCCGGCTACTTCTTGGCATCCGACGCCAAAACGCCGGCTTGCGCCCAGTCCTCTTTTGCGATGTCCTCGAAAATGACAATGGTCGCCTCCGGTGTGGTGTGAGCTATGGTTACCATAGCCTCGGTGATGACCCGCGCCAGCTCAGCCTTCTGAGCATGAGTCCTGCCTGTCCACATCCCAATCCTTACTATCGGCATCACTATCACCTCCCCAGGTCATTTTGCACTTTTCACTTTGCATTCTGCAATTTGCAATTAAAACTTATAGGCGTAGGTTGGAGCACCTGCTCCAACCCCACGCAACCTAACTGACTGCTGAATGCTGATAGCTGACTGCTAAAAGATGTAGTACAATTGAAACATGAGACCCAACTGGCTAGACCGCCTCAAGATACGGACCAAACGTGCCCTGGGTATGAAAGTCATCCTCTGCGATAGCTGCGCCTGGGACTGGCGTAGCTCCTGCCACAATCCAGCGCGACCTAACGCCACCTACTGTCCCGAATACAAGAAGCGCGGCACCTAATCCCGCAGCACAGCTACCGAGAGCCTTATTCGAACGCCATAACGTTATGTAAACTAGACGCTACTTGGCACTATAATCGTAGAACCCCTTGCCTGTCTTGCGTCCCAGATGCCCCGCTGTCACCATTCTCTTCAGCAACAGAGGCGGCGCCCATTTGGGGTCCTTGAACTCAGCATATATTGACTCACATACGTAGAGGAGGGTATCCAGCCCCACCAGGTCAGCCAGCGCCAGAGGTCCCATGGGGTGATTGTAGCCGTAAACCATACCGTTATCTATGTCTTCCTTTGTAGCCAGCCCCGCCTCGTACACCCTTATAGCCTCAATGGTCATGGGCATCGCAATGCGGTTTGCTATGAAAGCAGGTGTGTCCTTGGCTACGATGATTGTCTTGCCTAAAGACTGCCCGTACGCTTTCACGGCGTTGAGGGTCTCCTGACTGGAGACGATGGTAGTTACAAGTTCGAGCAGCTTCATTATGGGCACAGGGTTGAAGAAGTGCATCCCCATCACCTTGTCCGGTCTCTTGGTCGCCATCGCCACCTCAGTGATGGACAGGCACGAAGTATTTGTACCCAGAAGCACATTCGGAGCACAGATTTTGTCCAGGTCAGCGAATATCTTCTTCTTTGTATTCATGTTCTCTGTAGCAGCTTCGATAACCAGGTCGCAACCAGCAAAATCTTCCATCTTCGTAGTGCCCTTGATACGTCCCACAACAGCCGCCTCTTCCTCTTTAGTCATCTTGCCCTTCTCCACGGCTCTGCCCAGCGCAGACTTTAGCGACTTCAAGCCCTTGTTCAGCAGCTCATCGTTGATCTCCGAGACCACGACCTCATAGCCGGATTGAGCGCTGACCTGTGTAATGCCCGCGCCCATCAGCCCGCAACCTACTACGCCGACTTTCTTGATGCTCATTTGCACTCCTTCTTTCACATTGATTTGGTAGACCCGTTCAAATATATCAAAGTGAAGGCAATTCAGTCAAGTTGGCACTGCCCAAACCCAGATAGCCACCAAAAAAGCGGCGCCAGGCATAAGTACGGAGTACCAAAGTCCATATGAAGAAAGTACCAACTGGTGATTAACTGAACAACGCAATTGCGCTACAGTATTTATGAAAAAGTACTAATAGGTCCATTTCCCCTTGGAAAGGGAGGTTCGGGTAACTATCTAAATACCTGCCTTTGCGTTTTATAGTTTAGATTAGCGAGAAAGAGTTAGAAATGCCCGATAAGCAGATTCACCACAGGGAAGATACGAATATCTCTCAGCGCACCACTGTAGTTATAGATGAGCTTCTCAAGCTGATGGTGGAAAAAGGCGCTTCGGACTTGCACATCACAGTGCCCAGCCCGCCCGTGCTGCGAATCCACGGTGAGCTTGTAGCGCAAGACCACCTCCCGCCAACGAGACCAGCGGATTCCGAAGCTATATTTGAACAAATTACCACCGCAGAGGAAAGAGAGGTTTTCAGCAAAGAACTGGAGCTGGACTTCGCTTACAGTGTTCCCGGTCTCGCCCGATTCAGGGTCAACGCCCTGCAACAACGCGGCACAATGAGCCTCGCCTTCCGCTTCGTACCGTTCAGAATCCCCTCTATCGATGAATTGGGCTTGCCCCCGATCTGCAAAGAGCTTGTTCTCAAGTCGAAAGGGCTTATCTTAGTAACCGGTCAGGCAGGAGCCGGCAAATCTACCACCCTGGCAGCCATGATTAATCATCTCAACCAGACAGTGAAACGAAACGTTATCACTATTGAAGACCCCATCGAATTCTTGTTCACCAACAACAAGTGCATTATCCAGCAGCGCGATTTGGGGCACGATGCCCGCTCCTTCCACGCTGCATTGATACACGCCCTCCGCCATGACCTGGATGTAATTGTAATCGAAGAGTTACGCGATTTGCCCACGATTAGCACTGCCATAACAGCGGCAGAGACAGGTCACCTCGTGCTCGGTACCATGCACACAATAGACGCTGCACAATCAATCGACCGCATTATTGATATCTTTCCCGCTACGCAACAACAACAGATTAGGTCGCAATTATCACAGGTAATAGAGGCAGTGCTATCACAAACCCTCTTATCCCGCATCGGAGGAGGACAAATAGCCGCCTTTGAAATAATGCTCTCCACAGCAGGGATAAAAAAGCTCATCCGTGAAGGCAAGATGTACGAAATACCTTCCAACCTCGAGCACGGCGCATCGGAAGGGAAGCAGACCATGGACCAGGCGCTGGCTGACCTGGTAAGAAGAAACCTCGTTACCAAAGAAGAAGCCACCCAGAAAAGCAACAACCCCAAGAAGTTGAGTGAGTTCCTCTTACTATAAACATAAAAGCCGCCTCGCCCATCCTGAAACCACAGGTGCCCAGCCTCACCAGCCGAAGCTCAATCTTGTAGCAAGCCTGTGTGGCAGACCCTGCTCCAACATCCTCTGCTGAGTTACTCCCACATCGTAGGGCACCCGGTAGTGCCAGATAACGTTGCCACTGCTGTCGTAGATAGCGTAGCTGGCACGCGGGTCGCCATCGCGAGGCTGTCCCACCCCACCCGGATTGATGATTAAACGATTCACACCAAGCCTTAACGGTGCTTCGAGTGAAAGCTCCTGTAACAGGCACTCACCGCTGTCAGCGTGGTGCTCGAACACTACAGGCGCGTGACTGTGTCCCACCAGGCAGAATTTGGTTTGAAAGCAACTGAAGCTGACCTTAGCAACATATGTGGAAACTAGGTATTCCCATATCGGCTCACGCGGGCTGCCATGCGCTAGCGTGAAATCACCTTCACTTACAACAAGAGGAAGTCCGGCAAGGTAGTCAACTTCGTCATCATCCAGTTGCTGCCCCGTCCAGCGGCAAGCAGCTGCTGCCTCAGGATTGAAATCATCTATGTCTATCTTACCTATCGCACCCCAGTCATGGTTGCCGGCAACGCAGATATGCTCATACCGGCGAAGCAGCGCTATACACTCTTTCGGGTCGGGACCATAGCCCACGATATCGCCCAGGCACCAGATGCGTTCGACCCCCCCCCTCTCCCCAACATGCTGAAGCAGTGCCTGAAAGGGGGCGAGGTTACCATGGAGGTGGGTGGTAATTGCGTGTCGCGTGCTAGGGTGGGGGTATATATCAGGTTTTCCCCATATTTACCATTATTGAGTACTGAGCCCAAAGCAGCTATAATCACTAGCCATGAAGGTGCGGGAACTGGGCGAATTCGGTCTTATCGAGCTCATCGCCGACATCGTGGGCAAATCATCAAAACACGGTCTCGTGCTGGGTATCGGCGATGACGCCGCAGCGTGGCATGCCGATAAATCCATACAGATAGGCACCACCGACATTCTGGTTCAGGACGTCCATTTCAACCTGAGCACCATTACCTGGCGAGACCTGGGCTGGAAGGCGCTCGCCGTGAATCTCAGCGACATAGCCGCCATGGGCGGTACGCCCGGCTACGCCCTGGTATCGCTGGGTTTGCCCCCAGACACCGAGGTGGACGACATAGTCAAGCTTTACCGTGGCATGAAAGCGATAGCGAGGAAATACGACGTCGAAATCGTTGGAGGAAATATCAGCAAAGCGCCTGTGGTCATCGTCGACGTCAGCTTGATAGGTAAGGCGTCCAAGACCCTGCTCACCCGCTCCGCAGCCTCGGTTGGCGACCAAATCGCTGTGACCGGTTATCTGGGGCAGTCGGCTGCTGGGCTCAGGATGCTGAAGTCAGGTCTCAAGTTCGACAGAAAAACGACCGCCTTGCTGCGAGAGGCGCACTTGCGCCCTATCCCCCGCGTAGCAGAGGGACAAACCCTGATACTGCAAGGAGTAAAAGCAGCCATAGACCTCAGCGACGGGCTGATGAGCGACCTGCCCCATATCTGCAAAGCAAGCCAACTCGGAGCCAAGGTCTGGATTCACAAGCTGCCCATCCACCCCCTGATGAAATCCACTTTCAAAGATGAGGCGCTTGGACTTGCGCTTTCCGGAGGCGAGGATTACGAGCTCCTCTTCACAGCCAAGAGCAATGTTATCCAAAAACTTCAAAACATTATGTCAATTCCAGTTACAGCGATAGGCGAGATAGTAAGCGACCACCCTGGGCAAGTGACCCTCTGTGACCGGCAAGGGAAAGCAGTCGTCAAATGGGACAAACGCGGGTGGGAGCATTTCAAATCGCTGAGGCGAAATAAAAAGTGAAAGCGCTAGTGATAGAGAGCAACAGCGCTGAACAGACCCGGAGGTTGGGCAAAAGGTTAGGCGAACTGGCGACCTCTGGAGATATAATACTGCTGATAGGAACGCTCGGCGCAGGTAAGACCTGCCTCACGCAGGGCATCGCCCGAGGACTGGGCATAGACGATTATACAGCGAGTCCATCCTTCGTGTTAGTCAGAGAGCATAAAGGAAGACTGCCTCTATATCATGTTGACCTTTATCGCCTCGATAGGATTGAAGAGGTAGCACAACTGGGTCTCGATGATTATCTATACGGCGAGGGGATTTGTGTCGTAGAATGGGCTGACAAAGGAGTGAGCGTATTCCCCCGGGAGCACCTCCTAATCGAGATACAAGTCATCGCCTCGACCAAGCGAAAGCTCATCTTCACGCCAGAGGGCACAAGATATACCGAGATGCTCTCGAAGCTAGAAAACACCGGCCGAGGCGCTAGGAAGTAAAAATGGAGCTAGCTATAGATACCTCAACCGATGTTGCCAGCATCGCACTCTCGTCAGATGGCAAGCTAATTGCTGAACTTACCTGGCACTCCGGGCAGAACCACACGGTTGAACTAGTACCACACCTCAATCACCTTTTGTCACAGGCTAAGTTGGAACTGAAAGATATAAAGAGCGTCGTTGTGGCAAAAGGTCCAGGCAGTTTCAATGGTTTGCGGGTAGGGATGAGTTTTGCCAAAGGGCTGGCGTTATCGCTTGCCATCCCTATTGTTGGCATAAGCACCCTCGAGGTGGAGGCTTTCCCCTACGCCTTCACCGGGCTGCCTATCTGCCCCATACAAAACGCAGGGCGTGGTGAGACCGCCACCGCACTTTTTCAAACCAAGAGGGGGGAATGGTGTCGTCTCGTGGAGGAACATATAACCACTCTAGATAACCTGCTACCCGAAATCAAAGGGCAAACTATCTTCTGCGGCAGAGTGCCTGAAGAAGTAGCAACGCAACTTAAAGCAAAGCTGGGACGAAAAGCATTGATTGTCGAAAACCCTGCGGCTCTGCGACGGGCCGGGTACCTTGCAGCGTTGGGCTGGCAAAGGCTCAAGGAGAGCGATTTCGACCACTCCCCTACCCTGGAACCGCTTTATCTGAGAAGACCAGCGATTACGACCAGCAAGAAGAAGCAAAACTAGAAAGAGACCAATTTAAAACCTATCGCACATTCACTTGAACGCCCTCACGAAGGAAGAGGACTTCTCTCTCGGTTCCGTAAAACTTTATGTAAAGTTGATTAGCTATGAAAAGAGCCTGCCTTCTCACTGGTGAGCCCGGTTGCGGCAAGACCACCATTATCAAAGAAGTGCTTGCCAAGTCAAATAGAAGCGCTGGCGGCTTTTACACAGAAGAGATACGCTCCAAAGAAGTGCGTCAGGGCTTCAAAATAGTAACCCTTGATGGTAAAAGCGCTATACTAGCCCATATTGACATCCGCAGCCCCTGCCATGTCAGCAAATATGGTGTCGATGTAGAGAGCATGGATAAGCTTGCAGTACCCACTATCGAGGATGCAGTCGGTAGCAAGGACATCGTCATAATAGACGAGATTGGCAAAATGGAGCTATTCTCTCATTCCTTCAAGGAGGCTGTAAGTGAGGCGCTGCAAAGTGGGAAAAAGGTGCTGGGCACCATCATGCTTGCCTCCCATCCCTGGGCTGATAAAATAAAGGAACGACCAGAGGTCGAAATAATAAGAGCAACCAAGGCTAACCGTAGCGAGGTGATTGCTAAAGTGCTAGACTGGTTAGCAACATGAAACAACCATATAATCAGTATCATAAAGGATGGATAAGATGGAAAGAACTCTAGTTTTGGTCAAGCCTGATGGAGTGCAGAGAGGTCTGGTAGGAGAAATAATCTCACGTTTCGAAAAGACCGGGCTTAAGCTCGTAGCCTTGAAGATGCTCCGTATGGACAAGGAGATGGCAGGGAAACATTACGCTATCCATCAGGGCCAGCCCTTCTTTGAAGGGCTGGTTAGCTTCATTACCTCAAGCCCGCTTATTGCAGCAGTATTCGAGGGCAATAATGCAGTAGAGGTAGCACGCAAAACTATGGGGGCAACCGACCCTGTAAAAGCTGCCCCCGGCACAATCAGAGGCGACCTGGCTTTGGATATCGGGCGCAACGTGGTGCACGGCTCTGATTCGCTGGAGAATGCGCAAAAGGAGATCAGCCTTTTCTTTTCCCCCAAAGAGATTGTAAGCTACAATCGCCCGATAGAGCCGTGGCTCAGAGAATCCTGATTACAGGGGTAGCCTTACTCCACAATTGTTCCAGGTCGTAATACTGGCGTTGTGTCGAGGCGAAGACGTGGACGATAACCTGTCCGAAATCGAGGAGTACCCAGCCTGAATCTGCATCACCTTCGCGGCGATATGTCTTTATGCCTTCTTCGTCAAGCACACCATCTATTTCATCGCAAATGGCATCGATCTGGCGCTCGCTTTCGGCACTGCAGATAACGAAATAGTCCGCAAAAGGTGATGCTTTTCTGATATCCAGCATCAGGATATCAGAAGCCTGCTTATCGAGAGCAGCCTCCATAGCCTTCTTGGCTATCTCTGCAGATTCCAGAACCTACCCCCTCGCTCTTTTACTGCCCCCATTATAGCACACCGTCTGCTATATTCAAGCCAGCTTCTTCAAAGAGGATTACGAAACCGAACGACATCTTAAGACAAATTGACAAAGCCACCGGCATAATGCTGGCTGTAGTCTTGATTGTAGGCAGCCTGCTCAACCTTATCCTATAAACTTCCCACGACCTTACGGTCGGGGATTTAAGTATGGAAGCTTTAAAAGAGGCCCCGACAAAGAAGCTTGACTTATTAGTACAAACCTTTAATATCTAGTCTAGTGTTTCATAAACTGCTTTACAACGAGCGAGCTTGTCAAGAATGGCTTTGGCGGAGGCTTTCCACACCAACGGTTTAGGGTTAGCATTGGACGTTGTCAGGGACTGCGAATTTCATGGTACGAAAGCACGGACGGCTTTGGGGCTGAGATATCCCATAATGATTCCCTCGATATACTTACAGACGACCAGCCACATTTTCGTCTGCTAACCACCAGCGAGATAACCGCACCAATAAGTGCGCACTCAGCTAAAATCAAAGCCATCTTAGTACCTTATTCCCCAGCCCTCACCACCGTTTACTTCGATAACTTCAGCTTAACCGGACAGGCAGCAACACCTACACCTACTCCTACTACCCCAACTTCGACTCCCATATCAACTCCTACTCCTACTACAGTGCCTACGTCCACCCCAACACCATCTCCCTCCTCCACTATTGCGCCCACCTCCACACCCACACCCTCCCCAACACCTAAATCCAACAGCCCTTTCAGCCCTACCACCACCCATGCACCTGCCCCCACGCCATCTGGGACTCCCCTGACACCAGTTACCCCAACCAGCACATGGATACATTTAAGGGAAGCTGTAATCCTCCTCTTTATAGGGATATCGCTTCTCATCGCCCTTCTCTGGGTCAAAAGACCCGGTTAAAGTTTGCGCTCTAGATTACGATGAGGTATAATTGGAAAGCTGAACTCTGTTCGGAAAAATGCTTATGGCTAAACCGAAACTAGACATACTCCAGGCTTAGCATCAACCTTGACACCAAAGCGCTCGATGAGACTATTCTATTGCGTAGCTACTAAAACAATGAAAGCCTTGTTCATCCTCCTTACTAGGTGGCGGGTAGAAGGCAAGGAAAACGTCCCGAAGCAAGGCTCTCTGATAGTAGTAGCCAATCACCTGAATCTCATCGACCCTCCGCTTCTCGGTGTCAGTGTCGCCAGAAGGATAAATTTTATGGCTAAGCAGGAGCTATTCCGCCCCTCGCTGGGAGCATATTTTGTCCGCGCCTCTGGTGCATTTCCCGTACGACGAGGGAAATTGGATAGAGAAGCGATTCGCCGAGCCCTCGAAGTCCTTAAAAATGGTGGTGTTGTAGGTATGTTCCCCGAAGGCAAAAGAAGTTTGAACAATCAATTGCTGCCAATCCAACCCGGCACGGCTTTTGTAGCTGTCCGCTCAGGCGCCCCAATCCTACCTGTTGGCATCAGCGGTAGTGAGCAAGTTAAAGGCATCGGTTTCATCATACATCGACCACGCATCACTGTGACTATCGGACGCCCTTTCTCTTTGCCCTACTCTAAGGATAAGCCGCTCCGCTCCCAGTTGCCCGAGCTATCAGACATGATCTCTAAGCGCATCGCTGAGCTTCTGCCTTCAAGCTATCAAGAGCCTCTCAGCTACCAAAGCGGCTCTAGGAGCAGCCATGGAGATTGAGAAAGCTGCCAATATGGGATTCTGCTTTGGCGTAAGACGTGCCATTGAGCTTGTTGAGAGAGCAGCACGCGAACGAGGGACACTTCAGACCTTAGGCGCCCTTGTCCATAACCGTCAGGTTGTGGATAGGCTTGCGGAGCGCGGCATCAGCACTGCAAGTACTTTAGATGATATACAAAGTGGCACCATTGCCATCCCCTCTCACGGCGTAAGCCCGGAAATCATAAATAAGATAAAGGCTCGAGGGCTTGAGGTGGTCGACGCCACATGCCCATTTGTGCGCAAATCTCAGGTAGTGGCACAAAAGCTGGGTAAAGCGGGATTTGCAGTGCTGGTTTTCGGTGATATCTCTCACCCGGAAGTCCAAGCTGTGATAAGCTGGGCTGGAGAAAATGCAAGTGCTTCCCTGGAAATCCCCCGATTTAAAATCCAGTCCAGACGGCTGGGCATCCTTTGCCAGACCACCCAAAACCAGGAGCGCTTCGCCGATTTCGTAGCCAAGATTGTCGCTTCTAAGCACCTGAAATTCTCCGAGCTACGCATATTCAATACAATATGCGATGCCACACACAAACACCAGACAGCAGCCCTCGAACTAGCCAAAAAATCTGATTTGATGTTGGTTATCGGTGGACAAGATAGCGCCAACACCAAACGCCTTGCCGAAATATCTGCGGGTGTCGGTGTTACCACGTACCACATCGAGACAGCGGCGGAAATCAAGCCATCCTGGCTTAAAGGGCATAGCCACATAGGCATCACTGCGGGAGCTTCTACACCTGATGACGTTATTGACGAAGTAGTGCGCAAGCTAAAAGAAATCGCAAAAATTAATTAAATCGGAGGTTACGATGCAACACGAGAAATTCGGCATATACCTGAACACTAAGAATTGCCAGGTTATGCGTATCAATTCGCCCTACTGGATACCAAAGGGAGCTGGATGGGTTTTCCTCACCCCGGAGGTCAACACAACCCTACTAAAGATTAGAGGGCTAGCCAAAGAAAAAGGAGTGGTCAAAGACCCTGAAAAAATAGTATGGGGGGACTGGAGCGAGGTGCCGAAGAAACGATAGGTTATCGTGCTTGCTTGACTGCTGATTCAGCCAGCATGGTATAATATCAACGCACTGCGGAGATATGTGGCGGCGGGGTTCCCACCCAAAAAAAATGATGCGGAGCGGTCCCTATGAAGACAAAGCGTCAGGACGTAGTATGGTTCATGGAGGTCGATAAAGAGGACCTCCACCTTGTGGGAGGAAAGGGCGCAAATCTGGGAGAACTTACCAAACTTGAGATACCGGTGCCTCCTGGATTCATAGTCACAACTCAAAGCTATTTTCATTTTCTGGAAGAATCAAACCTCCGTAAGAAGATCGGGGACATTCTATCTAAACTGAATCCAGACGACAGCAAGCAACTCATAAAGGCTGCAACGCGAATCAAGGATTTAATAACTAATGCGGAAATGCCTAAACAGATCGCTGATGAGATAAGAGAAGCCTACGAGAAACTAGGCGGACTGGTGGCGGTGCGTTCCTCAGCCACTGCAGAAGACCTGCCAGAAGCCTCTTTCGCCGGTCAGCAACGCACCTTTCTCAACATTCAAGGGGAAGAGGAGGTCGTATCAGCCGTACAGGGGTGCTGGGCTTCCCTATTTGAGCCCCGAGCCATTTTCTACAGAGAGCAGCAGCACGGGCTTGACCATCTCAGAGTAGGAATAGCAGTAGTAGTACAACGGATGGTGCAATCGGATGAATCCGGTGTCATGTTCACCAGAGAGCCTGTGAGCAATGAAGATAAAATCACTATCGAAGCTGTCTACGGTCTAGGCGAGGCTGTCGTCTCAGGTGGAGTGACACCCGACCTTTACCTGGTGGATAAGAAAAACTTTGCCATAATCCATAAAATGATATCGAGGCAGGAATGGCAATTGGTGAAAAGACCCAAAGGGTCAAAGGACATCGAGGAGACCAATATCAAGCTCCCTGTACCTGATGTCCTTCAGGGCAAGCAGAAATTAAGCGATAGAGAGGTCCTCTCTTTAGCCAAGCTCGGCGCAAAGATAGAGAAACTCTATAAATTCCCCCAGGATATCGAGTGGGCTAAAGGCGATGGAAAGCTCTATATAGTTCAGACCCGTCCCATTACCACACTAAAACAAATCGAAGAGGCACAACTAAGCGAACTCCAAGACGCCACGGTTCTCCTCAGAGGCTCTCCAGCAGGTCCCGGCATCGGCTCAGGACCAGTTAGGATCGTGCAGGACACCTGTAAGATTGATGCAGTAAAAAAGGGAGACGTCTTGGTAGCAGAGATGACCACCCCCGATTTCGTGCCTGCAATGAAACGTGCTGCAGGTATAATAACAGACCGTGGCGGCAGGACATGCCACGCTGCAATCGTAAGCAGAGAGTTGGGAATCCCATGTGTGGTGGGAACTGGAGACGCTACAAAAAAGCTTAAGTTAGAACAGATGGTCACTGTAGATGGCGCCAAGGGAAATGTCTACGACGGCAAAATAGCAGTAAAGTCAGCAGAATGTACTGTGAAACTTCCTACCACCAAAGCCAAGACTCGCACCAAGGTCTATGTCAATCTCGCTGAACCAGAATTGGCTGAAGCTGTGGCTGCCAGACATGTCGACGGGGTAGGACTTCTCAGAGCTGAGTTCATGATAGCCCAAATCGGCGAGCACCCCAGACACATGATTAAGGAAGGAAGAGGCAAAGAGTTTGCAGATAAGCTGGCTCAGGGGCTGACCGCTTTTGCCAAGGCGTTCAATCCCAGACCTGTAGTCTATCGCACCACAGATTTCAAAACCAACGAATACCGAAATCTCAAAGGTGGACAGAATTACGAGGAGCCTGAGGAGAACCCCATGCTGGGATACAGAGGATGCTCTCGCTATATCAAGGAACGCGATGTTTTCAAACTCGAGATAGAGGCGATTAAGAAGGTGAGGGAAGTTTATAAAAATCTATGGGTGATGATTCCCTTCGTGCGTACAGTAGCTGAAATGGCTGGAGTGAAGGGTTTATTGGCTGCCGAAGGGCTGCGCCAGTCTCAAGACCTTAAGCTCTGGATGATGGTCGAGGTCCCATCCAATGTTTTCCTTATTGACAAGTTCCTGGATGTGGGAATAGATGGCATCTCTATTGGTTCCAACGACCTAACCCAGCTCATCCTGGGAATCGACCGGGATAGCCAAAAACTAGCTGAGCAGTTCGACGAGCGAAATGAGGCAGTGCTCATGGCTCTCGAGAAAGTAATCAAAGCTACCGCCAAAAGAGGGGTCACTAGCTCTATCTGTGGTCAAGCACCTTCTGTTTATCCCGAGCTCACGGAAAAGCTAGTAGAGTGGGGAATCACCTCAGTTTCCGTGAACCCGGATGTACTCGAGAAAACCAGGGGGATTATCGCTGCTGCGGAACAGAGGTTGGGCAAAACAGCAAAGTAAGCGAAGGACTTATGATACATGGTGAGATCCGCCAGCGACTGGAGGAGCGGGAGGAAAACCTATCCCCATATGCTGCCAAGAGCAAGCTTAGCCGGGGCAGAGCCACTACTGAAACACCATCGCCAATGCGTACCGAGTTTCAGCGCGACCGCGACCGTATCATCCACTGCAAAGCGTTCAGAAGACTGAAACATAAGACTCAGGTGTTCATCGCCCCACTCGGAGATCACTATGTTACCAGACTCACCCATACTCTAGAAGTATCTCAGATAGCGCGCTCCATTGCGCGTGCTTTAAACCTTAATGAGGACCTGACAGAAGCTATCTCTCTAGGACACGACCTCGGTCACACACCATTTGGGCATGTGGGAGAGGAGATACTCAACGAACTCTATCCCCAGGGCTTCAGACACAACGAGCAGAGCCTGAGAGTTGTCGAGCACCTGGAGAAAGACGGAAAAGGGCTAAACTTGACCTGGGAGGTGAGAGAAGGTATCCTAAAGCACTCGAAGAGCAATAAACAGGACATACTAGGCGACATAGGAAACCTTCCGACCACCCTGGAAGGACAGCTATGCAGACTCGCTGATTCTGTAGCTTATATAAACCACGATATTGGAGACGCCATAAGAGCAGAACTCATAACCGAAAATGACCTACCCCGAACAGCCATAGATGTCTTAGGAGATTCACACTCGAAAAGAATCAACACCATGGTCTGTGATATTATCGACCAATCGTGGTCAGCCACCGGCCTGGAGTATAATAAAAGCAAACCACCTGTGATCAATATGAGTCAAAAGGTCCTTGAGGCAGCAAACAAACTACGCCAGTTCCTATTCGAAAGAGTTTACGAAGTTCAAACGGCGAGAAAGGAAACAGAAAGACCCAGACAGGTAATCCGTTATCTCTATAGATTTTTCGTTACGAATCCAGAAAAACTTCCTAGAG
>Ga0315291_10004913_pt1 | contig 16873 bp, 16 predicted proteins | sample YL17G12_20_MG_FD_203070 | JGI IMG/M metagenome (GOLD analysis project Ga0315291, IMG submission 203070) | Sediment microbial communities from Yellowstone Lake, YNP, Wyoming, USA - YL17G12_20 | ecosystem: Environmental > Aquatic > Freshwater > Lake > Sediment | place: USA: Wyoming | collected...
CGCTGCTCCTGGCGGATTTCGTGACGGTTGACCCCGAGATGGGGCGGCGCATCCTCCGGCGGCTGTCGGAACAGGTGTGGGGCTACGCCGGCGCGCTGGAGCCGACCTTCGAGCACAAGGCTCCGGTGGCGATCTGGAGCCAGCACCAGCACGTGCTGATTGACTCGCTGCCGCTGTGTGACTTTGCCTTCCCGCAGGTGCTGCGGCCGCTGGCGAACCGGCAAGAACTGGAGCAGGCGGAGGAGGTCGTCGGCGACCTGGACCTGGACCTACGCTTGTTCGCCGCCGTGACCGGGGTGGCCGCCACGCGCCAGGAGATGACGCGGGCGGCCGAGCGGGCCTTCACGCTGGAGCGAGCGATGCTGGCCCGCGCCGGGCGCACCCGCCAGATGGAGGAGGGGCTGGCATCCCACTTCAAGTTGCCGTGCCGGGCCGACGGAACCTCGATTGACGAGGCCGGCTTCTCCCGCTTACTGGACGAATACTACACCGCGCGCGGCTGGGACCTCGAGTACGGCTGGCCGCAGGCCGAGGGACTGAAGCGGCTGGGGCTGGACGAGGTCATCCCTGAACTGGACGAGTACCGGACGAGGAACGTAATGCGTAATGCGTAATTCGTAATTCGTAATTCGTAAGGCGTGAAACGTGAAACGTAATGCGTAATGCGTAATGCGTAATTCGTAATGCGTAATTCGTGAAACGTGAAACGTAATGCGTAATGCGTAATTCGTAATTCGTAAGGCGTGAAACGTGAAACGTGAAACGTAATGCGTAATGCGTAATTCGTAAGGCGTGAAACGTGATGTGTGTTGCGTGATTTGCTATTTGCTATCCGCATTCCGCTATCCGCATTCCGCTATCCGCATTCCGCAATCCGCATTCCGCAATCCGCACGGAGGATTCTATGCTGCCCAAGAATGTGCTCTATTACGGCCGGGAGGACCCGCTGCCGCGGCAGGTTGAACTGCGCGCCGGGCCGCTCTCGCTGGTCTACGAAGAGGGGGACCTGCGCTACGTCAGGCTGGGCGAGCGGGAGGTCATCCGCCGCATCTACGTGGCCACCCGCGACCGCAACTGGGGCACGCTGCCCAACGTGCTCTCCAACGTGCAGATGGAGGTCACCGCCGGCGCTTTCCGCATCTCCTACGAGGTGGAGAACAAGCAGGGAGAGATTGACTTTTTCTGGCGCGGGACCATCACGGGGGACGCCCAGGGCACGCTCACCTTCGCCATGGACGGAGAGGCCCGCTCGACCTTCATGCGCAACCGCATCGGCTTCTGCATCCTGCACCCGGCCTCGTGCGCAGGGGCACAGGCGGTGGTCGAGCACACAGACGGTTCCACCGAGGAGGGGGACTGGCCGATTTACCTGGTACCCGCTCAGCCGGTGCAGCCCTTCGCGGACGTGCGAGCGATACGACACCAGGTCACGCCGGGGGTGTGGGCAGAAGTGCGCTTCAGCGGCGACGTCTTCGAGATGGAGGACCAGCGCAACTGGACGGACGCCTCCTACAAGACGTTCTGCACGCCGTTGCGGCTGCCCTACCCGGTGGAGGTCAGGGCCGGCACGAAGGTGGCACAATCTGTGACGCTGGGGAGCAGGGAGCAGGGAGCAGGGAGCAGAGGACAAGGGGACAAGGAGACAAGGAGACAAGGAGACAGGGGGCGGAAGACAGGAGGCAGGGCAGAGGGGAGAGAGGTGACGGTGGGGGTGAACCTGGCTGCGCCTGTCCCGCTGCCGCCGCTTGGGTTGGGGGTGGCCAGCCACGGGGGGGCGCTGTCCGAGCGGGAAGTGGCGCGGCTCAGGGCGCTGAGGCTGCACCGCCTGCGCGTGGACCTGCCGCTGGCGGACGCGGACTGGGCAGAGAGGCTGCGCCGCGCGGCGGCCGAGGCGCTGGCGTTGGGGGTCGTGCTGGAGGTGGCGCTGCTCATCTCTGAGAACGGCGAGGAGGAGTTGCGGCAGTTGAGGGCCGTGCTGCCCGAGGTCAAGCCGCGGGTGGACGTGTGGCTGGTCTATCCGGCGCAGGAACTGTCCGGAGGCGGCTCACCGGTCAGTGAGGCAGTGGCGCTGGCGCGCCACTACCTGGCCGGCTATGACCCGGCGGTGCGCTTCGCCGCCGGCACCAACACCGACGTCATCTTTATGCAGCGCTCCCAGCCCCCCCTGCCGCTGGTGGACCTGGTGTGCTTTGCCATCAACCCGCAGGTGCACGCCTTCGACAACGCTTCGCTCATGGAGACGCTCGAAGCGCAGGGAGTGGCCGTGACGAGCGCGCGCCGGTTGGCCCTGGGCAAGCCGGTGATGGTAAGCCCGGTCACGCTCAAGCCCCGCTTCAACCCCTACGCCACCGGCGCCATTCCCCCCACCCCGCCCGGCCAACTGCCCCCGCAGGTGGACGTGCGGCAGATGGCGCTGTTCGGCGCGGCCTGGACGGCCGGTAGCATCAAGTACCTGGCCGAGAACGAGGCCAGCCGCCTGACCTATTACGAGACCACCGGCTGGCGCGGGGTGATGGAGACGGAGGCGGGGTCGCCAGTGCCCGACCAGTTCCGCTCGCTGCCCGGCGGGGTTTTCCCACTCTACCACGTGCTGGCCGACGTAGGCGAGTTCGCCGGCGGGGAGGTGCTCCACACCTGGTCGAGCGACGCGCTCAAGGTGGACGGCCTGGCGCTGCGCCAGGCTGGGCGCATGCGCATCATCGTGGCGAATACAAGCCCTGCGCCACAGCACGTCAAAGTGAAGGGGCTGAGCGGGCGCGTGCGGGTGCGCCTGCTCGACGAGACGAGCGCCGAGCAGGCCATGGGCGCGCCGGAGGAGTTCCGTGCCCGGCCCGGCCAGGTCCAGAAGGCCAGGTCGAGGGCCCTCGAACTCGACCTGCTGCCCTACGCCGTCGCCCGTATAGATACAGAGTGACAGAATTGCTCTACAGCATTTGCATCAATCGCGTAATCTATCAACGCAGAGGCGCAGAGGCGCAGAGGCGCAGAGGTTTCTATGAATTTCTCTGCGTCTCCGCCTCTCTGCGTCTCTGCGTTAGGCTGTATGGGAGGGAGTATGGCGGATCTCAGAGGTAGAGTTGCCATTGTGACGGGGGCGGGGCGGGGGATTGGGAGGACCATCGCCCGCCTGCTGGCCCGGCAGGGCATGCGGGTGGGAGTGAACGACTTAGATGGCCCGCTGGTGGAAAGCACGGCCGCACCCCTGCGCGCGGAGGGGCTGGATGTCCTGGCGCTCCCCGGCAGCGTCGCTTCCAGGGCGGACGTGGCCGCCCTGGTGGACCGCGCCGAGGCGGAGTTCGGCCCGCTGTGGCTGCTGGTCAATAACGCGGGCGTCTTCAACTCCGGCCCCACGGCGGAGTTGAGCGAGGAGGCGTGGGACCAGGCCTTTGCGGTGGACGCCAAGGGCGTATTCCTCTGCTCGCAGGCGGCGCTCAGGGTGATGATACCGCGCCGCGCGGGGCGCATCGTCAACGTCGCTTCCATCGCCGGCATGATCGTGCGCACCGCCCAGATCGCCTATTGCTCGGCCAAGGCGGCCGTCATCCATTTCACGCGCTGCCTGGCCGTCGAGGTGGCTCCCCACGGCATCACCGTCAATTGCCTCTGCCCCGGCATGACGCGGACCGACATGCTGAGCCGCTCGGCCGCCGAGCGGGGGCTCGACCTGGACGCCATGGTGGAACTCATCCCGGACGGTCGCATGGCGCAGGAGGAGGACCACGCCCACCTGGTCGCCTATTTCGCATCCGACGAGGCCGCCCACGTGACCGGCCAGGTGGTGGCGGTGGACGGGGCGCAGAGCCTATACCACCCCCTGACTTTGAAGCCCCCGCCGTAGGCGAACGTGGGCTGGCCGTCACAGTACCCCCCACTGGTGTGGGGGGCTTGCAGAGTGGAGGTCCTGGGCCGGCATCACCTCTGCGGCTCTGCGCCTCCGCGCCTCTGCGTTAATGCAGGAGGGTATCATGAACTCACGAGAGCGCGTGAAACTGACACTGAACCACCAGGAGCCGGACCGCGTGCCGCTCGATCTGGGCGCTTCCGCGACCACCGGCATGCACGTCAGTTCCGTCTACCTGCTGCGCCAGGCGCTGCACCTGGACTCACCTGATACGCCGGTCAGGGTGGTCGAGCCGTACCAGATGCTCGGCGAGATCGGGCCGGACCTCATGGAGGCGCTGGGGGTGGACGTGGCGGGGCTGGGGTCGCCCAGGACACTGTTCGGCTTCCGCAACGAGGATTGGAAGCCCTGGACGCTGTTCGACGGCACGCCGGTGCTGGTGCCGGGCGCTTTCAACACCGCGCCGCAGCCAGACGGCAGCATCTTGATGTACCCGCAGGGGGACCGCTCCGCCCCACCCAGCGGGCGCATGCCCCAGGGCGGCTTCTACTTCGACACCATCGTCCGCCAGCCGCCGGTTGACGAGACCCACCTGGACCCCCAGGACAACCTGGAGGAGTTCGGGCCAATCTCGGACCAGGACCTGGCCTATTTCGCGCAGGAAGCGGAACGGCTATACACGGAAACGGATAAGGCGATCCTGGCCAACTTTGGCGGCACCGCCTTCGGCGACATCGCGCTGGTGCCCGCGCCGTGGCTCAAACACCCGCGCGGCATCCGGGACGTGGAAGAGTGGTACGTCAGCACAGTCGCCCGGCGCGACTACGTCTACCGCGTGTTCGAGCGCCAGTGCGAGATCGGGCTGGACAACCTGGCCAGGATTCACGCCGCCGTCGGCGAGCGAGTCGCGGCGGTCTTCCTCACCGGCACCGATTTCGGCACGCAGGCGGGATTGTTCATCTCGCCCAGGACCTACCGCGACCTCTACCAGCCCTTCCACCGGCGGGTCAACGAGTGGGTCCACCGGCACACCGGCTGGAAGTGCTTCATCCACTCGTGCGGCTCCATCCACGCGCTGATGCCCGACCTGATCGAGGCCGGGTTCGATATCTTCAACCCGCTCCAGACCTCGGCCGCCGGTATGGACCCGCAAACGCTCAAGGAGCGCTTTGGGGAGCGGGTCACCTTCTGGGGTGGCGGAGTGGACACCCAGCGCACCCTGCCCTTTGGCCGCCCGCACGAGGTCCGCCAGCAGGTCCAGGAACGCATGCGGGTCTTCGGCAAGGGCGGCGGGTTCGTCTTCAACACGATCCACAACGTGCAGGCGCGCGTACCGGTCGAGAATCTGCTGGCGTTGTACGAGGCGGTGCGAGAGTACCGGCAATACCCATCAGAGAAGCCCCCGTCGTAGACGGGGGTACGGTCACTGCTGACCCAGGCAGCCTGTCTGCTATTCACCCGTTCTGATGGGAAGAGGACGTATACGAACTCGACTCTCAGTCACACTCGCAGTGCTTGCTGGATATCATCTGGCTCCAGGTATGGATATGCCTCGATGATTTCCTCGACGCTCATCCCGTTAGCGACCAGGTTCACGATTAAAGACACAGTGATGCGCATCCCGCGAATGCAAGCACGTCCCCCCATAACGTCTGGATCGAAAGTGATGCGGCCCAAGTCTACCATTGGATCTGCTCCATTCGTGTACGTAACCACTCTTGCACCAAACTCGGAGCCCATTATACCACACTTTCGGTCTCCAGTACGAGTGTTGACTTCTCTGTGGGGTCAGGTATACTGATCCTATACCGTCGAGTCAAAGGAGAATGGTTCCAATGTCTGATACAGGTACAACGAGCAACATCACGCTGCCCAAGGTCGCGCTGGGGGCGACGGGGCTCACGGTCAGCCGCCTGGGGCTGGGCGGGTTTCACCAGTGCGAGATCTCCTCGGAGATCGTCGAACAGGTGGTGGATGCGTTCCTGGAAGTCGGCGGCAACTACGTCGAGACGGCGCGCGGCTACGGGGACGGCGCCTCGGAGGAGAAACTGGGCCGCATACTGGAGGGTCGGCGTGAGCAGGTGGTCCTGGCCAGTAAGAGCGCTGCGCGAGATGGCAGCGGCATACGCCGGGAATTGGAGACGTCGCTGCGCCTGCTGCGCACGGACCACGTCGAGTTCTACTTCCTGCACTGCGTCAACACGCTGGAGGAAATGGAGACCATCACCGGCCCCGGTGGTGCCCTGCCGGCTCTCCTGAAGGCCAAAGGGGAAGGGCTCATCCGCGGCATCGGCTTCAGCAGCCACCGCCCACCCGAGTTGTACCGGGAAGCGCTCCTGCGCCTGCCCCTGTCCGTCATCCTGATCTGGGACAACTACCTGGAAGAGTTGTACGTGCCCGAGATCCAGCGGGAGATCTACCCGCTGGCGCGGGAGCACGGCGTCGGCATCACCGCCATGAAACCGCTGGCCGATGGCTTCCTCTATCGCTCGGCGGAGCAGGCCATCCGCTACACGCTCGGCTCTGGGTCAGAGGTGCTGATCTGCGGCACCAACAGCCCCGCGCACGTCTACCAGGTGGCGGCGGCGATTGCGAAAGGACCGGCCAGCCCGGAGGAGCGGCAGGCCATCCTGCGCGATGCGCCCGAACTGGGCCGCTACGTGTGCCGCCAGTGCGGCGTGTGCTCCGCCGGCCTGATGCGGCTGTTCCGGCTGGAGGGCTGCGTGGATCGCCAGATGATTGACTATCTGCCCCACGACCCCGCCGATTACGCCCTGCGGGTGCGCCTGTCCGGCTGGTTCGAGTGGGCGGAGGTCGCCCGCCAACGCTTCGCGGAGGCAGGGTGGAACGCGGACGCGCTCCTGGCCGAGGCGGCATCTGTCACGTGCCCCTATGGGATAGACGTGCCAAGAAAGGCCCGCCTGGCGCTGAGCAAACTACGCGGCGAGCAGACGGACACGCTGTAGGAGGAGAAGTCTTCTCGCTCCTTTCATCCCGCTGTCTTTCCAAGCCGGTAGTGGAAAATGCCCATGACTTTGGCCAACAGTGGAACATGGCGCAACCAGCGCCACGGCTTTCTCGTCTTTGAGCAGGGCATCGGGGCGCTGGCTTTCAATGGCTCGAATGTAGAGCGGAAATAGATTTCAATTCTCTGCAATGCCGCCGAACTCTTCGACCGCCTGGCGGTAGAAATCGGGGGCCTCGCGCCGCAAGCGCTGGAAATCGGCGGCGATGCGCCCACCCGTGGCCAGCCAGGCCAGCGCCCCCAGGTAACTGATGCCGCTGATGCAGGAGCCTTTCAGATCGCCGGCCGGGTCAAACAGGTGCAGCGGATAGTCCGGGTCGGCGATGATAAAGCCACCGGGCAGATCGAAGTGAGTGACCTCCAGGTAGATGCGCACCCACTCGGAGGACGGGGCGTCGGGGTCCACCAGGGGAGCCGGGTCGAAGCCGATCGCCTCCAACAGCGACGGCAGGCAGGCCAGCCCCCAGCGGCGCACCACGTAGATGCAGCCCCGCTCCCCCCACTCCACCGGGCAGCAAGCGCCGGCGTAGCCCGTGGGCAGTTGGACGGTGACGTACTGCTCGTGCGGGCTGCCATCGTCCGCCACAGCCCAATAATAGGCGCGCCAGTCCTCGACCGGGTAGCGGCCGGGAAGGTTGTTGGCTGCCTGCAGGCCTGGCGCGGCCTGGCTGCGACGGAACGCATTCCCTCCGTTTCTGGGCATCCATTCCACCTCCACCCGGAATTGTAATACACAGGATAGGCAACGTCAAGCAGGTTTCCCCAGACCTGGCAGGTTTGGCCCGGGCGTACTCGCCCGCAACCTGCCAGGTCTGCGGAAGTGGATTGACTTTCACCGGCGATTGCAGTACACTGTACCTGACCTGCTTCCTTCGGAAAGGACAAGCGCCAGTGGTTCTCAAGGACCTCTTCCGCCGCAAAGCACGAACCATCCTCACGCTGCTGGGCGTCGCCATCGGCGTGGCAGCCATCGTCGCCCTGGGAGCGCTGGCCCAGGGCTTGCAGGCCGGCTTCGTCGCCATGACCCGCGGCAGCCAGGCCGACCTGGTGCTTAGCCAGGCCCAATCGCTGAGCGCCCTGGTTAGCAGCGTCGAAGAAACGGTGGCCGGCGAGGTGCGCGCTCTGCCCGAGGTGGCCGGCGTAGATGGCATGCTGTACACCAATGCCCTGCTCGACGATACCAGTTACCTCATCGTCTTTGGCTACGATCCCGAGGGTTTCGCCATTGACCATTTCCGCATCGTGGACGGACAGGCCCTGGCGGAGGCACGCAGTGTGCGGGGCAAGCCCCTCATCCTGGGCCGGCGGGCGGCTCACAGCATGGGCGTGCAGGTAGGCGACACCCTCCGCATCACCGGTAGCGCCTTCCGCGTCGTCGGCATCTACGAGACAGGCAGCGGACTCGAAGACGGCGCGGCGGTCTTGCCGCTGCAGGAGGCCCAAACGCTGGCCTTGCAGCCGCACCGTGTCTCGGTGCTGTACGTCAAACTCAAGGATCCAAGCAAGGCCGGCCCATTGCAGGCGCGCCTGGAGCGCCGTTTCCCTGACTTGAGCGTCTCGACGTCGGCGGGATTCGCCAGCCAAGAGCAGTTGTTCGAGTTGCTGGATGGCATAGCGATGGCGGTGGCGGGCCTGGCCGTCGTCATCGGCGGCATCGGCATGACCAACACGCTCTTCATGTCGGTCTTTGAGCGCACGCGCGAGATCGGCGTCCTGCGCAGCCTGGGCTGGCGACGGCGCCAGGTGCTGGGCCTGATCCTGGGGGAAGCCCTCGTCCTCGCCTTGTTAGGGGGAGTAGCAGGCAGTGGCCTGGGCGTACTCGCTCTCGTGGCCGTCAGCCGGTCGGGTTCCTTGCTCGGCCTGTTCGGCAGCCAACTCACGCCAGGCCTCTTCGGTCGCGCTCTGGTCACCGTGCTGGCGCTGGGACTGGTAGGGGGAGCATACCCGGCCTGGTGGGCCAGCCGCCTGCTGCCGGTCGAGGCCCTGCAATACGAGGGCGGAGTGGGATCGAGGGCTAATCTCCAATCCGCAATCCGCACTCCGCAATCCGCAATCCACAATCTCCCCGCCACCTTGCGCTCCCTGTGGCGGCGGCGCACGCGCACGGCATTGACCCTGTTGAGCATCGGCGTGAGCATTGCTGCCGTCATCGCTTTGGGTGGGATCGCTCGAGGGATGATCGAGGCGTTTACCGTGATGATGACGGACAGCCAGACCGACCTGTTTGCCGCCGAAGCGGACATTGACATGGACTTTAGCGCCATCAGCGAGCGGGTAGGAGCGCGCCTGGCCGCCCGCTCTGACGTGGATGGGGTCTCTGGTATGTTCTGGACCGGCGCCAGTACCGTCAAGATGCCCATGCTGATCGTGTATGGGTACCACCCGCGCGAGTTTGCCATCCGTCGCTATCGGATCGTCGAAGGACAACCACTGGCCGGCCGTCGCGAAATCATCATTGGCCGCCTGGCGGCGGACAAGATGGGGCTGCAAGTAGGCGATACGTTCCGCCTGTTGGAGAGCAACTTTCGCGTGGCCGGCATCTACGAGACCGGCCTGGCCTTCGAGGATGCCGGGGTGGTCATTGGCCTGCGCGAGGCCCAGTCCATCACCGGCAAACCGCGCCAGGTGCAGTTCTATCTCATCAGCCTGCGTGATCCAGGGCAGGCCGAGCAGGTGAGGGCTAGGCTAGAAGCCACCTTCCCAGACATTGACTTCTCCCTCACCTCTGAACTCGGCGAGAGCACCAGCGACTTTCGGGTGATACAGGAGATGGCAGATCAGATCTCGTTTCTGGCGGTGTTCATCGGCGCGCTGGGGATGCTGAACACGATGCTCATGAGCGTGCTGGAGCGCACGCGCGAGATCGGCGTGCTGCGCAGCCTGGGTTGGCGACAGCGCCAGGTGCTGGGCATGATCTTGAAAGAGTCGTTGGTACTGGGAGTGGTCGGCGGCGTGTGCGGCATTCCCCTGGGGCTGGGGTTGGGTAGCCTGATCGGCCTGGCAGGCATCTGGGGCGGCGCGATAGAGCCATCCTACACGCCCCTGTTGTTCGCCCAGGCCATCGTTATGGCTGCGCTGGCCGGGGTGCTCGGCGGGCTTTACCCGGCCTTTCGCGCCACGCGTATGCGGCCTGTAGAGGCGCTGCGGTATGAGTAGAGCTGGCTGATCTCTGTGAGGTGCGACCGTGCGAGCTCCACCATACCTGACCTACTTCTTTCGGGAAGGACAAAACTCAATCAACCTGGACACACGGTACGCTCCCCTTGAACTCGTTGACGTTCAGGCACTACCCAACCCCATCTTCCTGGTTACGACGCGGAAGGCTAACGGCGCGCCTAGGAGAGCTCCGAAAAAGTCCCTCCCTAACCAAGGAGTGGGGCGAGTAGCGCAGAAATCGTACAGTTCTTGAGGCCATCCAAGGATCGCCAGCACCCAGACCACCCACTGGGGCCATGCGCAAACACCCCACCCTATCTGGGTGGGGGTGTTTGCGTTGGTATATGGAAAGGGTTATAATTCCACCCTATGGGGCTCAAGCTCTTCCTCGCAGGCCTTTTGAGTCGCCCGGCGGATCTGGTCACGCCAAGGGCTCTTAAACCACGAGCGCCGGAGAACCACACCCGGGTCTTGCGCGAACAAGCCCACCTCCTGGACCTGGCGCATGACGCCATCATCATGCGCGATATACAAAGCACCATCCTCTTTTGGAACCATGGCGCCGAGGAGCTGTATGGCTGGACGAGAGACGAGGCCCTGGGCCAGTGTTCCCATACGCTGTTACACACCCAATTCCCACAACCGTTGGAGGCTATCGAAGCCGAGGTCCTGCGTACAGGCTACTGGGAAGGCGAACTCATCCAGGCCCGGCAAGACGGCACCCCTCTGGTGGTGGCCAGCCGGTGGACCGTGTCGCAGGACGAGCACGCCCCACCTCTGGCGATTATGGAGATCAACACCGACATCACCATACCCAAGCAGGTCGAACGTTCCCGGCGTCTGCTAGCCGCGGCGGGACAGGCGCTGGCGGCCTCGCTCGACCCCACCACCCGCTTGGCCAACATCGCCCAGGTGGTGGTGCCGCTGTTGGCCGACTGGTGCGTCGTGCACATTACCGAACAAGGCCAGCCAATTCAGCCCGTGGCGGTCGCGCACGCGGACCCACAAAAACTGGCCCTGGCCGACGATTTGCAGCGGCGGTATCCCCCCGCCCCGGACGCGCCGCGCGGGGTAGCCCACGTGCTACGCACTGGCCAGCCAGAATTCTACCCGGAGCCATCGGATGAACTGCTCGCCGCCATCGCCCGGGACGCCGAACACCTGGAACTCACGCGGGCGCTTGGATTAAAGTCGGTCATGATTGTGCCGCTCGTGACCCGCGGCCACACCCTCGGCGCGCTCACCCTGGTGGTGTCAGCCGAGTCTGGGCGCCAGTACACCGCGGCCGACCTGGCCCTGGCCGAAGAACTGGCCCAGCGCGCCGCGCTGGCGGTAGACAATGCGCGGCTGTACGCCGAGGCGCAACAACTCAACACCGAACTCGAAGAACGCGTCTTGCAGCGCACCGCTGAACTGCAGGCGGCCAATATCCAACTCGAAACCTCACGGGCGCAGTTGCTCCGCCTGGCCCACTATGAGCGAACCGCACGAGAAGAAGAACGCTCCCGCCTGGCCCGCGAGATTCACGACGAGCTGGGCCAGGACCTGACGGGCCTAAAAATGGACTTGGCCTGGCTACAAAAGCATACCGGTCCTACACAGAAAGACCTGTTGCAGAAATTCAAAGCCATGTCCGACCTGGTGGACACCACCATCCAAAGCGTGCGCCGCATCGCCACCGAGTTGCGCCCGGGCATCTTGGATGACCTGGGACTGCTGGCGGCGATGGAGTGGCAGTTGCAGGAATTTGAAAAGCGCACCGGTATCCGTTGCAGATTTATTTCGAGTTTGGAGCAGGTGGCGTTGGACGCCGACGGAACCACCGTCCTCTTTCGCATCTTGCAGGAGACTCTGACCAACGTCGCGCGCCACGCATGCGCCACCCAGGTTGAGGTTTCCCTGGATCAAGAACAGGACACCGTCAGCCTGCGGGTTCAAGATAACGGGCGCGGAATTGCGGAAAGCGAAGTGGACGGCTCCAAGTCTTATGGCCTGCTGGGGATGCGGGAGCGGGTCCGGTTACGCTCCGGCGATTTCACCATTCAGGGGACACCCGGCCAGGGGACTACCGTGGTGATCAGGCTGCCGCTCAATAAGGGGCACGTAGCCACACAGGAGGCCCCATGATAAGAGTTCTCATCGCCGACGATCATGCGGTTGTGCGCCAAGGGTTGAAACAGATTCTGCGGGACACGCGCGAGATGATCGTCGCCGGCGAGGCGGTCAACGGACAAGAGGTCTTGGAGAAGGTGCGGGCCGCAGCGTGGGACGTGGTCATACTCGACATCTCGATGCCTGGCCACAGTGGGCTGGATATTCTCAAAGAACTCAAGTGCGAGCGGCCCACACTCCCGGTGCTGGTGTTGAGCATGTATTCCGAGGACCAATTTGCGATGCGCGTCCTAAAAGCCGGCGCCTCCGGCTACCTGACGAAAGACAGCGCGCCAGATGAATTGGTCAAGGCCATCCGCAAAGTCGTGAGTGGCGGGAAATATGTCAGCCCCTTTTTGGCCGAGAAACTGGCCTTTGAGATAGGGATGGACTCTAGCAAGTTACCCCACGAGACTCTGTCCGACCGGGAATTCCAGGTGCTGCGCATGATAGCGACCGGCAAGGCCGTCAAAGAAATCGCCGCGGAACTCTCACTCAGTGTCAAGACGATCAGCACCTACCGGGCGCGCCTCCTGCAGAAGATGAATCTAACCACCAACGCAGAGTTGATTCATTACGCCATTCAGAACCGCTTGATTGACTAGCGCCGGATGTAGGACAATCACTGACAGGCGAACAAGCCTGCCGCCTACAAAAGAATCAGGCTGCCGCCGATAGCCCTCGGCGTGTTAAGCGTCTATAATCTTAATTGATGTTCAATCTCAAGGTTTTCATTACCGACGATTCGGCCACCGTGCGCGAACGCCTGATGACCATGGCGTTGGACCTGCCGGAAATAGCTGTGGTAGGGCAGGCCCAGGATGCGCCGGAGGCTTTGGACGCTATTCACCGCACACGGCCCGACGTCGTGATTCTGGACATTCGCATGCCAGGGGGTAGTGGCATAGATGTGTTGCGCCAGTTGAAAAAGATGCAACCGGCCCCCAAAGTCATCATGCTCACCAACTATGCTTACCCGCAGTACCGGAAAAAATGCGAGGCAGCCGGCGCGGACTTCTTTTTCGACAAGTCCACCGAATTCGACCAGATCCCGCAAGCGCTGGAGCAGGTGCGCCAGGGTTTGCGGGCCGCGCCTGGCGCAGGAATCCGTAATTCGGCAGGCTGATTGTAACCACGGACAACCCGTGGTTTCCAAACATTCACAAAAAGGAGAGGGTAAAATGATAAACCTGATTGTAGTGATCATCGTGGGGGCGATCATCGGCTGGGTGGCCAGCATGATCATGCGCACGCGCGGGGGCCTGCTGGTCAATATCGTCGTGGGTATTGTGGGCGCTTTGTTGGCAGGCTTTCTGTTTAGCCGCGCCACGCTCACCTCGGGCAGCTTTACCATAGTGTCTCTGCTGTGGTCGCTGCTGGGCGCCGTCATCCTGCTGGCGATCTTCAAGCTCATCTTCCGGGCAGGAGGGCGCTGACTGCAGCGCAGGGGACTGATTCGCCGCTGCGCCTGACACAGGTTGGAGGGCTCTCCACAACTGGCAATCAGCCACGGGGCCAGGAGAGTCATCGAACAGAAGGATTCTTGAATATACCGCTCAGGAGGGAACAAATGAAACTCAGTGCTCCAAAGCAGGTCACCTGGATCATTGCCTTGATCCTCGGGGTAGTGGGGATCCTGGCAAACCTGACGTCCATTCCGGTCATCACCTCCACGATTGGCTATTGGCTACTGGTAGTGGGGTGGGCATTGCTGCTGATCGCGACCATCACACACGGCTTGTAGTTCGGCAGCCGCGGTCATGTGCAGATAGACCCGGGGCGCAGGCGGCGGTCGTATGGTCGGCCCCGCACAGATCGTCGTCTGCGCCCATCATCTGCCCAAGTCAAGCCGCAACCATCAGCAGTGGCAGGCGGCTCAACAGGTTGCTCAATCTGACGGGCTACCGCTCGGTTTTGGGTCAATGCTATGCGCCGCCAGATGGAAGGCCGGCGCACGATCACGGGCAACCCGTGTATCTCAACCACTCAAAAAGGAAAGAATATGGAAAACCAGATCACGTGCCCTCACTGTGGAAAAACGATATCGGATGATCCGCTAATCGCCGCAGCAGTAACAGGAGAAGGTCTTACTTCACAATCCATCACGTGCGAGTGTGGCGACAGAATATCTTTCTGGGCAATTACAGCCCAGCTAAGAAAACAAAAAACGCTTGGCTGGAGAATCCGAAATTGGTTCCGGACTTTCTCCCAGCGTCGGGGCTAGAGGGATGTGCTGTTAACGGTGAACCCATGCACATCCTGAACGATCAACAAGGGTCCCTGCTCAAAGACGAGCGCGCTATCCTGAACAATTTGCGGGTCGCCCTAATGCAGTTCGGTGCAACCCCGCAAGATAACGAGACCCTCGCCCAATCCATTCAGCAGCTTGACGAGCTCTTTTTGCTGGTCGTCGTGGGTGAGTTCAATGCTGGGAAAAGCGCCCTGATTAATGCTCTGTTGGGCCAGAGGCTGCTCAAAGAGGGCGTCACGCCCACCACCACGCAGATCAACGTCTTACGGTACGGGGCAAGTTCCGAGCACAAGGTGGTTAATGAGAACCAGCACATCCTCATCCTGCCAGCCAACCTGCTGGCTGAGATCAGCATCGTGGACACTCCCGGCACCAATGCCATCATCCGCGCCCACGAGGCAATTACCTCCCAGTTCGTCCCCCGCTCTGACCTGGTACTGTTCATCACGTCGGCTGACCGGCCTTTCACTGAAAGCGAGCGCGCTTTCCTGGAACTCATCCGCAATTGGGGAAAAAAGGTCGTCATCGTGATCAACAAGATTGATATCTTACAGAACGAGGCCGAACTGGAAGAGGTGAAAAACTTTGTGATCGAAAACGCCCGCTTGTTGTTGGGCATTACCCCTGAAGTCTTTCCGGTCAGCGCCCGTCTGGCCCTACGTGCCAGGCAGGGGGAGCCAATTTTATGGAAGGACAGTCGTTTTGAACCCCTCGAGCAGTACATCCACGACACCCTCGACGAGAGCGGACGCCTGCGCCTCAAGTTCCTCAACCCCTTGGGGGTGGGGACACACCTGGTGAAGCGTTACCTGGAGGTGGCCACCTCCCGGCTGGATTTGCTCAAGGCCGATTTCGCCATGCTCTCCGACGTGGATGCACAACTGGGGCTATACAAGGAGGATATGCAGCGCGACTTTGCCTTTCGCATGTCAGATACCGAGAATGTCCTGTTCGAGATGGAGCAGCGCGGCGATGCCTACTTCGACGAGACCTTTCGCCTGGCGCGCATCTTCGACTTGATGAGCAAGGAGCGCATCCAGAAAGAATTTGGACTGCGCGTGGTGGGAGATGCACCCCAACGGATCGAACACAAGGTAGGCGAATTGATTGATTGGCTGGTAGACGCCGACCTGCGCCAGTGGCTGGCGGTGACCGAACACCTGGCCGAGCGGCGGCGCACCCACCAGGATCGTATCGTTGGCGACGTGGGCGCGGACGGTTTTCACTACGACCGCGAGCGGTTGATGGAGAGCGTGGGCCGTGAGGCGCAGCGCGTGGTCGAATCTTACGACAAGACCCGCGAGGCCGAGGCAATTGCCGCAGGAGCGCAACTGGCTGTCGCCGCTTCGGCGGCCATCGAGGTTGGGGCCATCGGCCTGGGGACGCTGATCACCATCCTGGCGACCACCATGACCGCCGACGTGACTGGCGTTCTGTTGGCCAGCCTGGTCGCCATCCTGGGGTTGTTTGTTATCCCGGCGCGCCGGCGGCAGGCAAAAGCCGAGATGAGCGTCAAAATCGCCGCCTTGCGAGAGCAGCTCATTCATTCCCTGCAGTCTCAATTTGAACGGGAGATCGAGCGCAGCTTGCAACACATCAACGAGGCGATTGCTCCCTATACTCGTTTCGTGCGCGCTGAACGCGGCAGACTACTGGACACCCAGACCGGGCTGGAAAAGATCAAAGATGAGCTCGACGGCCTGAAGGTCAAAGTTGAAGAGATTTGAATTCCGCCGTCAGGTGACCTCAATAGACAGGCGGAGGACATGCGAGACCGGCAATTTACAAGCCGTCTCAGCCAATACTATGATGAGATCATCTCGCGTATCCCCCCACTCTACCGGAGGGCAGGCGCCGGTGTAGCCGAAGACCTGACAGGTTTCTCCAAACCTGTCAGGTCTGCAGCGACTGTGGGCGTGCAACCACTCGACGTATAGAACGTAGTACCAGCAGAGAACAGTCACGACTACACGAAGGAGGGACACACGTGAGTGAGCAGCACGTTCGAACCGAGGAATTCCACGTCAGCGGCGATACCCTGGTCGCCAAAATCAAAGAACTGGTGCAAGAGGGCAACGTCCGTCGCGTCGTCCTCAAGAACGAGGAGGGCAAGGTCCTGGTCGAGTTCCCCCTCACCCTGGGCGTGGTCGGCGCCGTGCTGGCGCCGCAATTGGCCGCCATCGGCGCGATCGCGGCCCTCGTCACCCATTGCACCGTCGTCGTCGAGAAGGTCGAGCAGCCAGCAGAGGAATAACACAAACAGGTAACCACTCTGGCAGCTTCTGCCGACATCTCCGCCGCAGCTTGGCGAATTTGGCATTGACTTCCGTGCAGAGTTGCAGTAGACTATCAAGGGAGGGGAATCGCCCTGATGCCCGGGACTGTGACACGGAGTCGCTGGTTCCACACCCGTGCTCCGACATGCTTGACTTGCGGACACATTACAACT
>Ga0315291_10004915_pt1 | contig 16868 bp, 11 predicted proteins | sample YL17G12_20_MG_FD_203070 | JGI IMG/M metagenome (GOLD analysis project Ga0315291, IMG submission 203070) | Sediment microbial communities from Yellowstone Lake, YNP, Wyoming, USA - YL17G12_20 | ecosystem: Environmental > Aquatic > Freshwater > Lake > Sediment | place: USA: Wyoming | collected...
TGCGTTGGTTGCCGTACAGCTGTGTTCAGTGATGCGGCCTCCCGCGCTGGGCGGGGTTGCAGGCCAGCATGGGGAGGAAAGGACCTGAGAGGGAATGCGACGCCCCGTTCGGGCGTTCTGAAAAAGCGAACCCAGATTGAAGCAAATCATTGGTGGGCAATAGCTTGAGTGACTGGTAGAGACGTGGGGGCTCAGGTGCTCAACGCGGCCCGGCGGCGGGCGTCCGATGGCTGCTGACGACCGTTCGCCGGAGGCCGTTCACTGATCACCGATGGTTGCTCGTCGTTCACTGCTCACTTCCGGCGCCGCTCTTGCGCGGGCGGCGTGGGCGTGCTATGGTGGCGGTAGACCGGGGCAGGGGCACGGTCGCTTCTCTCGAATCATCTCTTCCGGAAGGGGGGCGTACTATGGCCGGAACGCAGGACAATCTGAAGGCGGCGTTCGCGGGCGAAAGCCAGGCTAACCAGAGGTATCACGGCTTTGCCAAGAAGGCGTCAGCCGACGGCAAGACGATGGCCGCGAAGCTCTTCCGCGCCGTAGCCGCCGCTGAGACGGTCCACGCACAGAACCACCTTCAGGCGATGAAGGGCGTCGGCGAGACCCCCGCTAACGTGAAGTCCGCCATCGAGGGCGAGGCCTATGAGTTCAAGAAGATGTACCCTGAGTTCTTGGCGGCGGCCAAGAAGGAGGAGGACGAACAGGCCGAGCGCTCCTTCGACCTCGCCATGAAGGTGGAGAAGATCCACCATGAGCTTTATGGCAAGGCCCTTAAAGCCCTCGAGGCCGGCAAGGACCTGCCCTATAAAAACATCTTCGTCTGCCGGGGCTGCGGCAACACCGTCGAAGACCAGGTGCCCGAGGTGTGCCCCATCTGCGGGGCTCCGAAGTCCTGGTTCATGTGGATCGAGTAGGCGGGCCGGCTGCGGATGAGGGGGCAACGGCGGTCTCATCGTCACGTTGCGGCGTCGGCGACGCTGTCATGCGGCGGCGTCGGCAGACTTCCCCGCGGAAGGCAGCGCTGTGACGAGCGTGTCGAAAAGCCGCCTGTAGCTGCGGTGGTAGAGATTGCGTCGGGTCGCGCCCGGGCCGATGCCCAGGACGGCGTCGTAGCGAACGCGCTCGGCCGGATTGGCCAGGACCTCGTAGGCCCGCTGCACGCGCTGGAACTCATCGGGGTTGCCGCCTGGGTTCAGTCGCGGGTGCGTCGCCCGGACCTTCCGGCGGAAGGCTTGCTTGATCTCTTCAGGTGCGGCGTCAGGCGCGACGCCCAAGAGGCCGTAGTAATCCGGTGAGCCCGCTGGAAGGGCCATGGGCGGATTCTCCCAGTTTTGTGCACAGGACGAAACCGTCCTCAGTATACCGCACGCCGGCCGCCGGCCGGCAGACAAAGCCATAACTCGCTATCTGTGAATGCTTTACGAACGTCCTGAATGAGGGATCGCAGCATGGTGCGGGACGTGCAGGACTGCACCCTCGAACTGGTGCAGGGCGACATCACGCGGCAAGACGTGGACGCCGTCGTGAACGCCGCCAACAGCGGCCTGCGGGGCGGCGGCGGCGTGGATGGCGCCATCCACCGCGCCGGCGGCCCGGCCATCATGGAAGAGTGCTGCCGCATCGGGGGATGTCCGACGGGGACGGCAGTCATCACGACGGGCGGCGACCTCCCTGCGCGGCACGTGATCCACGCTGTTGGGCCGCGCTGGCAAGGCGGCTCGCACGGGGAGAGGGAACTGCTCGCCGGCGCCTACAGGTCGAGCCTGGAGCTGGCCGTCCGGAACGGGCTTCGGTCGGTCGCGTTCCCGTCCGTCAGCACGGGCGCTTACGGCTACCCGATAGAGGACGCGGCGGCAGTCGCGCTGCAGACAGTAGTGGAATTCTTGCAGCAGAATGCAGGGCGGCTCGACCTGGTCAGGTTTGTGCTGTTCACGCCGCGGGACGCAGGCATCTACGAAGACGCGCTGAAGCAGCTTCTTCCGAACTGAGAAAGCTCGCGTTACGGGGAACCGTTCCCTTGGCGGGCCAGGACGAAGTTGCGGTAGGCGACCAGGATGCTCGGCCCTTGTGTGCGCACCGTGTCCGGGCCGGTCCTCTCGATCTCCGGCATTCTCGCGACGGCGTCGGCGCTTTCGGCACTGCGGAAGATCACTTCAAGGGTCGTCGGCGACTGGAACACCACGGGAGGCACGGACGCGGCGTGGCGGAGGGCCCGCGCCGCCGCGTCGCGCAGCAGGTCTTCCGTGCGGGTCACGGGCAGGCAGACCCCGCTGGTGGCTGTGACCGCCTTCTTGACCTCGACGGCCTGGACGTCGTCGCCGAGCAGTTCGCGCGCTTCGCGGACGCCGCCGGAATCGGCGGACACGAAGACCAGCGGCACGCCGAACTTGCCGGCCAGCGCCGCCTCCATGCCGATCTCGCCGATTTCCGTGCCGTTGACCTTCAGCGACGCGATGTCGTCCTCGTAGGTCCGCGGCAGGACGGCGTCCTGCGAGCCCGCGCGGGCATGATAGCCCACGAGGAAGAGGGCGCGGAACGAGTCGTCCAGGCCGCAGTAGAAGCCGTCTCGCGGGAGCGGCCTGCCGGAGATCACTGAGACGCGCGGGTCCAGCGATTCCATGTCCACGTTCCGGCCGGCGGAGTGCGCGTCGTAAACGAGCGCCTCCGTGCAGCCCGCCGAGAAGGCGCCCTCGAGCACGGCGGTCAGGTCGCGCATCAGCATCCGGCGTCCATCTCTGTATTCCGCCGCTCCCGGCTTGACCTGCTCCGGCGAGACGATGCCGCTGACGCCCTCCATGTCCACCTTGACGTAGATCCTGACTCCGGCCGTGTCTTTGCGGGCGGGCGCGGGCTCGGCGACCATGCGGGCGTCGGCGGGGGCGTCCTGCGGCACGCTCTGGCCCCGGGCGCGGCCGTCCTGCGGCGCACTCTCACGCGAGGCGCGGCTGTGTTGGCTCACCGCCTCGCCCGAGTCGCTGGTCAGGCGTCTGTACCACTGCACGGGGTCATCGCCTCCGGCGGGAGGAGGACGCGGCCGGTTGCCCACGCGCCATAGCTACGGTGGGGGAGCGCGGGCACACGGTCCGCCCTGACCATTATAGGTAGCCTGGCAACCCCAAAGACAAGTGGATGCCACGGATTCGCCGAAGGCGGCGCAGAGAAGGGCTTTGGGCCGTGCCCACGCGCGTAGGGAACCGCCGCTGGACGTGCGGACTGCCAACTGTTCGTGTGCACGCTGATCAGTCTGGCCGCTCCATGCGCAGCTCCGCCCCCTGGGCGAGCAGGGCGCGTTGGAGGAGGCGCACGTTCAGCTTCCTGGGCTCGACGCCCTCGCGTATGCAGAGGGCGGCGGCCGTGCCGGAGGCCTGCGAGATGGCCATGAGCGGCGCCATGCTCCGTGCCGACTGGAAGGGAACCTGTTCCGCCGAGATGCAGCGCCCCGCCAGGATCAGGCCGTCCACCGTGCGCGGCACCAGGCAGCGGTACGGCACGTCAAAGCCCTCGTGCTCGAAGAACCGCCGTCGGGGGTAGTAGGCCGGCACAGGGTTCGAGCTGATGGCGATCACGTCGTCGAAGCGGCGGCCCGAGACGGCGTCGTCCTCGGTGAGCACGTACTCGCCGATTACGCGCCGCGTCTCCCGGAGCCCGAGGTGGGAGGCCGTCTGCACCAAGTAGCAGTCCTCGAAGCCGGGCTCAGCCCGAAGCTTAGCCAGGTGGGCCGGCACCTCGGCCAAGGCGTCCGCGTGGGCGTCCGTCACGGCGAGCGGGTCCGTGCCGTCCACGCCGCGGCGGCCGGGTCCCCAGACTGTGGCGGTCTTGCCGATGCTGAGCCAGGGCCGGTTGAAACGCTCGGGCCCCACGCCGGCCACGCGGTACATGAGGCTCACGGCCATCAGGTGCTCGTCCTTGGCGCCGGCCTTCATGACCGGAACGCCCGCCCGGAAGGACACGTCCCCGTCGCCGGTGGCGTCCACGGTCATCTTCGCTTCCAGGGCCTGCCTGCCGGCCTTGCTTTCGGTAACGAGGGCCTTCAGCGCGCCGTCGCGCACGATGGCCCCCGCCAGGAAGGTGTAGAGCCTGAGCCGGACCCCCGACTCGCGGAGCATGGAGAGGGCCACCATCTTCAGCGCCTCCGGGTCGAAGCTCACCGCGTAGGGCGCCGTGCCCTGGTGAAGCTCTCCCCAGTCGCCGTGGGCGGTGCGCCCGCTCGCCCCGCCGGCCTGGATCAAGCGGTCCACAATCTCCTGGCCGAGGCCCTTGACGGTCTGGAGGTCGCAGGGGGGCTTCTCGTTGCGGAAGCCGTTGAAGCTCGTCATCAGGCCGGCCGTGGCGGTGCCGCCGAGCACGCCGGAGGATTCGATGAGGAGCACTCCGGCGCCGTTCCGTGCGGCGGCAACGGCGGCCACGAGGCCGGCCAGCCCTCCTCCGGCCACGATGACATCGGCCTCGTCGGCCACGGGTATCTCGCGCGCGGGCTCCCTGTAGGTCCTCACATGTAGCTCCTGGAAAGGGCGTGCGGCACGGCGTCGGGCACCGGCCCTGCCTGCCGCAGGTTTCGCCATTCTTGCCGGCCGGGCGCGCCCGGGCAAGTAGAAGAGAGAGCCGGGCGTTGTCCGGCCGTTGGCAAAGCGCAGGCCATGCTGTAGAATCCCCGCGTCCATCGTCTGCTTGGGAGTGGAGATGGCCTCGTCAGAGCAACGGCCCGCGCTCGTTGAGCAGTTCGGCAGGGAGTTCGGCCGGCAGCCGGCCTGGTTGGTGAGCGCCCCCGGCCGCATCAACCTCATCGGCGAGCACACCGACTACAACGGCTTCGCCGTGATGCCGATGGCCATTGACCGCGCCATCCGCATCGTGGCGGCGCCGCGCGAGGACGCCCAGGTGGAGCTGAAGGACGTGGCTCGTTCGCTCTACGACGACAGGCAGTTCAGCCTGTCGCGCAGGATACCGCCGTTCGCCGAGGGCGACTGGGGGAACTACGCCAAGGCGGCCGTGCAGTCCCTGGTGGAGCTGGCCCTGTCGGACGGAGGGAAGGCGGAGTCGCTCAGGGGCATGTCGTGCCTGGTGGACGGCGACATCCCGCCGGCGGCGGGCCTCTCCTCATCCACGGCGTTGGTGGTCGCCGCCGGCATGGCCTTCGGCGCGGTGAACTGGCTGAGCATGGGCCGCCGGGGGCTCGCCGAGCGCATGGCTGAAGCGGAGCACTACGTGGGCACGCAGGGCGGCGGCATGGACCAGGCGGCGTGCCTGCTGGCGCACAAGGGCCACGCGCTGAAGATTGACTTCTTCCCCCTGCGGGCCGAGGCCGTGCCCTTCCCGAACGACTTCGCGATCCTGGCGGCACACAGCACCATCAGCGCCCGGAAGACGGGGGAGCAGCGGCTGCACTACAACCGGCGCGTGGTGGAGTGCAACATAGGCGCGCACCTGCTGGCGCGGCACCTGGACGCGGCGCCGCCGGCCCACATGGCGGACCTGGCGGGGCCGGGCGGCAGGCCCCTGGCGGAGCTGAGGGCGGCGCTGGAGGACGTGCTGAAGGGCCACCCGAGCCTATCGCTGCGGTGGGGCGCGGCGCTCTTCGGCACGGACCCCGGCCGGTTCGCCAGGAAGTTCCTGCGGATGGCCGACGGGCGGCTGCTTCCCATGCCCGGCGACGGGCTGAGGGTGCTGCAGCGCTGCCGCCACGTCCTGACGGAGGCCGAACGCACGGAGCGCGCTGCGGCCTCCCTGAAGGGCGGGGACATGCGGGGCTTGGGCGAGTTGATGAACGAGTCGCACCAGAGTTGCGCGCAGGATTACGAAATAAGCTGTTACGAGCTGGACCAACTGGTGGATCTGATGCGCGGGGCCGGCGCCCTGGGAGCGCGCTTGACGGGCGCAGGGTTTGGAGGCTTCGCCATCGGCCTTGTTCGCGCGGATGAGGCGGAGCAGGTGAAGGCGGCGTTGGAGCGGGGCTTCTACGCGCCCCGGCGGATCGCCGCAGCGCAGCACTTGTTTCTGTTCCAGCCTGCGGACGGGGCGCTGGAGGAACCGCTTGGCTGAGCCGAGCGGCCTGGACGGGCATTCGTGCGGAGGCAAGTCATGGTCGTGGAGGTCGCAGCGTTCCTGGCACTTGTCCTGGCCGCCGGTCCGGCGGCGACTGATGTGAACGTCACGGTGGACACGGGGGCTGACGTGAGGGAGATCAGCCCGCTGATCTACGGTTCCAACGCGCAGGGAGGCGACGCCGAGGCCAACGTGGCGGCCGTCCGCTCCGGCGGGAACCGGATGACAGGCTACAACTGGGAGACGAACTACTCCAGCGCCGGCAACGACTGGCAGCACAGCAACGACGACTTCCTGGTCGGCCGCCTCCCCGCCGACCAGTGGCGCGTGCCGGGCATCGCGGTGACGCGGTTCCATGAGTACGCAGCGTCGCTCGGCGCCGCGGACGTGGTCACGCTCCAGATGGCCGGCTACGTGGCAGCGGACAACCGAGGGCCTGTGCCCCCGGAGCAGACGGCGCCGTCGCCGCGGTGGGTCAAGGTGGAGTTCGCGAAGGGCGCCCCGTTCCTCCTTCAGCCCGACACGACGGACGGCGTGGTCTACATGGATGAGTTCGTGAACTTCATGGTGACGAAGTACGGCCGGGCGGCGGGCGGCGGCGTGAAGATGTACTCCCTGGACAACGAGCCCTGTCTCTGGTCGAACACTCACCCGCGCATACACCCGCGGCCCGTGACGTGCGACGAGCTGATCGAGCGCTCCGTGGCCCTCAGCCTGGCCGTCAAGCGCGTGGATCCGACGGCGCAGGTGATCGGCCCGGCGCTCTTCGGCTGGTCAGCCTTCCAGGGCCTTCAGGGCCAGCCCGAACAGACGGGCTGGAGCAAGTACTCCGGCCAATACGAGGGCTGGTTCATCAACTTCTACCTCGACAAAATGCGCGAGGCGGAGGCGCGCCACGGGCAGAGGCTCCTGCACGTGCTCGACGTGCACTGGTATCCCGAAGCCCGGGGCGACGGGGTGCGCATCACCGGCGGCCGACGCGGCGGGGCGAGCGAGGGCCTGACGAGGGCCCGCGTCCAAGCCCCGCGTTCCCTGTGGGACGGGACGTACCGGGAGGACTCGTGGATCGCGCAGTGGAACCATCCCATCCGGCTGCTGCCCCGCCTCGAGGAGAACATCGAGAAGTACTACCCGGGCACGAGGCTGTCCATGACGGAGTTCGACTACGGCGGGGCCATGGACGTCTCCGGCGCGGTCGCGCAGGCGGACGTGTTAGGCTTGTTCGGTAAATATGGCGTCTACATGGCGAATCACTGGGGCTCCCTCAGCGGCTACGTGCTCGCTGCGTACCAGGCCTACCGGAACTATGACGGGCATAAGTCCACGTTCGGCGACAAGTCCGTCCGTGCGACGACCAGCGACGCCGAGAACACGTCGGCCTACGCCGCGCTCGATGCGGTCGGCCGCGTCCACGTCGTCCTCATCAACAAAGACCTGGCCGCGCCGACGACCTTCAACCTGACCGTCACCCACGGGAGCCCGCTCACATCGGCCGAGGCGTATGCCGTGGATTCGTCCGGGCCGCAGGTCAGGCCGCTTGCCCCCATGAGGGGCATCGAGGGCAACCGGCTGACCTTCACGGCCGGGCCGCTGAGCGTCAACCATCTCATCCTGAGCGGCCAGTAAAGGCCGCGCGGAGGAAGAACCAGCATGAAGCTCTACCTTCAGACGGACCTGGAGGGCGTGGCCGGAGTCATCAACGTGGCCGACTACCTGGGGCCGGACGGCCGCTGCTACGAGGTCGGCCGCCGACTGCTGACGGCGGAGGTGAACGCCGCCGTGCGCGGCTTCGCCGCCGGGGGCTTCGACGACATCGTGGTCGCAGACGGCCATGGCGCGGGCGCAGTGAACTTCGAGTTGCTCGACACGCGCGTGCGGCTGATGCGCGGCTGGCCCACGGGCTGGCCTCTGCTGCTGGACGGGTCCTACAACGCCCTCGCCTTCGTGGGCCAGCACTCGAAGGCCTGCACGCCTTTCGGCCACATCCCGCACACCCAGTCCTGGCATTACGTTGACCTGTCCCTCAACGGCATCTCGATCGGGGAGTACGGGCAGCTCGTGCTCTGCGCCCAGGAGATGAAAGTCCCCGTCATCATGGCGGCCGGGGACGCGGCCTTCTGCCGCGAGGCGCTGGCCCTGACGCCGTGGGTGGAAACCGCGATCGGCAAGCAGGGCACCACTCCCACCTCAGGCGAGGAGCTGGACGAGGACGCCTATGCGCATTCGCACGAGACGGCGATCCATTGGCACCCGGAAGTGGTGCGCGGGCGCATCGAGGCGGCGGCGCTCAAGGCCGCCCGTCGCTTCGCGGCGGACCGGTCGCAGTTCGGCTTTGTGGATATCCGCCCGCCCTACCGGCTGGTGGCCAGGTTCCGGCGCCGCCGGGACGCGGAGCCGCGCCAGGTCGTCCGCGATCACCCCTCCAGCATCATTGAAGTCATGAACATGCGCTGACGCGCTGCGTCGCCCGCCCTTCCGGTCCGGGTTCGGGCTGCCGGGCAGTTGGCAAGCCGTGTAGTCAGATCGTGTCCGCGTCTTCTGAGGGGCATGTTGGTGAGCACGGTTCGGAGCAGGACGACGCTGCGGTTCATCGGGGTGAGCAACTGCCTGCCCGATGCGGGGCAGGAGACGGCGTGCGTGCTCCTGAACGAGAGCGTGTTGGTGGACGCCGGCTGGCACGCGGCGCTCCACATGAGGCGCTTCGGCTGCGACCCGCTCGCCGTCAGCCATGTCTTCCTCACGCACTGCCACCATGACCACTACCTGGGCCTTGCGCCGCTCTTCTTCTATCGTGCCATGAAAGCCAAAGAAGGGGCAAGCTGCCCGCCCTTGGTCATTGCGGGTCCGCACATCGAGATGGAGCGTGTGATCGAGGGCGCGCGCCAGTTCCTTCAGGCCGAGCGCTACCCGGACGCGGCGCTGCCGCTCGGCGTCGTCCATCTGCGGCCCGGCGAGAGCTACGACGCGGGCCGCCTCCGCGTGCGCACGGCGCAGACGGTGCACCCGACGCTTTCTGTGTGTTACCGCTTTGAGGACACGGCGACCGGCGCCGTGGTGGTCGTCACGGGAGACACGGCCTACTACGAGCCGCTGGGGCGGTTCGCGGCCGGCGCCGACGTGCTCGTCCACGAGGCGAGCGCCGGGCCCGGCAGCCGCGACCCACTCGAGGCATGGGGCCATTCGGGCGCGCAGGACGCGGCGCGGATCGCCCAGGCGGCGCGGCCGAAGCGGCTCTACATCGTCCACTTCAGCGAGGCGCAGCGCGAGGCGGACCTGAACGCGGCGCGCTTGATATTCCCGGAGACCTACGCGCCTCGCGAAGGTGAGGCCGTGGAGCTGCCGCTCGCCTGAGCTGGCGGCCGTCCCGTTCCGATGAAGGAGGGCAGATGCATTCTGCGTGGGTCTGTCTGGCGGCATGTGCCGGCTTGTGCGCAGCGGCGTTCGCCGCGGCAGTGCCTGCGCAGGCGCCTGAGGATCCCTTCGCGCCGTTCGAGTCCCTAGCGCCACCCGTGACGGTGCCCAAGGGCCCTGTGGTGACGGTGGACGGGGCGGGGAACTACGTCCTGGGCGGGCGCCCGCGCTTTCTGCTCGGCGCGCAGGTGCCCGAGGCCATCAACGCCGGCCTCGAGCACACGGCGGGCTACCCCGACGCGCTGAAGTGGCTGTATGAGCAGCCGCTCCGCTACGAGACTGCGCAGCGGGCGGGCTTCGACACGGTCGGCTACTTCACGCCGCCGGGCTGGATGACGGAACTTTACGGCCCGGACGCGACGGACTGGTGGCACAAGCGCAACGAGGAGGACCTGGGCCGGTTCATCTCCGCCATCGGCCTGCCGCTCTACGTGGACTACACGTGCGCGCCCTGGGCGCACGGCATGTTGACGGGGGGCGACAGGATTCCCGCGGAGGCCCGCAACGCCGGCGGCTCCGAGGCGACCTTCAACCACTGGGTGCCCTACAGCGCAACGCACCCCGAGGGCGTGAAGCTCTACCGCGCCATGTGGGCCTACGGCGCCAAACATGCCCTCGCCAACAGGGGGAGGCCGCTCTTCTACGAGCTGTTCAACGAGCCGGCCTACGACGACCCCAGCGCCTACAACCGCGGCCTCTTTGTGCAGCGGCTCCAGCGCCTTTATGGCACCACCGAGCAACTGAACGCGGCATGGGGAACCCGGTATGGAAGCTTCGAAGATGTCGGCCGCTTCAAGGACCGCACGGACAACCCGGCCCTCTTCGTCGAATGGTGCAAGTTCATGGAGGACGCCTTTGCGGACCTGTGCCGCGAGGGCGTCGCAACCATCCGCGCCGTGGACCCGGGCGCCCACTGCTGCGTGCAGGTGATGGGCAGCGACCTTTACCGCGCGCTGCCGAAGAGCAACGCTAACCTCTACAAACTGTCGCAGTTCCTGGACGCTCCTTCCACGTGCACCGGCGGAGGCGTCTCCGGCGGGGCCGGCCTGAGCGCGCCTCCCGAGCACGCCGTCCGCGCGCCGTCCGTCAACGAAGGCCTGATCGAGGGCATCCTGCACCGTCACTTCATGCGCAGCATCAGCCGCGGCAAGGCCATCCACGACGGCGAGGCGTACATGGGGACTTCCCGCGACTCGCTAATGGACATGCTCTGGCTGGAGCTTGCGCGCGGCGGGAACGCGGCCTACCTCTTCATCTGGGACAAGCGCTCGTGGGACCCCGACTGGGGCCCGGACAAGTCGGCGGCGGGCGGCCAGCGCGTGGCCGAGAAGTTCCCTTACCTCATCTTGGACCCCTACGCCGTGCCGACGCAGGCCCTTACGGGCGTCATGGACTTCAAGCGCGAGATGCTCAAGGTGGACGACCTCTTCTGCGACCGCTCCGCAAGGGCCGCAGCGAAGGTGGCCGTCCTGCTCTCGTACCCCACCGAGCGTTACGCGCAGGCCGTCGCCGAGCCTGCCCATGACGCCATCCGGAGCTACGCCGCCGCGATCGAACTCTCGCATTACCCGCTGGACGTGATCCTCGAGGAGCAGCTTGCCGAGGGCCGCCAGGACGAGTACGGCGTCATTGTCGCGGCCGGCGTCACGAACGTCTACGCGCAGACGCTGCCGCTTCTGAGGCAATACGTTCAGAACGGCGGCGTGCTGGTCCTGGGACTCGAAGCGATGCAGATGGACGAGTGCGGGCGCCCCTCCGGGTCGCGGGACCTGCTCGGGCTGGAACTCGGCGAGCCGGCCCAGGCGCCTGTGGGCACGCTCGATCTCGCGCTGCCGCAGCCCGAACTGCTGCCGGGGCCGATCCGGGCCGCGCCTTACCGCGGCGTGGCGGCCGGGCCGGAGTGGACGGCGGTTGCCTCGCTGTCCAGCCGGCCTGTCCTTCTGGTGAGGGGCTACGGCCGGGGGCGCGTCTACTACGTCGGGGCCCGAATGCCTGACTACGCGCTCGCCGCGGTGCTCGGCGCCGTGCTGAAGAAGGAGGGACTGGAGCCGGCCTGCCGGCTTGCCCGTGTCGAGGATGGCGAGCTGGCCGTGAACGTAGAGGTGCACAAAGCCGCCGCCGGGGGCCTGACGGCATGGTTCCTTCGCAACTGGGATCGCTATCCGAAGGTGGTCCGTTTCGGCGCGCCGGAGCTGGCCGCTCCGGGAGCGGCGTTGGTGGGGCCGCTGGACGGGCTGGACTGCGAAGTGACCGGCGGCCAGGCCGTCCTGATGCTCCCGCCGCAAGGGCACAGGGTGATCGTGGCAGGCGGTCGGGAAGCCCTCGCGGCGCGCTTCGGGCCGACGAAGCGCGTCGCCCGCGCGGATGCTGAGCGCGCGGCGCAGGAGGCCAGGGCGCCGGGCGGCCAGGCGCCGCTCATCGAGGAGAACGTCGAGCGCGTCCCGCTCTACCAGGACGGGCTGCTCCCCTCGTGGGGCACGGGGCAGTGGGGCGGCGTAGGAGTGCGCGAGGTCACGGAGGGCGCGCGCGGCGGCTCCCGGGCGGCCCTGCTCTTCGCCCTGGAGGAGAAGGCGACCGACTGGTGCGGCGGCCTCATAGCCACATCCCGCCCGCCGGCGGACGCCGACGCCGAGCCCGCGCTCACGCCGGAGATGCGGCGCGACGGGTTCCTGGCCTTCTACGTCAACGGCTCGGTCGACCGGTGGGGCACGCACCGCGGGGAGCAGCACGTGCAGGTCCAGGTGAAGTACCGCATGCCGGGCGAGGCGGAGTGGCACAGCGGGCCCTTCATCGGCGCGGACCAGTACTTGGCCGGCGGCGTTGTGGACGACGATCCGGCGTCGTGGCAGAAGGTCCGCATCCCGCTGCGGTGGCTGATCCCGGACGAGCGCGCCGACCGCGTCGGGGCGGTGGTGGTCCAGTACCAGGGCACGCCGCCCGCGGCGGGCCTGGTGGTGGACTCCATCGCGCTGGAACGCCCGAAGGGGCCGCCCGGGCTCTGATGCACCCCGTCGGCGGATACGTCGTTCTGGCAACTGCCTGACCCAATAGCTAAGGGAGCACGACCATGTCTCTGACCATCGAATGGCGCGCGCGGATTGACCAGTGGCGTCGCGTCCTGGCGACCCTGTTCTACAGGCCGCTGGGCGAGGTGCCGATGCGCGGCTTCGTCACGCAGGACCACCTCACCGCCCGGCAGGCCTTGAAGGGGCCGTTCAGGCCGATGCCGCCGGGCACGAAGTGGGGGGCGAAGTGGGAGTACGGCTGGTTCAAGGGCCGGCTGAGGGTCCCGAAGGAGGCCGCCGGCCGGCGCATCGTCCTGAAGCTGGACGTGGGCGGGGACAGCCTGGTGTACGTGAACGGCAGGGAGGCGGGCGGGCGCGACTGGCCGCACCAGGAGATCACGCTCGCCATGTGCGGCGTGCCGGGCAAGACGTGCAGCGTGCTTGCCGAGGCGTACGCCGGGCATGGGCCGCTCGTCTGCGGAGGCGGGCCGGCGCCTCACGGCTCGGTCACCGTGCCCGAACCGCCGACGGCGCAGACGGCTGTGGGCCGGACGACCTTCGGCATCTGGGAGGAAGAGGTCTACCAGCTCTGGCTGGACGTGGAGACTCTGATGCAGCTGCGCGAGAACCTGGACGCCGACTCGTTGCGCGTGGCCGAGATAGACCGGGGCCTGCGGGACTTCACGGTCATAGTGGACCTGGAACTCCCGCGCGACGAGATGATGAAGACGATCCGTGCCGGGCGGCAGCGGCTCAGGCCGTTGCTGGAGTGCTCCAACGGCTCCACGTCGCCGCTCATGTTCGCCTTCGGGCACGCGCACCTGGACGTAGCGTGGCTCTGGCCGCTGGCCGAGACGAAACGGAAGGCGGCGCGCACCATCTCGTCGCAGCTTGCGCTCACGGAGGAGTACCCGGAGTTCAGGTTCCTCCAGAGCCAGGCCGAACTCTGCCGCATGGTCAAGGAGCATTACCCGGAACTCTACAAGCGGGTGAGGCAGGCCGTGCGGGCGGGCAGCTTCATCCCGGAAGGCAGCATGTGGGTCGAGGCGGACACGAACATCACCGGCGGCGAGAGCCTGATCCGGCAGTTCATCCACGGCAAGCGCTTCTTCCGCGACGAGTTCGGCGTCGAGACCGAGGTCATGTGGCTGCCGGACGTGTTCGGCTACTCGGGCGCAGTGCCGCAGATCATGCGGGGCTGCGGCGTGAAGTACTTCTCGACCGCGAAGATCTTCTGGAACTACAACGGCGGCGACCCCTTCCCGCACAATACGTTCACGTGGGAGGGGATAGACGGCTCGAAGGTGTTAGTGCACCTGTGCAACGACTACAACTCGCAGACCTCGCCGGCCGCCGTCATCGGCCGCTGGCGCGAGCGCGTGCAGAAGGACGGCATCTCGACGCGCATGATGCCGTACGGCTGGGGCGACGGCGGCGGCGGCCCGACGCGCAACCACCTGGAGTTTCTGCGGCGCGAGGCGGACCTGGAGGGCGTGCCCAGGACCGTGCAGGCCTCGCCGCTCGACTACTTCCGAGACCTGGAGGCGCGCGGCGTCCCGGACATCACGTACGTGGGCGAGCTCTACTACCAGTGCCACCGCGGCACGTACACCTCCCAGGCCCGGACCAAGCGCGGAAACCGCAAGAGCGAGTTCGCCCTGCGCGAGGCGGAAATGTGGGGCGCGGCGGCCTCCGTCCTCAAGGGCTTCCGCTACCCGGCGGCCGAGATGGACGAGACGTGGAAGGCGCTGCTGGTCAGCCAGTTCCACGACGTCATCCCCGGCTCCTCCATTCGTCGCGTCTACGAGGAGGCGGAGGCGACGCACGGGTCCGTCATCGGCGCGGCGGGCAAGGTGGCCGCGGCCGCCGCCGGCTGCTTCACGAAGAAGGACGCGAAGGCCGTGACCGTCTTCAACTCGCTCTCGTGGGAACGGACGGAGCTTGTGCCGCTTCCGAGGGGCTTCCGGGGCGCGGCCGGCGCGAACGGTGATGCTCTGCCCGTGCAGGAGATCGGCGGCGTCCTGTTCGCGGAGGCCAGCATCCCCTCCTGCGGATGGACGACGCTCCGCGCGGCCGAGCCCGCGCGGTCGGTCAACCTTCTGAAGGCGACGCGGCATGCGCTCGAGAACGAGTTGCTCCGCGTCGAGTTCGACGCGCGGGGCGAGATCACCAGCATCCTGGACAAGCAGCTCGGGCGCGAGCTGGCCGCCGGGCCGTGCAACAGCTTCCGCATGTACAAGGACGTGCCCACGAACTTCGACGCGTGGGACATTGACAGCATGTATCCGCTCACGCCTGTGGAGCTGACCGAGCGGGCGGAGTGCGAGGTCGTTGCCCAGGGGCCGCTCGTGGCCGTGCTCCGCATCCGCAGGAAGCTGCACGAGTCCAGCGTGGTCCAGGAGGTGAGCTTGCGGCGCGGCAGCTGGCGCATTGAGTTCCGGACGACCGTAGACTGGCAGGAGAGCCACAAGCTGCTCAAAGTGGCCTTCCCCGTGGACATCCACACGAACGAAGGCATCCACGAGATCCAGTTCGGCCACATACGCCGCCCGAACCACAGGTCGCGCCCGTTCGACGCCGACCGGTTCGAGGTCTGCAACCACAAGTGGACGGCTGTGGCCGAGGAGAACCGCGGGTTCGCCCTTCTCAACGATTGCAAATATGGCGTGAACGTGGACGGCAACAGCGTGAACCTGACCCTCCTGAAGGCGCCGCTTGCGCCCGACATGTCCGCCGACAAGGGCGCGCAGGAGTTCACGTACGCCCTCTATAGCTGGGACGGCAGCTTGGCGGAGAGCGACCTCGTCCGCGAGGCCTACGAGCTGAACTGTCCCGTCACGACGCTGCCGGGCGCCGGCGGAGAGCAGTCGCTCTTCTCCGTGGACGTGGCGAATGTCGTGGTCGAGACGGTCAAGCCGGCGGAAGACGGCTCGGGCGACCTCATCGTGCGCCTTTACGAGGCCAGGCGGGCCGCCGTGCAGTGCCTGCTGAGCACGTCGCTCCCGATCCAGGGCGCGAGCCTGACGAACATGATCGAGCAGGAAGAGCGCGCGCTCCCGACGGATGGCGGCGACATCGCCCTGAGCCTCCGTCCGTTCGAGATCAAGACCGTGCGGCTCAAGGTCTGACGCTGTAAGCGAGCGGCGGGGGAAGTGCCCTTTCTCTGCGAACATCCGCGGCGGTACTGCGACTAACCGCCCAGGCACATTGTAGCTTTTCGACGGCCAGCGCATGGAACTCAGAGGAGGAGCAGAGATGCGCGGGGCATTGGGAGTCTTTCTCGGCGTGGCTGTCCTTGCGTCCGCAGTCAGGGCGGAGCCGCAGCCGGCGCAGAGCCGGGTGGTGTCCGTGGGGTTGTTCAAGAACGGCCTGGCCGTGGTCACGCGCACGCTGACCGTCCCCGGGCCAGGCACTTACATCACCGACGACGTGCCCGAGCCCGTCCACGGCACGTTCTGGGTCGAGAGCGACGCCGTCGTCGAGACCAGGGCCACGACCCGCGAGGTTAGCCTCCCCGTGGCGGACGCCCCGCCGGCCGACCTCGCCAGCGCCGCCGCAGGCAAGGAGGTCGCCATCCGCTTCCGCGACAGCAGCATCCCGCCTTTGAAGGGGCGCGTCGCGAAGCCGGAAGCGGCCGGAGCGCGCAAGGCTTGGCGCCGGGACTATTCGACCGGCTATCGCTACTACTCCCCGTACTCGTCGGCCTACTATCCTGGGGGCGACCCGTACGGGCGGCCCACGCTTCCGGCGTCTTCCCTGATCGTTGAGACCGAGGGCGGCCTCGTCTACGTGGACCCTTCGGTGGTCGCCTACCTCGAAGTGCGCGACGCCGAGAGGACCGTCACAGTGCGGCGGCCGGTGCTCGTCTTCGACGTGAAGGAGACGCCGACGAGGCCGGCCACGGTCCAGGTCTCCTACCTGGCCAAGGGCCTCGCTTGGGCGCCGAGCTACCGGGTGGACATCTCGGACCCGAAGACGCTCGCCATCGCGCAGGAGGCGGTGATCAGGAATGAACTCGAGGACGTAGAGGACGCGGAGTTCTACCTTATCTCCGGGTTCCCCAGCGTCGAGTTCGCGAACGCCACGTCCCCGCTCGCGCCGAGCAGCACGTGGTCGAGCTTCTTCAGCCAGCTGGCCCAGCGCCCGCGCTGGGAGCACGCCACGATGAGCAATGTCATCAGCCAGCAGGCCGCGAGCTACTCCACGCCGGCCTCGCTCACCGACCTGGCCATGGCCGCGCTTCCCTCGGGCGAGGGGCCGGACCTCCACTACCAGCCCATCGGCAGGCGGACCCTGGCGGAGGGCGACGCGCTGGCGCTGACGGTGACGGCGCGCAGGGCGGATTACGACCGCGTTGTGGAGTGGCTCATCCCGGACCTGCGCAACGAGTTCGGCACCATGCCCGAGGACTGG
>Ga0315291_10004917_pt1 | contig 16867 bp, 15 predicted proteins | sample YL17G12_20_MG_FD_203070 | JGI IMG/M metagenome (GOLD analysis project Ga0315291, IMG submission 203070) | Sediment microbial communities from Yellowstone Lake, YNP, Wyoming, USA - YL17G12_20 | ecosystem: Environmental > Aquatic > Freshwater > Lake > Sediment | place: USA: Wyoming | collected...
AAGAGTGGACCTGTGTTTATGTTCCATCACCCCCTACCCCAGTTCGCACATTATTACATATCTACACCTGTCTTGCGGATGAGATAAGCAATTTAATAGAAACCGTTTCAGAACGGGTAGTTGATACGTATGGAAAGAAGGGGAAGCTATTTGGTGCTTCCATGAAAGAGGTAATTAATAACGCAGTTCGATTTTATCCTGGAGTAGGTGTCGATGTCATTCGGGCACTCGTGATTTACGGGATGGCAAAGGAACAAAGTCTTAAACATGCAGCAGAACGCTGGTTATTAGGGGAAAATTTTACAGAGGAAGAATTAGATAAGCTGAAATTAAATTCAATTCTCGAATCCGATGATGTATGTCTTGCCACATTAAAAATCTTCGCCCAAAATTTAAAAAAAGTCATCATCCTTTATTTTGATGAGCTGGAAATCCCTTTCAGGTCATTTGGTCCTGTGGCTGAAATGCATTTATTCGAAACCATAAAGCGCATCTATAATGAAATTCCAAATGTTCTTATTATTACCGCCTGTCTTGAGGAAGTTTGGACTCGTGTTTTAGATGAGATAGCGGATCCTGCTTTTAAATCGCGCATGGAAAAGGAAGTCCATTTAAAACCTTTTCGAGTTGAAGATATTGAAGAATTCTATATCTCTGCCATGCGGAAGTTCTGGGAGAATGAAAAAAATGTCCCCCTTCCAGTTGATCCGCTCTTTCCCCTGAATCAATCTATTTTTGAAGAAGTGTACCAGAAATCAAAAGGCAATCCACGTGAATCCATTAAAATTCTTCGTGATTATATGGATATGGTCTTATTTGGAGGGGGATTACCCAAACCTATGATTCCAGAAATTAGATCAACGATCAAAGCTGAAGAAACTCCCGCATCACCAGCGCAAGCATCTGTAAAAGCTTCTGTTCAGATGACCATTGGCGAAGAAGAATATACTATCGATGTGAATCCCGCCTCAGTAGCAGGGGCCGCGATCGAGTCCATCTCAACAATTTCAAAGGAATTAAATAAAAATCTTGAAGTTAACTTAGAATATGAGTTCTCTGGTAAAGATGGAAAAACCAAGAAAATAGCGGGGCTTCTTGAAGATTTAGATGCCCACAAGAAATATGGAATCGAAGTCCCCAGTATTAAAACCTTCGATCGAAGTGGTGGAGTAGCCGCATTCTATGCAACGAGTCGGATTCTAGAAGCAATCCCAAAATGCATTGATAAAGCGATTCTTATCGTGCCTGCAGGAACGTCCGGTAAAAAATATATGTCTCTGCTAGAATCTGCCGGAGATAAACTTACAGTGATCGAATTAAACCAAGCGGAGGCCGAATCCCTGCTAAAATCCGCTAAAACGAATCCCTCTACCAAAGGTCGACAAATTGCGCACGTTTTATTCCCACATATTAGCCTTGAAGTACCCGCAGCGCCCGCAGTATCCGAAGCACCCACAGAAGAAATAGTAACCCCAGAAATAACCGCTAAGAAAAAAGGATTATGTCCTTTTTGCAAGACCGAAATCAGCGAAGATAATCTAAAGCTATTAAATGAAGGATCCAATGCCATATGTTCAAAATGTCATAAAATTATTAGAGTTGGGCAAGTCTAGCTCAAGATTACGACTATAATGGTGCCCTTTATATTTCCTTATTTTTCCAAAATATAATATGACGAATACTATTCCAAAAATTCCGAAAATCATTAGCTCTCGAAGGGGTGTAGGTAGGTAGAATAGCATGGCAAGACCTACTCCCCCCCCTATTCCAGTTAAAATGCGTGTTTTATTTGAATTTTCCCGTCCTATTAACGTTTGCTTGCCCCAGCTTAGAATGACGGGCGTTCCCGCAAATAAGGCCAAAATAATTCTTAACCATACCGGAAGGAGGCTAAGATGAATTAGAAATGTAAACAACAACCAACTGATTGCTAAGGATGAATAAATGGCAGTACATCGCGCACATAAATAAATTTTATGATTTTTGATTGATATTTTAATAGTATGCGAAAGATCATCTCTTGAATGATGCGCAAGTAGCCAAAAAATTATCTCTCTTAAGTTCATTCTATTTCCTTTTTTTGGTTGAATTTCGATTCAAGCGCGCGCTGCGTTCATCTTCCAATATACGAATAAAAGCGCGCAATTCTTGGCATTTTTCAGTAATCAGCTCCGTTGAAATATTGTCCTTATTTGTGCAGTCTTTATCTATAACACATTTATTTAAATAAGGATTGAATATTATTGGGTAAAAGCGACAGCCTTGCGGGCGAATGTCATAAATAGAACATCTTCTTGCATGATTTAAAAAGGTGCAGTATCGTCCCTTATTTTTTAAATAGCGGTAGCCATCTCTAAGATATGCGAACCGCCATCTGGATTGCTTAGCTTCTCCTTCGATATGCTCTATATCTGCATTTGAAAGTAGCATTTCCGTTTTTTCACAGCATTTGGCGCATAAAAGGCATGTCATCATTTATCATTATTTATTTAACAATTTAAGAATTAAGATTTTTATTCCGAAAATACTCATTAAAGATTTAACAGTAGAACATTACATTTATTTCATATCGATGGCTTAAGATGATTTTTTGGAGGCTCTGAATGAAAAATATAAAAATTGATGAAACAAATGATTTTCTTGAAGGCACCAATGGAAAATTCATGTTTAAATTTGATAAGACGAAAAAAACCTATGATCTCATTGATGAACTTACTAGTCAATCAATAATTTCCGATGCATTTTATGAGATTGCCATAAAAATCAATGGAAAACCGCTGAAGATTTCAAGTAAAGATGAAGCTCCTTTACAGTGGGATATAGAGGATGTTTCAAACGAGCTTGGTGCTGGAAAAATTTTAATTATCCAACAAAACGGCCCAGTTTTTCTGATTAAATTCAAAATCTATTTATACAACGATATTGAGCCTATTTTCCTCCAAATATCGCTCGAGCCAAAAATAGATTCCTTAAACTTAGAATTGGTTAAGTTGCTCATCGTAAATAATGAGAATATTTCAGTAAATACTTCGAATCAACTTAAAATTCTAAAAAATGACTGGCAGTCTTGGAGTCCAATCGAACTTGTAGATTTGAATTATAAAAACAAGCGATCTAATGTGAAGGTAGAAAGACGCTCGAAGCATTCGTCTGCTCAAAAACCGCCAGCAAGAGAAATCTGGTCCGATTATTTTTCGCTGATAAGGAATCTACAATCACAGGATCAGATTTTTTTGGGGTTTGTGACTTTAGCAAATCAACTTGCCCAGATTAGGTGGAGAGTTAAGAAAAAGGAAAAGATAGAGCGGATAGAGTGCCTCTGTTTGTGTGATTCTATTTTAATAGAAAAAGAAGACAGCTTTGATTCAGAAATTCTTATGTTTTCTAATGAGAAAAATCAGAATATTCTAGAGTCGTGGGCAAGAATCACTGGAGCACTGATGCGAAAAGGGGAATTTAGCAGGACTCCCCCAGTTGGATGGTGCTCGTGGTATTATTACTGGAATGGAATTAATGAAGAAAAGATGGCGTTGAATATTGAAGCCGCTCAAAAATTAAGAGAAAAAACTCCATTACAATACATTCAAATGGATGATGGGTATGAGCCTCACAATGCTCTTGGTGATTGGCTTGAGACTGAGCCTAAAAAATTTCCAAATGGTCTGAAAAACTTAGTGCAAAAAATCAAAGCAGCCGGATTTAAAGCGGGCATCTGGCTTGCGCCTTTCTTAATTACCAGTAATTCAAAATTATTCAAAGATCATAATAATTGGATAATTCATGATACCAAAGGAAAACCACTCTGGGGCGCTTGGCCCTTTTTAGGCGCTTCTTCTTTTCTAAGCGCAATTTTTAAGGATCGTGTCTATGCCTTAGATCTAACCCATCCTGAAGTGCAAACTTGGCTAAGGGATTTGTTCAAAACGTTAGTGGATGAGATTGGATTTGAATATCTTAAAATAGATTTTATTTATGGCGGGGCAATGGAAGGCGTGCGGTACAATAGAAAAATGACCCGCATCCAAGCCTATCGAAAGGGTCTAGAAATCATCCGCGAAGCGGTTGGTGAGGATACTTTCATCTTAGGCTGTGGGGCTCCCTTCGGTCCTTCTATTGGAATTGTCGATGCAATTCGGACAAGTACTGACACAGCTCCAACGTTCAAAGTGCCATTCTTGCTTAATTTTATTAATAAATTATTATTTGCGAATCTGGAGACAATCCCTTCAGTAGAACATGCAATGCAACAAAATATTCTCCGTTACTTCTTCCATAACCAGTTTTGGATCAATGATCCGGATGCCCTCATAGTAAGGCGGCGGGAGAGCCACTTAACCCCAACTGAAATCCAATTTGAAGTTTCTGCGATTGGATTATTAGGCGGATTGCTCTTCCTGAGCGATAACCTTGCGAGCTTACTCCCTAATGAAATCGAATTAATTCAAATCCTAATCCCTCCCTATGGAATTTCTGCAAGACCGCTTGATCTATTAGAACACAATTTCCCAGAGATTTTAGTTTTAGATGTACATACCGATTTCGATGATTGGAAAATTGTTGGCGTTTTTAACTGGAATAAGAAAGCTAAGATTTTTAGTCTTGATTTAAATAAAATATTTAATTCAAACGAAGAAAAATATCATGTTTTTGAATTTTGGGATAAAAAATATTTCGGAATCCATAAAAAAACTTTTCAAACAGACCTTATCAATCCTCATTCATCTAAACTTTTTGCAATACACGAGGTTAAAGATGTTCCAACGTTGCTTTCTTCTTCATTCCATATTACGCAAGGAGGGCTTGAAGTTACACAATTTCTATTTAATTCAGATAGTAATTCGCTCCACATTACTTTAGAAAAACTAGGAAACAATAAAGGGAATCTCTATATTTACCTACCTGAATCCCTCCAAACACCTCAAATCGACTTCGAAGGGAGCGGTAAAGAAATTATTATGAAAGATAATATTTTAATATTAAATCTTGAATTTCAGAATGAAACTCAGATCACCATTAATTTAGGAAGCACTGCTTAAATATTCCGCAGAACAATTTCAACTTACTATTTTGGCACTTTATTAAGGATTTATTCTCTGAACAATTTGTCGGAGGGGGATTCGGACAAAAGATCTTTTTAAGCTCTTCAATAAAATAAATAAATAGATATAGTAAAAGAGTAATATAAGGTAAATTAAATTTAAACTATCTATGAAAAATTAAATAATGAGGGACAAAATTGACATTCGGACAATTAGAATGGATAATTCCGATACTAGCACTAGTAGGCTTTGTAATTGGTTTCTTAATTACAATGAAGCAGCAAAAAATTCAAGGTCTCAGCGAAGTTATTGATACAATTACTACCAAATATCTAGACGCTCGGAAATTTAAATTTGCAGACATAACACAGGACTTAAGACTACCCGATGAGGTTGCAAAACAAGCTTTGAAAGAATTGGAACGGCGCGATATCGTCTATAGGAGTAAAGCCGGGTATTTTCAATTGAATGATCCCTTGGTCTTTCTATCAGAGCAGGATATGATTCGAGCCAAGAGGCTAACAAAAGGTGATAATATTATTTACGGCGCCTATCAGCATCCGTTTTTCTCACATAGGCAATTACTTTTTGTCTATGCTATTTTCTTTGCAACTATAATCTTTGCGCTTGTGTGTGCCTTCGTTCCATCCGCAAATGCCTGGATCGTGGGGCTTCTACCGAGTCCTGCTGGCCAAGTCGATGTACTTATCTTTCTCCTGTTCATAATTTTGGTTGGCATGATCACCACAGCTGCCATTGATAATCTAATATCAGTTTGGAGTCGAGAGCGGTTCAGTGTTATCATTGGAGAAAACTCCGGGATTTCCTTTGATACAAGTTACAGTGATGAATTCTCAGGACGGATTGGGCGGGGTGTGATTAAGAAGGTAGATATCAATTTTTCACCCCTACAAAAATTCGCGAACTACTTCATGAGAATCCCTATTGGAGATATCATCATAAACTCAGGAAAAGCTGATATTCCCGAAGAAATAGCTCCCAAACCGCCTGCAGCGAAAGCGAAAACTACCAAAACAAAAACTACGAAAGCAGCGAAAACTAAAGCTACAACAACGGCTAAAGCTCCAGGAATAACCTTTAAAAATATGCCTTTTCCCCGTGAAATGTTCTATGTCATACGTAGTCTCCAATTACGTAGTTTAGGCTGGCGACAACGGCACGCGCGTACCTTAATGCTTTGGCGTTCGCACGGTGCAATCCCCTCGGTCAGTTTTTAAGGTGAAGTAATATGGCAAAAGATGAAGCACTAGCCGAAGAGGGCGTAGATGTTTTAGTAAAAGATATTACCCGTGGATACAAATTCCGACCACTCATGCAGATCGTCATCGTGTGTATAGTAATTGCTGCCATGATCATTTTTCTGCAAGTTATAGGCACACTGAATTTCACAAAACAATATAATTTGGCTATCACCACTTTGGTATTTTTCTGGGTCCTATCTTTTCTATTTCCATTGATATTACAAACGAGAGGTCACCGAGCAAATCAAGTTTCGATGGGATTATATTTCGCTTCTATATTTTCGCTCACGACAACTATCATATTGCTAATTGTGACACAACCCATCGGAATTGCACCAGGAACAATTGCTTTATTAATCGCATTTCTGACCGGCATTGGTTCTATGCTGTTCGAACATTTACATCCTGATGCAATAGGGCGTACAACTAAGGTATACTTGGGCATTTTCGGAGTTGCAGTGGTATTTTTCATCTGTGTCTGGTTTTATATGCAATCCATCACAGCTGGATACGGAATTTGGATAGCAATCGTTTTCACCGGTTTATTTGCCTATTCCTTGCTCCCGGATACACCTAAATAATCACCCTTTTTTTTCTTTTTTATTTATTAATAGCTATTTTTGGTTCTAGCTAAAAATGTCTCTATTTCTTTTAGCGTTGGTAATGCGGTTCGAGCTCCAACACGTCTAACTTTGATCGCTCCCGCGGCATTTGCGAATTGGGCGCATCTCAAAAGGTCCCACTGCTTATGAACCCCCACCGTAAAAGCAGCGGCAAAACTGTCTCCTGCCCCAGTCGTATCAACTACTTTTACTTTGAACCCCTTGACATGAACTGAATCATCTTGGGTTACAATCAAACAGCCTTGCGCCCCTAATTTCGCAGCGACTATTTGAATTCCGTAAGTTTCAATTAGATGCAAGGCCGTAGTTTTAGGCTCTTTGATTTGAGGAAATAGAAGATCAAGTTCCGATTCTGAGGGCAGAAAAATGTCCGTATTATACAAAACAGGTTCAATGAATTTGAGCCCTCTCCTTATGACTTTCCCGCCAGGATCGTAGGAAAGAAGCACTTTATTTTCTCGGGCCAATTCAGCGGCAAATTTAGCGACTTCCAACGGAGGGCTCGTGATATGCAGTAGCTTTGCTTGCTTAATATAGGTCTCATCAATATCCTCCGGCTTTAAAGTGGCATTTGCCCCTCGAAAACTGAAAATTTCTCTATTTCCATTTTTATCAATCGGTATTAAGCACGTACCTGACTGCATAGTTGCCGTTTTGAGCTGGCGAAATATCCACTTTTTCCCGGAGAAAATCAGCTTTTAATTTCTGCCCATAGGCATCATTACCAATCTTGCCAATAAACCCAGCCGTTACCCCTAATCTCGCAACTCCTACGGTATAATTAGCAGCAGAACCGCCAGGATATTCTTCTAACTCGGTTACTTCTACTTCTTCATCAATTCCTGGAAATTCAGGAGTAATAGCACAGATATCAACATTTACGCCGCCTATACCAACTATTTCTATGCGAGAAATTATACTCTCTCTCCTGAAAGCCCGTAAAAAGTAATTTTCAACTCAATAAAAATTATGTATTAAAAACGGGAATTTATTATAAAGAGTGGTATCTTAAGCTGATAATTTCTTCACCGTTTCTTTTGCAATATCCCGAACACCTGGGTCCTCATCATTTACAACTTCTTCAATACTTTCGACCACGATTGTCTTTTTATCGGGATATTTAAGGGCAATCTCGCCTAATGCATAGATGGCATAATATCTAACCAACCATGCCTCATCTCTCAACGCAGAGATCAATGGATCCACGGCATCTAAAACTAAATTCGGCGAAGCTTTCCCAATCGACCCAAGCGTGTTTGCGGCAGACCCCCGCGCTCCATCGTGTTCATCTTTTGTCAGGACATCAATAAGTGATGGAATTGCCTTTTTTAAAATTGAAGGCGTTATGCTCCCAATTTTTCCAATTGCTTTGGTTAAAGCCTCCCTGACCCATCCATCAGCATCGGATCTCATCTTTTCAAGCATTTTAGTAACAGCTCTACCCAGAATTTTCGGTGAAATTTTCTTATTTTCGCCTGCAATCTTTCCTAATTCACCCAAAATCTGAGCAGCATATGATCTTACAGACCAATCTTCGTGATCCAATGCCCCTAAAAGTATTTCAATGGCAGATTCGTGATCACCATCCGCCACTAAATTTATCGCTTTTTTAACTGGGTTTTTATCTTCAATCACAGATATCCCTTAACTCGGATTGCCTTTTCCTATTTTTGGATGAATTGTTTCATATATAGTTAAATTATTTTAAAAATCTTTGTAATAGCTGACGTTTTCAAACCTATCATTTATTTTAGGAAACGGAGTTCTCAATAATAAGGCTGTTGAGCTCCAAGATAAATTCGCTTATTTTCTCTAAATCTAAATCTTGAAATCGTTTACTGGAACTAAACACCATTAAGAAACAATCCTCTTCTAAACCAGAACTATATATAGAATATTCATAAGTGTCAATAATCACTCGTGAAATACCGCTAACCCCTGAAGAGAATATCCCATCAAAAATTTTTAGGAATACCTCTTTCTGCTTCTCAGTCAGCGCACTTGCAAATATAACACCATTAAAGGAAAATACCGCCGCACCTGTGAAATCCCCATCGCTAACTAAATTTTCCAGAACTTGTTGCATTTTCTCTTTTGCCGCCTCATCAAGAAATCGCACTTCCCCCCGTACGATTTCATCGATTACGGGAATAAAGTCCTCAAAATATTCAATTTCACGCCCGACGTCTGCTAATTCTTCCGATTTAAATCGTTCTATGAAGAGCGATTCGATTGTTTTTATTTTAAACTTTAATTCCAAGGCAGAAACGGCCTTGTGCGTGATTGCCGTGATTATTACATTCTCCTTTTCTGAAAAGAAAAATCGTAAATCTTGTAGGTCGATCATTCGTAGATCGGACTTTCCTACTTCCTTAGAAAATTTCATAATGGCATTTAGAAATCCCATAACTAAAAAGGGTTCTGCTTGAAAATTCCCATATGTCCTGCGAACAAATGGTCGTCCTGACCTTTTATCAAATATGAAAATTGCCCGAACAAATTCTGCAAGACTCATGGTTCAATCTTCTCTATTATCAGCAAATTTTTTATTACTTTCAACTAATCCTTTTGCCAAAGCAAGAAATGCCGCTTCTACATTTTCTCCAGACTTGGCGCTTGTTTCTGAAAATATTTCAGCATTGATGCTTCTTGCGAGATAATCCCCATCTTCTATTCTAACAGCTCGAAATTGGGTTAAGTCTGCCTTATTTCCTAGCACTGCGATTTTAATGTCAGAACCAGTGCTTTCTATGGCATCACCAAGCCACCTAGGCAAATGTTCAAAAGAATCAGCTCTAGTGATATCATAAACGAGAATTATGCCATTGGCCGCCTTATAGTAGAGATGACGATATGTTGTATGTTTCGATTGTCCTGCGATGTCCCAGATAACAAGTTTAACATTTTTATCCTCAAACCGCACTTCTCTTGTCATGAATTGAACGCCAATACTGCTTTGATAATCTGGGTCGAAGGTATTATCTATAAAACGCCGAAGCAGGCTTGTTTTCCCAACCGCCCCATCACCTAAAAGCAAAATCTTGAAAACATACGGAATCTTCTCGCCAGACTGCATTTCTTTCGCCTATTTACTAATTATTCCTTTATATTTATTCTTTATTAATCCTACTCTGTTATCATTCCTCAATTGTCGTTTAAGTTTTCTTTAACAGGCGCTCGAAAAATTGCCCTCTTATTATGGTCTCTTTTTACAATAATATTTAACTACATTATTATAAATTAATTGTTGAGATCTTTACCTTCATTTTTATTTTATTATTCTTAATGGTTTCCGCAGATTACGAATTCATGAAAAGGATAAATAAAAATTTGGAGTAATAAATAAAACAGAAAACATGTGAGATTTTAATTGAGATGAACTCGCTTGAAATATGTTGAACCTGTATATAGACCCCCGAGCGAAGCATACAGTCTGCTCGTGCAAGCGACAATCGGTTGTTCCCGTGCTTCTTGCACCTTTTGCGCCTCATGGCTTTTCAATAAGCAAAAAATAAAGGAATTCGCCATCCGCCCGATTGATGAAATTAAAGCGGACCTCACGGAGGCGCGCTCCATTTACGGCGCCCATATCGAAAAAATGTTCTTTCTTGATAGTAATGCCTTGGTTATGCCCACCGAAGACCTCCGAGATCTCTGTGAATTTACCTATGCAATCTTTCCACATCTAGAGCGGATAGGCGTTTATGGCTGTGCGAAAGATATCTTAGAAAAATCAGTGGATGAATTGAAGATGCTGAAGGAGGCAGGGCTTGGAATTATTTATATGGGCGTCGAATCGGGGGACGATGAAACTCTAAAATATATCCATAAAGGGGTTACCAGCGCCGAGCAAGTTAAAGCGGGGCAAATGGTTATGGAAAGCGAAATACCTCTCTCAGCTACTATAATTCTCGGTTTAGGGGGAAAAGCCCGATGGCAGGAACACGCCCATTTAACAGGCGAGACGTGTAGTCAAATAAATCCTACCTATTTAGGGGCACTCACTTTAATGCTAGTCCCTGGAACCCCGCTCCATCAAAATGCACAAAAAGGTGAATTCCAACTCCTAAATCCACATGAAATCCTCGAAGAAATGAAAGTGCTGGTGGAAAATCTCGAATTAGATAAATGTGTGTTTCGAAGCAACCACGCTTCCAATTATCTCGCAATTGGCGGCGTGCTTTCTCAGGAAAAAACGAAAGTTTTAAGCACTATACAACTAGGCCTCGATCAAAAAATAGGATTACGGCCCGATTTCCTCCGCGGCTTGTAATGGCTCTAATTCCTTGTATTTTTTAATGATTTTTGGGAGGACATCCCCAATCTTCTCGCCATTGATCACAATATCGGCGAGATAGTCCTTATCCGTTTCATCAATGTTGATAATTATGACACTCGCGCCGCAACCGCGAGCGGAGTTGGGCAAATGGGCTGCCGGATATACGACCAAACTGCTACCTAAAACAATCATTAAATCGCATAGTTCCGTTAATTGATAGGCGTAAAGAATAGCATCCTCCGGGAGGGGTTCACCAAAAAGAACAGAATTCGATTTGATAAGTCCTGTACATCCGGGCTTTTTACAAAGGGGCGGATTCTCACCTTTCCTAACCCGCTGAATAATATCTACCCGCTCATATTGCGCATTACACTTTAAACAATGAGCTCTATTGGTATTTCCATGTAATTCAATCACATGCGAATTACCTGCCTTTTGGTGCAATCCATCCACGTTCTGCGTAATCACAGCAATTAGTTTCCCCATTCGCTCTAATTCCACAAGCCCATAATGGCCCTCGTTTGGTTGCGCCTCCTCAATATGTAGGCTGCGTTTTGGATCAATAGCACGCGCCCAGTATGCGGCCGGATCGCGCATAAAGGCGTCAATGTGCGCCCACTTCATCGGATCCTCTTTTGTCCATAACCCCTCCTTGCCCCGAAAATCGGGAATTCCACTCTCTGTCGATATTCCGGCTCCCGTTAGTGCCACTATCCTACGGGATCTATTAATTAATTTTGCTGCTAGCTCGATTTTCTTTTCTAATTCACTATCCACTTCTTTTTCGCCATAACTTAGCCATAGAAATTGAAAATTGATATGAATAAAATCCAATCTTAAAAGATATTATTATTATTGATTATGGAGCCTATTTAGAATTATTCTCCGGTTTGCGTTAATTGCTCTATTTTTTCAACAATTTTTGGAAGAACTTCCCCTGCTTTCCCATAAATAACCAATGTAGCCCGAGAATCTAGATCCGTCCCAGCCGCCTCACCCCAATTGATAATGATCAATTTAGCCCCATGGCTTAAGGCGATTTGTGGAGCATAGCAAATTGGCATTACTACAAGGGAAGAGCCAACTACAATAAAAAGATCGCATTCTTCGGCCAGTTTAAAAGATTCGGGAATATTGTGAGGCTGTTCTTCAAACATTACCACATTTGGGCGCTGCATTCCACCACATTCACAGGTTGGAACTTTGCCTGAAAAAAAATCTTCTACAACACTCCAAATGGGAACAATTTTTCCACAGCTTTGACAGTAAGCCTCTCGAAGATTCCCATGCACTTCTACAATCTTTTTAGAGTGAGCACGCTGGTGCAAATCGTCAATGTTTTGCGTGATGATGACCTTGATATACCCCATCTTTTCAAGTTTAGCTAGAGCCTTATGCCCAGGGTTAGGGCGGGCAGAGAATAACTTCGGGGCTAACTCACGTGCGAGGTCATAGAAATTGGTGGGGTTTTGCCGGAAACTACTCGCAGTCCCAAATTCGTATGGATCAACTTTAGTCCATAAGCCCGTTCCAGGCGAACGGAAATCGGGAATCCCGGATTCGGTGCTGATTCCGGCACCCGTAAGCACGATTACATTTTTGGATTCCATGATTAATTTTGCGGCTTGCTCTATTTCTGTTTCCGTGACCATTCCATACACCTAATCTATTCTAAGAAAGCACATCCTAAAGAGCTTTTCTTCTATCTATTTAATAGACTTTTATCTCAGGCGATTAATAAACTTCGGATGGATCAAAGACTTTTTCCCTAACAAGATCTAACTCGCCATTTTCATTTAATCTTCGATAAAAACAACTTCTATACCCCTTATGACAGGCGGCAACTTTTTGTTCTACCTTGAACAATACGGTATCATCATCACAATCAATATAAATTTCTTTAATTTCTTGGATATGGCCGGAGGTCTCACCTTTTTGCCAGAGTCTATTCTGGCTGCGACTGTAGTAGGTCGCCAGTCCGGTGGTGAGTGATTGGAGAATGGCGTCCCGATTGGCAAAGGCGCACATCAGAATTTCATTCGTGTGCCAATCCTGCGTAATGACGGTCACGAGACCATTCAGTTTTGAAAAATCTAACTGATCTACCACGGCTTCGATGTGTTCGCAGTCCCATTTTACACGCAAAGTGCTCATATCCCACGCAATTATACTTCGATGAAAATTTTGGATGCCGCCCTCTGAACTCTGCAGCTCATGTTAAAAAATTGGAGGGGTGCCTCATAATGCTTTCGTCTCAGATCAATTTGGGCACCCTTAAGCACTACATACATTCATTTCCAACTTACTAAGAATTATATTTTTAAAGAAAAATCGCTATTCTTTTTATAAACCTCATCTAGTCCCGAATTTGGTAATTTAAAATTCGACCCGAAATACAGGTCTCGTTGAAAAATTGAAACGGATTCGCATCAATATATAATAAATTGATATGATCAAAGTAATATTAGTATGAATAAGTAGACTGTGAATGAAACGGACCGTGTGTAACGAGGATAATCTATGCCGTACGTCTTGAAAGTTGTAGTTGCCGGAGAAGGTGGAGTAGGAAAAACTGCACTTTGTATGCGTTTTACAAAGGGTGTTTTTTTGGAGGGGACAAAGATGACAATCGGCGTGGATTTCTCTGCTGTCAAGGTGAAGGCCACCACTAAATATGGTGAAGAATTGGTTACCTTACAGATCTGGGACTTCGGAGGCGAAGAGCGTTTCAGATTCATACTTCCTGGTTACTGCAATGGCGCTAATGGCGCTATCCTAGCTTTTGACCTCACCCAAGAATATACTTTCAACCGATTGCCCGAGTGGATTAATTTGATTCGGCAAGCCGTCTCTGACGTAAAAATGATTCTTGTGGGGTTGAAGGCCGACATGGTGGATAAGCGAAAAATCCCGCGCGAATTAGCCGAAGCGAAGGTTCAAGAATGGGGGGTTCAAGGCTATATCGAAGCCTCAGCGAAAAGTGGAGATAATATTCCCTATATATTTGGGTTAATTACACAGGAAATGTTATCAATTTATTTTAATAGATGATTTAATCTCTAATAGTTAGTCCAATTTTTGAGATTGCGTTTTTAAAGTGAGTAGGATTACTTCCGAATACGAAAACTTTTTCTCGTATAGGGCTCTCCCGATTATAAGCCCAGCAGCTTTTGTCTCTGCCACTTTTTCAACATCTTCCAGAGACCCAATGCCCCCTGCCGCGAATATGGGAATGTGAATCGTTGCGGTCATCTGCTGAATGCTCGGAATATCCGGTCCGCCTAAGGTCCCATCACTCTCTGCTGAGGAAAATAGAATAGAGCCCACCTTCTGTTGTTCCATGATTTTGCCAATTTGATAGACATTCAGATCCGTGCTTGTTTCCCATCCTTTAATCAGAACCTTGTCTTCTCGGTAATCGAGCGCCACCATAACATGGCGCGACCCAATTTCTTCGGCCAACTGAGACACAATAGATGCATCTTTCACCGCAGCCGTTCCGAGAATGACCCGTTCTACCCCAAAGGAATAGAGCTCGCGTGCAGTTTTTAAATTCCGGATGCCCCCTCCGACCTCAATCCGGGCCGTTGCTACTTTAAGCATGCGTCTAACGATGGCTCGGTTATCCTTTACACCAAAAGCTGCATCCAAGTCAATAATATGAATGAAATCTGCACCCAAGTCCTCCCAATAAAAAAGCATCTTGAGCGGATCATCAGCATATATGGTAGATTCGTCTTTGATGCCCTTAAACAGCCGCACACATTTTCCATTCTGGAGATCAATAGCTGGAATTAATTGCATTGGATCGTGTAATCCAAAGAAATTAATATAAATTTTCTTCTTAAATTCATTATACAGTGCCTCCACTGAAATATATTAAGGAAAAAAGAATTAGACTCCGACCAAGTGGAAATTCTGAAAATAATTGGAGAAAACTGTCCCTAAAACGGCTCTTTCAAAGAATTAAGATGCAGTTCAATTCCATATCGTTTCAATTTTCTCAATTCTTTCAATCCTTATAATCATTCATTCTTCTTTTCCCGGCTTTTCCAATGCCTCATTTTTTTTAAAATTTATGAAAGCATAAAGACTTTTATAAAATAACATTTTGATTGTAACTATCAACAATTAAAAGAGTTGAAAAATGATGTCAGCTTTAGATCAGATATTAATTGGCGAAACTATTCCCTTCATTATCTTAATTTTGGTAGTAGCAATTGGTTCGATTGCATTCGCATTTTACATCATCATGAAAATTAAAAAACTAGCGGAAGGCACACCCAAAATGTCAGAAATTGCCAGCTATATCAGAGAGGGCGCAAATGCGTATTTAAAACGACAGTATAAAACGATTATTATCATCGGGGCGATTATCGCAGTTTGCCTAGCATTAGGGCTTGATTATTCCAAGTGGGCCAGCGGCCAATTTTCGATTGTCTTCGTCGCTTTTCTCGTCGGGATAGGATGCTCCCTGCTTTCAGGATATATTGCAATGTATACCAGCACGATGGCAAATGTCCGCGCCGCAAATAGAGTCAAAGAGGGCGGTATGATCGGTGGACTCAAAGTTGCCTTCGATGGTGGTTTAATTCTCGGATTGCTCATCGTCAGTCTGAGCCTCCTTGCGGTTGTAATCATGTTATTCGTAATTGCACCCTTTGTTGCAGATATTAAGGATGTAGAAGCCAGCATTATTGGGCTAGCTTTTGGGGCCAGCACGGCGGCTTTATTCGCACAACTCGGCGGTGGCATCTTTACCAAAGCCGCTGACGTAGGCGCAGATTTAGTGGGCAAGATAGAAGCAGGCATTCCTGAAGATGATCCGCGGAACCCAGGCGTCATTGCTGATAATGTCGGTGACAATGTAGGCGATATCGCTGGAAGAGGCGCAGACCTATTTGAATCAATCACAGGTGAAACCATAGCAACAATGGTTCTTGCAGTACTTCTCTTTGTAACCGTACTCCCGCCTTATAACATATTTGCATTTCTTTTCCCAATGGTCGCAAGATCAACCGGACTTATCGCAACAATTGCGAGTAAATTCTTCCTCCGTGGAAAAAATGAAGAGGAACCCTGGAATGTTCTGGTGCGGACTTTGTATATCACAACGCTTATTATGGCGGGCTTCTTTGCGTTGCTTTGCTGGCTTATGTTTCAAGGCGCATCGGCTTGGTTTTTCTATGGCGCTGCTTTAACAGGGCTTTTGGCTTCCGTCTTAATCGGCGTTGTTACGCTTTATTATACAGATATGCGATATCGTCCAGTCCTAAGTATCTCCAAAGCCTGTGAAACAGGACCTGCCACTGGAATAATAAACGGGATGTCAGTCGGGATGGAGAGCACAGCTCTCCCCGTCGTGATTATTGTGGGCACTTTACTTGGCGCCTTTTTCTTAGGGTATTACGGTTCCAGTTTCGCAGGTTTAACCGCTATGAATGGCGGAATCTTCGCAACGGCTCTCGCAACCATGGGTATGTTAAGCGTCTGTGGCATTGTCTTGGCTCTCGACGGATTCGGTCCTATTACCGATAACGCTGGCGGTATCGTGGAAATGGCACAATTAGAAGAAAGCGTCCGAGATGAAACAGATCGCTTGGATGCATGTGGGAATACAACGAAAGCTTATACGAAAGGCTATGCTATAGGTTCTGCTGCACT
>Ga0315291_10004918_pt1 | contig 16866 bp, 22 predicted proteins | sample YL17G12_20_MG_FD_203070 | JGI IMG/M metagenome (GOLD analysis project Ga0315291, IMG submission 203070) | Sediment microbial communities from Yellowstone Lake, YNP, Wyoming, USA - YL17G12_20 | ecosystem: Environmental > Aquatic > Freshwater > Lake > Sediment | place: USA: Wyoming | collected...
AGATCGGGATTTGGGCGGCGATCGCCGGCCATTGCGGCGTGGCGTGCGCGCTGGTGAGCGGGTGCCAGAAGGCCTGCGAGGAGGCGCGGTCGCTCGTGGCGGACCTCGAGACGGTAGTGACGAAGACCGCGCTCGCGCGCACCGCGGCAACGCTGGAGCCGGCGGGGAAGGTGCGGGAGATGATCCGCGAGCGGGCCGAGGCCGCGGTCCGCAAGGCGGGAGCGATAGCTCCCTACCGGGTCTCTCGTCCGGTGGAGCTGAAGGTGGAGTTCAACCTGACCGGATACGCGGACGCGATAAGTATCACACCCGGGCGGGAGCGGCTGGACGCCCGCACCATTGCCTACCGGGCCGATACCATCATAGAGGCATTCAGGTTGCTTTAGCGCCTCTGCCTTGGGAAAAGCCGACCTGACATGGTACACTTCTCTTGGGAGCGCGTTAGCGCGCGGGACCAGTGGAGGGAGCTGCAGTGAAGCAGAACGTGAGCGCGCCGGTTGCCGCGATTGTGCTCGGGCTGGCTATCTTGGTTTCAATCGTCGTGTTCAGCCGGCCGCGGGCCGGCGGCCCCGAGCAAGCGCCGTTCGTCCTGCCGTCTGCGCCCCCGGTAGACGAGAACGAGATGCGAATCCTCCACCAAGGGCTGGCGCCGCTCGGCATCGCGTGCGTCATGATGCCGCTGGCAAGTGACCGGTTCAAGGGGGCGAGGGTTGCGCTGGTGGCTCCGGGGAGCCCAGCGGATCGCGGGGGCATGAAGGCGGGCGATCTGGTCACGGCGTTCAACGATATCAAGGTCAGCAGTCCCTATGCGATACTGGCGGCGTTGCTGCGGGCGGATCCGAAGAAGCCGAATGCAGTCGTTGTCGTAAGAGCCGGGAAGGAGGAGAAGCTTGTCATCACGGGGTTGATGCCACCGCCGCAGGAGGCAAGAGGGTGATGGCGGTACACCCTGGGGCACCCCCCGGTCGAGGAGGCGCGAGATGAAAGAACCCGGGCAGAGACAGGATGTCGCCTTCCTGGCGCTGGTAGTGGCCGTGCTCGCGGTGGCGGTCGCCCTGTTCGTTGGGATGAGGTTCATGCACAGGGAGCAGCCGAAGAAGCCCGCGTCGCAGCCCACCGAGACGGCTGAGGCGGCCGGGCCGGTCGCCGAGAAGCGCACGGGCGGTCCCCGCGACCCGTTCAAGAACCAGGCGGAGCAAGGGAAGGGGGCGAAAGGGGCTGGCGGTGCGGCCAGCGCGGGCGAGTCGCTCAAGCTCGTCGGCATCGTGAGCAAGCAGGGCGATCAGCCGGTGGCGATCATCCACTCGACGAAGAAGCGCTACTACGCGCGGGTGGGTGCGCGGGTGGCCGGGTACACGCTGACCAGCATTGGCACCAACCAGGCAGTTCTCGAGAAGGGGGAAGAGCGCCGGGTTCTGCTTCTGCGCGAGCCGGAGCCGGTGGAAGAGTGACGATCACTGCGGGCGGAGACGCCCGCAGGGGTTAGGGGAAGAGGCGATGCCACAAGAGCCGGATTTCGATGTCGTGTACGCCAATCTGGCGAAGATCACACACGTTGCGCTTGAGTTCCTGATGGACTTCAAGCGGCTGGGGCCGGAGAACCGGGACGTAGAGTCGGCGCCCACTCTGGTCCGGGTGGTGATGCACCCGGTGATCGCGAAAGCTTTCCGCGATGCGCTGACTGAGAACGTCCGGCGCTATGAGGAGAAGTTCGGCGAGATCCCGGCTCCCCCGCAGGGATCGGGCCCTGTCGTTCATTGAAGGGCGGACCGCCCTCCCGGGAGTGCAGGCACGCTGTGCTCGTACCTGCTAACCGCTGCTTCGGGCGTGGTATATCCAGGACGTCCGCGACGTGCGCCCGCGCGGTTTGGCGAGCGCCGGTTGTGGATGCCATACCAGGCGGTCACAGAGCCATGATGAGCACCCTGTCGGGGCCGGCCATTGGGTGGCACTAGCCAGGAAAGGGGGCTGAGATGGGCGAGGACACCGGCCAGAAGGAAAGGCGGCGCAAGCGGAAGTGCCCAAGCTGTGGAGGCGCCGGCATGATCCGGGGATGTCGGGTCCCGGGGGTGCAACTCCAGATCGTGCGGGAGGACAGCGGGCAGCGTAGTGGGCTCATCGCGCTCTACTCCGACGTGTGCGTAGACTGCGGCCTGACGAGCTTCTACGCGCGGCGAGACGAAGTGGCCCACCAGATCGAAGGGCTGGGGAAAGAGAGTCACGAAAAGAAGTCGGTATGAGGCCAAGGTTCCACAAGTGGATGCTGCTGCCGGTCGCAGCGATTGTCGTCGTGGCGGGCATGTTCTGGGCGAGGGAACAGGCCCGTGAAGCCAAGAAGGACCCTCTGACCAAGGCCCAGGAGTGGGTGCAGAAGTCCTTCGGCATGACGGTTGAGCAGAAGACGAGCACGGGTTCCGGACTCAAGGTCGAGGGTGTGCTGCCCGGCAGCGCGGCGGCCGAGGCGGGGATAAAGGCGGGCGATCAGGTCGTCTCGGTCGGTGACCGATCAGTCTGGCATGTGTACCAGCTGATCGAGCTGATCTCCCAGCGAACGCGGGGCCCGGTGGTGCCGGTGCTCGTCGCGACCGGCGAAGACTATCATCTTGCCCGGCTTCCGCTCGCCGGCGTGAAGACCCCTCCGCCCATCGTGGAGGAGGAGGGCGGACACCACCATTAACCAAGGGGAAAGGGAAAAGGGGAAAGGCAAAGCCGACCAACTACGGCAAGACTGAATACGAGAACTGGCAGACCTAGAAGCCGGAAGTCGGAACTGCTCTTCTTTCTTGCCTTTTCGCTTTTGCCTTTTGCCTTCCACTGATGCTTCCCAGAGCTGCCCTCATCTACAGCCCGGGGTTCAGCCAGTACGACCTCGGGCCATCTCATCCACTCAAGCCCATCAGGGTCGAGCGCACCTATGAGCTGATCCGCGCCTGCCGCTTGCTGAGGGGGTCCAAGGTATCGGTTGCGCAGCCCGCGCTTGCCGATGAAGATACCATCGCGCTGGTGCACAGCCGCGACTACATAGATGCGGTGCGGGCGCCGAGCGAAGGCCGGCTCACGAGGCGGCTCTTCGAGTACGGCCTCGGCACCATTGACACCCCTATCATCGAGGACATGTACGAGGCGGCTGCGCTGATCGCCGGCGCCTCCGTCCAGGCGGCCGACCTGATCATTGACGGCGAGGTTGACGTGGCGTTCAACCCGGGGGGCGGCCTTCACCACGCCCACCGGGCGAGGGCCTCGGGTTTCTGCGTATTCAACGATCCGGCGATCGCCATCGCGCATGTGCTGAAGAGGTGCGGGGACGGCGTCAAGGTGGCCTACATTGACGTAGACGCCCATCACGGCGACGGGGTCCAGGAAGCGTTCTACGACCGCAATGACGTCCTCACCATCTCCGTCCACGAGAGCGGGCGCTACCTGTTCCCGACGACCGGAAGCGTGGATGAGATCGGGACCGGGGAGGGGGAGGGATTCTCGGTGAACCTGCCGCTTTCACCGTACACCGGTGACGAAGTCTACGTCTGGGCGTTCAAGGAGATCGTGCCGCCACTGCTGGAGGCCTACCAGCCGGACTTCGTCTGCACGCAGCTTGGCGTGGATATGCACCACCAGGATCCGCTCACCCATCTGTGCTGCACCACCCACGGATACATGGCCGTCGTGGACGAGATCGCCGCGCGCGCGCCACATTGGATTGCGATCGGCGGTGGTGGGTACGACGTCACCGTCGTGCCGCGGGCGTGGACGCTCGCCTTCGGCCAGATGACCGGGAAGAAGATCCCTGAGTTCATCCCCGAGGAGCAAGCGGAGTACTATCGGCCCACCCGGAGGGGCAGCGCCTCGGCGGCGGGGGAGGCCCAGGGCGTCCCGCTCCACGACGCCAACGGCCCCAAGCTCGATGACGACTGGCTCCGCGTCTCCCGCGAGTTCGCCGAGCAGTCGGTGAGGGAGATCAAGGAGCGGGCGTTCCCGTATCACGGGTTGTAGGGGGCCGTTGCTTCGGTAGCTTGCTGCCGAGGCAACGGACGGACCGGGTGTCGCCGCATCGCGGGGCGCAGCAGCGCCCTGCCTTTCCGCGTTGACGCTTCTCCCCCCACAGGCTATACTCCGAGAGGTGGCGCCCGAGCGGCTCCGTCGAGCCGGGGCGCTTTTCTGGTTGAGAGAGGGCCCGTGGCACCGCGTTGCTACATCTTTTTCGATGTTGACGATACGCTCATCGAGTGGACGGTGAGCTGGCGCGAGGTATTCACCGTAGCCGCCCGCGAGATCGGCGTTGAGGTCAGCCGCGAGCGCGCCTGGCAGGCGCTCGAAAACGCTTTCGGCACGTACTACAACCAGTACCTGGCGCAGTACGCTGCCTCCGGCGACGAGCTGGCCTTCTGGCGCGCCTATGACGGGCGCATTCTGTCGGACCTCGATGTTCCGGAACGCCACCTGTCCCGCGCAACAGAGCGGGTGATAGAGCTGCTCAAGGGTCCCCAGGCGGTAAGGCTGTACGGTGAGGTGCCTGAGGTGCTACGCGCGCTCTCGGACAGAGGCATGCGGCTTGGGATCGTCACAGGGAGGCCAAAGGCGAAGCCGGATCTCGGCGCTCTCGGTGTGGACCACTACTTCGATCCCGTGATAGATGCGTTCTCGGTCGGCAGCTCGAAGAGCGCAGGTCACATGTTCCACGTCGCCGCGCAAGCCGCGGCGGAGGCCGGCCTGCCGGCCTGGCATGTCGGGGACAGCTACAAGGACGACGTGCTCGGCGCGCAGGCGGCGGGGATGAATGCCGTGCTCATCAACCGCAGCGGCGAGCCGAAGACAGCCGGCTGCCCATGCATCTCGGATATGCGCGAGTTGGTGGCGATTGTCCTGAACGGAGAGTAGCAGTGACGCAACTCACCCATCGCGAGCGCTTCCTGCGCACGATGCACTTCCAGTCGGTGGACCACGTGCCGGATGAGGAGTTCGGCTACTGGGACAACACCCTCACGCTCTGGCACGAACAGGGCCTGCCGCGGGAGATAGACAACCTGTGGAAGGCCGATGTCTACTTCGGTTTCGCGCCGCGGGCCTGGGTCGGTGTACACCAGGGCCTGCTGCCCGGGTTCGAGCGGAAGGTGCTCGATGACACGGGTGAGCACGTGCTGATCCGTGACGAGCACGGGGCGACGTGCGAGATTCACGGCTCGGGACAGGACTCGATCCCGCACTTCATAGACTTCCTGTTGAAGGGCCGGGAGGAATGGGAGCGCGAGTTCAAGCCTCGCCTGAACCCCGACGATCCGCGCCGGCTGCCGAGCGGCCCCGATTGGGAGCGCCAGAAGCAGGCGTTGCAGCAGCGCGACTACGCGGTCGGCATTGGCATCGGCAGCCTTTACGGGTGGATGCGCGACTGGATGGGGTTCGAGCGGGCGGCGATGATGGTCTACGATGACCCCGGCCTGGTCGAAGAGATCATGGAGACCATCACCCAGGTGGTGCTGCGGACGATCGAGTGGGCGGCGCCGCAGGTGCAGATAGACTTCGGCGCGGGCTGGGAGGACATGTGCTTCATCAACGGTCCGATGATCTCGCCCGCCACGTTTGAGAAGCTGATGGTGCCGCGGTACAAGCGCATCACAGACGCCCTGAAGAAGCATGGCTGTGACATCATCTACACCGACTGCGATGGCAACATCAACGCGCTGGTGGCGCTGTGGCTCGAGGGCGGCGTGAACGGGATGTTCCCGGTCGAGGTTGCCCCGGGCACCGATCCGCTGGCGCTCCGGGAGAAGTACGGCAAGCAGGTGCTTCTTATCGGAGGCGTGAACAAGCGCGCGCTGGCGCAGGGCAAGGAGGCGATCCGCAAAGAGGTCGCGCGCATCGCACCGGTGGTGCGAGAAGGTGGCTGGATTCCGCACGTAGACCACCGGGTGCCGCCCGACGTCTCATTCGAGGATTACCAGTACTACCTGGCGCTGAAGCGCGACGCTTTCGGGATTCCGGAGCCTGCCCCGTGGGGGGAGCGACGTCCCGCTGAATGGGGGCCGCCGAAGTGAAGAAGGGCTCCCATCCAGAGCCGGTACGGGTGAGGTCCGCTGGTGGGGTGGTGGTGAAGGGAAGTGGCGACGGCCTGCGAGTTGCCGTGATGCAGTCGCGGTATGGGACGTGGGTTCTGCCGAAGGGCGGGATCGAAGCGGGGGAATCGCCGGAGGAAGCAGCCCAACGTGAGATCGCCGAGGAAATCGGCCTCACCGGGGCGGAGCTGTTGGCCGACATCGGAGCCACCGAGCACGGGTACGAGCAGGAGGGGCGGCAATACCGCAAGCAGGTGAGCTGGTTTCTGCTTGGAGCCGGCCCGCAGGCGGAGGTCCGCCCCAACGCCGATGAGAACGTTCTGGATTGCGGTTGGTTCACCCCAGAGCAGGCGCTCCGCTTACTAAGCCATGCCGACCAGCGCCGGGTTCTCCGGCGAGCGCTCTCCCGGTTGCCCTGAGGGGAACGGCTTGGCCGAGCGTTTTGCTGCTCCTGATTGACAGGTCCTGCGCGCGCTGCTATACTGCAGCGTCGTGCGCGCAAAGAGGCGCCTAGCCTCCCTCGGCGACAGGTGTGCGCACATGTTTGAGAGCCTTTCAGGGAAGCTACAGGGAATACTGCGTGGTCTGCGCGGGAAGGGGCGGCTCTCCGAGCAGGAGGTGGCCGCCGCTTGTCGCGAAATACGGCTGGCGCTGCTCGAAGCGGACGTGAACTTCCGGGTGGTGCGGGAGTTCGTGGCGCGGGTCCAGGAGAAGGCGGTTGGGCAGGATGTGATCGCCAGCCTGACTCCCGGGCAGCAGGTGGCGAAGATCGTCCATGAGGAGCTTACTGCTCTGCTCGGCGGGGAGGCGAGCGAGCTTCGGATTGACGGGCAGCCGGCGGTGCTTCTCATGATGGGATTGCAGGGCGGCGGGAAGACGACGACGGCCGGAAAGCTCGCCCGGCGGCTGAAGGAGCAAGGGAAGCGCCCGCTGCTTGCGGCGACCGATCTGCGCCGCCCGGCGGCGGTGGAGCAGTTGCGAGTGGTGGGGAAGCAGGTGGGGGTGCCTGTCTTCACCGGGGAGGGCGCGAACGCCATCGAGGTCGCCGCGGCAGCGGTGGCCAAGGCGAAGAAGGATGGGCTCAGCCCCGTCATCATAGACAGCGCAGGGCGAACGCACATAGATCAGGAGTTGATGGCGGAACTCACCGAGATGAAGCGAGCGATCGCTCCCTCGGAGGTACTCCTGGTGTTGGACGCGATGACCGGACAGGACGCGGTAAATGTCGCGGCCGAGTTCGATAAGGCAGTCGGTATCACGGGGGTAGTGCTTACTAAGCTGGATGGGGATGCGAGGGGCGGTGCGGCGCTGTCGGTTAGACAGGTGACCGGACAGCCGATCAAGCTCGCGGGGGTGGGAGAGAAGCTGGACGCGCTGGAGGTTTTCCATCCCGACAGGATGTCCTCGCGCATACTGGGGATGGGTGATGTGCAGACGCTGATCGAGCAGGCGGAGGCCTCCCTCGACGAGCGAGAGGCGGCCGAGCTGGAGCGCAAGCTGCGGGAGCGGCGCTTCGACCTGAACGATTTCCTGCGGGAGCTTCAGCGGCTGGGGCGAATGGGATCGTTGGATCATCTGCTGGCGATGATCCCGGGCGTGCAGGCGCTGCGCCAGCAGGTGCCGCTGGAGGTGGACCCGAAGCGGCTGCGCCGCATGACCGCGATGGTGGAGTCCATGACGGCGGATGAGCGGGCGAATCCCGACATCATAGATGGCAGCCGTCGGCGTCGGATTGCCGCTGGCAGCGGGACGAGCCGGCAGGAGGTGAACCTGCTGCTCAAGCAGTTCAGGGAGATGAGCAGCATGCTAGGGCAGCTCGCGGACACCGGCCGCAAGGGGCGACTGCCGAAGGGAATGGGCGGTTTCGGATTGTAGGAGCGACATCGCTGTCGCGATATCGAGGAGGTGCAGGTGGCAGTACGGATACGGCTTCGTCGGATTGGGAAGAAGAAGCAGCCGCAGTACCGGCTTATTGTGGCGGACTCGCGGGCGCCGCGGGACGGCCGGTTCATCGAGACCATCGGGCGGTACAACCCCCGCGTCGAGCCGCCGTTGATACGCGTAGATGAAGCGCGGGCGCTGCATTGGCTGCGGTCGGGCGCGCAGCCGAGCGACACCGCGCGGTCGCTCCTTGGCAAAGCCGGAGTACTGCGGAAGCTCGGCGCGGGCGCCGAGGAGCTGCCGGTGAGTCCGGCGGAGGAAACGGGAGGCGACTAGCTGTAGTCGGAACGCTGAGACGGTGTGAACCGCTGGCTGGTTGGGCGGTGTTCCCGTGGGAGAGGCGGCGGATCGCGTCGCCGAAGCATGATTGAGGGCCGCACTGGGGCGCGCGGCCGCTCGTGCGTCGCTCGATGACCCCAGGAGCCACCAACTGGAGGACAGGCACTGTGCATGAGCTCGTGAAGATGATCGTGAGAGCACTGGTGGACGATCCGGATCAGGTATCGGTTAACAAGATCGAGGGGGAACGCAGCGTCATCCTTGAGGTGCGCGTCGCTGCGGATGACCTTGGCAAGGTAATCGGGAAGGGCGGACGCATCGCTAACGCTCTACGCACGTTGGTGCGGGCGGCGGGAGCCAAGGAGCGCAAGAGCATCTGGGTGGACATCAACAAGCTGGGGGAGTCTCCCGCCAGCACGGATTACTAGGCGGACTGCGAGCATGGCTGGGTTATCTGTCAGACGTTCCATTGAGGTCGTCGTCATCGTCACCGAGCAGTTCAAGCAGGAGCTGAAGGCCGAGCTCCAGCTTGCTGCGGAGGAAGCGCAGCGGCGGATCGAGCAGATGGATGTACAGAGCAGGCGCTTGCTCGCCGATCTGCAACGGACCGACATCACCCAGGCGATGAGCGCGCGCCGGCAGGTGGAGGCCGAGCGCCGGCGCGGCGATGCGGTGAGGCAGGACATCCAGCGGCAGATCGAGGAGACTGACAAGCTGGAGATCGGAAGCGAATACCCTCGGGGGACGTTGGAGGGAGTGGTGGAGGTGAATGCGGGGGACAGCCTAATCAAGAAGCTCACCGCCGCGCAGGTGGTCGTGAAGGACGGAGTAGTCATCGAAGTTCGCGAGGCGTAAGGGTGGGGGAGACAGGCGAGGAGCCGTGGGATCTGGTCATTGGCCAGATCACGGCTCCTTTCGGCGTCAAGGGGGAGGTGCGCGTCCGACCCGAGACGGACCACCCGGATAGGTTCCTGGGTCTGGAGGAGGTCTGCCTCGAGCTGCCCTCGGGAGAGCAGAGGCGGGAGCGCGTTGCTGAGGCATCCGTGATGCCCAAGGGAGTGCGGCTGCGATTAGCCTGCTGCCATTCACGAAGCGCGGCGGAGCAATTGCGCGGCGCCTGGCTCAAGATCAAGAAGTCACAGGCGGTTCCCCTGCCCGAAGGTAGCTACTGGGTACATGACATCATCGGGATGAAGGTAATGTCTGACCAGGGCGAGGATTTGGGCGAGGTAACGGATGTCATCCAGGCTGCTGGCAACGATGTCTACGTGACACCCAAGGCGATGATACCGGCGGTGCGGCAGGTTGTCCGCCGCATTGATCTGGACGGACGCCAGATCGTCGTGTCTCTGCCCGAGGAGGAGTCAGCCGGTGAAGGTTGATGTCCTGACGACATTCCCGGAGATGCTTGCCCCCGTGCTCGGCGCGAGTATCCTGAAGCGAGCGCAGGAGGCGGGCATCCTGACAGTGACGGTCCACGATCTCCGGCGCTGGACCACCGACAAACATCAGACCACCGACGACTACCCCTATGGCGGCGGGGTCGGCATGGTGATGAAGCCGGACCCGTTCTTCGCCGCCGTCGAGGAGCTGCGCTGTCCGCCCGACAAGGACTGCGCCGAAGAGGTCATCCTCCTCACCCCTCAGGGCCAGCTGCTCACCCAGGCGCTCGCGCGGGAGCTGTCGGCGAAGGACCATCTCATCCTGCTATGTGGGCATTACGAGGGCGTTGACGAGCGCGTCCGCGAGCACTTGGCGACGCGCGAGCTATCCATCGGAGACTATGTTCTGACGGGCGGTGAGCTGCCAGCGATGGTGGTCGTTGACGCCGTCACGCGATTGCTGCCGGGCGCACTAGGGGCAGAGGAAGGCGCCGCGTCCGACTCCTTCGCGGAGGGCCTGTTGGAGTATCCGCAGTACACCCGCCCCGCCGACTTCCGTGGCCGGACGGTGCCTGAGGTGCTGCTCTCCGGCCACCACGAGCAGGTGCGGCGCTGGCGGCGCAAGGAGTCCCTGCGCAGGACGTTGAGGAGACGGCCGGAGTTGCTGGCGACCGCGCCGCTCACCGACGAGGATCGGGAGTTGATCAAAGAGATGGAGACCGGAGACTCAGCCGGCCCCTGACGTTCTCCGCGCCTCGGCGCCTCTGCGGTTCAGCCCCTACGGCAGCAACTCCGCCGCGTACTCCTGCGGGTCGAAGTCTCTGAGGTCGTCGAGCTTCTCTCCGACGCCGATCAACTTCACCGGCAAGCCCAACTCCTCGGCGACGGTGATGAGGGTGCCGCCCTTGGCGGTGCCGTCGAGTTTGGCCATCACCAGCCCAGTCACACCGATCGCATCGCGGAACACCTGAGCCTGGACGAGCGCGTTCTGGCCGGTGGTCGCGTCGAGGATGAGCAGCGTCTCGTCCGGCGCGCGGCCAAGCTCGCGCCGCACCACGCGATCGCACTTGCGCAGCTCATCCATGAGGTTGCGTTGCGTATGCAGGCGTCCGGCAGTGTCGGCGATGACGACGTCAGTGCCGCGGGCGCGCGCCGCCTGGATGCTGTCGAACATCACCGCCGCCGGGTCGCCGCCCGGCTGGCTGCGAATGAGTTCAGCCTTGAGTCGCTCGGCCCAGACTGCGAGCTGGTCTATGGCGGCCGCCCGGAAGGTGTCGCCCGCGACGAGCATCACCCTACGCCCTTGACGCTGGAACCGCGCCGCGAGCTTGGCAATGGTGGTCGTTTTGCCCGTGCCGTTCACGCCGACGACCAGATAGAAGAGGGGAGGAGCCGGGGCCTCGGTCACGAGAGGCGCGGCGTGCTCATCGAGCAATCCCGCGATGTGGGCGCGCAGCAGATCCTTCACCCCGTCGGCGGTTCGGACGCCGCGGTCATTGGAGGCCTGTCGCACCAGGGCGACGGTGTTCGCGGCGATGCGGGCGCTGACATCGGAGGCGATGAGCACCTCTTCCAGCTCGTCGAAGAGCTGATCGGTGACCGGGCTGCCGCCGGTCAGCAGATCGGTGACGTGGCGGAAGAGGTTGCGGAGCACGAGGTCAGTTTTCCTTTTCGATGCATATGAGCAACGGCCGGCGGGGCATCGAAGAATGCCCCGCCCTACAGGATGTGAATCTCGCCCTGGTAGGGCCAGTCGTCCGGATCAGCGGCCAGGCCCGCTCTCACTGGATTCTGCCGTATGTAATCCCACTTCTGCGCGTGTGACTCTTCGCTTCTCAGAAGGTGATCGAAGAACTCTTTCTGCCAGACAAATGGCCGTTCTGTAGGGCGGGGCATTCTCCGATGCCCCGCCGCCTGCAGCTGTGTCGAACGCTGGCGACGCGAAGAAGTGGACGTGGTCGGGCATAACGACATAGCGCCCGACCATCCAGCCGTGCGCCTCGTACGAGTAGCGCCAGGCTTCCACGAGTACTTCGGCGATAGCGCGATCGGCCAAGACACGTGCTCGACCTTCAGCGCAGACGGTGATGAAGTAGACCGAAGCGCCAGGCACAAGGACTCGGTCCAGTCGGGTGAGGTGTTTGCGTTCGGGAAGCGCGAGGCGGTATTGGTCGTCTCTGCCCGACATACAAGCGTCCTCTTACCTTGCGGCGGGGCATCGGAGAATGCCCCGCCCTACAGGGGCTCCTGCTTGATGAGGTTGAGGAGGCCCCCCGCGAGGATGGTCCGCGCCTGCCGCGCGGTCAGATCGTAGCCGGCCTCGAACGTCTCGCCGTTCGTGAGGTTGGTCACCGTTAGAGGTCGGCCGGCTTCAACCGCGGCGCGGACGCCGGCGAGCTCCAGCTCGTCGCCCTGAGCGACGACCACGCTTTCCGGCAGCTTCAGCGGCAGGATGCCGAAGTTCACAAGATTGGCGTGATGGATGCGGGCGAACGAGCGGGCGAAGACTGCCTGGATGCCGAGCGCCATCGGTGCGAGGGCCGCGTGCTCGCGGCTCGACCCCTGGCCGTAGTTCGCGCCGCCGACGATGAATCCCCCGCCTTCCCGCCTGGCGCGCTCGGCGAAATCGGGATCCATCCGCGAGAACACGTACAGCGAGATCGCCGGGATGTTCGAGCGGAGGGGCAGTATCTTCGCTCCGGCCGGCATGATGTCATCGGTGGTGATGTTGTCGCCGACCGCGAGCAACACCTTGCCTCGAATCGCGTCGGCGAGTGGGCCGCGCGTGGGCAGGGGCGCGATGTTCGGCCCCCTGACGATCTCCACCTGCTCGGGGTGATCTGACGGCGGGACGATCATGCCGTCATCCTCGACGAACGCCTCCGGCTCGACCACGCGAGGCGGCTCGCCGAGCGTCCGCGGATCAACGATCTCGCCGGCGATCGCCGCAGCGGCGCAGACCTCGACGCCGGCGAGATACGTGCCCGCGTCCTGGGTACCGCACCTCCCCCTGAAGTTCCGGTTGAAGCTTCGCAGCGTGTTCGTGCCCGAGGGCGGCGCCTGACCCATGCCGATGCAAGGGCCGCACGCTGTTTCAAGGATGCGAGCGCCTGCCGCGATTATCTTCGCCAGCGCGCCGTTGTCGGCCAGCATCTCGAGCACCTGGCGGGAGCCAGGCGCGATGACGAGGCTGACCTCGGGGTGAACGCGCTTGCCCTCGAGGATGCCAGCGACCGTCATCAGGTCGCGGTAGGAGGAGTTGGTGCAGCTCCCGATAGCGACTTGAGCGACCTTCGTGCCCTTGAGCGCTGTCACGGGGACGACGTTGTCAGGGCTGTGCGGCTGTGCGACGAGCGGCTCCAGCGCGCTCAGGTTGACCTCGATCACATCGTCGTACTGCGCTCCTTCGTCGGCCGACAATTCGCGGCATGCCGCCTCGCGGCCCTGCGCGCGCAGAAACGCGCGAGTGCGCTCATCGGAGGGGAACACCGAGCTGGTCGCGCCGAGTTCCGCGCCCATGTTCGTGATCGTGGCGCGCTCGGGCACAGATAGCGTCGCAACGCCGGGGCCCCCGTACTCCATCAGGCGTCCCACTCCGCCCCGGACGGTGAGACGGCGCAGCACTTCGAGGATGACGTCCTTCGCGCTGACCCAGTCCGGCAGCCGGCCAGTGAGCCGGACGAGCGTGACCTTCGGCATAGTGAGGTAGAACGGATACCCCGCCATCGCCGCCGCTACGTCGAGGCCGCCTGAGCCGATGGCGAGCATGCCAACGCCGCCGCAAGTAGGCGTGTGGCTGTCGGAGCCGATGAGCGTCTCGCCGGGAACGCTGAAGCGTTCGAGATGGACCTGATGACAGATGCCGTTGCCGGGGCGCGAGAAGTAGACTCCATACCTGGCCGCCGCGCTCTGGAGATAGCGGTGATCGTCGGCGCTCTCGAAGCCGATCTGCAGCATGTTGTGGTCAACATAGCTGACCGAGAGCTTGGCGCGCACCCGCGGCACGCCGATGGCCTCGAGCTGGAGATAGGCCATGGTGCCGGTGACGTCCTGGGTGAGTGTCTGGTCAATGCGAAGCGCGATCTCCTCACCCGGCTTCATCTCGCCGGATACGAGGTGCGAGGCGATGAGTTGTTGGGTGATGTTAGCCGGCATCAGCGCCCCAGACCTCCTCGTGAGTCAGGGCCTTGGCGGGATTCCACGTGGCCAGCCGCTTCTCGCCCTCTCTCACCCAGTAGGCATCCTCCTGGAACTCGAGAGCCTCCCGCAAGAGATCGCGCACCTTGGCCGACAAGCTGAGCCCCTCCGCCCGCGCAGCGTGCTTGATCCGCTGGTAGAGGGGCTTCTCTAAGACTACTACCACCCTTGGGTTCCTCGCTGCCATGCCATCCCTCTATGCCGAGTGTAGCACAAGTGCAGCCGCGCGGTCTAAGCCGGCAGGCCGGATCATCTGACCTGGGAGGGGGCCGCCAATCTGTGCACGACCGCGAGTGCCAGCTCGATCATCGCAAGCTCGCCCGCGGCTCTGCGTTCGGCCTTCGCCTCGTCGGTGAGCGCGATGTGGTCGCCCGTGCTCGGGTTGTCAAACGCGAACAACAGCGACAGACGCCGCATCCCGAAGTGCTTCGCCACCGCAAACGTGCTTGCGGTCTCCATATCAGCCGCGACGCATCCCTTTGCCATCCAGCTTTCGAGTTCGGCACGGCCTTCCGCGAGAAGCGCGGAGGTTGTCCAAATGCTACCCTTGTGCAGAAGAACGTCGGCATGCGGCGGAAGCATCACGCCGTCCACCAGTTCGGCCGATGCCTCGACGGCCTCCGCACCACCTGGAAGGTAGTACTGGGCCGCCCCCTCGCCGCAGTGCGCGGCCGTCGCGCAGATCAGGTCGCCCAGGCAGGATATCCCTGGTCAGCGCGCCGCAGCATCCGGTCTGTACGACGAGAGACGCGCCCAGTACCCCGAACATATGGGTGATCTCGGAAGCCATCGCGTCGCCGTAGACAGATGCGTAGGCAACGAGAAGCCCGTCGTGCCTGCCAATGAACACATCCTCAAAGATGCCGTTCGGGGAGCCGACTTCCAGGACGTCGGCGAAGAGAGCCTTATGCTTCTCGTAGTTCCTCTTCAGGTTCCGCGTGCCGCGAAGCAACAACGCCATCGGAACGCGATCTGCGGGGATCGCCAGCAGAGAGAGCCAGTCGCTCTTGGTCAGCTCTCGCAGCACCGGTATGCCTCCTTGATCGCCCGTCCCACTGCTTGTCTCAGTCCCTCGGGCTCGACTACGACTGCCGACGGAAGACCGAGAAGATGTGCGGCACTCCGTAGCTGATGGCCGTGGTCTGCTTGACCAACTCGAACCCGGCCCGCTCTAATGCTACTCTCAGCAGCTCTGGGTCGTACTGGACCTCTTCCTCACAGAAGGCATCGACTACGGCTTCCCTCGGCAGGTCGGAGGGTGATACCTCTGTTGGCGCGGTCTCGACGCTGCGCGAGGCCGCGCACTCCAGCAATCTCTGTACAGACCGGCTTGCCGGGTCCAGCACATAGTACTCGTAGCGGATGCGGTAAGGATCAGTAAGGTACCGGACTACTTGCAGCTCAAGTCGCCCTCTGTCACGTCGCACACGTCGCTCTTCGCGCGGCACACCCTCGGAGAGGCGACGCCGGAAGTCCTGCTCAAGGCTGGCAACCAGTGCCCCTGGCGCCGCAACGCGAGCGAGTTCCCGCAGGACCGCTCCCGGGTTGCCAAGGCTACCCAGCGTGCCACAGACCGCAATACCGTCGAACGCACAGGCGACGAAGGGAAGCTTGTCCGCAAAAGCGCGGATCAGACGAACGTTCGAGATGCCCAGCCGCGCGAGGGCCTCCTTCGCCTTTCCCAACATCGCTGGAGCAGCGTCAATCCCGCACACCGTCCGTGCCGACGATGCGAGCACGACCGAAGGAAACCCTGGCCCACATCCCAAGTCCAGGACGCGATCTCTGCCGGCCAGAGTTGAGCAGAAGAACGCCGCCTCGTTCTCCCCGTCGGGTGGCAGACTGAGTTCGCCTGTCTCGTTCAGGAGCGCGCCATAGACTCCTGTGGCAGCCATTTCATCGTAGCCCACCCAAGCTGCTCTTCGCCTCATTGTTCGCGTTCCTGGGTCATGGCTTGCAGTGTAGGGCTACCCTCCATACCTCATCCCATCCCTGCTCAGCTTCGACATGTCCTGGAGCATGGCGCCGAGGCCGAGGATCACGGAATGGGCGGGCTCGCGGGCGCGGATGACGGGCACGCCCAACCGCTCGCGCATGAGCTGCGGAATGCCTTGAAGCAACGCGGTGCCGCCGGTAAGCAGGATGCCGTTCGCCTTGATCTCGGCGCGCTGCTCGGGCGGGGCCTCGGCGATGGACCAGTGGATCTCGTTGATGACGGGAGCCAGCGTCCGGGCGAGCAGGTCGGGGATGCCGTCGAGGCTGATTTGCAGGCTGCGGAACAGCTCGCCGTACACCTCGCCGCCACCGATCAGCACGCGGCTGCGCGCCATGCTAGGGATGACCGCTCCGACTTGCAGCTTCATCTGCTCGGCCGTGCCAGGGGCGATGCTCACGTCGTAGCGGTTGCGCATCATCTTCCGGATGGCCTCGTCGAGATCGCATCCCCCGAATCGGAGATTCCGCGCCCACACCAGCCGCCCCTGGGAGACCACGCCGAACTCGCTAATGCCGCCCCCGATGCTCACGACCAGACGCGACGCATGATCGGACGGCGTGGCCGCGCCCGCGCCGATGGCAGCAGCAAGCGTGCGGTCCACTAGCTGCACGTTTCTTGCCCCCGCCGCTTGAACGGCGGAGCGCAACGCCGCCCGCTCGACCGGGGTGGCGGCGGTGGTCACTGCCGCGATAACCCGCGGCATGAACAGTGTCCGGCGGCCGAGCGCGCGCCTGATCATCTCCTTCGCCATCTGCGCTGCTGCCACGTGGTCGGCGATGACGCCGCAGCGTACCGGCAGGACCGCCCGCGTATCGGCGGGCGATTGGTCCGTCATCGCCTTCGCTTCCGCGCCGATGGCGACTACCTCAAGTCGCTCTGGAGAGAAGGCAATGGCGGTCGGCTCGGACAACACCAGGCCGACGCCGCGCTGGTAGATGCGGGTGAAGCACGAACCGAGATCGAGTCCGAGATCTATGTTCCAGCCAAGCATGAGCGTCAGTGGCCGAGGGAAGCGGCGGTAGCA
>Ga0315291_10004919_pt1 | contig 16865 bp, 17 predicted proteins | sample YL17G12_20_MG_FD_203070 | JGI IMG/M metagenome (GOLD analysis project Ga0315291, IMG submission 203070) | Sediment microbial communities from Yellowstone Lake, YNP, Wyoming, USA - YL17G12_20 | ecosystem: Environmental > Aquatic > Freshwater > Lake > Sediment | place: USA: Wyoming | collected...
AAGCTGCAACCGGTTCAATGGTTGTTTCTTTTGCAACCGATTTCAACGGCAATACATCAACCAATTTCACAGTTCCAATATAACCGCCAAGTTCCGCCATGTAGTTAAGCATCCATTCAATTCGTTTTTGACGCGTTGAAACATAAGTTGTTTTAAATATTTCGAATAAATCACCGGATTCCGCCGCGTTGAAAGATCCTTGTTGCATAACGCCGAACAATGTCGGTGCGGTTACGGAATGCGCGACAAGAATGTTTTGTTGAACGGATTGCATTGTGACTTCATAACGCTTGTCAAGGTCATTGCCGTTCAATTGTTGAACCGTCGGCGCTAAATCAGCGCCATCGGAAAAAGTTATAATTATTTCGCCGGCATCTTCAACCGATTGCGTTCGTCCTTTTATTGATTCGGTTATTCGATTCAATTCTTCGGTTGATTCCGGGAATCCAGACGGCATATTGATCAACGTCCCGGATTTAAATCCGTTTTGCAATTCGTACATGTGAAATTTAGCGATGTCAACATCCGTTTGAATGGCCGTCAATCCGCCGTTGTAAGTTGGTTTTGGGTAAATTCCCTTTTCTTTCCTTGATCGCTTTGACGGTTCTTTATAATAGATAATGAATGAACCGGTTTTATTGTTTTCGTCAAGCGCCGGAAACATTCGAAGATTGGTTTTTTCAGCCGATTGATTCAATGCCGCCCAATCGTCCGACAAATAATAAATCCTTTCGTCTTCGGTCATTCTTATGGCGTCAACATCCAAGTATTCCCACTTCGCAACCCTTGTTCCTTCGCGATTCCATGTACCTTTGACCGCGAATGCGCCAAATAATTCGAAGTCGAATGCCAGTTGTTCCGCGATTTCGTTCATGTCGAAAGGCGAATACTGGTTGTCGATGAAAGCTTGCATGTCACCGGTCACAACTTCAAGGCCACCGCCGGCAATGTAAAAGGTTTTCGTCTTGACAATTCCTTGATGCCAAGCCGATCCGTTGAAAAGGTCAATTAAAAAATACGGATAATCGTTTTTCTTTCCCCATTTCACGAATCCAAGTGAACGGTCTTTTTCTTCGTCCGGTTTTACGAATTCTTTCCGAAAGGAAAGCGAAGTCATTTTAATTTTGTCGTTATTCATATATATTGAAATAAATCGGTGAATCGTATTCATGTGACGGCGAATCTATTTCGATGACTTCGGCGCGTCCGGTTTCAACCAGTGACACGGCCAAGTCCGGATCAAGATTTCCCGGCGATTGTTGTTCGTAAATGTTGTAAATATAATATCCGTTGTAATCAAAAGTCACATCAACGCCATCAATTAAAACAAATTCATCAAAGCGCGGTGTCGCGGTTGAAATATTATTCAAAACGCATCGATATTCCTTGAAGCTTTGTTCGTGTACGAACTCAAATAGATAGCTTGGATTCGGAATCGTTGTCAATTCCGTCACCGTCACTATCAATGGCGTTGTTCCGTTTCTTTGTATTATCAACATACTTAATTAATTTTGGTGCGCTTGTTTCGTAAATGTAAAAAATGCCGACTTTCATGTAAAAATCGCCTTTTGTTTCGTCAATTATTAACCATTTTGACAATAACTTTGACCAACATTTTGACCCGATGTATTCTTTTTTTATCTTCATAACGTTAAAATTACACAAAAAAAGGGAAAGAAATAATTTTTCCTTTCCCTTCGTTTAAATTTAATTAGTAAAGTATTAGATTGACGGCGATTGTTGTGTCAACAATGTTGCGTAAACGTTCGGATCAACGTCTGGAACTTCTTCGTTCTCCATTCCATTAAGAACAAGAACGTGTCCTTTTCGGTCACCTTTTAAAACGCCTGAAGTGTATTCATTCGCATCAGCGATTTGAAGACCTTCACCGAATCCAAGTGCAACAATTGAACCATCAGCATTTTCAACCAAACAAACAACTTCGTTTTGTGCAAGCAAGTGAATTTCACTTCTTAATTCTTTGTTGTCGGATGCAAGGATCATTGACAAAGATTGCTCATAAAATAAAGTACCGTTGTCTTTATTAACTTTTATTGGTGCGGTGTAACTTGACAAATTGCTTTTCAACTTGTAAAGGAAAGTTTCGCCAGTTACAGTTAAAATATCAACTTCATTTGCCGTAATGTGCGAAGTCGCAACATTTCCCAATGGAAACAATAAAACGCTTTTAATGCCACCTTTTCCGTTTGTACATGTCCGGTCATTGTAGCCGGATGTCATTTCACAAGACATATTTTTTTAAGTTTAATGAAGGCCGGTTGCCCGGCCGTCGTGATTATTAATTAATTTATTAAGATGGTGAACTTGTTCCGTTCCAAACTCCGATTTGATTCAAGAAAGGTACTTGAACACCAGCGCGGAATTTAGATCTTAAATAGATCAAGTCATCGTCGAATGAATACCAAAGGTCATATGATTCGAAATCAGAAGATAAATCAGTTCCGAAGATGAAATGTGAAGAACGACCAGTGTAAATGTTATCAGTTCCGTTCAATCCGTTCACCTTAACAACTCGCATGTTTGAACCTGGTAAAAGTAGTTCGTTCATTGTTGCGAATTCTCCTGGTGCGAAATGGTAAAGATTCAAGTCAACTAAATTCTTTAACAAAAAGTTGAATGATTCACGACCAGTGAAACAAATGAATTCTTCTCCTTCCGCTACGTTCGTTGGTGTGTTTGTGAATGCTTCGTAAAAAACATCATAAGCGTTCGACGCAGTGATTGAAGCATAAGCCGATGTATTCAAGTTCACACAACCGTTCGCAGTTGTTAAGAACTGACGGAATCCGTTCATGAATGCAAGGTTTCCAGAACCAGTCGCGATGTTTCCGTTCCATATTAATTTGTCTAATTCACGAGCGTGAAGCTTCAATAAATAGTCAATGATTTGCGCTTCGAAAGGAAGTGTTTTGTCTTCGGCCATTGCACCAGGTGCAAGCGCTATTTGCGCCCAAAAACCAGCAAGGTCTTTTTGACAAAAGCTTTTCATGTAGCCAATAGTTTGAACCGTGATGTCACGTTGAGTGAACACGGTGTCGCCGTTTGGTGTCATTGCACAATCAGCAGTTTGATAAACGATTGAATCGTCCATTAAGTTCAACGCTTCAGTACCTTTGATTCCTTGTTGGATAGCGATGTACGTTAACGTTTCCGCTTCGGTAACCGATCTAACAACTAATTCTTCGCGCGTTTCGTCGGTGTATGGCGATAAGCCAGAAACATCATAATCAAATGAGTTTTTAATATATTTTTTTAGTGACATTTTATTTATTTTTATTATTTTTTAACCATAATTGTTTAGCTGTCAAGTTGCCAACTTTTGCGAATTTTTCGCTTTCGGTTGTCGTGTTAATTGGTGCGGACTTGAAGGATTCGAATTCTCCTTTCAATGTCGCAACTTCTTTCGACAAATTGTTGTTTTGGTCTGCGATAATTTTCATCATTTCGGCAACCGCTTCGATGCTTGATGCGAATGATTCCAACTTCGCGTTGATAATGCTTTCAACTTTTTCCGTTGACATAGCTTCGGCAACAACTTCTTCAACAACAACTTCTTCTTCTTCGGTTGTTCTTTCGTCAATTATTTCAACGATTATTCCATTGGCATCAACAACAACCGAAACGCCTTCAAGGTCACCGCTCAAAGCGTGCGTTCCTTCCGGTGCTGGTATTGTTTCCGTTTCCGTAACTACGAAAAGCGGTTGACCAACTTCAAAAACATCAAATTCAACGATTGTTCCGTCGATTAAAGTAGCTTGTTCAAATTTCATTGACGCGGTTGCGAATGATTGTTTCATTTCGGCAATAAGGTCAAGAACTTTTTTAAAATTTTTGTTCATGGTATTTCTTTTATATGTATATTATATTTATCTGTTCGAAATTTCGCGAAGATATTGATTAATTTTGTTTCTTTTAATTGAACTTATTGACCGATCCATCAATATTGTTTCCGCATCTTTAATCAAATAATCAATTTCCTTTTGCGTTGTTTGGTTTTCTTCAATGATTAAATCATTCGCTTTAATTTTAGCGTATAATTTATCAATTTCAAGTGACAAGAAATCATTTTTTTGACTTGCATTTCTTGATATTGCTTTTTTTGTAAAGTAATTTTGAAATGATTTTAAAACATTTTTATAATCAGCCATTTATTTGATAATTTTTAATTCTTTTAATTTAGACTCCGACCATCGAAGTCCAGCTTTCCCACCCCACAAAAGAAAAGATATTGTTCCGCAAGCGCTTGAATCATTTTCATCGTAATAAACTTCGGCGCGCGATAAATACGAATACATTCTTTTAATCACATCAACCGAAACATTCCCTTTTTTTGACAAGGTCGTCGCTCGCAATCGTCCGATTCTTGTCGCGCATTTATTTCCGTTCTTTTCATTCAATTCAATTCCGCGCCTGGCGTTATTTGAAACGGCATCCGGATAATCATTAAAAAATTTAATTAAATCTTTTTTTTTTTTAAAATCTATTAAATAGAATTCCAAAAGTTCGTTGTAAATTTTTGACATTTCTTGTTCTTCTTTCGAGTCAATCAAATTGAAAACTCCTTCAATCGAGAATCCATTAAATTCGCCGTTCTTCGCCTTGTCAAATAATTCCTTGTCGGTCACTTTATAAGAAACAATCCAAGATCCGTCATTCGCGTCCTTGAATCTTTCCGGCGCGGTAAATCCTTTTTCCGAATCAATTTGATATGAATGGATCATGAAGATTGACTTGACGATTCGGTTTGGATTGTGTTCCAAATTTACGTTATTAAAATTGTCGTTCCTGGCATAATCAAAAATAATGTCCTTGATCGCTTGCTTTGTGAAAACAACATAATATTCTTCGCCGGTTTCTTGGTCGAATCGATAAATCGGCGTATCTGCTGAAATGGCGATTCCGGTGATCACTTGTTCTTCGTCGTTGAATTCGAACCGTTGTTGTTTCGAAAATGTCATGAAGTTCTTTTCATGTGCCGGCATTGAAACAAGTGAATTAAAAGAAACGGTTGTTTGCTCGTCATCAAGGTCGATAAAGATTTCGTAAATTGGAATTTCTTTCTTCATATTTATTATGTATTTTTGTTCGATGAATTTTGTCTTTCCTTATAAAAAAAGAACATCCGATTTTGAAATGATTCAATCAATCCGTTGGATTCGAATGTCTTTTCCCAAAGCAAAAGTTTTCACAATTGGCGACATTGTTCCAGGTGCGGAAAATATTCCTTGCAAACAATTCAACAACATTCGCGGTGTTGACGTGACAAATCGAATCTTGACTTTTGCGAATCAAGTCGGCGGAAAGTTTATATATATGAACGACGATTTTTTTGTGACCGCGAAGCTTCGCGCCGATGTTCCAATTTTCAACGGCGATTTGGCAATCAATGACATTCATCCGACACATTATCAAATTGCGGTAAAAAACACGATTGATTTCTTGGAATATTTCGGACATCCGATTAAAAACTTTGAAACACATTCGCCGGTTCTTATGGATTCGAAAAAATTAATCAAAACTTTCGAGCAATTAAATTGGAAAGAAGACAACCATTTCATCAAGTCAATATATTTAAACGTCAATCAACCAAAAGAAACGCGAGCCGGAACAAATCTAAAACTTTCGAACTGCGATATTCAAAAGGCCGAACAATTCCTTCGCGATTATGGATGCTTTTCCACTGGCGACGCGTTTATAAATTCAGTTGGTTCAAACTGGATTAAAAACTTGACTTTGATTCTTGAAGCGCCACCTTGTTTTGAGTAGATGAAATGTCATTTTCCAAAACGAACACTTGAACCGGTGCGGTAATTAATTGACCATTTGCATTCAATCCACTTGTTGACGTTTGTGTTGTCGGTTGCGATGTGAAAGAAGACGCGCTTGTTCCGGCAAGTCCACCGCCACCACTACTCGAAATGCTCGGCATTGTCGGCATTGTGCCACCTTGATATTTTTGATTCGTAATAGCAAGCGCTTGCGTTGTTCCGATAACACCGGCGGTCAAAATCGAAGCGATTCCGGCTGCTGACGGTGGCGGCCCGAATTCCGCGATTCCTTTCACGATGGCCGATGCCGTATTGATTCCAACTTCGGCAAGCTTTATCGCTTTATCGCGATTAAATTTCGCGCGGTTGATTTTATCTTCTTTGTTGAAAGCTTCAAGTTGAACGTCGTATTTTTGCTTTGCGAACTTTTGTTCAATATCGGTTTTTTGTTTTGCCGTCAATCCTTCGGCATTTAATTCCGCTTGTTGTTTCGCGTCAAGATTCAAAAGATCTTCGTCACGTTCTTCGTTTATCTTGTTGATTCGTGCCGTGCCGATTTCATTTAATAAATCATTGACAATTTTAATATCTTCAAGCGCTTTGTCCGCCGTTTCAATTGCGTTCGATATTCCTTTTAATTCTTCTTCGCGCACTTTTTGCGCTGCAATCTTTGCATCTTCGGCCGCTTTTTTCTTAATATCAGCAATTGATTTCGTTTTCTTTTTTTCAAGTTCAATCAATGCTAAATCGTGTTGTTCTTGTGTAATTTTTTCATTTTCATCCTTAGACAAAAGAAATTTATCCAGTTCTTTTTTTTGATTATTGAATGAATTTATTTCGTTTTGAATCGATTGTTCGCTTTCAGTAAGCAAATTAGAATTTAAAACTTTTAATCTGTTTTGCCTTTTTGCTTCGGCTTCGGCTTCATATTTATCGTCGATTGCTTTTAACGCTTCTTCGGTGTCCCTTGTAAGTTTTACGATGTCTTCAGTTAGTAAACTTTCGGCATCAAATTTTTGCATTAAAAGTAATTTTTCATAATCTTGTTTACTCAAATCAATTTCTTGTTGTTTCAACCAAGCTTCGTCTTCTTTTTTAATTCGTTCTAAAGAATATTTATCGCGAATTTTTTGTTCTTCTTGTCCTTGAAGAATTACATCTGCTTTAATTAAATCGGCAGCTTGTTTCTTTTTTAAAGTTCCTTCTTTGACTTGTTTTTCTAAATCTAATTTTTTGCGCTCATAACTTACGCGAATCACTTCAAGTTCTTTTTGTTCGCCGTCGGCCAATGCTTTTATTTTTGCATCTTGAATTTGAGTCGAAATATCAATAACTTCTTTAACTTCTTTTTGTCTATTTTCAGAATTATTTTTGGCGTCTTTTTGTGCATCAATTGAAGCTTGTCTTTTTTCATTTATTAATTCTTGTTCAAAAATTGCTAATTCATTTCTTGAATTTGCAAGGTTTTCAATGGCTTCTGCATTAATTTTAAAATTAGCTGACTTCGCTGCTGCCATTTCTCTTTCAAACTTATTCCAAGCGGCATAATCTCCTGTCCTTTCAGCAGCCGCTCGAAGTTCTGCGACGATTAATAAATTTTTTGCTTTTAATTGTTGGTCAATTCCATACGTTTCGTCAACAATGCTTTTTTGATAAGCAATGGACGCCTTTATTCTTTTACGTTCCAATTCGGTGGTGTCTTTACCTTGCGCTTTCATCAACGCAATTTGACGTCCAAGCGCATTGTCTTCGTTTGTAAATATTCGATTTTTATATTCAAAGCTTTTATTTCTTGCTTCGGCTTCTTTTTTGACTTGATTGATTGTTGCTTCGGAACGTTTTTTTGCTTTTTCCGCATTGGCTGCGCCTTTATTGTCGGTGACTCCAAGAAAGTCGCCGAAATCTTTTAAACCTTGAATGACAAATTGCAAAGGTTTCATTAACGTTTCAAAATTTGCAATTAATAAACCAACTCCAATAACTAAAGCGCCGATTCCAGTTGAAATTAATGCCATTCTCAAAACTTTCATTGCAACACTTGCGGCGGTTGTTGCCGTTGTCGTTGCTACGGTTGTCGTGCCAAGTGTAGCTTCGGAAACAATTGCTTCTTTTGTTGCCACTATCGTTCCACCCAAAACAAGATTTCTTATTTTTTCAATAGCAATCCGTAATTGAATTCCAAGAATGGCATCCTTGTTCAAAGCATTCGCGATTTGACTAATGGCATTCGACACCCCTTGAACGGCTTGAAGTTTTACCATTGTTTTTGTCAATTGCTCGTTCTCGATTCCGGACAAAGAAATCGCGCTTGATAATCCTTGAAATACGGACGCGCCGACTCCAATCGCTGCAATGGTCGTGTCTAATTTTACGAAGTCCGATGACAAGGAGGTTGTCGCGCCTTTCAAATCGCCGATTCTATCTTTCAATTCAGCAGCCGAACGAATGGCTTCTTGTCCAACTGGCGATTCAACGCCGGCTTGCGCTGCAATGGATTGATATTCCTTCATCGCTTGCGTCATTTGACGCATGGTCAAGCCACCGGCTTGGACCTTTGCATTCAACGCCTGAAGATCCGTTTGCATTTTGTTGACGCCCGTTCCGCTTGCTGCCGTTACTTGCGTTTCCTTTAAATCTTTATTGAAATTCTTGACCGCTTGATCCGCGTTTTGAATATCTTGAACCGAATTCCCGGTGTCAACGCGTAGCGAAAAAACCGCTTCTTTTGTAGCCATAATTTAATTATTGAATTCGATTAATTGTCGCAATGATTGACGGTGTTGACGGAACGGTTGCCGTTGCACCAACCGCGCGAAGTTCAATGTTCGCATCGCTTACTTGCCAATAAATTTCAACCATGTCACTGGCGACAAGATTCAAGAATATATTCCAAGACGCGACGTGATAAACGTTATTATCTTTCACCGTCATTCGTGTATTCGAATCCGGAACGTCCGCGCCGTTTACTCGAAACCAAATATCAATTTCTCGATTGTTTGAACCGGCAGTTCTAAAAACTTGCGCCGAAAACTGAATCGAATAAAGTCCGTCAATACCAACTTGAATTTCCGAAGCGCTTGCTAAATTTATATCTTGTGAAAAGTAATTGTTTCCGAAATTCATTGGCGTCGGTGTTGAAACAACCGCGTTTTGTGTTGTGGTATCGAAAAAACTTCCGACCGCGTTGAATGCTAAAACCGATTTTGCGACGTTGTTGAATGTCATTCTTTGTGAAACTTTTGAAATTGCTGAAATAAAAGAACAAATTTCAAGTTGATCCTTCAAATTCAAAGGTGTTGTTCGTAACGGTAAAGCGCTTATTTTTTTATTGGCCATAATTTTAATTCTTATTTATTCAATTATTCTATAATTAGCAAAGATTAATTCTTATTTATTCAATTATTCTAAAATCCGGAAAGATTAACGCTTCAGTTATTCTGATTTCATCGTTTTCGGTGATTCTATATTCCGGCGTTTCCTCATTCTCTCCTTCTAATATGCGAATCAGTTCGACCAATGTAGATTGACCTTTTCCGGAATCGTAATCATTTATCTTTTGCAATCGATAAACGACACCGTCAATGTTTATTAAGTTACGAAAATCAAGCTTATTGATAATATCCGAATCAATCATTAAATAACACGTCAACAATTTACCGAACCTTGAAACAATTTCTTTGATGAACTTTTCATGATAAGCATAAAGATTGTTATTCGTGTAAATGACGGCAGCATAATAAAGAACTTGCGGAACACCGAAATTCAAATCAAATGTTGGCGCGTCGATGTCGTCCAGGTGTCCGACGTATGGATAAGTAATTTGCGGAAAGTCCGTTCCGAACTCGTCGCGGTGTTCCCAATTGCCGGCGCGCATTTCGCCAAGTTGAACAATGAATGACTTTCCTTTTTTCAAAACGATTTGACCGTTTCCGAACTCATCGAAATTGATTTGATAAGATCGCGGAACAATTAAGTTCGTTGTGTCAATCACGGCCAATGGATGTTGACCGAATGGCAATTTCATCGTTGTTGTTTCCGTTGCATATTGCGACTGCGAAGACAAAACAAAAGAACCGTATTGTTCCGAAAATTCATTCTTGTATTTTGTATTCCAATAATCGTCTTCGCTTTCAAATTCAAAGTTGTAATTCTTAGCCGCGAAGTTGATTGTCGGTGTGACTTTAATTTCTTTCGATGAATCTAATAAATAACTCCATTCAAGCGCGTCCAATGAACTGTTGTAAAAATCGGAAAGCGGTTCGATTTCAAGAATAGTCGCGTTGTTTGAATCCGGTTTCAAATATAAATTGAAGGCCGTAATTATTCCTTTCAAGAATACATCGCAAGTCATGTCCGGAAGGAATGACGCAACCGATACGGCCGAACCTGGTGTCAATGCTTGTTGACTTTTGATAATGTCAAGCGATGCGCCGGTTGATGTCACCGTTTGTGTTACTGAATGATTTGCATAATTCGGAATAATCAAAGATAAATTTGTTCTTTGAAGTAATAATTCAAACGACAATTCGTCATTGATCAGCATATTGACCGAACGATTGAAATTGAAAGAAAAAGTTGTTGTCGGTAATGGCATGATTACGCCGTTTAATGTTCCGGTATAAATTGGATCGGTTGAAACAACAATATTGTTTTTCTTAATAATCAATGAAACATTGTATTCGACAAACATTTGTCCAGTTGCAGGAAAGATAAAATCAACATCATGCGTTCCGGAATATTGCACCTGGAACATTCCACTTGAAGACGCGCGGAATTTCAATGGTGTTGTTGTTAAGATTTGATTTGACGGATCGGCAACAATTGTTCCGTCGTAAATGTCAACCATTGTGGCATTCGGGAAATTAACAACCGGCGCGTTCGCTGCCGTTGCCGTTCCGTTCATGATGAATCCGCCGGCGTTGTTGTTTTCGCTTGTGGTTGCCGAATCGTTTGATGAATCGCCAACCGTAATCGTCGGCAATGCGCCGCCATAAAACGCCAGCAATAATCTTTTGAATCTTTGACTTTCCAAGAAATCACTTTTCCAAGTTATGCCAGCATAATCAAATATCTTTTGTAGTATTCCATAAACGAAAGTTTGAAGCGGAATGTTTTCAACGGCGAACGTGTCCGCTGTTGGTCGTGAATAACCGTAATCAATCAACCCGTAATAATAGCCGATGCCGTCCCAGTCCGCGCCGGTCTTGATGCTTGTCGAAACGCCATTGATTTGATTGAATCCGTTCCATGTTTCTTGTTGATCGTTCAATGTTAAGTTGTGGCCGTATTCGGAAAAATCTAATTCATTAACCTTGATTTTCTTCAAACTTGCAATGTAGTCAATCGTATCGCTTACCATTGTGATTTCAAAAGACCAAATTCCGTCATTCAAATTACATTCCATTAGTTGAGCGATGCCGTTGAATTCAAGCAAGCCGTTGTTATAATATTGACAAGATGCTTTGATTGATGGATCGAAGTTCACAATTCCGGATGTCGTCGTTGAAATCTTTTCCGTTGACGTCAAAAGAAAAACGGATGTAAACAATTGGTGATTCGTCAACGTTCCGGGAATCTTTATCGTTTTTGATTTGTTTCCTTTCCTTGATGAAATATCTTTGATGTCCGAAATGTTAAACGTCAATGGAAATGGAATCGATTGGTCGATGTCAACCAAACGAGAATTTATATAAAGTTCGCCGTTCATGTTAATTCAATTGCGAATTATACAAATAAGTTCTTTCGATTTGAACAACTTCTTGAATCAAGCCGTTGATCCTTCGTTGTTTAAATTGGTAATCGGAATTCACAACATTCACCGGTTCAAAGTTTTCACCTTGTTCCAAGTAAACGTTCGGCGATTCGTATAGTTCACGAACCAACCATTTTTGAACTTCTTCATTAATCCAATCGGAATTTAAAATCAACGTGTCCTTCGCCGTCTTCGCGTACGTTGTCGCTTGTCCTTGATAGAATGGATAAATGTAAGCCGTTCCGTCCCAAACTCCAGACTCGCGACTGTAACCGCTTGAACTTACTTTCGTAGAATCGATTGAAACAAGCGTGAACGTGAACGCGTCCCAAACTCCGAACTTGTTCAACCAATGCAAGCGCCTTGTTTCATAGCGATGACATTCATTGTCAATATAAATTTCGTATTCTTCGCTCGATCCGTTGAATATTCCGCCGCCAGTTCCGCGAGCGCGTACCTTATAATAAGCAGCCGCCGCAAAATTGCCGGCCGTGATTGTTGTGTTCGCCATAATTGTGGACGGACTGCAATCGACAACAGTTAAATCATTAAAACTCAATCCAATATTATAAGAAACAATTAAAGTATTGTTTGAATCGTATAATTGAAAGCGAACATCAAAAGACGTGTCACTTGAAATGAATCCAAGAAATATCTTTTCATTCAATCCGCAAAATGTTTTCCTTGCTCGTGGCCAAGATGTCAAGAACAAAACGCCAGGTGTTAAATTGTTCGTTGTCGAAACGTCGTAATCTTTGAAACTAAAATCAATCCATTGCGGATGTCTTAACGCGCCGTTGAAAACAAAGATTGCGTTCGATGTCGCATCAAGCTGAATGGCCGGCGGTGTTCCGTATTTTTCCGATACGATAATGTAAACCGTTGAAATGGCCGTGTTGTAATTGGTCGTCAATGATCCATTGGTAATCAATGGAGATGCCAATGTCGAACGAACCGCTTCGGACGCGTTGAACTTTGCAAGTTCGCCAAATTGCGGAAATACTTGATGTGTCGAATGCAAAGCGCCGTCGATAAACAATTCGACTATATAAGAAAAGTTTGCTTGCGATGTTTCGTCGGATTCAAAAGTAAAAACAACCGGATTGCTTGCCGTTGTAAATGCTTGCGGATTTTGTTGGATAATTACTGCCATTATTGTTTTGTTGCTTTTTCAAATTTAATACTAAATATTAAGCCGGTCACTTCGGCCAAGTCATTCGCTATCTTGTCAAGAACTTGTTCGTTCAAGACCGTTTCAATTATTTTCTTCGGTGCAATACCATGCGACTTGATCGAAGCTGCAACCGCGTAAGCGTGACCAATTTCAAAACCTTTCCATTCTTGGATTGCCTTCGCCATGTTTTGCGAAACACCTGGATAACGAAAACTGAATTCGCTGCCATGATTGTTCGAACCAACCGCGTTGACTCCTTTGTCCTGATACTTGAAATAATCGTCCGCTTGAATTTCAAACGAAAGCGCGCCCGTCGGAAAGTAAACGACCGATGCTGCAAGTCCGCCGGTGTTGTTTGCCTTTTGTTTTATGAAATCGGATAAATCTTTCGTGACCTTGTTCCCGACATCAAGCAAAAACTTTTGATAAACATTGGCAGGTTGTTCAACCTCACTTGTTGAAATTCCAAAACCTTCCAAGAAATCAAATTCACCGGCCATTACTTTAATATGCGATTTTGTTCGTCGATAAGCTTAAAGTAGTTCATCCAAAACAAAGTCTTTACGTAAGGCTGCGATGTAATTGATTCCACACTTTGTCCCATCTCTTTTGATAATCGATGAATGATTCTTGTCCAAGTGAACCATTCGCTATCTTTAATTCTTGATCCATTTCCATCTTCATCTTCATCGTCTTCAATGTCTGAATCGCCAAGATAGCGCGACTCCGCGTTTCGTATTCGCGCAAAAAAAAACCGAAGAAATTTAAGAACTCATCGCCGGGAAAATGTTCCTTGAATAAGTTGTAACGGACATCCGTCGGATTCGTGATTCGTCCTTTTGAATCTTCTTCGCAGTAATCAAGGCCGGCTTCAATGTAGCAAATGGCAACCGCCTTGCATGGATCGGATGCAATGTCTTCAATCAACTTCAAGTCAATGATTTGACCGGTCGTGATTAAATTAAAATCTTTATTAAAATTATATTGCTTGCCTTCGATGACAACCGTTCCAACTGGATCGCTTGATTTGTATTGCGCTAACATTGCAAGCAATTGGTTCGAAGCTTGTTGAACATCTTCAATGTTTCCCTTCTTTATCTTGTTGGTTGATAAGCCGGAAAAGATTGAAAGCATCTGGCATTGGAATTCAATCATGCCAATCCATTCATCGTCCTTGCGTTCCTTCATGGCATCCGTCAACATGATCCACTTCGTCAACTGATCCGGACGGCAATCTTCAATTCTTGTTGGTAGCTTTAATTTTATCATAATATTCTTTTGCGATTTGGTAAGCGTAATCTAATAAGAAAAGATGCCGTTGCATTTCAGCCGGTTTGTTAAAAATAATCAAGACATTCCTTCCGGTCTTATCCTTGATATATTGTTGCACAACCATTCGTTTATAATTATGCTCGGATGACATGGTAAATTCCTTTTCGTTTGTAATTCTTCAAGCAATGAACGGCAAGCGCCAATGAAATCACGCCGTCGTCGTGCATTCCGCTCGGTGCTGAATATTGGACGTTCCTGGTATTCACGTTGTAAATATAAGTAAAACTTTCCAATTCATCAATCAACCATGTTTCATTTATTATTGAAATGGATCTTTGTTCGAATGACATCGCCAAGTCTTCAATGATGACCGGCTTCGATTTGCTTGTCGTTGTGAATGGATGAACTAAGTTCCGACATTTGCCTTGCAGCATTTCAAAGAAGACATCGCCTTGATTGTTGACTTCAATCAACGTGACCGCTTGATATTGGCGAATCACTTCGGCAACCTTGTCAATGATTCGTGACCAATCGTCGTGACGCCAGCGTTGAACGTGAATCATTTGTCCTTGATCGTTCAAGATAGTTAAGACCGTGTAATCGTCCGCGCGTCCAATGTCAAGGCCGGCATAATTCTTATTCGTCTTGTTCCCAGTTCCGATGCATAGCTTGACATCCTTAAATAAGCCGGACGCATTGTCCAAGAATTCGGCTAAGTATTCCTGGCGAAAAATATGTTCCGGCAATGAACGTTTCCTTTCATCAAGTTCCCTTGAATCAATCATTGGATTATCATAACTGGTATAATGAATATAACGATACCTTTCATCATAGTTCGGTTGCATGCACAATCGGTGAAAGTGGTTCTTTCCCTTCGGCGTTGAAATAAAGATAATCTTCTTTCCCTTGACCATAACGGTTGCCGATAAGACCTCGTCCCAAAGTTCCGGACGTGTGAACGCCATTTCATCAATGACCATGTAATCGAATGTATTGCCACGAATATTGTCCGGCCGTTCACCGGAAAAGAATTCAATCGACGAACCGAATCCAGTGACCCGAAGATCCGATTTGTTAAACTCGAATAGTCCGGACTTTGCCACCGCCTTTTCAAGTTCGGCGAATACTTTTTTCCCTTGCTTATAAACTGGCGTGATCCATGCAATCGTGCAACCAGGATCGTTGATTGACCAATACAATAATTGGTTGATGCCGAGCAAAGTCTTTCCGAACTGGCGTCCGATGTTCAAAGCGAAATACTTTTCCGTTCCCGAATTAATCGCTTGATGAATGGCGCGTTGGTTGTCGTGCGGCTTATAGCCTTTGATCAACGTCATTCAAAGTCGAACTTGTCAACCGTGCGCGTTTCAACTTGTTGGCGGTCGTGCATGCCAAGACGGTTCTTTGCGTAGAAGATGCCTTTGCCTTCGTTCGCCACGATGTCGGATGCGAGCGCTTTGAAAAGTTCGTCAATCTTTTTTATAGTTTCCGATTTGAGTTTATCCTCACCATTCAACCATTCATACCAAGTCGAAGGAACGATTGCTTTTTCCTTTCTAATTATCGGAATCCAAATTCTTAAAAAATAATCAATCGTCGGAATATGCCGATCCATTACCAATGCAATTTCACCTTTGTTTGATAATTGTTCTTTTTTATGCGAACAACATTCATCGATATATTCAACCGACCAAAGTTCAAGATTTTTAATATATTCTTTTGAATAAGACATAGCTTTTTACATTATATTATATTGTTCGAAAACGTTCATAAATTTGATTAATCTTAAAAGAACGAATCGTTTGATTCACTCCTTTTCCAAGTGACTTTTGTTGCTCGTGTCTTCGATAATAGTAAAGAAATTTATCAACATAACCGATTGACATTCCAGCTTGAAGACATCGAAGATTCATTTCAAGTTCTTCGGCGCAATCCAATGATTCGTCAAACATTCCGATTCTTTCGAATACTGATTTGCGGTACATTAACGAACCGCCGTGAATTACGTTCTTCGTTGAATTTTGTTCGAGCGTTGGATATTTGATTGGCGGTTCATATTCGACAATTTTATTTTGATGAAAGAAACCGTACGCTTTGCCATGAATGAAATCGTGATTTTGAATTCCTTCGACGGAATCCTTGATTGAATTCACTGGTAACCAATCGTCTTCGCAAAGATACTTGATAAATTCACCTGAAGCCATTTCGATTCCGCGATTGATATTGAATGAAACGCCTTCGTCGTGATTCGATTCAATGATTTCAATTACACCTGGATAATTTTGCAAATGGATTGATTCAAGCGCCTTGTCCAAGTAACCGCGATTCACACGATAAGGAATTATAATTGTGACCAATGGATAAATCATAATAAATTTTTTAGTCTTGTTCCGGCAGCAATGATGTTGTGTTTGTCGATGAATGTATTGTGATAATTTTCGCGAATGAATTCAAAGTTATCAATTTCAAGAACGTTAAGGATATTATGAAATTTGATTTCATCGTTTGCAATAACGAAATTGTGTTCGCCATAAGCATCTTCATAAGCTTGTTGATTAAGATTGTTCGTGATGACCAAACATCCAAGCGCCGTCGCTTCGAATGCCGTCACTCCGAAACAACCGTAAAGATTCCCGTTCATCATTGGCGCGAATAGTTCGATATAAATATCACAGTTCGCAATCCGATTCAAATTTTCTTGATGCGACATTCTTGATTCGTTAATTACGAAGTCAAATTTTTCCTTGAAAGGTTGAATCATTTTATAAATCTTGTCCGTTCCTTTTACAATTGGATTGCTTGGAAAGTGACCGACAATTAATTTTCTTTTGTGTTTAATCTTCGGCGGTTGAACATAAGTGAAATGCGGTGCAATGTA
>Ga0315291_10004923_pt1 | contig 16859 bp, 16 predicted proteins | sample YL17G12_20_MG_FD_203070 | JGI IMG/M metagenome (GOLD analysis project Ga0315291, IMG submission 203070) | Sediment microbial communities from Yellowstone Lake, YNP, Wyoming, USA - YL17G12_20 | ecosystem: Environmental > Aquatic > Freshwater > Lake > Sediment | place: USA: Wyoming | collected...
TCGCTGGTGCCTATCTACCAGCCGATATTTTTGCGCGGTATCATCGTCTTAAGGGCAATAAAGTGCTCATGGTTTCCGGCAGCGACCAGCACGGGGCCCCGATTACAATTCGTGCAGAGAGAGAATCCACTACGCCACAAGAGGTAGTGGCCAAATACCACCAACAGTTTATTGATTGCTGGAATAAGCTGGGCATCTCCTTCGATTTATTTACTACCACTGGTACAGCAAATCACGCTCAAGTTACTCATAGCATATTCCTCAATTTGCTCAACAAGGGTTATATCTACAAAGATAGGATGCTTCAAGCTCATTGCCCTAAGTGTCAAAGGTTCCTTCCCGACCGCTATCTGGAAGGTACTTGTCCCAACTGTGGCTTCGCTAGAGCGCGAGGCGATGAATGTGATGAGTGTGGCAAGCCTTTGAATTCAGGGGAGCTCGAAGACCTTCGGTGTCACATTTGTGCTACTCCGCCTCGTTTTGAGTCTTCGGAGCATTTGTTTCTGCGTCTTTCTTCCTTTCAGGACCAGTTGACCGGCTGGATAAAAGGACAGACCGGTTGGCGACATCATGTGGTTAGCACCACGTGGAAATTCTTGGATGAAGGATTGAAGGATAGAGCAATCACCCGTGATTTGGATTGGGGAGTAATTGTGCCGCAACCGGGCTTTGAACGTAAACGTATTTACGTGTGGTTCGAAGCAGTCATCGGTTATCTATCGGCAAGCAAGGAATGGGCAAGACTGCAGGGGGACGATAACGCCTGGCAAGATTTCTGGCAAGGCGATGCCAAGAGTTTCTATTTCATCGGCAAGGACAATATCTTTTTTCATACCCTTGTTTGGCCGGCGATGTTGATGGGTTGCGGCGGTCTTAATCTTCCTTACGATGTTCCGGCTAATGAGTTTCTGACCATAGAGGGCAAGAAGCTTTCTACCAGCCGTAACTGGGCAATCTGGCTCCCTGATTACCTGGAACGGTACAAGCCGGATCCCTTGAGATATGCTCTGGCTGCGAACATGCCGGAAAGCGGGGACAGTGATTTTTCGTGGCACGAATTCCTCCGTCGTAATAATAATGAGTTGGTAGCCACTTACGGGAATTTAGCTCATCGTGTTCTTACTTTTGCGTATCGCAATTTCAATGGGGCTGTGCCTGCGCCCGGTGAACTGGACGAACGCAGCCAGCGCTTGATTCACGGGGCTGAAGTTGCGTTAGACAGCGTCGATGGGCTGCTTTACCACTGTGAGTTCAAAGAAGCAATTAGGCAGGCTATGTCTCTGGCGCAGGAAGCTAATCGCTACCTTGACGAACAAGCTCCTTGGAAGACAATTAAGACGAACCGACAGACTTCAGCTAAATCCGTCTACACTGTCCTCTCTGTACTGGCAGCATTGAAGACTATTCTGTATCCTTTCCTCCCCTTCAGTTCCGAAGGGCTACATTCTTTCCTGGGATTTGATGGTACTGTGAAAGAAGGAGGTTGGAAGATCCAGTCTTTGCCTCCCGGGCAGGTACTGCGCCAACCGGAACCACTATTTGTCAAGCTAGATGAGGATATTGTCGCCAAAGAAAGTAGCCGGCTCGACTCCGTGAAAGGAAATCAAAAAATTGAATCTTGACTTGACCTTTGCGTTTTGATTTAGCTTGGGGTTAGCTGTGGTGCTAAACCTTCAAATATTTTATCAAGCTCAGGTTCATCCAGAGTCTCATGGGCTATGAGCTCCTGGGCTAGTTGTCTCAGTTTCTCTTTATTGGCGGTCAGAATCTGCTTGGCGGTATTGTAGGCCCGCTGGATAATATTATGCACTTCTTCGTCTATTTCTTGAGCTATCTTGTCGCTGTAATCTCTCTGTTCACTAATTTCACGACCGAGAAAGATGAGTTCCTGCCTTTGACCAAAGGTTCTTGGGCCCAATTTCTGGCTCATACCGTATTCCGTCACCATTTTTCTCGCTAGCTTAGTTGCTTCCTGCAAGTCATGTCGGGCACCTGTAGTCATTTCCCCGAAGGTAATTTCCTCGGCAACACGTCCGCCCAGGCTCACTGCCAAACTATCCTCAAACTGAGACTTAGTCTCTAAATGACGGTCTTCGGATGGCAGGAGGCGTGTCCAGCCTCCGATTATTCCTCGGGAGACAATGGAAACCTTGTGCACAGGGTCAGTATTAGGCAACATCTTGGCGGTCAAGGCATGGCCACTTTCGTGGTAAGCAAATATTTCTTTCTCCTTGGGGCTTATTATTCGGCTTTTCCTTTCCGGTCCAGCTATAGTGCGGTCAGTAGCATCCTCAAGCTCCTTTAATGTGATATCTTTGCGATTTCGCCGCGCAGCCAGGATGGCTGCTTCATTGATTATGTTAGCAAGGTCAGCGCCGCTGAACCCTGGCGTTTCCTTAGCTACAATTTCAAGGTCGACTTCTTTAGCCAGCGGCTTGCCCTTGGCGTGTACTTCCAGAATCGCCTTGCGACCTTTTATATCAGGTAGATCAATGATAACGTGGCGGTCAAAGCGACCTGGGCGAAGGAGCGCCGGGTCGAGGATATCGGGGCGGTTGGTAGCGGCCATGACGATGACGTTGGCATTTGTATCGAAGCCATCCATCTCTGCCAGGATCTGATTAAGGGTCTGTTCTCTCTCATCGTGTCCTCCACCTAGGCCAGCACCACGGTGCCGACCTACAGCATCAATTTCATCAATGAATATGAGGCATGGTGAGTTGCGCTTGGCTTGCTCAAAAAGGTCTCTGACCCTGGCGGCACCCACACCCACAAACATCTCCACAAACTCGCTGCCACTAATGGAGTAAAAAGGTACTCTCGCCTCTCCAGCTATAGCTTTGGCCAGTAGAGTCTTGCCCGTTCCCGGCGGCCCTACGAGGAGCACTCCTCGGGGAATACGTCCGCCCAATGCCTGGAACTTCTGGGGGGACCTGAGGAATTCCACTACTTCCTGGACCTCTTCCTTGGCCTCGTCTGCTCCCGCAACATCGGCGAAAGTCACATCAGGTCTCTTATCAAGGGTCAAGCGAGCACGGCTTTTGCTGAAGTTGAAGGCTTGTGTGCCGGCACCACGGGCAGCCCGAAAGAACAAGAAGTAAAACAGCGCTCCCAGCAGTACGATGGGTAGAATGACTGTCAATCCTATTGCTCCCCAATCAATACCACCGACTATGGAAGCAACGATACCGGGGTCCACCCCTTCGCTTTCGAGCAGTTGGCGCAACTCCTCAGTACTGCCAATAAAGCCGGTTTTGTACTTAGCCTCACCGCCTTTTAAGGCGATCAGGATATCACCGTTTTGCTGGATAGTATCGATTTGCTCTTGTTTAACTTTGTCGATGAAGAGCCCAATTTTATCTATTGGCTCGGGCGCTGTTCCGGACGTGACACGGGCAAGTATCAGGGCGCCCACTACTATCAAAAGCAGCAGATAGAAGAAGCCGCTACGCCACCATCTCGTTTGCATATTTCTACCTTCGTTCAATTATATCAGATATGTGGCAAACCGAAAAATCTGTTTCTCAAATCTGCAAGGGAGGTAATCTTTTAGCAGAGCCTTAGATCTCCACAATATACATGGCAAGAGAGCGTTAGTCAAATATTGCAGTAAGTGGTATAATCGTGTAAGGAGGTTTGCGCCTTTCTGGAAGCGGAGAAAATAGCACGCTTGGCTACCGAGCTTGCATCTGACAAGCAAGGGGGGGATATTGCCATGCTGGACGTCAGAGCTTTGTGCTCTTTCGCTGACTATTTTGTTATCTGCACCGGAGATACCAAGCGGCATATTGAAGCTATCTGGCAGGCTATTGATGAGGTATTAAGAGGTAAAGGCGTTGTTCCTCATCATAATGAAGGCACTGCTGACTCGGGTTGGTTGCTTGCCGATTTTGGGTCGGTTATCGTTCATATTTTCGGCCCGCTAGAGCGGGAATACTATCAACTAGACAAATTATGGGATAAGGCGATCCCTGTGGTCAGAATTCAATAGATCCACGTATCTAGCTCTCTGTCGTAGTCGAAGATTTCCTCTGCTGAGAAGAATAGATCTATTTCCCTCCGGGCATTTTCCGGTGAATCGGAGCCGTGCACTAGGTTACGTCCAATATCAATACCGAAATCCCCCCTAATAGTGCCGCTGGAGGCTTTGGCAGGGTCGGTCTCTCCCATCATTTGTCGTATTATTTGCACGGCATTCTCGCCTTGCAAGACGACGGCGATGAGTGGGCTGGAAGTGATGAAACTTACCAGATCGTCAAAGAAAGGTTTACCTTTGTGGATGGCGTAATGGCGTTGAGCCAAATCCTTGTCCATATGCAAAATCTTCATAGCTATGATTTTAAGCCCCTTCCTTTCCAAGCGAGAAATGATTTGGCCAGCCAATGCCCGTTGTATGGCATCAGGTTTGATGAGCACTAGACTTCTATCCATGATTTTAATCTCCTTCTTTCTTATCCTGGCTCATTTCTAGATTCTCATGAGCAGCGTAATCAAATCCACGTTTTCCAGGGAATCAACTACTGTATCAGCCTCTTCAAGATCTTCTCTGCGATGTGTGTTGGTTATAGCTAGGCACTTCATCCCGGCAGTTTTGGCAGCTCTCACTCCCAGGGGTGAATCTTCAATTACCACACAATCGGTAGGCGTCGCCTGCAGTTTGTCGGTGGCCAAGAGATATATGTCAGGGCTGGGTTTGCTTTCCGACACTTCCTGACCGAAGACAATACAATTGAAAACTCCTGCCAAATCAAGCTCACTCAGGACCAGATCGATATTCTCCCTGGGTGCTGACGAGACCAATCCTAATCTAAAATTTCCCTTCTTGAGGGCGCCAAGCAGCCTCAGTACCCCGGGAAATGGCTTGATGTGTCCCGTTGCCTTTCGTCGAAAAGTCTCTTCCTTTTCCTGTACCATGAATTTAACATCTCTTTGGGGGAGGCCCTTGCCCACCACGCTGCTGATTATGAAATCATTCCTGGTGCCGAAGAGTCGGCTGAAATCTTCCCTGGCGAATTCTATGCCCCTTTTGGCGAAGGTCTCTTGCCAGGCAGCAAAATGAAAGGAATAGGAGTCGGAAATCACTCCATCCATGTCCCAGAGAATTGTCTTCTTTGACTGTCTTAAGACGTAGAATAGGAAGTTACCATCGACTATGACTGTATTGTCCTTGAGGCTGAGCAGTCCTTTAGCTTCTACAAGCCGTTTTGTCAATTTGGTGACCCAGGCAGATGCTTGGATGGGCTCATTGATGGGTGCCAACTGCTTGAATCTTATCTCGCTCTTGGCAGTGACGCCAAGTTCGATTCCATGGCAAAGCATGGCGTAAGCAGTTACTTCATCGAGGAGGGTATAGAGAATACCGCCGTGAATCGCATTGCCCCAGCCTTGGTGAAACTTCCCGGCGGTGAACTCGGCAGTGACTTTCTCCCCATCCTGAACAGGTTTCAGCTTTAGCCCTATTGGGTTCTCCTGGCTACAGGCAAAACAAAACCGTGCGGTATATTCAACATCTAATTTGGGGGGTTCCATCTGTTTGTTTCCGTTGCTCCATTCGTGGTGAAAGAAAGGGCGTTCTCTCTTTAGGCTTGGTTATATGAGGAGGGCGAAGGTATAATGGCTGCAGAGTGACCAGGTCATCGTGTTCTCCTTTGCTCAATTTTCGCCAACCTAATATCGCTAGACAACTGGCTCGGGATAGACTGTTATTTTGGCAAATTATAGCTCGTCTGCCCAGATTTTGCTGTATTTGCCTTGCTACGTCGGCAGGAATTTCACCGCAAAAAAGCGTTTTTTGCCTAGTGCGACGCTGCAGAGTCTCGACTGTGGCTAGGTTTTCTGCCTCCAGGCATTGCCATTCATCACCTTTTTGGCGAAAAACCGCAGTGGCTAATTCCTGGCGACCAGCCTTGTGAATGGCGCGCAGAGGCAGCCCGGTAAAAGCGAAGGAATAGGCTTCAGCTTCCAATGTACTTATACCAAGCAAAGGAATGTGTAGGGTGAAAGCCAGCCCTTTGGCAGTGCTTAGGCCGACTCGAAGTCCGTTAAAGCTCCCCGGGCCTTTAGCGACGACGATTGCTTCTATAGAGTGCAGTTCCACCTTGGTTTGCTGCGACAGGCAAACTAAATTGGGCAGCAGTTCTGTTGTATGGTTCTGCCTTGTTTGCCAGGTTAGCGAGGCTAGTATTTCGCCCTTGTGAGATAAAGCAATGCCGGCGATATTGGATGAAGTATCTATAGCTAATTCCATGTCAAAAACCTGAATGTAAGAAGCAGAAACAAAAGTGCGAAATGAGAGAACAGAAGTTAGGAAGCCTTCCGTTTTGAGTTATCATTTTGGGCTTTGACCTTTGGCTTTCAAACTCTGCACTGTTTGGCATTTCGCATTTTGGGCCACAATTCCCTCTCTTTTCTGAGTTGCTTCATCAGTTCATTGTAGCGCTCACCTTGAGGTTTCAAGGAGATAGACCTTCCTGTCTGGGAGACCGCCACATAGTGCATGGAGATAAACAGATTATCTTGTGGCACTACCTGCAGCCCCTTTTCTGCCCATTCAACCACACAGATTCCATCGCCATGAAAGTACTCCTCAAGGCCAAGGTCGGCAATTTCCTCAATGCAATCCAGACGATATAAATCAATGTGGTATAAGGGAAGTCGGCCATGATATTCTCTCAGTATGACGAAAGACGGACTGAAGGCGTATTCTTTGACATCGAGGCCGCGAGCAATGCCCTGGACTAGACAAGTCTTGCCTGTCCCCAACTCGCCTGTAAGCAGGAAAACATCAGCTTTTTGAGCTAGTTCTCCCAAGTAGCTTCCCAGAAGCTGAGTTTCTTCAGGGCTGTGTGAATCTAACGTGAGAGACTCCATTCTTGAAGTGGTCCCACCCTCCTTTTTTGTAGGGGATGATAGTTCCCCTGCTATCTACCACAAGTACTCGTGTTGGTAACTCTTCTTTCGTTATATCACCTATTACGGTCACCGGACAGCTCAGGGCCTGCTTAGCTCGGGCGACAGTGGCCTTATCAGCGGTAAAAAGAAGCTCATAATCCTCTCCGCCGCACAGAGCCAATTCCTGATGGTTTGGGAAATGTGTTGTGACTACAGGGTGTACTGGTACTTGTTCCATATTTATCCTAGCGTTGACTTTGCTGGATTCGCATACGTGGTCGAGGTCAGCAACAAGTCCGTCGCTTATGTCTATAGCAGTCCTGACTCCTTGTTCGACTAGGATTTGTCCCTCTTTTACTCTGGGCACGGGCTTAAGGTGGGCTTGTCTCAGGATATTTCTTGCGTCAGGATCCGAGACGGTCTTTCCCGTGAGCATTTGGAGGCCGGCTGCCGATAATCCCATGTATCCTGTAACTGCTATTTGCTCACCAGGGGAGGCTGTTGACCTTTCGAGCATGGTTTTGCCTTTTGAGCAGCCTATGATTGTTACCGTGATAACGATATTGGGAGCGGTGGCGACATTACCCCCAACTATAGCCACTTCAAATTCTGCAGCCATGTGCGTGATGCTGTTGATAAAGTCGGAGATGTTTTTCACCTTCAGTTGGGCGGGCAGTGCCAGAGAAAGCAGAGCATACTTGGGGGTACCACCCATGGCAGCTATGTCGCTTAAATTTACAGCCAGTGCTTTCCAGCCCAATTCCTCCCAGCTAATAACGCCCAGATCAAAGTGAACACCCTGAACGAGAGTATCTGTAGTGACTAACTGGATGCGGTCACCACTTTGCCAGGCAGCGGCGTCATCACCAATGCCCAGCAACAGGTCTCGCCACGGAGTGCGCCCAGGATTCTGGTATCTGGTACTGGCAGCGCGTATGAGGTTAATTAGACCGAATTCTCCTAACTCGGACAGTCTCATCGGTGGAATTATAACATTGGCTTGATTTGACATTCTAGCACTCAGACATGGTATGCGGCTAAACCATAGGGCTTGTTGCCATTTTATTGCTTGTGGTATAAAATCTAGGCATGCATGATTACGAACTAGTAGCTATGATTAGTCCCGAGGTTGATGAAGACGGAGTGTCCAAAATTGTGGACAAGGTGACTCAGTCGATTAATAGCCGCGGTGGGGCAGTGGAAGATATGAAGAATTGGGGAAAAAGAAAGCTGACTTACCCAGTAAAAAAATTCAGGGAAGCTGATTATATTCTAGCTCGTTTTAAGTTAATGCCAAAATCAGTGAGAGAACTCGAAAGCGAAGTTGGCAGTTTTGGTGATATTCTACGATATCTTGTAGTGAAGGTGGGTGATTAACATAGCAAGCTTAAGCAAAGTAATACTGGTTGGCAATCTGGGCTCTGATCCAGAGATGAGGTACACACCTAACGGGAAGGCAGTTACATCTTTCAATATAGCTACCAATCGTCGTTACACTACTTCTGCCGGAGAGAACAAGGAAGAAACAGACTGGTTTAGAGTCAGCGTCTGGGGTAAGCAAGCTGAGCAGTGCAATCAATTCCTAAGCAAGGGGAAGCAAGTTTACGTTGAGGGAAGATTGCACGCTCGGAGTTGGGAAGGACAAGATGGGCAGATGCGTACTAGCCTTGAGGTGACTGCGGAACGTGTACTTTTCCTTGGTAAGCGAGGTTCGGTGGCGCTTCCTGAGGGAGAGGAGATTGAGCCTGAAGATTTGCCCTTTGAGTAATAATGAAGGAGAGAAGATTTGATTAATACTGGAAGAGTAACTGGAAGAGTAAGAAGCACAAGGAACTTTGTCACCAGACCGGGAGTCTGTCCCTTCTGCAAGGGGAGCATGACAATTGACTATAAGGATGCTGCTATGTTGTCTCGGTATATTTCCGGTCAGGGCAAGATTGTTTCACGGCGAAGGAGTAGAACGTGTGCCAAGCATCAAAGAAGCTTGGCGCAAGCCATAAAGAGAGCTCGTTATCTTGCTATGTTACCTTACGCACCGAGCCATGTCTGGAAAACAGGAGGCGTCGGCCCATCGCGTTCGACGGTTTGAGAAATGCCGAAGCGTACTTATCAACCAAAGAAGATTCCCCGGAGGCGCAGCCTAGGTTTTAGAGCGAGGATGGCGACTCGAGGCGGAAGACGTGTGCTTAAGACAAGGCGTCTTAAGGGGAGATACAAGCTGACTCCGGATTAGCTCTGTGCTGTGAAGGAGCCCCATTTTTTAACAAATAGAGCACAATACACTTTGGTTTACCGCCAAGGTAAGGTCTGGACAAGTAGCTTGCTAGTGATGAAGGCGATGGCCAACGGCTCGGATCTAAGTCGATATGGTTTCTCCGTGACGAAAAAAGTAGGTAAAGCGGTGCAGCGTAATCGCCTGAAGAGGTTGCTGAGGGAAATAATGAGGCTGCAGTCGCTAAAGCCGGGATGGGACATCGTTTTCATGGTACGGTCGGCAGCAGTTGATGCCGATTATCATCAGCTAGAAGGGGCAATAGCCAGGCTTCTAGCTCGGGCACAGTTATTGGAGAGCAACGGGTGACTTGGTTAGCTTTGGGGTTAATTAGACTATACCAGAAAACACTGTCGATGGTTCTGCCTAGTGTTTGTCGTTTCCAGCCTACGTGCTCACATTATGGAGTCGAAGCAATTAAGAAATATGGATTCGTCCGAGGTAGCTGGCTAGCGGCCAAGAGGATAGGTCGCTGTAATCCATTCTCCGAGGGTGGCTACGATCCCGTACCTTAGCATGGAATGAAACAACTAAAGGTCTTTTTCGTTATAGTGATCGCTCTCTTACCTTTGGTGCTGGTCTCTTGCATCGGCGCATCGCAGTCAGCAGGTGGATGGTCGGGGCCCACAGTTGAGGACGGCATCATTTATGCGGGGACCAGGGATGGCAGGGTGGTGGCAATAAATGTATCGACGCGAGAACTGCGATGGGACTGGCCTGATACTGCTGGTCTTCGAAGCCTTATATATACCACGCCGATAGTGCATGGTGATCTTGTTTACGTTGGCACTTATGGGGGCCAGGTACATGCCGTGACATTAGATCGCGGTACTGAAAGGTGGGTTTACCCAAGGACTGGTTCAATAGGAGCTATTGTGGGGAGGCCAGTTGTAGTCAATGAAACCATCTATGTTGCGAGTTCGGACGGTAGAGTCTATGCTCTCGATACGACTTACGGCGACTTGAAGTGGAAGTCCGAGCCCTTGGCAGACAAGTTGTGGACAAGCCCCACGATCGTTGATGATACTCTGTTTGTCAGTACCTTAGATGGCCATATCTATGATTTGTCGTTAGAAACGGGACAGTTACTAGGATGGTCTTTTGAAGCGGAGGCAGGGTTTACTTCTTCACCAGCGGTTTATGAAGATCGGATCTACGTTGGCTCGTTTGACCGTTATCTTTATGCGATAGAAATGGGCAGCAATGCTTCAATTTGGAAATTTCCCCGAGAGGAACCCGCCGGTAATTGGTTCTGGGCATCTCCTATCGTCAGCGAAGGCATTGTGTATGCCGGCTGCCTTGATGGCAAACTCTATGCAATTGGAGCAGAAACAGGAGAAAGAATATGGGAGTTTGATGCTGAAGACTCCATAGTTTCCTCACCTGTTCTGATGGATAATCTACTGGTAATAACTGATGAATCAGGCACTGTGTATGTTTTTGACGTCAGCACCGAATTTGGAGATGAAGCAGTGGCGTTGAAAGCTATCTCAATTGGCGCTTCTGTTAGAAGTCCCTTCTCTGCCCGCGATGGTCTCGTTTATATTCGAGGGGAAGATAACTCGATGTATGTTGTGGATATTGACAAAGGGGAAGTGGTAGATGGTTGGCCTGTTTCCTTGGCTACTGAAAAGTGATGGTTGCACCCCATGGAAGTATGGAATCTTCTTGTAGGTAACCCGGTACTCAATGTGCTGATTGCCCTGAGCCATATTTTGGGTGGTAGCTTTGGGTTAGCAATCATCGCCCTTACCATAATCGTGCGTCTAATCACATGGCCTCTTACAAAGCGTCAGCTCAATTCGACCAAGGCTATGCAGGAAATGCAGCCCAAGATTCAAGAATTGCAGAAGAAATATGGCAAGAATCAACAAAAGCTCCAGCAAGAAATGATGAAGCTTTATAAAGAAGCCGGTGTAAACCCTCTGGGTTGCTTATGGCCCATGTTGGTTCAGTTTCCTATCTGGATTGCCCTCTATCAAGCCATTATGAAAGCTCTAGCTACCACGCCGGAGAACTTGCTTGATCTAGCCGCGCGTCTTTATTCTTGGGACATAGTGAATCAGGCAATTCCTTTGAATAGCCATTTTTTGTGGCTTGACTTGGGAAGCCGCGGTGATATTGTATTAGCAATCATAGTTGGCGGCACAATGTGGGTGCAGCAGAAGATGACCCAGGCACCATCTCTTGATCCTAGGCAAGAGTCTACAAGCAGGATGATGTTGCTGATGATGCCCATCATGTTTGGGTTGCTGAGTCTGAGCTTTCCCGCTGGTTTAGGTCTCTACTGGGCAGTTTCCAGCGTAATTGGTATCATAGCCCAATATTTCATCACTGGGGGCTGGGGTTACCTCAAATTACGTTCTCCATTCGGACCAACGCCGGTCAAGGGAAAATGAACTGCCATTGTAGAGGCGATCGTAGATTCTGTTGGTAACGAAGCCAATTATCAAAGGGGAGTCGGACTATGGAAATGATCGAGATAACAGCCGAGACAGTAGAACAGGCGATACAGAAGGCAGAGGCGCAACTAGGGCTGGGTCGTGACCAATTCGCAGTGGAGGTTGTCAGGGAAGGAAGGCCGGGGATTCTGGGAATGGGTAGCAGAGAAGCTGTGATTAGAGTGAGCCCGACAACTTTGCCTGAAGAGGATGTCCTCAGCCGCGTGGCAGAGATCTTGGATACGTTACTTGGGTTAATGGGCGTGCAAGGCAAGGTTGAAGTGGCGTCAGATGAGTTACCTTTGGGCTTGAATATTGAGGGTGACGATCTGGGCATCTTGATTGGGCGGCGGGGCCAGACTCTAGTTGCCTTGGAGTACGTTACTAAGCTAATAGTAGTCCGACGGCTGAAGGCTTGGGTGCCGTTGACAATTGATGTCGGGGGCTACAAGAAACACCGTCGTGATTCATTGCAGAGATTGGCCTTGTATTTGGCTGAGCAAGTCAAATCAGGGCGCCGTGCCATGCCTATGGAACCGATGCCTCCGGACGAGCGTCGTATTATTCACCTGGCTTTGGCTGATCATCCTGATGTAACGACTCAGAGTATAGGTGATGGCGAGAGTAGGAAGGTAGTTATCTTGCCAAGAGAGGGCTAGCCATGTTTCGGGAGGTGAACAGCAAGGTCAACGCCGTTCAACTGGAAGAAGATATCCTTCGCTTCTGGAAGGAGCAGGGTATTTTTGGTAAGAGCATTGTGATAAGAGACAAGGGACCACACTATACTTTTTACGAAGGTCCGCCTACCGCTAATGGCAGCCCCGGAGTTCATCACGTGCTAGCTCGTCTGTATAAGGATGCTGTTTGCCGGTATAAGACAATGAAGGGTTACCATGTGCCGCGAAAGGCGGGCTGGGATACGCATGGTTTGCCTGTCGAGCTGGAGGTGGAGAGCTCCCTTGCCTTGAAGAGCAAGGCTCAGATTGAGGAATACGGAGTGGCTCGGTTCAATGAACATTGCCGGCAGAGCGCTCTTAGATATATCAAAGAATGGGAAGACATTACTGAGCGCCTCGGCTACTGGTTAGACATGCAGCATCCGTATCGGACCTTAGACAATAGCTATGTTGAATCCTGCTGGTGGATAATAAAGCAGCTATGGGACAAGGGCTTGATTTATCGGGGATACAAAGTAACGCCGGTTTGCCCCAGATGTGGCACGTCCCTCAGTTCTCACGAGGTGGCCTTGGGCTATGATGAAGCGGATGACCCATCGGTATGGGTAAGGTTCAAGCTCGACCTAGCACAGCCTGGAGGTAGCGAATGTGCTCGATCATTTCTGTCCTCGACCTTGCCTGCTTATCTTCTTGCCTGGACTACCACGCCGTGGACACTGCCGGGCAATACGGCCTTGGCAGTGGCTCCTGAGGCTGATTACGCTTTGGTAGAGGTAGACGGTGGATATCTCATTGTGGCTGATGCTCTACTTGAGCAGACAGGATTGAGCGGGTGCAAGGTGGTAGGAGTGATGAAGGGTAGCGTTTTGGTGGGGCTACAGTATGAACCCTTATACAGCAATATTGACATTCGCTACGTTAGAGAAGATAAGAAGGCTTATCGAGTCATAGAAGGTGATTTTGTCTCCATGGAGGAAGGGACAGGCATTGTACATATAGCGCCGGCCTATGGGGAGATAGACTTTGAAGTAGGCGAGAAGGAGGGTTTACCCCTCGTTCATACGGTGGAGTTGAATGGGATGGTAACGACTAATCTGGTGACAGGTTTTACTCCTAAGGCGCGCGAATGCGTTCAAAAGAGTGAAGGCCCTGTGGTTTTTGGACCAGCACGAAGGAAAGTGGATTTACCTGGTGCAGGCAAGTTTGTCAAAGATGCCGACAAAGACATCCTTGATGACTTAAGGTCCCGTGGGCTGCTCTTCCGCAGCAAGAGAATTACCCACACCTACCCTTTCTGCTGGCGGTGTGAGTCACCTCTCCTCTATTATGCTAAACAAACCTGGTACATCAAAACGACTGCAGTGAAAGACAGGCTTATCTCTGGCAATAGCGAAATAAACTGGTACCCCGACTATATCAAGCATGGTCGTTTTGGCGATTGGTTGGAGAACAACGTTGATTGGGCTTTCTCCAGGGAGAGGTATTGGGGCACCCCGCTCAATGTTTGGCGATGTGAAGTCTGTAGTACCCCCGAGCTTCCCACTTACCAGTGTATTGGCAACTTAGATGAATTAAGGGCGCAGTCAAATCTCAGTGGCTTAACCACGCACTTGGATTTACACCGCCCTTATATGGATGCAATTACCTTCGCCTGTCCCAAATGCGGTGGGAGAATGCAGCGTGTTCCTGAGGTGATCGATTGCTGGTTCGACTCAGGAGCTATGCCCATAGCCCAATGGCATTATCCCTTCGAAAACAAGGGCAAGTTTCAGGAGAATTTTCCCGCTGATTTTATTTGTGAAGCTGTGGATCAGACCAGGGGCTGGTTCTATAGCTTACATGCCATATCTACTCTACTCTTCAATCGTCCCTGTTTCAAGAACGTCATCTGCCTAGGGCATGTCGTTGATGCTGAGGGTGAGAAAATGAGTAAGTCCAAGGGCAACGTAGTGGACCCGTGGACTATCATCAGCAACCATGGCGCAGATGCCTTGAGGTGGTATATGCTGGTTTCCACGCCGGGAGAAGACAGCCATCGGTTCCACTCCAGAATGCTTGAAGAGACGATGCGCAAATCTCTTCTTACTTTGTGGAATACATATTCCTTTTTTGTCCTGTATGCCAAGGTTGATGGCTTTGTCCCTCAGCCTGCGATGGCTGGGAACGTGCAGCGAAAAGATCTCACGGAGCTGGATCGTTGGATCATCTCTGAACTTAATCGACTGGTAGTGAAAGTCACCAACTTCCTGGATAGCTATAATCTCACTTCGGCAACGCGCCGCATTGAGGAATTTCTGGATAATCTATCTAATTGGTACGTCAGAAGAAACCGCCGGCGATTCTGGAAAAGCGAGAGTGATGCTGACAAACTGGCTGCTTATAGCACGCTATATCGATGCTTGGTGACTCTGTCTCAATTGCTGGCTCCCTTCGTGCCATTCATTGCTGAAGAGCTCTATCAGAATCTATGTCGGTCTGTAGATCCTGAAGCCAGAGAGAGTGTTCATCTCAGCGACTTTCCCGTAGCGGATGAGACGGAAATCAACAACTGGCTAAGTAGCGACGTCGAGCTAGCTAGAAAAATATCCAGCTTGGGGCGGGCGGCACGGGCGAAGGCAGGGATCAAGGTGCGCCAGCCCTTGGCTAAGGCTGTAATCAGGGTGGAGACCGGTGAAGAGAAAAAGGCTCTGGAGAAACTAGCTACCGAGGTAATGGAAGAGATAAATGTTAAACAGCTCATCGTATTGAGCGAAGCAAGGGAACGAGAGGGATTTCCTTCAGACATGCCAAATTTTAGCGTAGCTAATGACGCTAGATATTGGGTAGCCATAGGTACTGAACTGAGTCCTGAGCTAGTTGGGGAAGGAGTGAGTAGAGAGCTTGTACGTCACCTTCAGAGTATGCGTCGCAATGCCAAGTTTGACATCACAGACCGCATCATCACCTATTATCAAGCGAAGGAACCACTCATCAGTCAGGTGATGAAAACGTTTGCCAATTACATTAAGCAGGAGACTTTATCTGATGAGCTTGTCGATGGTCTGTCTCCTGATGAGACTTATGGTGAGAAACACCGCATCGCGAATGGCGAGATCTCTTTGGCAGTTAAAAAAAGCAGATCGTAAGCACTAAATACCAAACACTAAACAGTGTCAAAATACAAGACCCAAATGGGCAAGAGGTTTTTTGGGTTTATAGCGTTTGAAACTTGAGTTTGTTTGGGATCTAGAGGTTAGGAGCTAGGATCTGTCCTTCTTAGGAACTCGGGTGTTCCATCAGTTGAGCCGACGTTGTTATCGTGTCGTTGCCTCTAACAAAGACTATGTCGACCTCTTCACCAATTTCGCTGCCTCGAATAGCTTGGACGAGGTCAGCAAGATTGGCTATTTCCTTGTCCGCGAAGCGGATAATAACATCGCCAGTCTGTAATCCGGCAGCCTCCGCGGGGCCGCCTGCCACTATGTCTGCAATAAGGGCTCCCCTGTCCACAGAGAGATGCTCTGTTGCGGCCAGCAAAGGAGTTACGGTAGATACGCCTACTCCCAGCCAGGGATAAGTCACACGACCGTAGCGAATTAGATCCTCAATGATGGGCTTAGCCTCATTGCTACTTATGGCATAACCTATACCTTCTACCTCGGAGGCGACTATCTTGACACTGGTAATGCCTATGACCTCGCCAGATATGTTGACCAGTGGGCCACCGCTATTGCCGGGATTGATGGCCGCCGTGGTTTGAATCAAACCGTAAAGGATATTTCCATCAACGTTCACCGGAACATTCAAGCGGCTGACTATTCCCTCAGTCGCTGTTATTCCCTCTCCCAGAGCATTGCCGATCGCTAACACCCACTCGCCAAGTGACAGCAAACTTGAGTTGCCCCAATAGACATAGGGCAAATCTGTGGCATTTAGCCTTATCACAGCGAGGTCAGACAGAGAGTCAGTGCCCACTATATTGGCAAGGAAAGTCCTGCCATCAGTCAACTCGACGTAGATGCTCTGGGCATCTTCGACGACGTGGTTATTGGTGGCAATATATCCTTTATCGTCGATAAGTATCCCGGACCCGGCAACATATTCTGTATACCGACCAAAGAAACCAGACACGACCATTTCTGAGATTACAGAAACCACGGAGGGCATTACTTCGGTAACCACCGGACGGAAATCAGGCAAGGAGGTAGCTGGCTCGCTCTGTGATGGGAAAGCCCAATTGGGATCAGCGTACTGGGCTGTGCTATTTGACTGGGGCGCGCTCGATGGTGGGGAAACGAATAGAGTCGATAGAGCCCAGCCGCCAACAGTCAACGTCAGTGTTGCTACTGCTACGGCAGTCAGAATATACTTTCTAGACATTTTTCGCTACGCCTATTATAGCATTGTTATCTTCTCCTCAGAGAACCTGTGTCTGAATTCAAGATTGGCTGTGTCGGATCATTCAAAGAAAGCAGACTTGACAATCCAGAATGCTACTCTTTATAATGAAAAGAAATCCAGGTTTGTTCCGCCTTTTGGGACCATCTTACAAGATTTGGTTTTCTCTATACTCTTGTAGCAAGCAGTGAGTAAGTATAT
>Ga0315291_10004924_pt1 | contig 16858 bp, 14 predicted proteins | sample YL17G12_20_MG_FD_203070 | JGI IMG/M metagenome (GOLD analysis project Ga0315291, IMG submission 203070) | Sediment microbial communities from Yellowstone Lake, YNP, Wyoming, USA - YL17G12_20 | ecosystem: Environmental > Aquatic > Freshwater > Lake > Sediment | place: USA: Wyoming | collected...
CCATACCAGCAGGAAGAAGGGACGCAGCGCCTTGAAGTCGTTTCCGGGCACCATCATAGCCATCTTGATGTCCAGCACCTCGCGGGGGTCCTTAACCGACCGCTCGCCCCAGCTCGCGGTATCCAGCACCGTGCGCAGGGGGGAGTTGGTGGCGCGGATGATCTTCTCGATATAGGGGAGGCAGAACTCCCGCACCATCTCGGTGGTGACGTTGGGCTGGGAGGCCCAGGCGTCGGACATGGTGACGATGGAAGCGTTGGTCGTCTCCACTATCTTGTCTATCCAGGGGACCGTCACCTCCATGCTCAAAAACTCCATGAGGCGGTGGGCGAAGGCCGGGTTGCGGCGCATGTCGCGGATGAAGTTGACGTAGCCGCGGATGAGCACGGCCATGGTGAAGGGCGAGCAGGTGTAGGCCATGGGCGGGACTCCCATGAGCTCCATATAGCGCTGGTAGGATTCGAGCACGTAGGGCATGCGCCCGTCCCGCCCCGGCACCGGCGGCCGCAGGCGTTTGAAGTCTTCCTCGCTCTTGATGAGGGGGTCGGAGGTGTCCACGTCGGGCTCGCTGCGGTCGCGCCAGATGAGCTTCTGCCCCAGGGCATCCAGCTCGATATTGTAGAAGTCGAACACCGGTGACCAGAAGTCGATCCCGAAATAGCCGGCCATGTTCCAGGAAGCGTGCACAAAAGGGCGAGGTTCGCTGAAAAACGTCTTTGCCGAAAGTCCGTGCATGCCCATGGCATAGGTGTAGGGCTGCGCGATGACCGGTACGCGATCCGGGGTGCCGTAGATGCCCGCGATGAGGCGCTCGAAGCCATCCAGTCGACCGATATGCAGCCCGTACGAGTAAAGCATCGCCTTGTTGAGCTTCATCATCACCTTCATCTGCAGCTTCAGCATCTGCATGGACATCATCTAACCCACCCCCAGCAGCCGGTCCACGAGCTCCACGGCCTCCGCGGCGTTATCGCCGTAGCCGTCGGCGCCGGCCTGCTCCGCGTACCCTCTGGTGACGGCTGCACCGCCCAGGATGACCTTCACCTTGTCGCGCAGGCCCGCCTCGGCGAGCAGGCGGATGACCTCCTCCATCCCCCGCATGGTGGTGGTCATGTAAGCGCCCATGCCCAACACGTCCGCCTCCAACTCCCTGGCTTTGTCCACGAAATCCTGCAAGGGTACATCGACTCCGAGGTCTATCACCTCGTAGGAGGCGCTGCGCAGCAGGGCCACCACGATGTTCTTGCCGATGTCGTGTGCATCGCCCTCTACCGAACCCATGACCACCCTACCTTTGTAGGAGACGTCGCCGCTCTTGAGCAGCGGCTCGATTCTTTGCAGGACCTCCTTGTAGGCCTCGGTGGCCAGGATGATGTCGGGGAGGAAGTACTCGCCCTCCCGCCATAGCCTGCCGGCCTCGTAGATGCCGGCCACGGCCCCCTTCTCCAGGAGGTCCTTGGGCTCGACCCCTTCCTCCAAAGCCTTGGCGGTTATCTCGTCGGCCCTGATCTCGTCTCCCTCGCTGACGGCCTGCTTGAGCTCGGTTTCCCAATCCATATCGCTGCCTCCCGGGTAAACTGCAAAACGTTGTATACATGTATTTTTACCTATGCCTGCGCGGTCTAAACAAGCACAGTGATATCGATAGGGGTCATGTCTTCGATCTTCGGTTCTACCGAAAAAGGGAGCAAGGATGCAGGGAGGATGTATACAACCGAAGATCGAAGACACGACCCCTACACCGACCCCTACACCCGCCATCGCGCGAGTTTGATTTTTACGTGTAATGGGTATCCTCACTAGGGAATTTTATAGACCGGACCTATCCGTTTCGTACTCGCTTGCAGGGTGTCTTTCAGATCGGTGATTACAGGGGGTAAGGACATGGAGAAGAACTATAAGTGTTGGCCGAAGGGAGCTTTCAAACACCTAAGTTATCCGGAGGTTCCCGTGTTCCAGTTGCTGCGCTCCGCGGCCCTGCAATGGCCGTGGCGCAACGCCATCATCTTCGGGGGAACGGAGATCACCTACGCGGAACTGGACAACCTCTCCGACCGCTTCGCCGCCGCCCTGGCTGGCATGGGGGTGAGGAAGGGGGACAAGGTGGGCGTCCACCTGCCCAACTGCACCCAGTTCGCCATCGCCTATTACGGGTTGCTGAAAGCCGGGGCGGTGTTCGTTCCCATCAGCCCGCTTCTGGCGGAGAGGGAACTGGTCTTCGAGTGCGTCGACGCCGAGGTGGAGACCTACATCGGGTTGGACATGCTCTTCGCCATGCCCCAGCAGGCCCTGCCCAAGACGCCGGTGAAGAACACCATCATCGTCAGCCTGGCTGACTGCTATCCCCCGCTAGCCGCCCCGGCCAAGATGCTCCAGAAGCAGCCCGTTCCCGAGGGTACCATAGACTTCACCTCCCTGGTCACGGGTTACCCCCCGGAGCCACCACAGCTAGATTTCGACGTCAAGGAGGATCTGGCCCATATCGCCTACACCGGCGGGACCACCGGCAATCCCAAGGGGGTGATGATCACCCACCACAATGCCGTGGCGATGACCTGCCAGTTCGCCTACTGGCTTACGGGAGGGGATATCGCCTACGATGATGGGAAGTTCGGCATCACGCGCATGGAGGGTGACAGCGAGGAGAACTGGCCCATCCGTCGTGCCAACGAGATCAGCCTCATCGTCGTCCCCTGGTTCCACGCCATGGGGGTGATGGGCTATCTCAACATCCAGGTGATCGCCGGAGTGACCATGGTGGTCTTCCCCCGTTTCGACCCCGTGGAATACCTGCAGGCCTTCGGCAAGTACCGCGCCACCGTCTTCGGGGGTGCACCCCAGCTCTTCGTGCCGCTGGTCGAGGACCCTTCCTACGCGGACACTGATATGTCCGGAATAAGGGTGGTGGTCTCGGGGGCCGCGCCCATCCCCCAGTACCTGCTGGAGGCCATGCTGGAGAAGATACCCGGTGTGGTCTGCGAGGCATACGGGCTCTCCGAGTGCACCCTGGGCTGCAGCTTCAACCCGCCCAGCCGTAAGGGATACCGGCTGGGCTCGGTGGGGCTGCCCGTAGCGGACACCGAGATAAAGATCGTGGACGCGGAGGCAGGGGACAAGGAGATGCCGGTGGGGGAGATCGGGGAGATCATACTTCAAGGACCCCAGGTGATGAAGGGCTACTGGAAGAGGCCGGAGGAGACAGACGAGGTGCTCAAGGACGGCTGGCTGTACACGGGGGACATAGGCAAGTTCGACGAGGACGGGTATCTCTTCATCGTGGACCGCAAGAAGGACATGCTCATCTACAAGGGATACAATGTCTACCCCCGCGACCTGGAGGAGGTCATCAACGAGCACCCGCAGGTGGCCCAGTCGGCGGTGGTGGGCAAGTATGACGACCGCAAGGGCGACATCCCCATCGCCTTCGTGGAGCTGGTCCCCGAAGCGGAGCTCACCGAGGAGGAGCTGCTGGAGTACGCCAACGAGAGGCTGGCCGCGTACAAGAAGATTCGCCTCTTAAAGATCGTGGAGGCGCTGCCGGCCACCGCCACCGGCAAGGTGTTGAGGCGGGAGCTGAGGGATCAGGCCCAGGAGTTGGATGCATAAGCGCGGCAGGGGTCGTGTCTTCAATCTTCGGTTTCATTGAAAAAGTGAGCAAATTTGCAGGGAGGGTGCATGCAACCGAAGATCGAAGACATGACCCCTATTAGCTCATGAACGCCACGGCGTAGATCATGCCCACGATGCCGGCGATGGCCAGGATGGCGCCGAAGGCATATTGCAGCGCGGACGAGCGCCTATATTTCTTGCTCAGCTCCTCCTCCATCTTATAGCTGATGATGAAGGGGCCGTCGCCCTTGCCGACCGATGCCACCTCCCCCGAACGCTGGGTGGTGCCGATCACGAAGACGGGCTGGCCGACGCGGATCATCGACTCGGTGATCTTGTAGCCCAGCACGCTCTCGTCGTCTACCGCATCCAGCACGCTCTCCAGGATCTCCCCGGCAATGCTGTCGGATTTGCGGGAATCGCGGCCGTGCCCATATCCCTCGTTGGTCCTCGTCTCGGCCACGAAGTCCGCTCCGTCTGGAAAGACCAGTACTTCGCCGCTGGAGTCGCGTACCATGAAAGGCACCTGTTCCTTGCGGTCTTCCACTGTCTCCCAGTACTCATGCTTCTCCCAGTTGCCCGTCTGTTCGTTGCGCTCCCTGCGCTCCATACGGTGTTCCAGTTTGTAGCCATAGTAGACGCATGGGATCTGGCCGGTAGGGGAGAGCAGGGGGTCTTCCGCCTGCACCGCCCCCACTATCTCCACCCGCGAGCCCGGCGCCTCCCTGGCCCTCCTGGCGGCCTCGGATGCGCTGACCGTCGCCGTTGCCGCCATGGCACCCAGCTTCTTGCGCCCCCGGTGGGCGAGAAAAGCCAGTATCAATCCCACGATCAAAGCCGCCGCCCCGATGCCCAACACTATCCATTGCGAATTTTCCATTACCACCACCTCCGGGGGTCGTGTCTTCGATCTTCGGTTCCCCGGTCTATCGACCAACACCCGACAGCCTGCATCGCTTCCGCGATACAGGCTTCCGAGACTTTCAGCTTATGCGATCAGCTCCCGCCTTGCTCCTTCTGCCTGGCGATCTCCTCCTCGCGCAGCGCCCTGCGCAGGATCTTTCCCACCATGGTCTTGGGCAGCTCGGCGCGGAACTCAACCATGCGGGGCGCCTTGTAGGCGGCCAGGCGCTCGCGGCAGTAGGCGATGATCTCCTCCTCGGTGGCCTCCTCACCCGGCTTGAGCACGATGTACACCTTCACCGTCTCGCCGCGGTACTCGTCCGGTATGCCCACCGTCACCGCCTCCTGCACCTTGGGATGCTCGTAGAGGACCTCGTCCACCTCGCGCGGGTAGATGTTGAACCCACCGGCGATGATCATGTCCTTCTTGCGGTCGACGATGTAGAAGTAACCGTCCTCGTCCATGGTGCCGATGTCGCCGGTGAAGAGCCAACCGTCCTTCAAGGTCTCGGCCGTTTCCTCCGGCTTCTCCCAGTAACCGCTCATCACCTGAGGCCCGCGGATGATGAGCTCGCCAGGTTCGTTCACTCCCATCTCCTTCTCGCCCGTTTCCGCGTCCACGATCTTGGCCTCGGTGTCCGGGAAGGGGACGCCTATCGAGCCCACCTTCTTCATGCCCATGATGGGGTTGGAGTGGGTCACCGGCGAGGCCTCGGAGAGGCCGTAGCCCTCGCAGAAGATGCCGCCCGAGATGCGGCTGAACTGCTTGATGACCTCTATCGGGATGGGGGCGGAGCCGGAGTTGCACAGCCTCAACTTGTCCACCCCGTAGTCCAGGGCTTCGGGGTGGCTTAGGATGGCCACGTAGAGGGTGGGCACCCCGGGGAAGAAGTTGGGCTGATACTTCTGGATGGCCTGCAGCAGCATGTTGATCTCGAACTGGGGGATGAGGACCATGGTGGCAGCGTTCAGGATGGCGTTGTTCATGCCCACCGTCTGCCCGTAGGAGTGGAAGAAGGGGATGACGTCGAGATAAACATCCCTGCCTCGCTCGGAGAACTCCTTGGCCCACAGGGCACATTGCATGGCGTTGGCCAGCAGGTTGCGGTGGGTGAGCATGACCCCCTTGGGCAGGCCGGTAGTACCGCCCGTGTACTGCAGCGCCGCCAGGTCCACTTCGGGGTCAATGTCCACGTCCGGAACCTCGGGGGTAGAGTCGGCGATGACCTCCCGGAACCAGGAGGTGTCCGGCCCTTTTGCCACCGAGGGGTCGACCGGAGTCTCCATGTAGTCGGTGATGCTGGTCACGATGAACCGCTTCAGTGGGGTGAGGCCCTTCACCGCCTGGATGCGCGCATCGAAGAGGTCGAGATAGATGAGGGTCTCGGAGCCCGAGTCGTTGAACTCGTACTCGAGCTCCCGCTCCACGTGCAGGGGGCTCACGTTGACCACCGTGGCGCCCGCCTCCAGAACAGCGTAATAGGAGACGATGAACTGGGGGCAATTGGGGAGCATGAGGGCTACCCGGTCGCCCTTCTTCACCCCCATACCCTTGAGGGCGGTGGCCATCCTGCGCACGTGGTCGCGCAGCTCGCCGTAGGTCAACTTCTGGTCGAAGAAGATGGTGGCCACGTTCTCGTCGTACTTCACGCAGGTCATCTCCAGCAGTTGATACAGGGGTATCCTCGCATAGCGGATGCTCTCCGGAACGAAGTAGTCGTAGTGCTTCAGCCAGACCTTTTCCATTTTTCCCCTCCCGTAGTCTAGTCACCCTTGCTTCAGGTATGGCATTTCCATGAACCGTGTGGCCAAAATCATATCTATCGCCCCGCCTATGCTGCCATTGCCGCGGATCGCCGAGGGGCCGCAGGTGGAGACATGCTAGTGATATCCTTCCGGTCCCCGCCGTTTAACCGTAGCCGACTTAATAATTATACTCATAACTTGTTTCGAACCAAGTCGATATCATGTCCCGGCATAATCGTAGAAGCCGCGGCCGCTCTTGCGCCCGAGCATCCCCGCCGCCACCATGCGGCGCAGCAGGGGTGGGGGAAAGAACTTACCGTCCCCGCTCTCCTCGTAGAAGCCCATAGCCGCCTCCGCCACCGTGTCCAGGCCGAGGTTATCAGCTATCTCCAGGAAGCCCTGGGGCAGGTTGAACCCCAGGCGGTAGGCCTTGTCGATGTCCGCGGTGGTGGAGACCCCGGCCTCGAGCACGCGCACTGCCTCGAGGATGTTGGGCATGATGAAACGCTGCAGCAGCCTGGCGAGGCGCGCCCCGCGCTCCTCCTCCGATTCGCCCGCATGTTTCTCGAATCCCATGTAGCTCTCCCGCTTGCCGCTGGAATAATCGTAGAATCCTTTCCCCGCCTTGCGTCCTAGCAGGCCGGCCGACACCATGAGGCGCATCAAGGGAGGCGGGAAGAACTTGGGGTCCTGGGTGTCGGTGTAGATGGCCATGGCCGCGTTCAACCCCACGTCCAGGCCCGCGTTGTCCAAGATCTGCAGCGGCCCCACCCCGGTGTCGTAACCGCCGGTGGCGCGGTCGATCTCCTCGGGTGTCGCTATGCCCTCGTCAATCATGCGCACCGCCTCGATGGAGGATGGCATGCTCGCGCGGTTGGCGACGAAGCCAGCGTGGTCCTTGAGCACCAGAACCGTCTCCTTGCCCAGGCTGCGCGCCCAGGCGTCCGCGGCGGCCATGGTCTCGTCCGAGGTGAGCAGGCCCTTGATGATCTCGACCAGGAGCATCAGCGGCACGGGACCGAAGAAGTGGATTCCCACCACCCTGTCCGGCCGGGCGGTGGCCGCGGCTATGGAGGATATGGGGATGGCCGAGGTGTTCGTCCCGATGATGGTATGAGGCGGGCATATCTTGTCCAGCCTGGCGAACATCTCCTTCTTGAGTTCCAGCTTCTCCGGCACCGCCTCGACCACCATGTCCGCGTCTCCAGCCTCTTCCAGCGCGGTGGTAGTGGCAAGGTTACGCAGGGCTCCGTCGAACTGGGCCTGGCTTATCTTCTCCTTGGCAAGGAATTTTCCCAGGGATCTCTTGATCTCCTCTACGCCCGCCTGCAGGCGCTCTTCGCTCACGTCACACATTTTGACGCTGTAACCCGCCAGGGCGGAGACCTGGGCGATGCCGTTCCCCATGTATCCCGCTCCCGCTACGAATACGTTCTTTAAATCCATACGGTCCTCCTGAACTGGTCTACCTGCGATTATGACTTGCCCTCTGACTCCTGCCGGGCCTCCTTCTCTGCCCGGATAGAGCCACAGCCAGCTCTATCTTGGCATAAAGCGGGGGCGGGACGGAAGGCGGAAGCAGCAGGCCGGTAGTAACTTTCGACTTCCCCAACGGAGTCTTCTCGCATCGAGAAAGGAGACGGCCTCGCTTTCTGGAGAATGTACAGTGACCGTGGATATATACATTACCGCGAGGGAAAAGGGGGCGGTATGCTCCGCCCCGTTTGCTTTGCGAAGTAATGGGCGTGATCTCAGCTCATGTATTAAAGGGGGCCGAGTTCCCTCAGCCCCCTTTCAGACTTCAGACTGCCTGAGCCTACTTTTTCGCTGCCTTCTTCGCAGGCCTCTTCGCCGGCTTCTTAGCGGCTGCCTTCTTCGCGGCCTTCTTGGCCGGCTTCTTCGCAGCCGCCTTCTTCGCCGGCTTCTCCCTGATCACCTCGAAGTACTTCACGTCGTGGATACTTCCCGTACGCTCCTCGCTCCACACGGCGCGCATGCGCATCCCCACATCGAGGTCCTTCTCGTCGTACTCGTTGCAGAAATGCATCATGCGGGTGCTCGCCCCGTCCAGGGTCACCCAGATAGAGGTGAAGGGCACCTGCTTCATCTCCCCGTTATTGGGATCGATGTAGGGGAAGCGGACGATGGTGAAGCCCTCCAGCGAACCCTCCGGACCCACCTCGACCCAGTCGTTCATCTCCACGTAGCACTTGCCGCAGTTCGCGCGCGGCGGCATGTACACCGTCCCGCATTCCGGGCACTTGACGGCCATGAAGCGCTGGTTGTCTCGCAGCTCGGCCAGGAACTTGCTCCAGTAGTAGCCCAGATGCCAGTGGAAGTCGTACTCCAGGTGGCCTGACTCCTGGGTGAGGAGCTCGTAACCCTCCGGAGTGTGCGTCCTCTTGCGCTTATCCTCGTATAGTCCCATGAATGTCACCTCCTCCACGCCTCAGGGCAGGTCCGCGCCCAGGATCATCAGGTCCGTCCAACTGCAGCCGCCGAACCCGGTGCACAGGGCCTTCTTCGCGCCTTTCACCTGGCGGGCGCCGGCTTTGCCCATGATCTGCCAGGCCGCCTCGCCTACCCGGATGAGACCGGTAGCCCCGATGGGGTTGGTGGCGATGACCCCGCCCGACGGGTTGATAGGAAGCTGTCCGTTCATCTCGAAGGTGCCCTTGCGGATGAGCTTCGGCGCCCCGCCGTGGTCGCAGAACCACAGGGAATCCATCCACTTCACCCCGCAGGTCGAGCAGGGGATGTAGAGCTCCGCCACGTCGAACTCCTTCAGGGGATTGGTGATCCCCGCCAGCTTGTAGGCCTGCGCGGAGGCCCGCTCCAGGGTGGGCATGAACTGCCACTCCAGGTCCCCGAAGTGGGTGTAGTCGTGGCGCACCACCGAGGTGTGCACCCATGCCGGCCTGGGGCAGAGCTTCTTGGCCTTCTCCTCGACGGCGAAGATCACCGCGCATGAACCATCGGAACGTGGGCACATGTCGAGGAACTTCACCGGGTAGGAGAGCATGGGCGAGTTAAGTACGTCCTCCATGGTCACCGCCTGGCGCGAGTGGGCATAGGGGTTGTTGAGGGCGTTATTGCGGTCGCGTGCCGCCACCCTGGCTGAGTCTTCCTCGGTGGCACCGTAGGCCTTCATGTACATGGAGTACTCGGTGGCCAGGGGCCCGATGGCCCCGGCGAAGGGATCCCGCTCCAGCGTGGGGTTGGCGCAGGTAGTGATGGCCGCCTGTGTGTCCGATTCCGAGTTCTTCTCCCATCCCACGGCCAGGACCACGTCGAAGAGGCCGCTGGCCACGTGATAGTAGCCGCAGGCGCCCACGGTGGTCCCGGTGGTGCCGCCCGTGGTCACCTTGAACACCGGCTTCATGCAGGCGCCCAATCCGTCGACAGCCCACATATCCACGTAGTTGATGTTCTCGAAATGGTCCATGTTGCCGACGACGATGGCGTCGATATCGGCCATGGTCAACTGCGCGTCGTCCAGAGCCCGGGAGACGGCCTCGGCGATGAGCTCCACGCCCGAGGCGTCCAGGCGCTTGGCGGCGTGGTGGGTCTGGCCTACTCCGATGATACCTACTCGTTTACCCATTTCACGTCACCTCCTTATTTCCCCAGGACCCAGACACAGTGGGACTGCCCGCACATGCCGTTGATGCCATGGACCAGGGCGGTGTCGACGCCTTTCAACTGGCGCTTTCCCGCCTCTCCCCGCAGCTGCAACACGCATTCGGCCATGGCGTAGAGACCGGCAGCCTGCACGGGATTGGCCGAGAGGCGGCCGCCCGAGACGTTCACCGGCAGCTTGCCGCCGGCGTCGAAGTAGCCGCGTTCCAGGTATTCGCAACCCATACCATCGTCGCAGATGCCCAGTCCCTCCAGCCACAGGGGCTCCATGTAAGAGAAGGCATCATAGACCTCGGCGAAGCAGATGTCTGAGCGAGGGTCGTCTATACCGGCCATAGCATAGGCGCGCTTGGCGGCGTCCTTGAGGGCGCGGGTGTCCGCCAGGTCGCGGTCCCCGAGGCGGAAGGCGTCGCTGCAGTGGCCCACGCCCTTCATCCACACTCGCTTCTTGTTAGTGGTGAGCTTCTTGGCCTGCCGCTCGGCCGCCAGGATGATGGTGCAGGCTCCGTCGGTCACCGGAGAACAGTCCAGGACCTTCAGAGGGTCTGCCACTTTGCGTGAGTTCATCACGTCATCCACCGTTATCTCCATGGGGAGGAGGGCAAGCGGGTTGCGCATGGCGTTGCCGTGGTTCTTCACCGAGACCAGGGCGAACTGCTCCTCCAGCAGGCCGTACTTGTTCATGTACCTGCGCGCTTGCATGGCGGCAGATGAGACGGCGTCGATGCCCAACTTCCTCTCCACCAGGGGATCGAAAGAGCAGTTGGTGATGCCGTTCATGCTGCTCTCGGTGCCCTTGTGGTGGGCGCACACGATGGTCACACCGAAGCTGCCGGAGAGGATGCGCATCATGCCGTAGAGGGCCCCGAAGGTCCCGTCGCCCTCGACGGTGGTGATATCCTTGCCGAAGGCGTTCGATGCGTCGCAGATGGCCATGCTGGAGATGGTGCGGCCGTCCCAGAAGTCGCTGGACACAGAGACGATGTTGTCCACGTCGTCCTTGGAGATCCCGGCGTCCTCAATGGCCTTGCTGGTGGCCTCGAAGACCAGCTCCGCGAAGGTAAGGGGGCTGTTACGGTCGTACTTGGTCTGGCCTACGCCGATTATCGCTACTTTTTCCATGTTTCTCACCCCGCTTCCCTATTCCAGTGGACGGAAGTGCTTGATATCGAGGATATTGCCCTCGCGCTCATCCTCGAACACCGCTTCCACTCGCATGCCGACCTTGACTTTCTCAGGGTCCACGTCGCCTATAAAGTGGACCATGCCGGTGTCGGCCCCGTCCATATTGATGACTCCGTAGGCAAAGGGGGCCTTGCGGGGATGGAGCACAGGCTCCTCGTAGCGCACCACGGTGTAGGTCTCCACCGTGCCGGTGCCCGGCAGCTCCACCCAATCGTAGAGATCCTCGTAGCAGTCGATGCACTTGATCTTGGGGGGCACGAAGACCTTCCCGCAGCCAGGGCAGCGGTTGCCCCAGATCTTGCCGTTGTCCCGCAGCTCGCAGTAGAACCGGCTCAAAGTGCTCCCCACCGTCCAGGAATAGGGAACGCTTATCTTGCCCTCGTGGATTATAACCTCTACCTCGTCTTTCCAACCTGGCAACTACCTCACCTCCCTTTATGTAACCGTGCTGCCATTGAAGTGCGTTAAAGCCGTTTTCATCCACCACCTCCTCGCGGGGGCCGAAAAGCCCTCAGGGACTTGAATTATCTGCGCGACAATACGCGATGGGATCGCGATTGGACTTTTTCGACAACTATCAGAACGACTCCGCCGTAGCTGCACACTGTATTAAGCAAGCGTTAATATTCTATAACTTTTAAGGTTGCTCGTCACCACCAATGGGATTGCGTTGTGTATACAAAGATCGTAAGCGTGACAGGCCCTGAAGGGGTTTGGATAGAAGCAGGCGCAGAGCTGTGCATATCATGCAGCCGGCAAGGAAATAAACACGTCTGGGTGTCGCCCTGCTACATAAAAACCACGAGCCCTGGAACGATGGGGTCGGTCGGAGCTAGGCTTAACGCGGAGCGATAAGCCGTATTGCGAGGAGGCGAAGCCGACGTGGCAAGCTCGATCGAGTATCGCATTTCGATTGATCGCTCATGTCGCAACGGAGCGAGACCGTTACCTGGAGGCCCCGGCCCGCAAGAAATACCAACCTGCCCGAGAACTATGGGGTCGGTCGCAGCGGGCAAACGAAAGTGGGCAGCCAAACGTGCGTATCCTACCGCAGCGGATATGCTTATTCTGACCGGGCTTCGCCTATTTAAAAACCCCCTGCCCTGGATCGATGGGGTCGGTCGGAGCGACATCGCAAGCGGCCTGCAGACAGGTGGCGTGTATGGCGAGCACGCTCCGCTCTAGTGCTCTGATCGAGAGCCCATAAAGGTACAAAAGGCCGCGCGTCGCGGAGCGACGACCGTTACCCCTCGGCCAGGGCAGATACTACAGGTTCAACTTGGAGGCGACATCTCCCAGGCCGTATTTCTCAAGCGTGGCGCGGGTGGGCATCCCGTCGGCGGTCATGCCCCTGTACTCGTAGAACTCTCGCAGCATGGTGTCCATGTCGGGAACGGAACCGGCGATGCCACCGTCATCGACCGGGGTCATGATACGCTGCCCGATGCGGTCGTCCGCGCCGGTGGCGCCCCAGATATGGCCCAGGCAGCGCTGCATGAACCACACACGCGCCCCCGCCTCCATGAGCTTCTCCACGTCCCAGTCGTAACCCGCAACCGCGCTGAAGATCTCCGCCCACTGCGTGACGGTATAAGCGCAGCCGGGGAACTCGCACCAGCAGGCGGAATTGAGGATGCACCCGATATCCGCGGTGAGGGCCACCGCCTCCGCCTTGAACTCGGCGGACTGGTTCTGGTAGTTCTTGTCCAGCCCGATCTCGGGATACTCGATGGCCCCCCACTCCAGCAGGAAGGTCATGTTGGAGACGTGGCAGGCGCCGCGTATGGAGACGGCATAGGCCAGCCCGTCCCCCCAGTTGCAGCGGGGATCGTGCATGGGGGCCTCCAGGCCCTTGGCGTCGGTGAGGTAGGCGTCGGCCCCTTTCCCCACTTCCTCCGCGGCGGCGCGGGAGCCCTTGCCAAGGAGCTTCGCCAGTTTCCCGTTCTTGGCGACTATGCTCGGCAGCAGCTCGATGACCGTGGCGATGTCCCCCCATTCCAGCTTGATGCCGTCGTAATCCTCCGGCTTCAGGATGCCGGCCTCGAAGCAGTCCATGGCCCAGGCGAAGGTCGCCCCCAAGGTTATGGTGTCCATGCCGGCGCGATTGCAGAAATCGTTCGCCTTGCACACCGCCCCCAGGTCATCGTTGAGCAGCATGGTGCCGAAAGAAGCCTGGGTCTCATACTCGGGGCCTGGACCAGGGGGTATCGCGTAAGGCCCGTCCTTTACCTCCACCACCGGCTTGCAGCGCACGGCGCAGCCCCGGCAACTGCCGTGGTCGACGACGAAGCTGTCCGCGAGGGCGATGCCGGAGAGCTTCTCCCCGCCCTCCTCCCACAGGCCCTGCCCCCAGTTGCGGGTGGGGACGTCTCCCTCGAACATTTTGGCCTCCATATTCGCACCGGTACCGAAAGCCGAGAGGGCGCCACAGAAGATGTTATCCTTTATCTCATCGCGGTGCGCCTCCTGCATGGCCTTGACCTTCTCGGGGTCCTTGTACTCCGGCTTCTTGCCCCCCTCGGCCACGATGGCCTTGAGGTTCTTGGAGCCCATGACCGTTCCCATACCGGAGCGGCCGAAGATATGGCCGTAGTCATTGATTATCGACCCAAAGGGGATGAGGTTCTCCGAGGCGGGGCCTATGGCCAATACCTTGCCCCCCTTGCCGTACCTTTCCTTCAAGACGTCGGTGGTCTCGTAGGTGTCCATACCCCAGAGGTCGTCAGCGGGCAGGATGTCCGCGGAGTCCTCCCCCAGGAGCAAAAAGACCGGCACCTCGGCTTTCCCCTTGAAGATCACGGCGTCATAGCCGCAGCGCTTGAGCTCTGGCCCGAAGTTCCCCCCGCAGGAGGCCTGGCCCCATATCCCCGTCTGGGGAGAGCGCGCTCCCACCGAGAGGCGGCTGGAGCCGGAGAAGCCGATGCCCGTCAGCGGCCCGGTGGCGAAGATGAGCAGGTTTTCGGGGTCCAGGGGGCCAGCATCGAGGTTGCCGCGGTCGAAGAGCAGCCTGGCAGCCAGCCCGGTCCCTCCGATATAGTCGCGGTAGGTAGCTGCGTCGATCTCGAACTCCTGCGTCGTCCCGGAGGTGAGGTCCACCTCCAGCGCTTTACCCATGTTGCCGTAAGCCATAGTCATCACCCCGTTCTTTTAGTAGGCGCACGGGTGACGGAGACGCTCGCAAGGCTGCTCGCGCCTCACGCCGCAAGACGCCATGTTTCCTCCCACGCTAGCATGGCCGCAGGCACGGCCTTTATACCTCAGTTGAGTGACATGATCTTGGTGAGCCGGTTAAGCGCGAAGTAGTGGGTGAACATCCCCTTCAGCTTCAGCTCGCGCTTGAGCAGCTTCTTCACCACCGCCATCCCGGCCTCGTCGAAGTAATAGGGCATCCCGAACTTGATGTTGATGTTGGCGAGGTCGAGGAGGGTGGCGGCGTCGGTGATGATGGAGATATCCGGCTTTCCCTCCTTGCCGCCATAGACGGTGAGACTCCCCTTGTCGAAGACCATGGTTATCTCGGCCTCGGCGTCCGTGGCGTTAATGAACACGCGGGCCTTGAGCTTGTTGAAGTCCTTCATCTTCTCCGGCTTCTCGAGGTTGGCTGCGAGCATGTCCGAGAGCATGACCGCCATGGCCACCTCGTCGGCCCCGGGCGCCAGTTTCACATCCGCCATCTACATACCTCCTTAATGCCTGTGGACGCGTTCCTGACAGCGATGCGATCCAGCTGCCTAGAACGCTTTTTTCAAGACCTCCATCACTTGTTCAGCTTCGAATATCATCTTGGGATTGTAGACGATGGACCCATCGGATAGGGACAACTCTGCGATCGCCTCCAGGCCCGATTCCTCGACGCCGGCCTCGCTCAGCTTCTGGGGCAGGCCGATCTTCTTGGTCAATTCGAAGATGGCTTCGATCGCCGCCTGGGAGGCCTCCTCGTCGCTCATCCCCTTTTCCTTTACCCCCATTGCATCGGCGACAAAGGCATAGCGGTCGGCACATTCATCCATGTTGTACTCCATGCAGTAGGGCAGGAGGATGCTGTTGGCCAGCCCGTGCGGTACCTTGAACAATGCACCCGCGGAATGGGCCGTGGCATGCACCAGGCCGATCTGGGCGTTGCCGAAGGCGGCCCCGGCTATAGTCGCGGCGATCTGCTGCTGGCCCCGGGCGAAGATGTCGTCACCGTTTTCCACGCACTTGGGCAGATACTCTACGATCATCCGGATGGCCCCGAAGGCCATAGTGTCGGCGATGGGCTCGGCCTGTAAGGCATGGATGGCCTCGATGGCGTGGGTCAAGGCGTCCATGCCGGTGAAGGCGGTGATCATAGGCGGCAGGCCCTGGGTCAGCACGGGGTCGAGGATCGCCGTGTTGGGGATGATGTGGTCGTCACCCAAGAGGATTTTCTGGTTCTTATCCCAGTCCTTCACAACCAGGGCCCAGGTGACCTCGCTCCCCGTCCCGGCGGTGGTGGGGATCGCCACATGAGGAGTCTGCGGGCGGGTGAACAACTGCAACCCGTAATGGTCCTCGATTTTCCCTCCTTCCTTCAGGAGGATGGCCATACCCTTGGCCGTATCGATAACGCTTCCTCCCCCCACACTTACCAGGATATCCGCTTCCTTCTCCTTGGCTTTATCCGCTGCCTGGTTCACGATGTGAAGGCCTGAGTCCTGGGGGCATTCGTCGAAGGTCCCGACCCACCTCTTACCCAGCGCCTGCTCGACCTTTTCTGTCAGTCCCGCCTCCCGGACGCCCTGGTCCGAGACCACGAAAGCCCTGGCGCATTTGAGCTCATCCACCTCGGGACCCAGGTCCCTTAATGAATTGACCCCGAATACCACCCTCGTGGGATTCTTGTAGATGAACGAGAGATCCTTGTCGTAGGCCATAAAAACCACCTCCGGTTACATCCCGGGTACGTCTCGCCCCGGGATATCGCGATGAGAACCGTGCCGGCCGTGATCGGATGCCGGCTTATTGCTTTGGCAAAGGGTTCCCGGGCACAGGGTCCCGGGAACCCGGTTCAGCATGAACAAGCTCTATGCCGCGCGCTTAGATCCCGAACTCATCCTCGGCTCTCTTCAGAAGCGCGCGCAGCTCTTCGATCCCGGCCGCATCGAGCTCGTCGGGGAATTTCGGCTCCGTGGAGGCGGAGAGGTCCACCAGGCGGGCGGACGCCTTGACGGCGCGCACGATGGTGGGCAGGTCTCCCTTCAGCTTGAGCTTGCCCTGCATCATCCCCTTGATGGTGTCCAGTTCCTTGGCCATGACCGCGCGCCAGCGCTCGAACTCGCCGGTGATGACGTAGTCCGCGGCATCTCCGATCTCGGCGGGCACGATGCGCACGTAGTTGCAATCGCCGTGCCAGAGGTCCATGAACATGTACAGGTCCTTGTCGAGCCCGATCTCCGGCTTGGCCAATATCTTGATGACCACCGAGCCCTCCCAGTCCTTGGCGGCTTCCTTGTACTCCGCGTCGTTCTGGATGAGCTCCTCGTACTGCGCCACCCATTCCGGGGTCCCCATTACGAAGGGTTTGGACTGGCTCTCCTGACGCTCCTTGACCAGCGCGTCATAGGCCTGGTTCCACTCGTCGGTTCCGTAGGTCAATGCCATGCGTAATCCCTCCTCTGACTAGTCGCGTTGCCCTGCAATATCCAGATGCCGATGAGAATCTACCGGCACGAACAATATATAGATTTCATATGCGATTATGCAAATAGAAATTGCCCGAGTCATCGAGTCTTCGCGCCTTACTACCTTGATACCC
>Ga0315291_10004927_pt1 | contig 16856 bp, 17 predicted proteins | sample YL17G12_20_MG_FD_203070 | JGI IMG/M metagenome (GOLD analysis project Ga0315291, IMG submission 203070) | Sediment microbial communities from Yellowstone Lake, YNP, Wyoming, USA - YL17G12_20 | ecosystem: Environmental > Aquatic > Freshwater > Lake > Sediment | place: USA: Wyoming | collected...
GATGATGCAGCTCGGCGTGGGCACGGCGCGGCGCGGATGGCTCGAGAAGTCGGACGTGCTCAACTGCATGGAGGCGGACGAACTCGTGGACTACGTCCGCTCAAGGCGGCCATAGGAACGCTCAACAGAATGGGCGCGGAAAGCGCGGGGCACGCAAAGGGACGGCAAGTGCGGGTCATTCCGAGCCCCGCGCCTGCGGGACGAGGAATCTGGGAGCGCCGGGGACCTCCTGATTCGCCGAGATTCCCTCCAAGGGCGGGCAGGCCTCGTCGTCCGCCAGCCGGCGGACTCCTCGGAATGACATTGGCTTGGCAGCTGCGGCACTCTTCGGAATGACATTGGCTTGGCACCTTCGGCGCAGCAGAGCGTAGACCGAAATGTGGCCGACGTACTGGTTCGGTCGGTCGCCCTCAGCGGGGGAAGCGGCGCGGCTCCAGGTCTATCTTCAGGGCCAGGAAGCTGAGCAGGTCCCGCAGGCTCACGATGCCGATGGGGTGGCCGTCCTGGACAACGACGGCGCGGTGCTCCTGGCGCAGGCGCAGCATGGAGAGCGCGTCCACGGCGTCCGTCTCCGGGTCGAGGACCATGTTCTCGTCGGCGGGGCTCATGACGGCGTCCACCGGCGTTGCGCTCCACTGCTCCTGCGGCACGTCGCGCGGCGCCCTTGCGCTCAGCAGCCCCCTGAGGCGGCCGTCGTCATCCACCACGGGGTAGTAGCTGAAGCGGTGGTGGAAGACGTAGCCGTCCACGAAGTTCTGCACGGTGAGCCCGCGCGGCACGGTCACCAGGTCCGTGGTCATGAAGCGGCGCACCTTCTCGCCCTGAAGCTGCTGCCGCATGACGACCATCTGGAGGCTGCCCTGGGCCGCCTGGCGCAGGAAGAAGCCGATGACCATGAGCCAGATGCCGCCGATCACGACGTGGTTGAACAGGAGCAGGACGCCGAAGAAGATGAGCCCGAGGCCGAAGAAGGCGCCGATCTGGACGGCTACGTTCGTCGCGAGCCTGAGGTTCTGCGTGATGCCCCAGATGATGCTCCTCAGGACGCGCCCGCCGTCGAGGGGGAAGGCGGGCAGCATGTTGAACCCGGCCAGCAGGAAGTTGATGAACGAAAGGTAGGCCAGCACGGCGAGGACGGGGCGCGACCACCCCAGGCGCGACCCGATCGCCGTGGCGATCAGGAAGATGACCCCGAGCATGACGCTCGACAGCGGCCCGACGATGGCCATGAGGAACTCGGTGCCGGCCGTCGGCGGCTCATCTTCGAGCTGGCTGACGCCGCCGAAGATGAAAAGCGTGATGCCGGAAACGGGCATGCCCGTCTTGCGCGCGACCAGCGAATGGCACATCTCGTGGACGATGAGCGACGCGAACAGGGCGGCCGCGCCGATGAAGGCCAGCAGCCAGTAGACATACACGGGCCATTTGGGCCCCAGCCACCGGGAGTCGGGGAAGACGCCCTGCGCCAGGCTCAGGACCACCAGGGCCACCAGGAACAGCCAGGACAGGTCCGCCTTGATGGGCAGCCCGAACAGCCTGAACAGCGTTCTCTCTCTTCCTAACAGCGGCATTGCGATAGACCTCACAGGATCAGAGCCAAGGCGAACGGCCGCCCCCCGGCGCGCGGGGCCCGGAGCGCCTTCCCCTTGCCCCGCACAGTTACAGTCTACAGCCCCGCGAGGAGCGGTGCAACTTTGTCAGGCGTAGCGCGCGGCGGGGGCGGGCAACTTGCGTTCCATACGGTCCAGGCAGTACCCGAAGCCCGGCCCTTTGAGCGTGGAGAGGTCTACCATGCCGTGGCGCCGCGTGTAGAGGCCCGGATGCACGGCGGCCTCGGGGCGCGATGCCTCGGGATAGAACTGCATGCCGTTCGTTTCGACGCCCATGATCGTCCCGGCGTGAGCGGCCAAGAGCGCGTGCGGGATCTGCGCGAGCATGGGGTTCGTCAGGTCCTGGACCATGAGTGCCATGCCGTGCGCCTTGGCCCAGCAGAGGCTCAGCAACGCCCCCGTCTGCGTCTTGCACGTTTTGAGCGCCACGCCCGTCCAGCCGAGGGAGCGCCCGAGCTTGACCATCTGCCAGTCGTGCGCGCTCTCGTCCATGAAGAGCGGCTTGCGCGCCGAGATGCTGTGCACGTCTATCGGGTGCTCTTTCAGTTCGTAGGGGAAAGGCTGCTCCACGTAAAGGACCATCCCGTAGAGCCGCGGATGCTCCGCCATGAGACGGTCGAGCACCTCGTTCACGTACTGCGGCTCCCGGACCAGGCAGTTGAAGTCGCACGTGAGCCAGTGGACGCCCTCCTCGACGGCGATCCGGCCGACCTTGACGAGGCGCTCGTAGTCCCACGCGGCGTCGTCGCCGCGGAGCTTGACCTTCAGGCACTTGAGCCCGTCCCGGCGGATCCAGTCGCGGAGCAGCACGGGGTACCCGTCATGCGGCTCGGCGCCCGTCAGCTCGGACTCGTCTATCGGGTCTCTCCCGCCCACGAGGTGCCAGGCGGGCAGCACATCGCGGCGGGGCATGACCAGGAAGTCCTCAGGATACTTCCCGCCGAATGTGACGCGCGCGTCCTCCGCCGGGCTCAGATACCGCGCCAGGTCGGCGTTCAGGAACTCCGCGTTGTAGGTCTCGTAGACGGGGACGCCGTGCAGCACGCCGTATGCGTCGTGCAGCGCAATGTCAAACGGAGAGCAGCAGATGAGCGCCGCCAGCCAGGGCATTGGCTCCGAGTTGGCGCGGCCGCCGTTGAAGCCATCAAGGAGCGGCGGCAGCCATGCCTTCAGGAAGCCGTGGCCGATCTCCAGGGCGTGGCCGTTCGCCTCGAAGGACGCCCATGCCTCGGCGAGCCGGACCGTGAAGGCCTTCATGGCCTCGTGCCGCTCCTCGTAGGCGAGGCCGCTCGGCCAGCCCCACGGCACGCTGAGGGGCGTCTCGCCCCAGCCTTCGGCGCGCCTGCCCGCGCCGTCCGTTACGGCCATGCGCACGCGGGCGCACGTGACGTGGGTCATCGTCTCCGCGCCGAACTTCAGCGGCACCCGCATCTCGACGGGCAGGAAGTAGACCGACACTCCTTCGGGACGAACGTTCGTTTCCATGGCGCCACCATCCTCCTCCAGAAACAGGTGCCAGTCGCCTATTTCCCCTCGCGGGCGGGCCTCAGAGCGCCGGCCTCGGGCCGGCCGCTGTAGAACTCGTCCAGCGGGTAGCAGCCGGACACGAGCCCCATGCGCGGCGCCGTCGTGCAAGCGCTGAAGGTGCGGCAGATCTGCTTGCGCGCGAGCGGGCGGCCCGCCAGGATGTCCGCCGGCAACTCCGGGTATGCGAGCATCATGCGCCCGAGGCCCACGAAGTCCACGGCGCCCGTGCGCACGGCGTGCTGCGCCACGTGGGGCAGCCACTCCTGAAGATACGTGTACGCCGAGCCGACGACGGCCAGGCGCGGGAACCTGCGCTTCAGCCGTGCCACCACGTCCATCTGCCGGGCGACGCCCACCAACGGGTCCTCGGGCGGCGGATAGCCGTCCGAGGGCGGATACAGCGCTGGGCGCATAATATGGGGATTGTAGTAAGGCGTGCCGGCCGTCAGGTTCACCAAGTGGACGCCCAGCTCCTCCAGCAGCGACAGGAGCCGCTGCGCTTCGTCCAGTTGCGGCCGGAGCGGGTCCGCCGGGTCCGCGCCGAAGGCGAAGAGGTACGGGACCGGGCACTCCTCGGGCACGCCGGCGCCGTCCGGCCCGCGCCGGAACGGCGGCGTGTCGAACGCGCTCAAACGCACGCCGATCCTCAGGCGGGGCGCTCGGCGCCGGATCCTGCCGACGACTTCCTTGAGGAAGCGCGTGCGGTTCTCGAAGTCGCCGCCGAACGGGCCCGGCCGCGTGCGCGCGCTCAGGAACTCGTGGCCAAGGTAGCCGTGGCAGTGCTTGATGTCCACGAACCCGAACCCCGCCGCGTGCGCCATCTGGGCGGCGTCGGCAAAACGCTCGATGATCTGCTCTATCTCGCCGTCCGTCAGGAGCGGATGGTCAGGCGGGACGTTGAACTTCCGGTCCAGGACGGGGTGACGGTAGAGGATGCGCGGCTCGGGCCAGTCGTCGCGGTTGGGGCGCGAGAAACGGCCCGAATGCGTGAGCTGAAGCCCTACAAGGAGGTCGTCGGTCCGACCGAACCGCTCCGCGTGGGCCTCGGTGAGGGCGGCCCGCAGGTCGGACAGGGCCTGCACGTTGTCTTCGTTGATGAGCAACTGCCGCGGGTTCGCGCGTCCTTCGTGGACGACGGCCGCTGCTTCGCCGCCCCAGATGAGCTTGGCCCCGCTCAGGCCGAAGCGGCGCCATCGGCGCAGCGTCAGCTCGGTGGGCTTGCCGTCCGGCGTGCCGTCCCATCCTTCCATCGGCTGGGCGCAGAAGCGGTTGCCGATGATAGTGCCGTCGGGCAAGCGGTACGGCTGGGCGAGCGGCGAGTCGGCGCCGCCGGCGACCTCGTCGTCCAGCGGCAGCGCGACGCCCAGCTTCGCAACATGGGCGCGAAACTCGGCAGCCGTTGCCAGCGATGCGACGCGGCGGTATCTCACTGGCTTCGGGCTTCCCGGATCCACTGGAGCACGCGGCGCACGTTGTCGCGGATGGCGGCGTAGTCGCCCGCGGCGACCAGGTCCTTGCGGATGAGCTGGCTGCCCATCCCCAGGCAGGCCGCGCCGGCCGTGATCCACGCTTTCACGCTCGCCTCGGTGGCCTCGACGCCGCCGGTGGGCATGACGCGGCTCCAGGGCATCGGCGCCAGGAGAGCTTTCACGAACGACGGGCCGCCGACCTCGGCGCCGGGGAAGATCTTCACGATCTCCACTCCCAGTTCCTCGGCCTCCGAGATCTCGCTCACGCTGCCGCAGCCGGGCGAGTAGGGCACCTTGCGGCGGTTGCAGAGGCGCGCGACCTCCGGGCTGAGCATCGGCCCCACCACGAAGTTCGCGCCGGCGCCGATGTAGAGCGCCGCCGTCGGCGCGTCCACAACTGACCCGACGCCGAAGATGGTCGAGGGGCATTCGGCGTTGCAGAACTCGGCGAGTTCCGTGAACACGTTCAGCGCCCTGTCGCCGCGGTTGGTGAACTCGACGAGAGCGGAGCCGCCCTCGGCGCAGGCCTTCACGATCTTCCTGCCGACCTCGACCTTGCTCTGGTAGAAGACCGGCACCAGGCCCGTCGAGAGCATCGCGTTAAGCACCGTCATCCTGTCGAAGCGTGCCATTCTCTCCTCCTGCGATTCCAGTCGGGCCGCGGCCGCGGGCGTCACAAGCGGCGGAGGTGGAACCCGCCGTCCACGTTGATGACCTCGCCCGTGGAGAAGCTGAAGCTCCCCTCCGCGATCGCCGCCACGGCGCGGGCCACGTCCTCCGGCTCGCCCCAGCGCGCGATCGGCGTGAGGCCCTCCGCGATCAGCCGGTCGTAGTTGCGCTCTACGGGCGCTGTCATGTCCGTCTTCACGATGCCCGGGCGGACCTCGTAGACGCGGATGCCGTGCTCGGCCAGCCGCGCCGCGTACAGGGCGGTCATCATGGCGACGCCGGCCTTCGAGAGGCAGTACTCCGGGCGGTTCGTGCTCGCCGCGTACGCGCTGACGGACCCAATGTTGATAATAGTGGCAGACTCCATGAGCCCTGACTTCATCAGCTCGATCATGGCGTTCGCCACGAGCTGCGTCAGGAAAAACGGCCCCTTCAGGTTGGCCGCCATGACCTCGTCGTAGCTCGACTCGGCCGTGTCCAGGATGTCTCGCCTCTCGCGCGGACCGATGCCGGCGTTGTTCACCAGCAGATCCAGGCGGCCGAACATGGAGAGCGTCTCGTCCAGCAGCCGGCGCCGGTCGGCGTCGCTGGTCACGTCGGCCGGGACGCTGGCGCCGACGCCGCCGGCAGACTTCACCAACTGCATTGTGCGGGCCGCCGCGTCCGCATTGGCGCGGTAGTTGACGACGACACGCCAGCCGCGCCCCGCCAGGGCGACCGCGATGGCCCTGCCGATGCCCCTGCTCGCACCCGTCACCAGGGCCACGCGGGCCGCGTCGCCGGGCTCATCTCTCATCGCGTATGACCTTCGAAAGGGCTTCAAGGAAGAAATAGTCGCCCCACATCGTGCTCTCGTCCACGCCGAGCCCTTTCGGCCTGTGGTAGATGCCGTGCTTGAGCACGCCTTCCCATCCGGGCGTCTCCGTCGCCAGGAACTCCGGCGTCGTGAGCGTGTCGAGGATGCGGAGCGCATACTCGCGGTAGCGCCGCGAACGCTCGGCGTCCTTCGTAAGCTGCGCCAGGTCCCACATGCCGCTGGCCGCGATCGCGGCGGCCGAGCTCTCATAGGGCAGGGCGGGGTCCGGCTCGTCATAGTCGTTCGGGGGAATGCCGTTCTTCGGCGTCCGCTCGATGTAGTAGTCGGCGCAGCGCTGGGCCGTGTCCAGGAAACGCGCGTCCTCCGTGAAGGCCCAGGCCGTGCCGAAGCCGTAGAGCGCCCATGCCTGGCCTCTGGCCCAGCAGGAGTCAGCGCGCCAGCCCTGCTGCGTGCTCTGGCGCAGGAACTCGCCGGTCGCGGGGTCGAAGATGCCCTCGTGCGCCGTGCTCCCGTCCCCTCGCACCAGGCAGCGCCGCGTGGTCAGACAGTGCTGCTCGGCGATGCGCCGCAGGCTGGCCTCGTCCGTCTGCTCGGCCGCGTAGAAGATGATGCCCACGTTCATCATGATGTCAATGAACGTGCTGGTCTCGCCCACGAACGAGGCGATGTAGCCGCCTTTTTCGCGGAAGCGGAGCGCCAGCGTGCGGCCGGCCTCGATGAGGACGTCATTGGCGGCCTTGTCGCCGCTCAGGTCGTAGTAGCGCTTCCACGTCGGCCAGAAGAGGAAGCCGAGGTCGTGCACGGCGCGGTCGCCTTTGCGGTGTTCGATCAGGCGCGAGTAATGCTCGGCCCACTCGCGCCAGCGCGTGTCCCAGGTCTGCTCGTGGATGAGCCAGAGCTGCCCGCCTAGGAAGCCTTCGCACCAGTTCGTCCAGCGCTCGCCCCCGTGCTTCCACTTCCCCCCGGCGGTGTACGTGGGGAAGTAGTCGGGGTACGCCTCGACCAGCCGGCGCAGTTGTTTCTGGGCGAACGAGAACGCCGCCCGGCACTTCGAGATGATCTGCGCCCGTTCCGCCATGCGGCATCCTCCCGGGAGCCCGTTGCGTCGCCCATTCTATGCCCCCCGCCCGTGACGGTCAACCCCGGATCGGCCATGCGCCTTGATACTCGCGGCTCCGTCGGTTACCCTCAGTGGGGTCGTCTTATGGGCTTTGGAGGCGTGCTGAAGAGGTAGGCGGACATGAAGGCCACGGCATTGGGCATCCCGGGCGACGTCGTCGCCGATTTCTGCCGGCGGCACCACATCCGCAAGCTGTCGGTCTTCGGGTCTGCGCTGCGGGGGGAGCTCAAGCCGGACAGCGACATAGACGTGCTGGTCGAGTTCGAGGCGGGCCACGTGCCAGGGCTGGCGTTCTTCGCCATGCAGGACCAACTCGCCGCCATCCTTGGACGGCCCGTGGACTTGAACACACCCGGCTTCCTCAGCCGGTACTTCCGAGACGCCGTCCTCGCGGAGGCCGAAGTCCTCTATGACGCGCCATGACCCCAAGGTCTCCATGCACCAGATGCTCGACTACGCCAGGGAAGCCGTGGTCATGGCCCACGGCCGGGCCCGTTCAGACCTGGACGCGGACCGCCAGTTCGCCCTGGCTGTCACGCACCTGCTGGAGTTGGTCGGTGAAGCCGCCAGCCGCGTGCCGCCTGAGGACCAGGAGCGCCACCCAGCGGTTCCGTGGCGTCAGGTCGTCGGCCTGCGCAACCGTCTCATACACGGCTACGACGAGGTTGACCTGGACATCCTCTGGGCGATCATCGCGGAGGATATTCCCCCTCTGGTTGCCATACTCGAAGAGTGCCTGGGTGAGCGGGAAGTTGAGCAGCCACCCACGCGGCAATAGCCGCTCTACGGCCGCCAGAGGGTGCCGTCGGGGAGGCGGCTGACCGTCCAGGTCGGGTTCTCGTCGGTCGGCGGGAACTTCGCAGCCAGGCGCTCGTCAAGCTCGATGCCCCAGCCCGGCCGCTCGTTGGGATACGCGTACCCGTTCCGCACCTCCGGAGTGCCGGGGAAGATGTCCAGCTCGGCCTGGCTCCGCCGCGCCCACTCCTGGACGCCGAAGTTGTGCAGTGCCAGGTCCATGTGCACGTTCGCCGCCATGCCCACGGGCGAGACGTCCCCCGGCCCATGCCACGCGGTCCGCACGCCGAACGCCTCGCACAGGTGCGCAAGCTTCAGCGCCGGCGTCACGCCCCCGATCTGCGAGACGTGCACGCGGATGAAGTCAATGAGCCGCTCGGCCACGACGGGCACGATCTCCTGCGGGTTGTTGTAGAGTTCGCCCATGGCGATCGGCGTCGCGCAGACGGCGCGGATCTGCCGCAGCCAGGCGTTGTCCTCCGGCGCGACCACGTCCTCTAAGAAGAAGAGCCGGTACGGCTCGAGGGCCTTCGCCAGCCAGACAGCGTCTATGGGGGCGAGCCGCTCGTGCACGTCGTGCAGAAGCTCGACCTCGTCGCCCAACTCGGCCCGCAGATACTCGAAGAGGCCGGGGACGAGGCGGAGCCTCTCGCGCGAGTCGAAGTAGGCGCCCGGCGGCGCGCCCTCAGGGCGGGCAGCGCCCGAACCTACGCTTTGGTAGCCTCCTAACTGGCATCGTACGTAGCGGTAGCCCTGCGCCATGAGCGCGCGGGCCCTGTCGGCCACCTCGGCCGGCTCCTTGCCGTCGGCGTGGACGTAGACGGCCGCGGCCGGGCGGCACTTCCCGCCCCAGAGCTGATAGCACGGCATCCCGGCCAGCTTGCCCTTGATGTCCCACAGCGCCATGTCAATGCCGCTGATGGCGTTGTTCAGGACCGGCCCGTTGCGCCAGTAGCCGTTCACCATGCCGCTCTGCCATATGTCCTCGACGTCCTGCGGGTCCTTGCCGAGGACGAACGGGCCGGCGTGATGTTCGAGCGCGGCCTGAACGGCGCGATGGCGCTGGGTGAACGTGGCGCAGCCGAGGCCGTAGAGGCCGTCCTGGTTCGTGCGCACGCGCACAACGATGAGGCGCTGCCCGGCGGGCTGCGTGATGAACGTCTCGACGGCCGCGACCTTCAGGTCGGTCATGGGTGTTCTCTGTCCGTTACTTTCGTCCTCGTCGTCCTCGCCTTGGCGAGCACGAGTACGAGCGCGAGCAAGAGCGCCGCTCCTATATGAAGGTGCCCGGCGGGGTGAGTTGCGCCGTCAGCCCGCCATCCACGTACAGGATTTGTCCCGTGATGTACGCCGCCGCCTCCGAGGCGAGGAAGGCGACCGCCCAGCCGACGTCCTCGGGCGTGCCGAGGCGGCCCAGGGGGACGCCCCTGGCCCTCTCCTTCGCCCTCTCCGTCCAGTCGCGGCGCTCGGGGTGCGAGAGGATCGCGCCCGGCGCCACGGCGTTGACGCGGATGTGGTGCGGCGCGAGCTCCAGGGCCATGGCCCGCGTGAGCGCGTCGAGCGCGCCCTTCGAGGCGTCGTATCCCACCAGGCCGCGGTGCGCGCGCAGGCCGCCGACGGAGGAGATGCTGACGATGCTCCCGCCGTGCGCCGCGTCCACCATGTGCCGGGCCACGAGCCGGCTGATGCCGTAGACCATGCGCGCGTTCGCCTCGAACGAGTCGCGGTAGGCCTCTTCGGTCAGTTCCAGGAACGGCCGGGAGCGCAGGTTCGCAGCATTGTTCACCAGAACGTCCACGGGGCCGTAGCGGCCGAGCGCCGCGTCGAACGCGGCCTGCGCGCCCGCCGCGGTGGAGAGGTCGGCCGTGACCCATTGGCACTCCACGCCGGACGTTGCCAGCTCGGCGGCGAAGGCCTTCCCTGCCTCGTCGGACCGGGCGCAGAGCGTGAGCCTCATGCCCTGCCGACCGAGGACGCGCGCGATGCCGCAGCCGATGCCACGGCTCGCGCCTGTGACGACGCCAGCTTTGCCCGACAGGTCCGGGTAGCGCGCCGGCGACGCTTCCTGGCTCTCCGACATCGTTCCCCCCTTCCCGTGTGGGATGGCATTGTAGTGCCCGCTCGTTGAGTCGTCAACGCGGACGGCCCCAAGCCCGTGAGGACGAGGACGAGAACCGGGAGGAGGACGAGCGGGTGGCAGTGGCGGTTGAGTGGCGCTTGGGTGCAGCGTATGCTGCGCGGCATGGACGAACGCACTGCGAAACTGGTCGGCCGGCGGCTGGTGCGATGGTACGCCGCGCATGCCCGCGATCTTCCCTGGCGCCGGCGTCCCACTCCGTACCGCGTGTGGGTGAGCGAGGTGATGCTTCAGCAGACCGTCGTCGGCACGGTCGTGCCGCACTTCCGGCGCTGGATGGGGCGCCTCCCGGATGTCGAGGCGCTGGCTCGGGCGAGCGAACGCGAGGTGCTCTCCCTCTGGGAAGGAATGGGCTACTACCGGCGCGCGCTCAACCTGCGGCGGGCGGCGCGGCTCATCGTGAAGGAGCACGGGGGCGGCATCCCTTCGTCGCGCGCCGAGCTGCTGAAGCTCCCGGGCGTCGGCGCCTACATCGCCGCCGCGGTCCGGAGCCTTGCCTTTGGCGAGGACGAGGTGGCCCTGGACGCGAACGTCACGCGCGTCTTTATCCGGCTGCTGGCGCTTGGGGGCACGGGCACGGAGGCGCAGGTCCGCCGCGCAGTCAGCGCGTCCGCCCTTGCCGCGCTCCCCTTTGGCAGGTCGGCAGAGCTCAACCAGGCGCTCATGGACTTCGGGAGCCTCATCTGCCGGCCGCGGATGCCGCGGTGCGCCGAGTGCTTCCTGACGACGCAGTGCGAGGCGTTCAGACAGGGCAAGCAGCACGACATTCCGCGAAGGGCGCGCCGCGCGCTCAGGAAAGTGCGAACAGCGGTCGCGCTCTTCGTGCGGGACGGACGGGTCTACGTTCAGCAGCGTCCGCGGGGCGGGCTCTTCGAGGGCATGTGGGAGTTCCCGGGCGGCAAGCTGCACGCCGGCGAGACGGCGGCCGGAGCGCTCCGACGCGAGTGCCGCGAGGAGCTGGGGTTCGAGGTGGAGCCGGGGCGCAGGCTCGTCGAGTTGACGCACGCCTACACGGTGTTCCGGGTGCGGCTGGAGGCGTTCGTCTGCGCCGTCCCTGACGGCCTCCCCGTCAACAGGACGCACCGATGGGTGCCGCTCAGGGAACTCGCGTGCTACCCGATGCCGTCAGCGAACCGCCGTGTGGTGGTGAAACTGGCCGCCGGAACACAAAGGCAGACGGATATCACCACTACGCCACGACGCTCACGAAGAAGGCTGCAGGCTTGACAACAGGGCCAAGCGCGCGCCGATGCGTTGTGCCCGTTGTGTCGTCGTGGTGAGAAGAGCCGTAGGGGTCAGAGGCCGGCGAAGGTGCGGGTGGCCGATTCGATGTCCGTGGCGCGCATGAGCGTCTCGCCGATGAGGATGGCCCGGACCCCGGCGGCCTTCAGGCGCTTTACGTCCTCCGGCGTCTTGATGCCGCTCTCGGCCACGAGGAGCGCGCTGGGCGGGGCGAGCGGGGCGAGCTTCTCCGTGACGCTGAGGCTGACTTCGAAGGTGTGCAGGTTGCGGTTGTTGATGCCGATGAGGTCCGCGCCTGCGGAGAGCGCCGCGTACAGCTCAGCCTCGGTGTGGACCTCGACGAGGGGGTCCATGCCGAGTTCGCGTGTGGACGCGATCAGGCGGCCGAGCTGCTCGGCCTCGAGAGCGGCCACGATGAGGAGGCAGGCGTCGGCGCCGAGGGCGCGGGCCTCCAGCACCTGAAGCTCGTCCAAGATGAAGTCCTTCCGCAAGAGCGGCACGGCCACGGCGCTGCGCGCGGCGCTCAAGTATGACGGCTCGCCGCCGAAGAACCGGCGGTCGGTGAGGACGCTGATGCAAGCGGCGCCGCCGCGCTCGTAGGCCCGCGCGATCTGGACCGGGTCGAAGTCCTCGCGGATGACGCCCGCCGATGGTGAGGCCCGCTTCAGCTCGGCGATGAGCGCGACGCCTGGCGCCGCGGTAAGGGCGCGGCGGAAGCCGCGGGGGGCGCTCCGCTGCTGCGCGTCCCGCGTCAGCTTCTCGCGGCCGAGGGCCCTGAGCGCTTTGATCTCGCCCTGCTTGGCGCGGCAGGCCTTCTGGAGGATATCGGGCATCTCACGCATGGAGGTTGCTCCGACGCCGAGCGGCGCCCTCGACGGCGGCGCGCAGTTCCCGGGCAGCGGCCTCGGGGTCTTCGGCGCTGCAGAGGGCCTGGCAGACGGCGACGGCGGAGGCGCCCGCCTCGATGGCCTCAGCCGCATTCCGGGCCGTGATGCCGCCGATGGCAACGGCGGGGACCTTCACGTGGGAGCAGACAGAGCGGACGAGTTCCGCGCCCATGCCGTGGCGGTAGCCCTTCGTCGTTGTGGGCGCGAACGGGCCGACGCCGACGTAATCCACGGGGAGGCCGCGGGCCAGCGAGGCCTGCTCGGCGGAGTGCGTGGACCAGCCGATGATGAGGTCCGGACCGAGCAGGTCCCTGGCGTCGGCGGGGGGCAGGTCTCCCTGCCCCAGGTGGACGCCGTCGGCCTCCGAGAGGAGCGCCACGTCGGAGCGGTCGTTGATGATGAGGAGGGCGCCGGCGCGTGCGGTCAGTTCGCGGAGCGTGCGGGCGCGGGCGAGGAACTCACCGTCCGGCAGGGCCTTCTCGCGGAGCTGGATGGCGTCTGCGCCGCCTGCGAGGAGAGATTCCGCCGTCTCGCGCCAGGGCCGGCGGCAGTGCTGCTCCGTGAGCAGGGCATAGAGCCTTGTCGCGGCCAACTTGTGACGCCTGTCTGCCATGGCATGTCCTGCCGGGGCTCGGGCGCGGAGGACCTCAGACCGCGCGGGGCGGGCTGAGCAGGGCTTCGATCCTGTCCGCGCCGATGCCGTGGGTGCCCAAAAACTTGCTCAAGACTGCCAGGTCCGCCAGCGCATCGTCGAAGAAGACGCAGTCGCTCTCGGCCGAGATCTCGAGTTCCTCTTCGAGGCATGCGGGGACGAAGACGGTCTCGCCCCGCTCCATGAGCATGGTCCGATGGCCCGCGGCAAGCTCGGCCGACCCCTGCACGCAGTGAAGCACGCGATAGCTGCCGTAGCGCGGCCGGACGTCGTAGGCGCCGGCGGCCCAAAGCTTGACGCGGCTCTTGACGAAGTGCGTGTCCGCCACCATCAGTTCCACGGTGTGCCCTTCGAGGACGGGGACGGCTACGGGGGCGACGCGCCGCAGGCCGGAACCCGGGTCCACGAGCCGGAAGCCGAGTTCGGGCTTCTCGCCGGGCCGCCGGCCGAAGTCGTAGATGCGCACCGTGGGGTTGGCCTGGAAGTCCTGGTCCACCTTGACCTGGCCCGTGGCGACCGCGGCGACGGCCTCGTCATCAGGATGGACCTGGACGCTGAGCAGGTCGTTCTGGACCGCGAGGATCTTGGAGAGCGTGGGCAGGAGGCTCTCGCCGTAGCCCTCCTGGATCTCGTCAATGATGAGGCGGCTCTGGGGCCCGATGGCGAACATGGTGTGGAGCGTGCCGGCGGGCGCCAGGAAGACCTCACCGCCCTTGAGCGGCTCGATGAGGCCGAAGAGCCTCCGCACCTCGCCGGACCAGGCCTCCGGGTGAGGTTCGAGGCCCTGGTTGCGGATGATGGATTCGAGGCGCCGGGCGTCTTCTTCCGCCCTGGGGCCGGCGGCCACGCCGGTGCGGCCCTCGGCGGCGCGGACGTACCATGCCTCGGTCTTGCCGCGATGGGGGTTGGCCTTCAGGTTGGCCGCGGGGCCCTTGCCGATGAGCAGTTCGAGGGCGTCGCCGCCGGCGTCTGCGGCCTCCTTGAGCAGTACGGCCAGGTTCTTGCGCAGCTCCGGCTCGACGACGGCGTTGGAGTAGTTGTCCGCGCCGGTCTGAGCGGAGGCAAGCCAGAACTCGCCGACGCCGACGGTGACGCCGGTGAACCTGAGCGCTGTCTCATGCACCAGGCCCCAGGGCTTGGTGACGATGGCGGGCGCGAGTTTCCAGAGGCCCGGCTTCTCGCCGGCTTCGCGTTGCATGTTGCTTTCACTCCTGCACGGTCACGGACGGCGCAAAGACGTACTCGAGGTACTTGTCCCTGACGCGGCCCTCCTCGGCGCCGCCTGCGTGGACGAGGACGCGGTAGCGGAAGGCGAGCTTCCGCCCGGCGGCGAGCACGTACGAGCCGTCGGCGCCCTGGCCCTCGAAATGGGAGAGGCCGAACGGATTCGCGGTCATCAGCCCGTAGTCGCGCACGTGCCAGTAGGTCGGATAACGCAAGTTCGCGGGATGGTCGAAGACGGCGATGCCGACGACGTGATGGCCGACGCGCCCCGAGTAGTCGCACCAGCTTGCGCGCTTGCCCCAGGTCTCGGCCTCGGCGACGGCCCCGAGGGCGTTCTCAATGCGGCCGCCACGATTACCTTCCATCGCCGAGGCGACGCGGATCGAGAGGATGCCGCCCTCCTTCGTATCGCCGAAGCGCACGTCGCCGTCCGTGGCATGGAACGTTGCGTTCAGGTCAAAGAGGCGGAATGCCGGCGGCGTGTTGTAGAACACGTACTCGAGGTTGTCCTGCATGAGGCCCTTGCCGGCGACGTCCACCCAGTCGTTGGTGGATACCAGGCGGCCGAAGACGGGCCCGCTCTGAACGTGGTCGAGGCGGCGGTGCAGCATGCGGCCGTGGCCGGGCTCCTCGGACCAGTTGTCCGAACGGTTCACGTCGCCCCAGGCCGTCCAGAGCGAGCGTTGATGGACGTGGTCGGTGGAGTCGCCGCTCATCTCTTCCTGGGGGTAGCCGCGCGTGACGCCCTGCCCGAACGGGCCGACGAGGGGGTAGAGGCAGGGTTTCGGGACGCCTGGGCCGTAAATATAGCGTGTGAAGAGCTCGCCGCCGATGCGGACGCCGACATGCGCCTCGTCCTCCTGCCGCACTTCGACGACTGATGAGGCGGGCGCAGCGCCGGAGCTGCGGAGGACGTACCGCCTTTCCTGCCCGGCAGCAAGCGCGTCCACGATCCAGTGGACCGTCGCGCCATCCGTTGCGGGCGACGTCTGGAACGGCACGGGCGCGTCCCTGGCCGCGTCCGTGAGCACGGCGCCCTCCAGTTCCTGCGGCGGGCGCTTCACGTGCGCGCTCACGGGACAGAAGGCGACGGCACGCCGCGTGCCAAGCACGGTGATCTTCAGGTCCTTCACTGTGGTCTCGCCTCCTATCGGACGGACGGGCTGTGAGCGCCGCGAACGGCCTCAGGCGAAGGCCCTCTCAAGATACTGCAAGCTCTCGCGAGCGATTCTCTCAGGACCGGCGGAAAAGTCAAACACCTCCACTGAGACGTAGCCCCCGTAGCCGATCTCGCGGAGGGCGGCCGCGATCGGCGCATAGTCCGTGTCCCCGAAGCCGGGGCCCTGGCGGTTCGCGTCGTTGGCATGGAAGTGCTCGAGGTAGGGGGCCGACTTCCGGATGATGTCGGGGATCGGCTCCTCGTCGGCGACCATGGCCTTCACGTCGAGCGTCATGCGGAAGGCGGGGTGACTCACGGCCTCGACTAAGCGGCGCCCCTCGGACGCGGCGGCGATGAAGTTCGTCTCAACGGGGCCCAGGGGCTCGATGCAGAGGCAGACGCCGCGGCCGGCGGCATGGGCGGCCAACTCCCTGAACAGGCTCACGCTCCGCTCCCAGACTTCTTCGTAGGTCTGGCCCGGCAGAACGTCGCGCTGACGGGGCGAGCCGACGATCATCTTGTGTCCGCCGATGTCGGCGCAGAAGTCCACTTCGGCCTCCAGGTAGGCCGCCGTCCGGGCGCGCACGGCCGGCTCGGGGCTGTTGAGGTGCAGGCCGTCGGGCTTGACCAGCAGCCAGTGGAGGCCTACGACCTCCACGCCGTGCCGGTCAGCGGTCAGCCTCAGGCGGCGCCGCTCATCGGGCCCTATGCTCTCGACGGAGTCGGCGAGGGTGAAGGGGGCGACCTCGAGTCCATCGTAGCCGGCATCAGCGGCCAGCTCGCAGGCAGCGGCGAAGTCCCACCCCTGGCAGAACTCGTTGCACATGGAGAGCTTCACGCGCGCCCCCTATCGCCAGGCGGCCGGCCTCCGGCAGGGCGGCGCCCGGCCGGGCTACTCCGGCACGTCCTCGCGCTGAGACTGGAGCTCCTCTTCGAGCATGGACAGGAAGGGGCCGAAGAGGCGCTTGTTCTTCTCGTTCAGGAGGACGAGCTGCTCGTGCAGCCGCCTGACGGTCTGGAGCTTCTGGTATTCGGTCTTGGGGAAATGGACGAAATCTATCTGGCGCAACTGGATGCGGGCCGGGGGCTCGATCTTCTCGCTGCCGATGGTGACCAGCGACAGAAGGCCGATGCGCCGCATGAGCTGGACCAGCGGCTCGCCGGCGTTCAGGATGACGACGGTTTTGCCCTGCCCGTGCGGATTGGAGGAAGCGGCGTCCGCGATGACGCCCAGGAAGGTGCTGTCCATGCCCCGGCAGGCGCCGAGGTCGAAGGCCACGTAGAAGCATCCGGCGCGGAACATGGCCTTCAGAAAATCGGGAATGCCGAGGCTGTTCTGCTGCGTGGCGCAGCCGAACGGCTTCAGGTACACGGTCTTGTCAATCACGGCCACTTCAATGTGGTCTTCGTCTGGCAACGGTGCGTCTCCTGACCTCAAAGGGCCCCAGGCGGTAAGTCTAACGGCGACGGGGGGGCGTGCGCAACCCTCCCGCAGCAGTGCTTGAGCTTCCTGCGCTTCCTTAGAGCCCCTAACAGGACCCCGCGTGA
>Ga0315291_10004928_pt1 | contig 16855 bp, 14 predicted proteins | sample YL17G12_20_MG_FD_203070 | JGI IMG/M metagenome (GOLD analysis project Ga0315291, IMG submission 203070) | Sediment microbial communities from Yellowstone Lake, YNP, Wyoming, USA - YL17G12_20 | ecosystem: Environmental > Aquatic > Freshwater > Lake > Sediment | place: USA: Wyoming | collected...
AGTACCCAACATTCCCGATGAAGATCCTTACTGGACAGAGTGTCGATACTTTGTGGACTGTGTAAGTGGAAGGGCTGACCCAAGCCGCATCAGTGTCGAAGCCGCTCGCGATGGCTTGCAGGTTGCGTTGGCGGCAAAGTTGTCGCTGGAGCGTGGTGGAGAGCGAGTGACACTAGCATAGCCAAATTGGAAGCAAAGTCTCAGATGTCAAGATGCCGCTTAACACCGGCTCCAGCGGACAGGCTTCGCCTACGGCTGAAGCGCGTGCATCGCTGGAAGAATGCGTTACGCTAAATATATCAGTCGGTGATCGCTGGGGATTGGGATTAGGATATCAGGGATTCGGCCGCGTCGCACAGGCACAAGGCCAACATATCGATGCAGTGGAGATGTACAGCAAGGGGCTCAAGACATTCACAGAACTAGGCGCACGCTGGGATGTGGCACGCGCTCTTGCTGAGATGGGTCGAAGTCTTTTTGCACTAGGAAATGACGCCGAAGCTGGACGTGTCTGGCATGAGGCATTCCAGATCGCGTCCGAAACCCAGGGAGCCCACGTAGCGCTCGAAGCGCTGGTCGGCATCGCGAGGCTGAAAGCGAAACAAGGCCATCTTGAGTATGCACTTGAATTGATTTTGATCGTCATGAGTAACCCCGCAAGCGTTCAAGAGACCAAAGACCGCGCCAACCATCTATATGCTGAATTAGAAGCGCAACTGACGAAACCGCAGGTTGAAGCGGTGAAGGAACGTGCCCGGTCAAAGAGCCTGGATGAGATTGTACGTCATGTTCTGGCTGAGATGTAAGCAATTTTGACAAGGGTGCGCGCCGAGGCAATCGACGAACAGCTGGTAGAGCTGACCTTATCTATCCACCTGCCGGAGAACTTGGAACCGATCGTGCGCCACATGCTCGATGACCAGCGCGAACTGAGCGATCTCGGGTGTGGAAACCACACCGAAGCGTAAAACCTCGTTCTTTCACATCCGTTTTTCAACAGATCGAGAGCCGGTAGGCCCTCAAGACTTTACGCTCAGCGGAGAGGGTGGGATTCGAACCGCCACACCCCCTGCGGGTGCCTACGGTTGAGTTGCAAATTTACCCAGAGGCGGAGAGGGTGGGATTCGAACCGCCACACCCCCTGCGGGTGCCTAGGGTGGACTTGCTTGTTAAATAAGCTGCGGAGAGGGTGGGGCTCCTCTCAGTAGCTTATAAAATCCCCCAAGGCAGCGTAAGCTGCACTTACTGCCGGACTTAATCATTCTGGTGGTAAACCTGTCAAAGTGCATGGGATTTACGGCCGAGACAACTCAGTTCGCCCTTGGCAATCTCACTTCTTAATCGCTTGTCTATCATTGCATATACTCCTCAGCACTTGTCAAGGTATTGTGGGACATCGGGAGGGCGATTTTGACTTCTGTCACTGTATATCCCATATCTTCCCCCATGTCACAAGTGTTCACTTCTATACCTTGTTCGCTGATCCAATAGCGTCGTCCATTGTCCAGGCGCAATCCATCCAGGATCGAAAAAACAGCGGCTCGTAATCCGGGCGGACGCTTACCCACAACACGCGAGTGACAGTCATGTCTTCGCCATTTCATGACTATTAAGGTCATCCGCTCGAATCAATCTTATAAGTCCTGACAACAATCTTCTCGAGAGTGACATCATTGGTCATAGCAGCCTATATCGCCGAGTGGCTAAAAAATAATTGACCGGAACAAATCTCCAGCAGGAGCATCCCGACCAACGTGTACGTTGCGCTTGATTACGCCTTGCAGATCATGAATGTAATGCCTGAGCCCGGTTGAGACCGTGTTTCGCTGCTCAGGCTATAGTCATCATATACGATTTTGAATTGCAGGGCGATAGGCGGATGTCCCGTTGCTGGAGGGACAATTGTCCCGCATAACAGTGATATGACAAGTGATTGTAGCCATAAATCTACTATTAGTTAGGAGCTGCGGCGGTACTTAAGCCGGAGCGGCTATTGACCCAAACGAGATCATTTGTGTGAGTGGTCTGGTAGACCTGGCGGGACTCGAACCCGCGCCCTCTTCAGTGCGATAGATGAGCAGGTAGGGGAAAAGGGGAAAAAAGGCTTCTATTACGTCTATTTTGTTCCAAAATCACCATACTGTGATAGCATATCTGTACCCGAATTGTTCCCGAATTGTACACGCAGTGTACCCGATATGCATCGGTATGAAGCAAGGAAAGGCGATCTGAAGCCCTGTCCTGACGGGGAGATCAGATATAATAACCGTTCTCAGAAATTAGTTTTGATTGGAGCGACTCGAATGCGCAACTAATTGTTTACAAGGACAATACCGCAAGAATCTTACCAACCTGCATCCTGCTATTTTGCCCAGGTCCTAGAAATTAGGTGAAGTAAGTACAGTGGTTGTGTTTATCTATATTCAAGCAACACTTAGGGCTTATCAAGGCATCAAGCTACCATGGTAAACAATTCCCCAGGGTAGCTTGAGTCGCCCTCGCTAGTAGTTAATCGTCACTATTGTGCTTGGTTTTGTCAGCCAGGACAAAACCCTGGCTAGGTTTCGGGGTAGGCGGCAATGTCCCACCTTTCGCTACTGTCACCTCAATCCCGGTAAAACCACCCTTGGGACCAACGACACCATACTGCCCAGATGTTGGAGCTTTCTGGCTCGGTTTATAGGTTGGAGTCATAACTTTACTCATCTTCATCACCTCCATTAGTCAATTCGACCATCTTGTTCTGTAGGACTCAATGAGCAAAAGGAGAAACTGGCTTTTGCTGCGAGGTTATTAATTGAGTAATTATTTTAAAACATCGTTTGTTTGAAATAGGCATGTATAAAAGGAAACCGCCTCCAAGTTACTGGGGGCGGTTATTTGTTGATAATATGGAAAGATATTACTCCTCAATTGCTACACTAGAAAACATCCATCGCCTGTGCTACGGGATGAGGATGTAGCCTGTGTCGATAGTGTTCATATAGAAGCATTCCTCAAGTGGTATTGGCGGGGTCGACTGAGTGTTGAAAGCCTTCATCCCTTCAAGCTCACCCGTGCCATGCACAGTTGCACTGCCTAGGAGGGTTCCATCTGCCGAAACATGGGTAGAGAAATGACCTTCCCAGGTTCCATCATATGCATCAGGGTGAATAGAGACCATACCGTAAGCATGAACTTCACCCGTGGCCAGATTTATCTCCGTGTTCATCACCGCATCATTAGTCCCTAACCAATAAGGGCTGTCGGATGTTAATATATTATGCAATGGGATGCCCCGTTGGTGCAGTATACCGTCCTCGCTGATCCACTGGCGCTCAGGGTCTCCCTGAGTGATCGGACATTCAGCGCCCGTATAGTATATCCGGGTGGCTCTGGCTGCAGCAGGAACAGCACTCACCAATATGACCACCATTGCCAGCACGAAGATCACAGTAATTTTTTTCGCTTTCATTTTTTCCTCCTCAGAAATTTAATAGGTTGAAATTGGTTCGGTTTTCGGATAATTTCTTTTTTGCAGATAAGCACCTCCTTTCAGGGGCCTGATTAGTGCATTGATCCTGCCCGTAAATCATATCCGGCTAGCTCAATCCTGCGATCATTCACGGTTACACCCTCATTTTTTCAGATATTTGTTATTTCGTGGGCATCACCAAGGGATCAAATGATGCGATCGCTTGATGCGCATCTGGACCTTCAGTAAGGCATACAAAGTAAATTGGGTCCCCGGTATAAGGCACTTGTTGAATCGTATTGCTCATCGGATTTACAGCTTGATAAATTTTCAATGTTGTCATTGGTGGTACTGCCACCAAGTCTGGATTATTTTGATTCCATTTCTCTACATCTGCGATGGTATATCCAGATTTCAGCGTCGTGCCAGCCACCATATAATTTAGATGCGCTTGGTCGTTTACTACAATTTGGTAGACAAAATCAGATGTAGTAGGCTTACTTCTAATTTGCATGGAACATTTATCTCCAGGATCAAATGTGAAGATAACATTCGCCTGTGTATTGATGGTATTTGTTCTGTAAGCATCCATCTCAGGCATTGCCTGCGCTGCAGTGGTTGGGCAGAATTGCGGTGCGGTGGTCGGGCAGGGTTCCGCTTTCGGTGCCGCACATGCTGTTAGCATAATAACCAGTACCAGCATGATTACGCGGTTGAAAATTAGTCTGTGGTTCATTTTATTTACCTCCTTTAGGTTTCTGAACCAATTGAATTTTGGTTTTGCGCCTGATCAAGCGCTTCCCTTTTGTGCTATCACTATAGCATCCTGGCATTTGACTTTATTGCCATTTTTTGCCAAATTTCGCCAAAAACTGGAATTTATGCTATGCTATTAATAGAGAGGGACCGGGATCACTTTGGGAAAGGAAGTTGCCATGATCAACTCAATTCCCATCAGCACGCTCGAAAAATTCACCACCTTCGGGGATCTACTTCGCTATCTCCGACGCCGTACAGGTATCACCCAGCTAGAATTATCGATTGCTGTGGGGTACAGCATTTCCCAGATCAGCCGGCTTGAGCAAAACCTGCGTCTACCGGACCTCCCCACCATTGAAGCCCGATTCATTTCCCCCCTGTGTTTAGAAGATGAGCCGAAAGCTGTCGCCCGTCTGCTGGAGCTGGCTGCTGCAGTCCGGCGGGAAGACGCACCCGCCCTTGGGTTGTGCCCGTATAAAGGTCTGGACTATTTCGATGAAGCTGACGCTGATCTGTTCGTCGGACGTGAGGCTCTGACCGAGAAACTCGCTGAGCGCGTGCTTGCCCTGGCTTCCAAATCGCAGGTCGACCAGGTCAGTTTCTTCGCCATCGTGGGTGCCTCGGGCAGCGGGAAATCCTCCCTAGTGCGGGCAGGGCTCGTGCCTGCCCTGCGCTGGGATAAACGGTCTGCTAACTGGCTGATTCATGTCCTCACCCCCACCGCTCATCCTCTCGAGAGCCTGGCAACCTCCTTAGCTCGAGAGAATGGTTCTCTTGCCTCCACTGCTGCATTGATGGATGATCTGGCGAATGACCAGCGCACGCTGAGCCTGTTTATCAAACGGGAGCTAAAGACAACTGGTGGTCCTCATCTCTTGCTGGTCATAGATCAGTTTGAAGAATTGTTCGCCCTTTGTCATTCGGAGGCAGAACGTTCTGCCTTCATCGGTAATCTCATTACTGCCGCCTCCGATATGGCAGGCGGGGCTGTTGTCGTCATCACCTTGCGTGCGGATTTCTATGCCCACTGTGCCAGCTACCTGCAGTTGCGCGAAGCTCTGGCTACCCACCAGGAATATATCGGCGCGATGAGCGACGAAGAAATGCAGCGGGCGATTGAAGAACCGGCCCGCCGCGGGCGCTGGGAGTTTGAACCCGGGTTGATGGATCTGATCCTGCACGACGTAGGCCATGAGCCAGGTGCGCTGCCTTTGCTCTCCCATGCTCTGCTAGAGACCTGGCAGCGTCGGCATGGTCGCACGTTGACTTTAAGTGGTTACACCTCGGCGGGAGGGGTACGCGGAGCCATCGCTGAGACAGCTGAGACCGTGTTCACCGATCAATTCACTCATGAGCAGCAGGCCATCGCCCGGCGCATTTTCCTGCGTTTAACGGAGCTCGGCGACGAAACCGCCACCGGAGATACTCGCCGCCGGGCAACATTCAACGAATTGATCCTCAAACCGGAAGAAACAGACGCCACGCAGGCAGTATTAAAAGCACTGGCAGATGCACGCCTGGTCACCACCAGTGAAGACTCGGTCCAGGTAGCTCATGAGGCGTTGATCCGCGAATGGCCTACCCTTCGTGGTTGGTTGGAGGATAATCGCGAGGGACTGCGCCTGCACCGCCAGCTTACCGAAGCAGCCCAGGAATGGTTGGCAGTGGAGCGTGAACCTGATATCTTGTATCGTGGTGCTCGTTTGGCACAGGCGCGTGAATGGGCAGACGCTCATGCAGAGGATATGAATGCCCTGGAAAGGGAGTTTTTGGCAGCTTCCATTGAATTCAGCGAAAGCGAAGCTGCTGAGCGTGAAGCCGCACGCCAGCGCGAGCTGGATGCAGCTCAAAAACTGGCTGATACAGAAAGGCAGCGTGCAGATGAAGGGGTTAAATCCGCCCACCGTCTACGACGGCGCGCTTTGCTAACCACCGGATTTGGTGTCCTGACATTAATTTTAGCGCTTCTGGCATTTTTGGCCTGGCAGCGATCAACCTCACAGGCTGCAATCAACCTCAGCCTGAGTTTGGCTGGTGCTGCCCAAATGTCAAATCAGGGTGGTCAGGGTGACCTAGCGCTTGCGCTGGCAATAGAATCGGTCAAAGGAAACCAGCCACCTGCAGAAGCCTTGCACGCGCTACGCACAGTTGCCTTAGGCACTGGAACGCGCGCGGTTCTGAATGGACATAGTCAGTCAGTAGAGGTTGTGGCATTTTCCCCGGACGCAAAAATCGCGTTCTCTGGCAGCTGTGCCCAAATGGATGCAGATGGGACTTGCCGAGCGGGTGAGCTGATTCTGTGGGACATGGATGCCCTGAAAGAGGCGTATCGTTGGTCAGGACATTCCGGTTGGGTTACCGCAGTTGCAGTTAACCAGGATGGGCAAACATTAATCTCAGGTGCTGAGGATGGCTCATTGATCCTGTGGAATAGAAATGGTGAGCAGATCGGTCAGCTTGTGGGTCACACGGGCAGAATCACGGGTTTGGTAGTTGTTCCAGCCACAGGCAGCTTGCTCTCAGGCTCAGCCGATGGCTCGTTGATCCTATGGGATTTGAAGACTCAGGAAACGCTGATCAATTTTGATTCAGTTTCCAACCCAATCAATGCCGTCGCTGTCGCTGCAGATGCCCCTAAGGCAGCCTCGGGTCATCAGGATGGCAGCTTGATCCTGTGGGATCTGGATAACCCACACCCCATATTTATAAAGCCCCAAGGAGCACAGATTAATGCCGTGGCACTTAATTCGGATGGCAGCCAGATCTTCCTTACCATGGGAAAGACGAGCGATTACTATATACGCATGCTTGATAGTGAGAACGGTGCACTGCTCAACGAATATATGATTAGCTGTGGGACAGAAAGTTTTGCTTTGAGCCCGGATGATTCCTATGCTCTGCTTAGCTGTCAATCATTTATCATCCAGTGGGATATTCAAAATTGGCGCCAGCAGGAATCACTTTGGGGACATGAGCTATATATCAATGCCATCACGATCAGCCAGGATGGGCGTCTGGGTCTTACAGCCGCCCGGGATGGCACTCTGCGTGTCTGGAATTTAGGCGACCAGCTTGATTATCACATCACTGCCATCCCGGCAGATGGGCCGATTTCGATTGATATAAGCTCAGATGGAAAATATCTATTACTGGATGATGCTTCGAAGAATGGCTCTGACCAGCCTGCTTTATGGGATATCCTGCAAAGTAAAGTGGTCCGGACTTACTCTGGCTTCGATGGAGCTGCTGGCCCTGGCTCAGTTGCCATCAGCCCGGATGACCAATATGTCGCCATAGCCGGGATTGTTAAAGATACACCAACTGTGATGGTATGGTATCTGGAAAGTGGGGAAGTAAAATGTCGTTTTAACGCTTATGATGCGTTTGGGCGGTCTGTAGCCTTCAGCCCCGAGAGTCAATACTTGCTGGCAGGCTCGCAGGATCCAATTGCTCAAACCGGTCAGCTGATCCTTTGGAATATCCAGACCTGCCAATCTGTACGCCAATTTGATACCCACGAAGACGTCGCCGGAATCAAATTCAGCGCGGATGGCACACGTGCTATCACTGGAGCGGGTTACTATGGTAGGGCCAGCCTTTGGGATGTGGGGACCGGGAAAGAGATCAAGCGCTTTACTTACCCATTCATTGGGGGACCTGTATTAGGGGTTGCCTTTGGACCCGGCGAGTCTACGATCTTAGGCTCTGGCGAAGCAGACCTCTACCTGTGGGATGTGGAGTCAGGAGAGATCATCCGTCGTTACATTGGTCACTCCCCATGGCCCTGGACCCTGGACCTCAGCTCAGATTACAGGTATGTCATTTCTGGTGCAAATAACGGAGACCTGATCCTGTGGGATTTCGCCACGGGTGATGAGCTGCACCGGTTAAGTTTTACCCTGCCGGTATTCAGCGCTGTGTTCAGCCCGGATGGCAAGACGGTATACGCCGTAGCCCAGTATGGCAGGATAATCGAATGGCATATCGCCGAGAAATCCCTGTCTGAGCTGCTCGATTGGATCTGGGAGAACCGGTATGTGCGTCCCCTCACCTGTGATGAGCGGCAGCAATATCACGTAGACCCATTGTGTTCTCAGGAGTAATATACCCGTGGTTGAGCAAAAACGCTGGCCACCCCCGGCAGGCATAGCTACTTCATATCTATCCTAAGAAGATATAAGAATACATCGTTGGATGGACGGGACATTTGTCCCTATTCACTCGGGACACCTGTCCATCGACTTTTACCAAAAAATAAAATACAATCTTTTTAAACGACAACAGATAGAATAATAAGAAAAACCCCTCTCTATTTGGAGAAGGGCATGTTTTCAAGCTGCGGAGAGGGTGGGATTCGAACCTCCACACCCCCTGTGGGTGCTTACGGTGGAGGTATTTTTCTAGGACCTGCGGAGAGGGTGGGATTCGAACCTACACACCCTCAATGGGTGCCTACGGTGGAGCTGCAATTTTACTCAAGGCGGAGAGGGTGGGTATCCTCTCAGCAGCTTATAAGTTCCCCATCGGGCAGCCTAAGCTGCACTTACTGCCGAACTTAATATTTCTAGGGTCAAACTTGTCAAAGTGCAAGGTACTTACGGCCGAGATAATCAGTATGCGCTGAACGATCTCATTTCTTAATCGCTTATCTATCATTGTATATGCTCCTCGGCGCTTGTCAAGGTATTGTGGGACATCTTAAGCAGGATTTCGACACCCTTGCTTATCTGTCCGGAATCTACCTGTATGTCACTATTGCTCATTATCACTTCTCTGTGCTCTATCCAGTTTAAAAGTAGTTAAACTAAATTAGTCGGTACTAACCTCCAGCAGGAACATCCCGGCCAACGTGTGAGTAGCGTTTGATTAGGCCTTGCAAACCATGAACGTGATGCCTGAGCCCAGTAGAGACCGTATTTCGTTGCTCAGGCTATGATTATCATACAAGGTTATTGCTTCAGAGGCGATAGGCAGATGTCCCGTCGTGGAAGGGACATTTGTCCCGCATGACAGCGATATGACAAGTGATTGTAGCCATAAATCTACTATTAGTTAGGAGCTGCAGCGATACTTAAGCCGGAGCGGCTATTGACCCAAACGAGATCATTTGTTAGAGTGGTCTGGTATACCTAGCGGGGTCACCTGCCGCTTGCCTGCGGACTCGAACCCGCGTCTTCTTCAGTGCGATAGATGAGCAGGTAGGGGAAAAGGGAAAAAAAGCCGTCTATTACGTCTATTTTGTTCCAAAATCACCATACAACTTGCTGCTCTCCTTGCACGCTGTTTCAGCATATCTGTACCCGAATTGTTCCCGAATTGTGCTCCGATATGCATCGGTATGAAGCAAGGAAGGCGATCCGCAAACCTGTCCAAATGGGGATTTGATGCAAATGATGTCCATGAAAAACATCGCCTTCACTTTTCTCTTTCGTTCCCCTGATCAAGAAACCTGTCCTGGCTCATCCATAGAATTTCTTAGGTATTACTTGTAGGTGAATGAGATTTTTTTGTGCATTCTGAATGGACGGAATATTTGCACCTAGTATAGAGAATATAGAAGTGAGGTACCCTCTGTGTACATGACCATTTCTGGTCAGTCCGTACTTAGGAGGATACCTCATGTCAAAATCTAACATAGCATGGCAATTAGCGCAAGTCCAACCGGGGACCCTGCATGCAGGGGTAGACCTGGCAGAGATAGGCTTATCCGTTCTTGATTAACCGCATACTGAGATGTTACCAAAACTCTCCCAGTGCCTCCACTATTTTAATTCTTTCCAGTTGGCAAGAACTCAGCCAGCTCCTTGCGCCGGGCGACGGTGAATTCTATGTAGGCCGCCGTCGCCACGCCACTCAGGATCAGAACCAGGCCGAGAAGTGTCAATGTGGTGTGCCACACGTCGGCGTAGTTGATCCCGCCGATGGTGTGGCTGGGAGCCATCAGGAACTGGATGGTCAGGGCCAGCAGGCCAGTGACGCCCAGAGCGATGGCAGCCGCCTGTTTCCCGGTCTTCGTTTCGCCTTTGGGCTTCTCGTAGTCTACACCCTGCCAGACGCCGGGGATGCGGAAGAGCAAGAAGATGATGAGGGTCAGGACGTTGGTGTAAAGCACACCATCCACAGGCATTGAACTACCGCGCAATGCACGCGAAGCGAATAGATGGACAGCGTTCAATGCCGTCCCTAGGACAAGCGCGATCAGGGCATAGCGATAGGCATTTTTGGTCCCCTTGACGAGCAGAACGACGGCGCGTACGCCCATGATCCCGGCTGCAACCCCGACCAGGACAAACAAAATCCATAACCACTGGAAGGGGGCGATGCCGGCGAATTTGCCGTCCCAGCCGGTCGGGTTGAGTGCCACGCAGGATGTCCCCGCGCCACCCATCAGGGTGAAGGCTGCAGTCAAGCTCATGAAAACGATCCCGACGATGCGCAACAGCTTGGCCCACCAATTATTTCTCATAGTATTTTCCTTTTACTGGTTTATTTTTTCCCGCAGAAGAGTCCATTATAGGTTGACGGCTAACCGAAGCGGAATCCGGCCACAAATGCGGCTGTCATCAGCAGCAACAGGCCAGGCAGGACCCGGAAAATGGTTTCGCGTGAAAGGAGCGGTTTTCCCGCCTTGAGGAGGGCCAGCAATAACCCGCCCACGCCTATCAGCGCCCCGCCCACACCGACCAGGGAAAACGCTGGATGAGACGTACCGCTAATTGCCATGATGACCGGTAATAGGAAAATCATCATCCCGGCGATACCGTGGACACACGCCAGCACGATGACCGGCAACTTGTTCTTCATCGGGACGGAGCGGGTAATGACGATTGCCAAAAACCCGACGATGGCAAAAACCAGGTAAAGGGTCCGGTATGCAGCGAGGTGCTCCCAGACTAGTCCCAGCGACAGGCTGAGCGGGATAACCGTCGAAGCGATGACCACCATCGGGCTGTCCAGCACTTCGAAGCCGAGGATGATGAGCAGCAGTCCCGCCACCAGTAAAACGCCAAAGGCAATTGTGTAGGCGATAATGGGCAGAGTGCTGAGTTTGTTAATCCCGATGACAATTTGGTAGGCGGCCAGCAGGCCGGTGAGGAGTAAAAGGATGCGGTCAAGAATGGTCATTTTCATTTGGGAATCTCCCCCCTCTCCCAAAAAGGGAGAGGGACTGGGGTAAGGGCTAAACGGAAAGTAATATCATCGCTGCCAGCATATACAGCGAGGCGTATTTAAACAGCCCGAAGTTGATCCGTTCGGTTGGCCGGAAGACGCTGGCGACGGCTAGCAGGAACAGCCCGGCGGAAAGCACCGCCAGCAGTCGGACGAAGCCCCATTGCATCCCGATCAGGATGCCGGCCGCGCTGATGCACAGGGCAGCAATCACGGTGGAGACGACTATGGTGAGGCGTGTGAATTGGAAACCGTAGGTGGAGGGAAAGGTCGGGATCCTGGCATCCTGGTAATCGTCGAAGTAGCGCATGGCAAAGGTGAGAATGTGGGTGGGGATCCAGAACAGGACTGCCAGTGCCAGCAGGATGCCGATGTCGTCAATGTGACCGGTGCCGAAAGCGCGCCCTGCCAAGATGGGCATCCCGCCTGAAATCCCGCCCCAGACGATGCTCCAGCAGGTGCGCCGTTTGAGCCAGAGCGTGTAAACCACCACGTCGAAAAACAGCCCAGCAAAGACAATCAGCCCGTAGAGCGGGGACATGACGACTGCCATCCCGACTCCTATTACTGAGAGCACCAGTCCCAACCGCAAGGCTTCGTCCGGCCTGACCCGACCATCGGCCAGTGGACGGTGATGGGTGCGGTTCATAACGGCGTCAATGTCGCGGTCGTACCACATGTTCAGGATGGTGCTCCCGGCGATAGCCATAAACAGGCTCACAACTAGGCCGAGGAAATCAAACCAGTGCATCACCGGGCAACGGGCGCTCATGTACCCGGCCAGACCGGTGGAGAGCAGCAGACCGGTCTGCAGTGACTTAGTCAGCGGCCAGTAGAGCTCGAATTTGGTTTTGAGTATCAATAAAGGTTTTAACATGAATGTTCTTCGATATTTGCGATTGGGATTACCATAAGACGATATTTTGCTTTTCTCATTTCCCATTTAATTTACTTTCTTATGGATTCCTCACACACCGGAAACCAACATCCGGGCTGAAATATGTTGGAATGGCACTGTTGCGCACCCAGACGCGCAGATCCATGTCATATGAGTCCTTCGAGCCACCACGCAGAATACGGTCGGACTGCCCAGGGTACACATTTCCGGTCCACTGCCAGACGTTCCCGGCCATGTCGAACAGGCCGTATGGGCTCGCGGAACTAACCGTAGCATAGCCGTCGTAGGTCTTGCCGTTATAAAAGCCGACTGGTGTGGTGCGCGAACCAAAGCTGCTCATGTTCTCGAACGGGTCGCGGCTGGTGTAATAGTTGGCGTTGTTGCGGGCGATCTCGTTTCCCCAGGGGAACGGGCGGTCGTCCTGCGAACCGCGGGCAGCCTTTTCCCATTCCAGCTCGGTGGGCAAGCGGCCGCCGTAATAACCACAATATGTCCAGGCTCCAAACCAGGATACATTAGCCATGGGATGGTTCTCCCAGCCGGATCTGGCGGTGAAGGTCGTGCTGTCAAACGTGTAGGGGGAGGCCGGGTCGCTCAGCGGGACCAGGATATAATCGCCCGGGTCGATCCTGACCTCGTGCTTGACACCATGATAAACATCGCCGGGGTAATACCCAACGACAGTATCGCCTGCCATTTTGATTTTACCAGCAGCCAGGGCCTGGTTGAGGAAGGCAACATACTGGGCAACAGTTACGTCGGTGACCATGATCTGGTAGTCATAGTCAATCATGGTAGGCGTGGCTTCCTGCCCGGAAAAGAACGAGCCGGATGGAATGGTGACCCAGGCGTTTGGATCCACGCCGATGTCAAAGGTCGGGACGGGGGCATTCAGGTCGACCGGGGTGCAGGCGGCCAGGAAGAGCAGCAAGCTAACAATCCAGAGGGTGCGCTTCATTTCTTTACCTCCGCCATGAGGTCATCCTGGGAGATTTCCTCGCTCCAGCGGCCTTTTTTCCTGAACAGGTCAACCAGCCTCCAGATCATCAACATCGCCAGGACGACCAGCAGCATGGCCAGGCCGAAGTCCATCAGCAACATAAGGGTGTTGACCAGCGGCTGCTGGGTGGCCTCGGAGATACCCAGGCGCTTCAGTTCATAGATGGTCACGGAGGCGAGGGCAATGTCAGAGAGGATAATGATCGCCCAACCAAACCAATTACGGACTTTGCCTCTCAGCCCAGTCATATCCCCATAGTAGAGCAGGATGATGGTGGCGATGATGGCCGAGAGGGCGTGCCAGTGGCCGGTCAGCTCGATGCGTTCATCCCGGGCTGACCAGAGGCGGATGACCGCATCCAGCCGGACCGCCATGAAAATGCCCACCCCACTGACCGTGAAGTTCATGAACACCATCTGCCACAGCGGGCCGAAACGCAGCGGGTCGTGCAGCAGGGCTCCTATCTTCTGGAAGAAGGTCGGTTTTTTGATCCCTGCGATGCCTTCTCGGATGAGTTTGTCCCATCCGAAGATGACCAGCATCAGCGCCGCAAGCATGGAGGGCGTGGCACCAACGTAGATGATCATGTGGGCAACCGGCTCAAGCGGTGTGACCACTCCCCAAACCCCCAGGTTCAGGACGATGGTTCCCAGGATCATGAGCGGCATGGCAATCTTATGGAGGATGCCTTTGAAACCCAGCCAGCGCCCGATGATCAGGGTGATGGCAATCGCGATCAGGGCCAGCATGATATGGAGATGCCCGATGACCGAATACTGCAGGGTTGTCTTCTCTGGCGAACGGATGATGTTCTCGGCCAAAAAGGTTTCAAACCCATTACCGTAATAGGAACCTGGGATGGCACCGAACATGGAGGAGATCAGAGTTGTGACAGCCATGGCGAAGAAAGCCATGCGTTCCATATCAATGCCGCCCCTGGTGTGGGAATATTCCGGGTCCTGGATGTGATATTCCTTGCGCCAGGGCCAGAGCCCATAGACCAGAGCACAGCCGGCGAAGAAGATCAGCGAGAGGCCGAAGATGAAAAGTCCGTGGAATGGCCAGGCATGCCCCCAGTAGGCAAAGGTGAGCCCGAAGATCATCACGCACAGGTAGCCAACCGTGATCAGTGCATTGATCCAGGTCTTCAAGGTCTCTTTCATTTTGATCAGGCCTGTGATCATGTATGTTTCGATGGCAATGACTGCCATGGCGATGGCATGGTACAGGATGATGATGCGCCCTTCGCGCTCGGACTCCACCAGCTTCATTCCAAGCACTCGGACCACCACATCACGGACACCGAAATCGGCCATCGGACCGCTGAGCATTCCGAACACAGCTGTGACGATGGCGATCATCGCGATTGCCACGAGGATCAGTCCCTTGGTGGATTTGAATAGGTAATTGAAGCGATCTATCATAAACTGCATAGGTAACTCCCTAGGAGCAGGTCGCGATCCTGGCGCAGCTTGCTACCCTTGTTTATTCCAATCGTTGTGGAACACCCTGGACCTGCAGGTGGTGATCAGCCTTTGATATCCTTTACAAAGCCATACGTGAAGGCCAAGGTCATGAGCAGCAGGAGAGGCGTCAGGATGGCCATGACGAACGCCGGGCTGAAGAACAGCAGCTGTGCGCCCATCGAAATGAACGCCAGGGCGATGCCGCCCAGCCCGATAAGCACGCCACCGATGCCGACCCACCAGAAGCCTTTGGGGGCTTTCTTGGCTAAGAACGGGCCGAGGAAGATGACCAATCCGGCCACGCCGTGGAAGAGCGGGACGGAGATCTTCTTGACGATGTCAATCCCGAAGATAGCCGAGATCGCAATCGCCAGGAAGCCCACCAGCGCAAACCACTTGAAGGTCTTCTTCCATTGCGGGAAGTACTCTTCAACGATGCCCATCGAGATACCCAGCGGGATGAGTGAGGCCACCGTCAGCACGTAGGGCGAGTCCAGGATGCCCAATCCCAGGATGATGAGCAGCAGGCCGGAGACCAGCAGAACCAGGAAGCCCATGCCATAATACAGATCATAGAGCTTCCTTTCCTTGCTCCAGCGGGTGTAGAACCGCCAAAGCAGGTAGATGGCCGTCAGGCCGGTCAGCAGAAGGAACAGGTTGTCGAGCGTGAACAGGTTCATGTGCATTCTCCTTTTCCAGGCAGACAAATATCGTCGGCTTTTTCAAGAGTCATCCGACTGTTATGTGAATGATAGCGCATTATTTAATAACATTCTGTGATATACATCACATAACATGAAGATTAGTAATTACTCGATGGCCGCGATTTTCCTCAGTTTCTTCAAGTCAAGGATGCGAACCTTCCCCCGGTGTAATTCGACGATTTCATCATGCTCCAATTGTTTCAGACTGCGTGAGACACTCTCGCGCGAAGCCCCGACCAACCCTGCCAATTCTTGTTGGATCATGCTCAACTCGACGGGATCATTCTCATCGGCGTGCTGGTGGCGAACTTCATCGAGCAAGGCGATTGCCAGCCGTTCCCTGATATTGCGGAAAGCAAATGTCTCCAGGCGGTCCAACAGGTAGCGCACCTCTGCCAGGCAGTCTCCCTGGACAGTAGAAAGCAACTGCGGGCATTCGCGGCACAAGGCATGGAATGTATTGCGCTCCACCCATAGCACGGTCACATCAGTCATAGCAATTGCTGTCCCTAACTGTGCCTTGCCATCCAGAACCGGTACAGGGCAGAAGTATTCCCCGGCCTGGCGTACACACAGAATACTCTCATAGCCATCCGGCGTTACGCGTGCGACTTTCACTCGTCCGCGCACCACAGCGTAGATGGCAGTGGCTGTTGTGCCTTGTTGAAAAACCGGCTCACCGGACTCGAAGGTCTGAACGTGCATCACACTGCCGAGCCTGGCTTGTATTTCTTCTGGAAGGTGGGCAAACAGTTGCTGAGTATCCATGACGGTCAGAGTATATTCGCGTCGGGTGCGTCTCTGTTGAAAGTGTACCCCTTTGTAGTGCTGCCTGTCAATCAGATATCAATCTGTAAGCTAAAGAGATGATCACACGACGCAGGTACGAAGCGAAGCTTGGAAGAGAGATGCGCATTGAGAACACCTATGCTGACTCAGCAGTTGGCTTTACTAAATCAGCGCTGGTGAGTCGCTGCCAGAGATTCGGCCAGATAAGGATGACGAGAAGGGCGAGGCATGCGATCGGCCCCAGGGAAAACAGGGAGAAGCGCCCCAGACCCTCCGCCGTGACGATTGCCAGCGGGATGCCCACCACGAGTTCTGTTACTGCGGCGGTAACCCCGACCACCCTCATCCACTCCTTCCCATTTTTGATAATGATCGTGAAGGTCACCACCGCCCACCCGAGCATTGCCACCCAGTGCAAGCGTTCCACAAGGAAGAAGATCGGTGCCCCTATGGTAACCATGCGGCTAGTGCTGGCAACACCGTTCATCCAGCAGAAGATGTAGGCAACCCCGGTCAGCAATGCCAGCAGGGTCTTGCTCCAGGAGATGTCCCCGACCATTCTCAGGAATAGGAAATAAAGCAACACATAAGGCCAGAACAGCATGAAATAGACCG
>Ga0315291_10004930_pt1 | contig 16854 bp, 16 predicted proteins | sample YL17G12_20_MG_FD_203070 | JGI IMG/M metagenome (GOLD analysis project Ga0315291, IMG submission 203070) | Sediment microbial communities from Yellowstone Lake, YNP, Wyoming, USA - YL17G12_20 | ecosystem: Environmental > Aquatic > Freshwater > Lake > Sediment | place: USA: Wyoming | collected...
CATTCTATTTCAAAAACACGAAAAGTACCCCCAATTTTCATTTCCAGATATGTGTCAAGACTAATTCCAAGGAAAAGAACAAGTTAGGCCGATTTGAGCTTAATTATTGGGGGAAGTCCTGAAAGAATTATAGGTGGAAGAACTTGGCTGGTCAATGATCCTATTTCTATGGCGTTGTGAATCACCGTTTCGGGCGTTGAATCCCTCCTCTTGACCACGCCAGGATATCCCGTCGTCTGCGCGGCGATGTCAGAACCCCCCTCTGGGCGGCCAAGAAGAGGTTATGGGGGCGGGAAACCCTCTCGCGCCGGTCCAATAAAGATAGACTCCCACTCCCCTAACCACGAAAAGATCAAAAATATTTCCCGGTCTCCTCAGCTGGAGCGAGCGCTATCTGCCAGAAGACATTCATGTCAAATTCTTCGCCTTCCGGATGATCCGGCCCGAATGAACACAAAATAGCTGAAGGTGGGTTCTGAAGAACTGAATTGGGGACACGATACCAGTTTCCGAATTTATGGATCCGGCCTTTTTCCAGGGGAGAATCGGCTAATTCGGAAATTGGTATTGTGTCCCCATTTCTTCTGTGATATGAAATTCTCGAGGGTCACGGGGATGAAAGCGCCCGTTTTAACGGCGAGTTTCCTCTTGGGAATCTTTTCAACGGCTCCGGCGCCGGCGGCGAGGACTCTCGTATCCATTCAGACGGAGTCCCCGGAAAACGCCTGCCCGGCGATCTTGAGGCGGGTCCATGATGAGGTCGCGGAACTGGGCCCTTACCCGGGACAGGATTTCGTCCGATGGGATTTCTTCATCGGTGGACCTGACGATGATGACACGAACAAAGACCAGCATGTAGTTGTCCTTATCGAGAAGGCCGGCGACTCGCGGAAAATGACCCTCCAGGTGACGCAGCTCGAGCGGAGCCGGGGCGATCCCAAGGTCAAGTATGCCAGGGGGACCCGGCGCGTTCTCTGTTTCCTGGAAAATGGAAAGCTGGAGGTCCGCCGCTCCGACTACGGCGATACGGAGCTTGAAGAGCTGGCGGACGGCATCCTTCGGGCGGTCCTCGACAAAAAAAGACTTCTCATGAAGTGATATCTGTGATATGACTTCTATATAAACTATCATCGTTGGAGACCGGCCCATGAGCACTCAGATGATCGTCCGGCTTTCTCCGGAACTCAAGGAGAAGCTCGACAAGCTCGCCAGGTCTGAGGGAAAAAGCACCAACCGGATGGTCCTTGAGATCATCGAGGATTACGTCAAGGAACGGGACATCGGGGCCTATGTGGATGACCTGTGGGCGCGGATGGGCGCGAAGCTGGCCGTGAGGAGCGTGACTCCCCGGGACGTAGAACAGGCGATCGGCCGGGCAAGGGGCAAGACGGGATGAGGAGCGTCATCGACACCAACGTCTTTGTCTCGTCGTTCTTCGGCGGCAACCCGCGGAGGATCATCGACCTTTGGAAAGAACAGCGGATCACCCTCTGCCTTTCCAGGGAGATCCTGGACGAATATGTCGAGGTCCTGTACCGGATCGGCCTGGAAGGGGAGGAAGAGCTCAAGGAGCTCCTTTCGCTCTTCAGCCGCGACTTCAACCTCCTGTTCACCGCCAAGACCCCCGAGAGAATCGTCGTCAAGGACAATCCCGGCGACGACAAGTTCCTGGAGTGCGCGGTCGCCCTGAACGCGGATGTCATCATCACGGGAGACAGGCCGCTCAAGGCCGTCGGCGAATACCTGGGGATCCTGATCTTCAGTCCTGCGGAATTCCTCGAGCACTTGTCCGTCCGGCAGCCGTGACGGCGTCCGGCCCCGGGCCGAAGGCGCTTGTTTGTTGACTTGAGCGGTGGCCTAGGCATAAAATGCCGTCCATGCCGGATGAGATCAAACCGACGCGGACCGAGGTTCCCTCGCAGGGGACTTTCCCTTCCCGGACTTTGATATTCGACTTCGACGGCACGATCGCCGATACCCTCTCGGCCATCATCCGGCTTGTCAACGAACACGCCAAGGAATTCAATATCAAACCCCTCGCCGATACGGACGTCGACGAGCTCCGGGGCATGTCCAACCTGGAAATCATCAAGAAATATAAGGTCCCTCTGGTAAAGGTTCCGTACCTGGTCTTGCGCGCTCAGAAGGAGCTCAACCAAAGGATCGGTGAGATGAGCCTCTTCCCGGGTGTCAAGGAGCTTGTCCTCGACCTGAAAAGACGAGGGATCCGGCTGGGGATCCTGACCTCGAACTCGCGGGAGAACGTCCAGAAGTTCCTCCGGGCCCAGGTCCTGGACGTCTTCGACTTCATCCACGCCGAACAGAACTTCTTCGGCAAGAACTGGGCCCTCCTCCACCTCCTGAAGAAGTTCAACCTGAAGAAGGAAGAGGTCATCTACGTCGGCGACGAGGTCCGGGACATCGAGGCTTGCCAGAAGGTGAACATTGCCGTCATCGCTGTAAGTTGGGGATTCCACCGCAGAAAGCTCCTCCAGGACAAGTTGCCGACCCACCTCGTCGATTCGCCGGACGAGATCCGGGTTATCGTCTCCGGCTGAATGAATTGTTTGCCTATTCGCCCGCGACGAGCAGCCAGCCTTTTCCCGGCATGATGGAAATCGCATCCCCTGGCTTGAAGACCGTTGCGTCCTGGAACGATTCGATCGGAAGCGCCGTGAGCTTGGCTTTCGCCGGGTCGATCCCCAGCCACCTCCAATCAATGCCGAGCCTGACGGCAACCGGGTCCTTGGCCCAACTGGCGATCGAGATGAGCGCCTGCCCTTTCTTGACGTAAGCGGTGGCCAGGACGTCCTTGCGGCCGGTCTTTACCGGGGAGCGCTCCACCCAGAACCCGATCATCTCGGAGTCCCGGATGCCGAAGACATCCCAGGCTTTCCAGAGCGGTCTCGGATCTCCGGCCCAGGGAAGGCGGCTCGTCATGCCGAAAAGCATGCCGCGCCAGGGATTTCCCCCGTCCTGGAGCATCTCGCCCATGAGCCCGAAGGGGATCCCGGAGATCTCGACAAGCCAATAGTCGGGCGCCGAGTCGTAGTCGAAGTATTCGCCGAACCAGAGACGGTTGAGAAACGGGAAGTGCTCGAGGTAGAGGTTGGCGCTCGAAGCGAAGCCGTCGCGCGGATTAAACTGGTTGGCCGAATGGAGGTCGATGAGCGCGCCCGGCCGGTTCCGGTCAAGGACCTTGCGGACCCGTTTCATGGTCGTCCGATCGAAGGCGACGTCATCGAGGTAGAGCCCGTCGATCCCGACGTTCTTCGCCAGCCAGTCCAATCCTTCGATGTAATAGTTGTGCCAGCGGGACATGCCGCTGTTGATGACGGCCGCGTCCTGGAGCTCGGGGACGAACCAGGCCGCGATGTAGTCGTCGCCGAAATGCTCCTGGAGCCAGGAGAAACCGCCGCCGGGACCCGGTGAAAAGATCTCGTGGCCGAGACTGCGGAGCGCGAAGAGTTCGGCGGCCCGGTTGGAGAGCTCGCGGATAGTATCATAGATCTTGACCTTGAAGCCCCGTTCGTGAGCGGCGTCGATGTATCCCTTCATTTCCTTGGCCCGGAGGAAAGGATAATTGATGAAGGGGTTGATGGCGTTGGCATGATGGATATTGATGGTGTTCGCCCCGGCCGCGGCGATCTCGTCGAGCGGCTTGAAGGCATGGTAGTAGCGCCGGGCGAAGTGGGCCGCGGGATCGATCGTCTTGAAAGGGGTCAGGAGCAGAGTGACGTCGAAGTGGAGCGCCTCGCCGGCCCGCAGGGTGCGGCGGCCGCTCGAGGCCCGCAGGTCCACGGCCCCGTCCGTTTCACGGACCGTGATGGTCCCCCGGCCGTCGTTATACCAGGACGGCGGCATGTTGAGCGGCTTGGAAAGGTAGAAGTTGGTGTTGAGAGGACGGGCGTAGTTCTCGGCCCGGAGCCCGACCTGGAGCCCGGCGTTGACGTCGCCTATCCAGAGGGCATCCTGGTTCTTCATCCGGTCCCATGCCCACGTGAACTCGGCCGGTCTCGAACCCCCTTTAATACCTAGCCCCATCATGTACTTTGCGGCGTCCTTCGCGATCGGGACGTCGAGGGCGATGTCGCTCAACGGAATATCCTTATCCGCGCGGACCTCGAGTTTGAGATCAACATATCCGTCGAACTCCATCTCCGCCCGGCAGGTCATCGTGATGTCCCCGGTCCGGTTCTTCGATTGCCAAGCCACGGCGCCCGCGGCCTGCTTAACGACCTCCGGCTTCGGACCGTCCCATTTGAGAACCGTCCCGCCTTCGTCCTTGATGGTGAGCGACATGGGAGCGGCCAGGACGTCGCGGGGCGCTGATGAAAGACGGGTCATCTCCGACGCGAAGAAGCTCCGGATCTTCATAGGGAGGCCGTCACGTCCGAAGGTCAGGTCCCTTCCGAGGCATCCGACGGTCTCACCTTTGACGGTCATCGGAGTGAACGGCGGGACGATGTCGTCGTCGAACGCGAGCTTCGAATCGAGCCAGCGCAGCCGCGAATGGCGCCACGGTTCTCCGTCCCCCCCGTCCTCGAGGACCTGGTCCGTGACCCGGACCTCCAGCCGGACCGCCGTTTCTTTCATGCCTTTTGGAGCGATGGTCACGTTTCCCGTGTAAGTGCCGGGGTGGGCGTCTTTAGGGACCCGGATCCCGCACCAAAGGGGCTGGACTTTGCCTTTCTCGACACCGCAGGCCTTATGAAAAGGCTTCCCGTCCCAGTTCACTCCTCCCGTGTTGATACTGTTCAGCGTCGAAGCCGGCATGGCCGCTCCGGCGTCGGACCTGAGGTCGCTGAACCGAATATCCATGTCCTCGATCTCCCGGCGTGCAGCGTAGACGCCGATCTGAAAGGCATAGGTTTCGCCCCGGGCGGCCTCCCCCGTGAACGCGCCCCGCGGGCCGGACCGAATCCAACGATAGGGAAGATCCGTCGTCATTCGGACGGGGAACCGCCGATCCTCGGGAAAGAGCAGATAGGGAAGACCTGGGTTCTCGGCCAGGAGGGTCCGCGTCTCATCGGCCGTGGCGGTCACTTCCATAGGATAGAAGCTGTTCCAAGCGTCGATGGACTGGATCTCGATGACCTTGGCCTGCGGCAACGCGTTCAGAACGGCGTCGGGCGCTTTCTCTGCCGAGATTCCGATGCGTTCGAGCCAAACCGGGTCGGGCGCATAGGAGGGAGGGTCATACTTGACTGTCGGGTAATTCGAACGTCCGGTGGACTGGTAAGGAAGATAATAAGCATAGTAATCCCCGGGCGCCGTTCCGGGCTGGAAGACGATATCGCCGAACTCCCGGTTGATCCCTGCGGCCAGAACGTTCGTGATCCTTCCCCCGGTCGCGGCATCGATGACGACGACGTTCTTATTCTCCGGATCGAAATCCCGGCGCCGCCACGGGATGCGGACCCGGACGGCGTCCGTCTTTGCCTCCACCCGGACGACGGCCCGGTGGTTACCGAGTCCGGATTCCGCGGGCCAGTCCCCGACGCCGTATGCGGCCTCCTGAGCGGACGATAAAACGCACGCGGCCGCGAAGGCCAGTATGCCGACGGCTGTCTTTTTCATGTTCGCCTCTGTCCGGAGAATTCGTCCCGGAAATCATACCGGATTGTCTGCTTGGAGGGAAGAGAGTGGACCTGATCACGATCATGACCGGCAACTTCTATGATAAGGATGGGAAGAAGATCCTGGCCTGGGCGAGGACCTGCGACTCGCAAGGCAAGGTCCTGCACTACACCGTTTAAAAGAGCGATGATGGGTGGGGGGGAGGTGAATACAGGGCGATATGATACCGAAAAACCCGGGATGTCAAGTCCCGCTTTTTAAATAGCGGAGGGTCCGCGGTTCCTTCTCGAGATGGAAGGTGATCATCGCCTGCAGGACCCCGCTCATCGCGGCCAGGTTACCCCGATCGAACGATAGAGGACAGACTTCGGACGGAGGGTTATCGCGGACCCACTTCAGGAATGAGACAGTCTCCGGCGGGATGGCGTCCTTCCGGGCTGGAGCGCATTCGCCGCAATAGGCCCCGTCCCTTTTCGGGGACAGCCAGGCCGGCCCGGAAAGCGGCTTGCGGCACTTCTTACAGCGTGCCAGGTCGGGAAGGAAACCGTTGATCCTCAAAAACCAGCCTTCGAAGTAGCGGGCGAGGAAAGCGGGGTCGCCTTTCGCGGCGAGACAGCGGAGGACCGAAAGGAGGAGACGGAACAGGACATCATCCTTCGACCGAGACGGCGAGAACTCTTCGATGAGCTCAGCGAAGTAGCTCACGGTGCAGGAGACCTTGAGGTTGTTCTGGACCTCGAAGAAGGACTCGAGGAGGTCGCAATTACTGACCGTGACGAGGTCTTTCCTCTCCTTTTCATAGTAAAAGGCCCGGACCATGGACATGGGCTCCAGGCTGCTGCCGAACCGGTTGTTGAACTTTCTGGCCCCCTTGGCCACTCCGCGCAGGACGCCTTTTTCCCGGGTGAAGAAGACGACGATCTTGTCTTGGTCCCCGAAATTGTAGGTCCTCAGGACGATCGCTTCGGATTGGTCAATAGGCATTCAAGCCAGCCTTATTCTTTCCCGCCCGGCCCCGCTAGCGAATCCGGCCTTGCTCGATCTGCCTTTCCAGTCCAGCCCGTCCAGTTTGTCCAGCTTTTCAGTCTATGAACGTGATTGCTAGCGCCTTGATCTTAGCGCCGAGGGTGACCTCGTCGATCTTGAGTTCCCCGGCGGTCCGGGCCGTGTCCCAGGCGTTCCTGAGGAGCGCCTTTTGGATATACTTCCTCTCGAATTGCTCCCGGGCAGTAATGAGCGACCTGTGCTCCACGATCCCGGAAAGGTGCTCGATCTCCCGTGTTTCCACGAGGAGGGTGAGGTGAGTTCCGTTGATCTCTTCGTCCGGGACCATGATCACGAATCGCTCGAGGACGTTCATGAGTTCGCTGACGTTCCCGGGCCAGGAGTAGTTGAGGAAGGCCTTCTCGGCCTCGGGGTCCATGGTCTTGAGCTTCTTGCCGTATTCGGCTGAAAAGTGCTCGAGGAAGTAGGCGATGAGAAGGGGGATGTCCTCCGCCCGGTCGCGGAGCGGCGGGATGTTGAGGGGAATGACATTGAGCTTAAAAAAGAGGTCTTCCTGGAACCGGCCTTTGGCGATGAGGTCCTTCAGGTTTCTGCTCGAGGCGGCCAGGATGCGGGTATCGACGGTGACGGGCTCCGAGGAGCCCACCGGCTCGTACTTCTCTTCTTCGATGACCCGGACCAGCTTGGCTTGGGTCTTGGGGCTCATGTCGCCGATCTCATCGAGAAATAGGGTCCCCCGGTCGGCCAGGAGGAGCTTGCCTTTCTTGTCCTTGATGGCGTTAACGAACGCCCCCTTAAAGTAACCGAAGAGTTCGTTCTCGATCAAATCATCGGGGATGGCGGCGCAGTTGATACCGATGAACCGGTTTTCATTCCGTCGGCTCTGCTGATGGATCAAGGAGGCGATGTGCTCACGGCCGGTCCCGTTCTCCCCGTAGATGAGCACGCGGCCGCTGGACGGGGCCGCCATCTGGATGTCCCGCCGCAGTTTCTGGATGGCCGGGCTCTTGCCGATCAGCGGGTACTTGATCTTGATCTTTTGCCGGAGCTGGAGGTTCTCCTCCTCGAGGCGCTTTTGCTTGAGGGCGTTCTCGAGTGTCAGGAGGACTTTCTCCAGGGAAAGGGGTTTCTCGAGGAAATCGAAGGCCCCGAGTTTGGTGGCCTTGACGGCTGTTTCGATGGTCCCGTGGCCTGAGATCATCACGATCTTGGGGTTTTCTTCGCTCGTTTTGATCTTCTCCAAGACCTCAAGGCCGCTCATCTCGGGGAGCCAGATGTCCAGGAGGACGAGGTCGAAGTTCTGGCTTTTCAGCGCCTCCAGCCCCGCTTCGCCGGTCTCGACGGCCTTGACCGCGAACCCCTCGTCTTCGAGGATGCCCTGTAAGGAAGAACGGATGCTCGCTTCGTCATCGATGATCAGAATTTTTTCGTTGCTCATTCTCAATCACTCATGCCGGGATTTGTATGGTGAACTTCGCGCCGTGGGGCTTGTTGTTCTCGATGTTGACGGAACCGTTGTGATCGCGGATGATCTGGTTGACGATGGCCAGGCCGAGCCCCATGCCCTTCTTCTTGGTGGAGTAGTGGGGGAGGAACAGTTTGAACTTATCATCGACCGTGATGCCCGGCCCCGAGTCGACGATCTCGATCGTGACCCGCTGCGGCGCCTTGTCGAATGACGTGCGGATCCCGATCCTCCCCTTTTTGTTCATGGCGTCGATGGAGTTGTCCAGGACGTTGATGATCGCTCTTTTCATCTGTTCGGGGTCGGCGGGAACGGACACCGGCACCTCGGACGAGTAGTCGACCTCGAATTCGATGTCCGTGAAGATCCCCTTGAAGAGGGCGAGGATCTGGTCGATGATCTGATGGATGTCCGCGGATTGGAGCTGGATCTTGGGCATGCGGGCGAAGTTGGAGAACTCGTCAACCAGGGACTTGATCGTCCGGGCCTCCTGGATGATGGTCCGGGCGCCTTCCTCGATCATCGCCTGGTGGCCGGGTTCGCCCTTCTGGAGGTTCTTGATCATCCTTTCCGCGGACAGCTGGATGGGCGTCAACGGGTTCTTGATCTCGTGGGCGACGCGTTGGGCCACTTCCTTCCAGGCCGCAATCTTCTGGGCCTTGATGAGCTGGGTCATGTCGTCGAGGACGACGATAAGGCCCGAGAACTCGCCGTCGGTCTGCTTCAGCGGCGACAGGGCCAGGGCGAGATGGGTCGTCTGCCCGTCCGTCGTGACGCTGATCTCCTTGTCGGCCAGCTTGTATCTGTTCTTCATCCCCCAGTCGATGTTCCTCAGGACCTCGGCGTACCGAGCGGAGCCCAGGATGTTCCGGTAACCCTTCCCGATGACGTCCTTTTCGGCGATGGCCAGCATCTCCCGGGCGGAGGGGTTCATCGTCGTGATGGCGCCCTTGCGGTCCAGGGCGATGACCCCCGTCGTGATGTTGTCCAGAATGGTCTCGATGTAGCGCTTGCGGCTTTCGAGTTCGGACGTTTTCTGGGCGATGCTCATCTGGCTCGTCTTGAGGTCAAAGATCATCTGGTTGAAGGAGTCGATCAGCGTCCCGATCTCGTCCGACGCGGGGTCCTCGACCTTGACATTGAGGTTCCCCCGGGAGACCTCCCGGGTGGCCTGGGCCAGTTTTTCGATGGGCACGGTGATGCTCTTGGCCAGGTGAAAGCCGATCCAGCTTGCGGCGAAGATGATGAGGAGCGTGAGAAAGATGAGCGTCATGAGGTAGAAGGTCTTCACGGGGTTCTTCTGGGTCTTGAGCAGGCGGTACCTCTGGACGTAGGAGGTGATGTTGTTCATCTTCTGGGCGTAGTTCTGGGGTAGGAACTTTCCCGTGGTCACGAGGACGCTTCCGACCGAAGGCATACTGAAGGACGCCCCCCGCCGGATCATCTCCCCGCTCCCCATGGGCTCGATGCTCCGGAACTCTTCGCCGAGCTGGGCCCGCTTGACGATGTTGGCCTTCAGGTCCTGGTAGTCCTGGAGGGGCATGTTCGGATTGATGTAGGAGAAGAGCTCTTCGTCATCGAGGAAGATGCCGATCTCGTCAAGCCTGTACTCGGTCAGCTTGTCGCGGATGAAATCCCGAAGGGCGGGACGGTTCTCGGGGCTGATGAGCTTCCCGGCCATGATGGCCCGGCTCAGCTGCTGGGCATAGTGGTCGGTGAGTTCCTCGGTATTGAGAGTGAAACCGTCGGCGACGCTCTTCGTGTCGTCCAGGAGCTTATCCAGCGGCGTCTGGAACCACTGCTCGATGTTCCGGCTGACGAAGTCGCTGGCGAAGAAGAAAAGGAGGAGCGTCGGGATGAACGAAAGGGCGATGAAGAAGATGACGAGCTTTGTCTTGAAGTGCGATCCGACGACCTTCCTCTTGCGCTCGAGGTAGAGCTTGACCATGTTCCGGCCCAGAATGAAGAAGAGGATAAGTCCGAGGAGGAGGACGATGATCTGAAGGGAAGAAAGGAGGACGTTGGTCAGCCGTGTCGGGGAGAATTCCTGGGACTCCCGGATGAAGAACTCGATCGCGAAGAAAAGGACGATGAGGAGGATGATGATCGCGCCGATGACGCGCGGGCCCTTTTTCCTGGAATCGGCTATGGGTTCCATTTTTCCTTATTCGACCCCGGTCGCATCGTTCCGAACGAATTCCGCCTTGTTGTCCGGGGTGATTCGGATGTTCTTGACGATGGCGCCGGAACGGCCGAAGGGCTTGCCCGGCCTGCCGTTGATGGAGTAATCCAGGCCGCCCGCATTGCCCAGGTGGATGATGAGCTCATTTTGGGCCGTGATCCGGGCCTTTTCGCCTCTGAGCTTGATCCCGTCCAGGGCGAGCTTCCGGTCGGCGTAGACTTGGATCCATGTCCTCTCATGGAACGAGAGCTCCAAGTTGAGTCCCTTCTCTTCTTCCTTGGGGACCGGCGCCGGCACGGGCTCGGTCACGGAAGGCGTGACGGCGGTTTGTTGCTGGACCCGGGGAATCGCCTCGCGCGTTTCGGGGAGGGCGGTGCGTTTGCCGGGCCCGGTCAGAAAATAGGCCGCGAAGGTGACGATGACGAGGACGACCGCCGCCAAGCCGGCCAGGGAGAGCTTCTGTTTCTTCGTGATCCGCGACTCGGACCCCGGCCCCCGGGCGCTCTCCGGACCTCCGGCCGACAGACGCCCCGCCCTGCGATATCTCTCGACCAGTTGGTCCTCGTCGAGTCCCACGGCCTTGGCGTAACTGCGAAGCATGCCCTTGACGAAGAATTCTCCGGGGAAAATGTCGAGGCGGTCGGTTTCGATGGCTTCCAGGTACCTTAGCGTGATTCGCGTCGAGTCAGCGATCCCTTTGAGGGAAAGCCCCCGGGCTTCCCGTTCTTTCTTGAGTTCCTGCCCGATGGATGCCATTCTTCCCGGAATTTTAGGTCAATCCGGAGGTTATGTCAAACCAACCGGGGTTACTCAAAATTGCCGATAGGACGCGAGTCGGAATTCCGGGGCATGAACCAATTCTCTGGAATTGGTATCGTATCCCTGGAATTCCAGGTATCACAAGAAGTCGGCGTCATCGCTTGGGAAGTAAGAATCCTATCGGTATTTTTGGGAGGCTAGTCTGTCCAGCTCTTAAGTCTTTAAAAACTTCGATACCGAGCTGAGACTGCCCAGGCAGCCGATGACCCCACCGGCGGCGACGAGCCCCAACGCCTGGGAAAGGGAAAGGTAGCGGAAGTTCAAGAGCTGCTGCAGCGCCCCGAGGGATCCGACATAGATGGGGAAGAGCTTGATCGCCAGCAGGAGGAAAGCCAACGAGATCATGCTCCCCATCACGCCTAGGGCGATCCCTTCGAGGAGGAAGGGGATCCGGATGAAAATGTTGGTGGCGCCGACCAGCCTGAGGATCTCGATCTCGTTCTTCCGAGCGATGACGTTGAGCTTGATGACGTTGGAGATGATGAAGAAGGAGGCCAGCATGAGGATCCCGCCCAGGAAGAACCCGACCGCCTTTGCCAGACGGCTCAGCGACTGCATTTTGTCCACCCAATCCTGGTTGAACTGGACGTCCTCGACGCCCTTCATCCGCCGGACGTCCTGGACGAGCTTCGAGACCTCTTTCGAGGCCGGCGCCGTATCCTTCAGTCGGGCCTCAAGGGATGGCGGGAAGGGGTTGATCTTGAGGTTGGCCAGGATGTCCTTCAAGTCGGGAAAATTCTTCTGGAACCTGTCCTGGGCTTCTCCGGCCCCGACGACCTTCACTCCGGAAACGAGGGGCGATCCCAAGACCTTCTGCTCGATGCCTTTGATCTCTGCGGCCGTCGCGGCCTTGTCGAGGAAAAAAGTGACGACCATGTTGGTCGATAGCTCCCGGGCCATGTGCTGGAGATTATTCGACAGCGAGAGGAAGATGCCGACGATCAGGAAGGACAGGCAGATGATCGTCACGGAAAAAATGTTCCTCGCGCGATACTGCCATAAGCTGTTGGCCGTGACGCCGAAGAAGTACTTGATTTTCTCGTAGATCAGACTGCGTCCTTTCCTATCAATTTGCCCTTTTGGAGGAAGAGGATCCTGTCTCCGAAGTGCCGGATAAGCTCGCGGTCATGGCTCCCGATGATCACCGTGGCCCCCTGCTTGTTGATCTCCTTGAAGAGGGTGATGATCTCGAAGGCCAGCTCCGGGTCGAGGTTCCCTGTGGGCTCGTCGGCCAGCAGGATCTTCGGGTTGTTGACGATGGCCCGGGCGATGGCCACCCGTTGTTGTTCACCATACGAGAGGCGGGAGGGGAGGTCCCACATCTTTTGATGGAGGTTGACCATGCGCAGCGTGTTAAATACGCGCCTCCGGATCTCCTTCCGGGGCTCGCCGAGGACCTGGAGGGGGATGGCCACGTTGTCGAAGACCGTCCGGTGGAAGAGCAGGCGGAAGTCCTGGAAAACGATCCCCATCGTCCGCCGCAGCTCATGGATCCTGTGGTTGGGGATCCTCTGGATGTTGACGCCGTCGATGACGATCTGCCCCTGGCTGGGCGGAAGTTCCCGAAAGATGATCTTGAGCAGGGTGGTTTTGCCGGAACCGCTGGGGCCGGTGATGAAATAGAAGTCCCCGCTCCGGACCTGGAGGCTGATGTCGGACAGGGCCCATTGCGGAGGCTGGTATTGTTTGTAAACGTGAAATAGCTCAATCAAATTCTTTTTGAACCTGTCTAGCCTGTCTAGCTCTTATATGAACAGATACATGAACCAGCCGAAGGCCAGGGCGCCGGCGACCATGATAAAGAAGAGGGTTAATCCGTATTTGATCCGGGCCTTCTTTCCGTCGCGGCGGAGGAGCGACATCACGAGAGCGACGAAGAACGCGTAAAGAACCATGGTGAAGAGGTGGCTTTGGAGGATCATTTCTTCTTCCCCGCGGCGATATCGTACGCGTCCAGGGCGACGAGATAGTTTAGGAGTCCGGCGCCCGCGATGTAGGCCGTTCCGAACTCGAAGGTCATTCTCTCGAGGGACCCGGGCCCGATGGCCAGGAATCTGGACAGGATATAAAAAAGCCCGTTCCCGATGTCGGCGAAGAATGCCAGGATCGTCAGGGGATTCTCCGTCTGGAAGGGGTAGATTTTGCCTCCCATGATCAAGCCCAGGCCCGTCATGGCGAAGATGGACACGAAAAAGACGGCCCCCCGAGCATACTTCTTTTGGGAGATATGCCCAAGCCCGGGGATGATCCATCCGAGGGCCATGAACAGGAAGGCTTTGAACTTCATAAGGGAAAAATATTAATCGAAACGCCCCGATAAATCAAGTGAATTTTACTTTTCCGGATGTTCCTGTAGAATGACGCCATGCCTGAGCTCCCCGAGGTTGAGACCATCGTCCGCGGTCTCAAACCATATCTTGAGGGGACCGAGATGGGGACATTCCGACTTCTTTTCCCTCCTCTCCTGCGGAGAGCGTCCGGAGTTGCGTTGGCCGTTTTTGAAGGCAAAAAGGTCACGACCGTGAAGCGGCGGGGAAAGATGATCCTCGTGGAGTGCGAAGGCGGCCGGGCGCTCATCTTTCACTTGAAGATGACGGGCCAAATGCTGCTCGAGCGGCCCGATGTTCCCGTGGACAAGCACGTCCGGCTCATTATACCGCTCGTGGGCCGGGACCGGGAGCTCCGCTTCCGCGATATCAGAAAGTTCGGCTTCCTCTGCTGTTTTGAGCCTTCCGGCTTGTCGCCGGTCCCTGAGCTCGATGCCCTGGGACCGGAGCCTCTCGAGATCGATTTCCGGAGTTTTGCCCGGCTTTTCCAAGGGCGCAGAGGCCGCATCAAGAGCTTCCTCCTTGACCAAGGGGTCCTCGCCGGTATCGGAAACATCTATGCCGACGAGATCCTTTTCAGAGCACAGATCCATCCTCTGACTCCGGCCTCGTCCCTTGGGGAAAGGGAGCTGAAGGCCCTGTGGAAGTCGATCCGCGCGACCCTGAAGCTGGCTATTTCCAGGAAAGGGTCCTCCATCCGGGACTACACGGACCCTAACGGCGATCCTGGGGATTTCCAGAAACTTCATAAGGTCTACGGCAGGGAAGGGGGAAAATGCCCCCGCTGTAAAACGACCGTCGGGAGGATCAAGGTCAGTGGCCGCAGCACGTTTTTCTGCCCCGGGTGTCAACAAAAGAGCCATCTAGCCTAGCGCATTTCTTGCGTGTTTGACTTTTCTTCCTCTTTTTCCCTATGATGAATTCAGCCAATATGAAGGAGGCGCGGATGAAAAGACCTTTTTGCTGGTCCGCCCTAGCGGGCGCGCTGGTCGTTCTGACGGTCCTGCTCCTGGCGGAAACCGTCGTGGTCAAGATCCAGAGCACCAATTTAAGGAATGAGCCGAAGTTCTACTCCCAGACGATCGCCGCCCTGACCGCGGGGAGTTCGCTGGAGAAGCTGTCCAGCCAGGACGGCTGGTTCAAGGTCCGGACTGCGGGCGGGATCGTCGGCTGGATCCATTCGAGCGCCGTCGAGACCAAGAAGTTCAACCTGCTTGCCGTGGACAAGAACATGAAGACGCAGGCCTCGGTCGGCGAAGTGGCCCTGGCGGCAAAAGGATTCAATAAGCAGGTCGAGGAGAGCTACAAAGCCAAACACGGCGAAGCCAACTTCGCCGCCGTGGACAGGATGCTGCAGCTCAAGATCTCGCCTTCGGACGTCGAAGCCTTCCTCAGGAAAGGCAAGCTGGGCGAGTTTGGAGGCGACAAGTGAGAATACAACGCGCAGGTGTCCTTCTGACAACGGCCGCCCTTGCCGGCTTCGTCCTTTCGGGCTGTTCGGTCGTCCAGCAAGGGGCCAAGGTCCTGTCGGACACGGGCAAGCTGTCGGAGAAGGACAGGGACTCCATCATCAAGACGAGTGAGGCTGTGAGGTCGACCTTTTCCGAGATCACGGAACAGGAAGAGTATTACATCGGCCGGGCTGTTGCGGCCCTTGTCCTCTCCAAGTATAAAATCTATGACAACGGCGGTCTCACGAACTATGTGAACGTCCTGGGCAAAGCGATCAGTTATTCTTCCGACCGTCCCGAGACCTACGGCGGCTACCACTTCCTTGTCCTGGATTCTGACGAGGTCAACGCCTTGGCCGCGCCCGGCGGCTTCGTCTTCGTTACGAAGGGCCTCATCAAGCGTTGTAAGGACGAGGAGATGCTGGCCTCGATCCTCGCTCACGAGATCGGCCACGTCTCCGCCAAACATGGCCTCGCGTCCATCAAGAAGTCCCGGCTCGTCGACACCTTCAAGATCCTCGGCAAGGAGGCTGCGACCCGCTACGGGTCCAAGGAGCTGGCCGAGCTCACGGGGATCTTCGAGAACGTCCTCGGCGATATCGTCGAGAGCCTTGTCGAAAAGGGTTATGACCGGAAATACGAATATGAAGCCGATAAGCTGGCCGTCAAGTTCGCGTCCGGGACAGGCTATGATCCGAACGGGCTCACCCGCTTCCTGAAGACCATGGTGGGGGGGGGATCCGGAGCTTCGGGCAAGGGCTGGTTCAAGACCCATCCCTCGGCCGAGGACAGGCTCGAAAAGGTCAACTCCCAGATCAAGGGAATGACGAACGTCCCCAAGATCATCCCGGTCCGGACGGAACGATTCATGCAATCTGTCAAGGGACTTAGACCTTAGGCCGGCCCGCCGCGGATGTCTAAAAAACTGCTCAGGGGGCTGGCCGTAGGAGCGGCCGTGTTCCTGGCTTCAGTTCTTCTCCACTCGCTCAACGTGCTGAGGCCACTGGAGTGGAAATCCTGGGACCTCAGGCTGCGCCTGCTTTCCCGCCCGTCCCGGGCAAGCTGCGACATCGTCCTTATCATGATCGATCAAGAGAGCCTGGATGTCTACGAGAAATCCCAGGGAATGCCGTGGCCATGGCCGCGGCAGATGTATGCGGTCTTCGCGGACTATCTGAAGGCCGGGGGGGCGAAAGCCCTGTTCCTGGACCTTATTCTGAGCGAAACCTCAAGATACGGGGTTGAGGACGATGAGATCCTGTCCCGGGCCATGACCGCCTCGGGAAACGTCTTCGTTCCCTTCTCTTCAATTATAAGCGCAGAAACGAAAAACAAGGACGCCGAGGTCCTTCGCCAACTCAAACGCTTTTCCCTGCCCGCGAGGGATTATCCGAAGAAGGCCATTCAGCCCCTCGAATCGGTCTCTCTTCCTATCGAGGACCTGCTCCGGTCGGCGGCCGGCGCCGGGAACGTCCGTTTCTTCCAGGATGAGGACAGCATCTTTCGCCGCATCCCGCTTCTTTTTTCCTACGAAAGCCTATTGCTCCCGTCCCTGCCCCTGGCCCTGGCTGAATTCGTCATGGGGAGATCCCCGGTGGACGGGGTCCCCCTCGACGGGTCGGGCCGGATGATCATCCGGTATCATGGCCCGGCCGGGACCTATAAGACCTATTCAGCCGCTGCGATCATCAACTCCTGGGCGCAGATGGACGAGGGCAAAACGCCGCAGATCGATCCGAAGGAGTTCGTCGGAAAGGTCGTCCTCCTCGGGACGAACGCCCCGGGTCTCCTGGACCTGAAGCCGACACCTTTCAGCCCCGTCTGCTCAGGGACGGAGATCCACGCCGCCACGCTGGACAATCTCCTGCACAAGGACTTCATCCGGATTACTCCCCTGGCGGTCCTGTTCGTGTACATGCTCGCCCTCGCTCTTTTGACCGCGGTCGCGATCTCTTTTTCCATGAAGATTTGGAAGATCGGAATATTCTTCGTGCTTCTCTTGGCGCTTCCGGCTGCGGCCTCGAC
>Ga0315291_10004932_pt1 | contig 16845 bp, 16 predicted proteins | sample YL17G12_20_MG_FD_203070 | JGI IMG/M metagenome (GOLD analysis project Ga0315291, IMG submission 203070) | Sediment microbial communities from Yellowstone Lake, YNP, Wyoming, USA - YL17G12_20 | ecosystem: Environmental > Aquatic > Freshwater > Lake > Sediment | place: USA: Wyoming | collected...
AGCACATGGGGATAGCCGAGGCACAGGGCGGCCACCCGTACTTGTACCCTGAAGTACAGTTGCAGGCAGGCACCCACAAGCTCTACGACAACAGTGCGTGGGTTCACAGTATGCATATGAACACGCTTTTCTCCCCCTCGCCTTGGCGCCTACGCATCCTTGGCATGATCACCTTCCGCGCATTTCCATATCATGATTCGAACAACTTCGTCGGATCTTGCGGGCCAACAGCAGTCAGGGTTATGCGCCAAATAGCGACGGGCGCGACGGCCCAACAGCCGTTGAGCGAACTTCAGTCCTGAGACATGCGCGAGTGCCCGAACCCAGCAGTCCCTTCGATAGGCCTGGTAGGCTGTGGAGGGCCTCTCCACCGGATGCTCGAACCCGAACTGCTTGTGCAGGTAGAACCCCTCACGTCCGAAAAGGGCGCGCCATCCCTCTAAAGACAGATACCTCATGTAGGGCGCCGTTGGCCGAGACACAAGCGGTGCACACCCCAGATGAAGAACCGTCCCCGTCGTGCAGAGTTTCCTTCGAAAGCACTGCAGGATCTCAAGGAGCTCGCCATCATCCATGACATGTTGAAGAACCGTCACAGATAGAATCAGCGCCAACGAATGGTCCTGCAGAGGCAGGTTGCTGAGGCGATCGGCAATGCCAAACTGAACGTTCGCCAGGCGTCTGTGACGCTTCTTGGCGACCTTCAGAACGTCGCCAGAAACGTCATAGGCGATGACCTGATGAAAGCGGCCAGCCAACAGAGGGAGAAAGTCTCCCGTGCCGGTGCCAAAGTCCAGGGCGGTGCCGCCCCGCAGGTCCAAGGCATCCAGCGTGGTCTCGATCGCCTTGAGCCGGGCCAGCTGGTCAAAAGCGTAGATAACCTGGTTCTTCCAGCCCGTGTGCCCAAATCTCTCGACGCGTTCGTCCCAGTAAGGTGCGGAAGTGCTCATCAACCCTCTCCTTTAAGCTCACATCGTCGCACAGATTGTACTAAGCCACGATGCAGGGCGACAGCCGCTTCATGGGTCGCACCTGCAGACGAACTACCCGCGTACCGAGGCTCGAACCAATCGTTTCATGGCATCACGCGCTCATCGCTGGGCCGAGCTGCAGTTCCTCTCTGCAGCAACGGCGCAGCCGCGGCCCGCAAATCCTGAGACCCCGGATCCCACTCAGCAGAAGTGTAGTTTGGCGGCCTCGCACAGGGTCATCACCTGGCCTTTCTCCTGCAACGCCCCCTCCTGATACAGCCGGCGACAATCCTCCCTCAGTTCCGGGTAATTGTCCAGAACTATTGCGTTCCGATCGAAGTAGCCGTCAAAGAAATCCCGGAGATTCCCGTTCTTCTCATACCATTCGTCGAACGGATTCATCGAATACGGGAAACGGCGAGGCGAAACATGATACAGCAGCCGCCGCCATTGGCGCCGCAGGTACCTCTCGATCCTGCCAGCCGACAGGGGCGCCATGGCCTTCACCCACACGTACTGGGCCACTCGCGGGTGCCGCTGGAGCAACCAGTCCTGGTAAATGCCTTCGTGCCACTTCAGGTTCGGCGGAATCTTCAGAGCGTAGTCCAGGAAATCCACGTTGAGGAACGGCGATGCGCACTCGGTGAACTGGTAAAAGGTCCAGTTGCCATTGGCTATGCCGTTGAACCCCCGGTTGTAGAGCAGGAACAACTCCTCGGAATCGTACGCCCCAGTCAGTTCGGTCAGGGTGTTCTCGATCCTGCCCAGCAGGCGTTTTGAGTAGGCGCCCTGGCCCACCCTTGGCTCTTTCCTTTGGGGCGCCGACAGATAGGTGCCCAGCACCGCGTCGCCCAGCAGGCCGGTGTGCAGGAGTCCGTAGTCGCTGAAATCCAACTTTCTCATCATGGCCAAGCCGTGCGCCGAACCCGTCCAGAGGACCAACCCGTCATTGGCCGTTACAGCGGCCGGCATGGCCCCGAGCAGGTACGTCCCGTTGTCCAGGGCGTAAAACAAGAACTCATTGTGGAGATCCGCCGCAATTCTTTGGGCGATCCTCTCGTCCAAGGCCCCGCTTTGTGCAAAGGTAAGGTTCGTGATGTCCGTGTAACCGAGTTCGTGGGCCATCATCACGGCCATGCGAGAGTCGAGGCCGCCGCTCAGGGTGGCCACGTGCCGGTAGCCATAGTCGGCGTCCTTCTGGTACTCCAGCCGTACGGCCTCCCGGAAAAGTTCCTCCAGGGTGTCGATGATCGCCCCCTTGGAATAGGACCACGGCGGGTCGTTCTCAAACCGATGGTAACATCTCACCTGAACGCCCGCCGTGCCGACCTCGATGTAATGGCCGGCCTTTAACTTCTTCACTTCCGCGACAAGGGTGTAGTCCTCCAGCATGTATCCGTAGGTCAGAAGCAGGTAGGCCCCGACTGTGTCCAGGGAACATCGCCTCCCCCACTTCTTAAGCAGTTGCGTGACCACCTTCAGTTCGGACGCGCAGAGGAACAGGTCGGCGTCGTGGTAAAAGAAGAGCGACTTGGAGCCGGTATGGTTTGTAAAAAAGAGCCACTTGCGGCGTGCCTTGTCATAGAGGAGACCGCTGAATTCCCCTCGGAACGACTTGAAGAACCGGTCATCCCCGTCCTGGTACATCTTCTTGATGGTTTCCGCTTTCGTGCCGCAACGGTGGGTACGCCGAAGGTCCTCCAGGTTCAGAATAACGCCGTCCAGGGCCAGGAGGACGTCCGGGTCCTCGCACAGCAGTTTGTCCTCGGGAAACTTCGGGTTGACAAACTGCTGGACAAAATAGCCCTCTCCCGCAAGGCTGCGAATCGTCATGGGCCGTATTGATTGATGCGCAACATCAGGCGACCTGCCGTCCGGCGTTGCGCCGACAACAGCGAGAATACCCGGCATTGACGCCTCCCTCCGAGAAAATCCAATCTTCCAACCGCCTAAGCCCCTACTCCGGTTCGCGCGACACCGCTTCCTTCCGGCCCCTCCGCAAGATCAACGAAATGGACGATCGCGCCGCCTCCGTCGCCCTCTTCAGGTCGCTGCGATCGGCAGGCTGCAGGCAGAACACCCACAAGGTGGCCGCATACAACACCATGCCGACCGCCACACAGGCCCCAACCGCCAGCCACGAGGCGGGCTGAAACAGAATCTTGAGGGCCAACCAAGCCACCGCGCTCACCCCAGCCGGCAGAAGACCCGACCACGCCGTCTCCCGAAACCACCGGCCCCAACTCAGGCCCGTGAGCCTCAAACCGAGGGGCCAAATCATGACTGGCCACACAAACACCATGGCCACAAACGTTCCCAGGGCCGACCCCACGGCCCCCATGTGCCTGATGCCCACGAAGTACAACGTCAATCCCAGATTCACCAACTGAAAGATAAGGAGTCTCAGGCACCACGACCGCATCTGCGCCGTGGCCATGGCAACGCCGGATACCAATATGTGCCCGTAAATGACCGGACAAGACGCCGCCAGCAGAATAAAGACCGTCGCGGCCGCCCCATAGGTTTCCCCGACATACAGTTTGATCAGTTCACGGGCGTAAACCATGAGAGGCACCGCCATGAACAGTGTCACCCACAGCGCGTAACGCCCGCCGCGAAGGTACGTGTTTTGCACCTGTTCATTCTTTCCGGTGACGTGCATGGCGGTCAGTTGGGGGAGAAGCGGCGTCAGCAACAGCATCGGCGCCTGCCGAATCTGGCCATACGGCAAGGACCCCACGTAGAAACACGTGACGTCCACCGGCGTCGCGAGTTTGTTCAGAATCAGCGGGTCGGAGGCGTTGCGAATCATGTCCGCCAGTTGCCCTACCACGGTCCACCCGCCAAAGGATGCCAGTTTTCCGGCCATTGCCCACCGGATTTCGCTCAAGCGAAACCGCAAGGCCGGCACCAGCCGCCGAGAAATCGTTCGGCTCACGAGAAGCCAGGCCGTCTGCGCCGTCACCGAAGCCACCGCCACCCACAGGACGCGCGTGCCCAGCCCGAACAGGAGCACAAACAACAGGCCGATGCGAAGCAGTTCCCGCCCGACCTCGAGCGCGTTCGACAACATAAACTTCTGCCGCACGTAAAACCCCACGCTGAACGGCGACAAAATCACGTTAAAGGAAACAACAAAAACCATCAAGGCCATCATGATCCGGGCTTCCCACAACCGCCCCGGCGCAATGGTCAGCACGTGGTCCACGTACCACGCGAACACCCACCCCCCCGCCAGAACCATCAGACCCGCCACGAAAATGAGGGGAAACATCGTCGAAACGATCTGAGTGACCCCGCGCTCATCCCCCTTCGCATAGGCCTCCACGATGTACCGGCCGAGCCCCGACGTCAAAACACCCGTCAAAAGCGGCAAAAAGACGATCGCGGCCCCAAGCACCGGATACAGCGCGTATTCCTCCGCGCTGATCCGTTTCAGAAGATACTGCTGCAACCACACCAACACCGATACGTTGACAATCCGCACCGCCACGGAACTGGCGGCGTTGATCAGGATCAGGCGCTTGCTGATTTCAACCTTGGCCATGGTTTATTGCGATTCCAGCCCTGACTCGCCTGAACTCGCCCCGCCGCCGATGGGGCGACCCGCTTCGTGGAATGAAAAATCCGCCAACCGCTAACCGCCGGCCCGTTCCGCGCCGGAGGCGAGAAGTTCCGTAATCCGCTCCGCTGCACGCCCGTCGCCGTAGAGGTCCGTCGGCCGGCCCGCCGGAAGCGCCGCCCCCGCCGCCTCGAACGCCCCGACGGCGCCGAAAATCGCTTCCGGGTCCGTCCCGACCACGCGGTTGCACCCCGCCTCGACAAGTTCGACCCACTCCGTCTCATCGCGCAGCGTCACGCACGGCACGCCGAACCAGTAGGCCTCTTTCTGCACGCCGCCCGAGTCCCCGTCTCGCCGCTCGCCCGACAGAACCCCTGCGGCGTCAGGTGCCAACTGCTTCCAGCACGGCCGTGGCCACCATGTCTTTCTGGGCCTGGGTCAATTCCGGGTAGATCGGAATCGCGAGGACTTCCTTGGCCACCTGCTCGGCGTGCGGCAGGTCGCCTTCCTTGTAGCCCAGGTCGGCGAAGCACTGCTGGAGGTGCAGCGGCACCGGGTAATAGATCGCGTTGCCGATCTTGCGCTGGTTCAGGTGGGCCTCCACATGATCGCGGCTAACGCCCACGTTCTTATACGCGGCCTTGTGGGCGGCCAGGGTCTTGTCGTTGAGGTCGCAGACGGTCTTGAGGCGGCAGGACTGGATCTCCGCGAAGTTACGGACGTGGTTCTTCCCCCAGCCGCCGCCGCCAATTACCGCCACCGTCACCATGCCGTTTCTCCGGCGCCCGACCTCCGCGCACAAAATCAACCGGCAAAAGGCTCGCCATTCAGCAAAAGCCGGAGCGTATTCTATCGGGGGGTTGGGGAATGTCAAGAAACGGGTAACTGTCGCGGGTGGATTGTAATGTCCGGTTCCGGGTGTGCAAAAACGCCTCTTTAACCTCGCCATCGTCCGCGGGTACCTGGAGCCGGGCCAGAACCAATGCCTCACGCTGACCCGCATCAAGGTGGCGCGCCAGCGTCCCGCCTACTGTGGCCCGGAGCAGTTTGCCGCTATCTTGCGACAGGCCCCCGACACCCTCTGGCGGGCGTTCCTGGCGGTCGTCTACACGACGGGCCTCAGGCTCCGCGAGACCCTGAACCTGACGTGGGGCGACATCGATTTTCAGAACAGCCATGTGGACGTCGGCCGTAAGGAAGGGAACGGGGCGATCCAGCCCTGGCAACCGAAGGACCACGAGCGCCGCACCATCCCCCTGCCGGACGAGGCTGTCGCGCTGCTTACGAAGTGGCAGGCCGAAGCGCCCGAAGGTTGTCCCTATGTCTTCATAGAAGGGCCGCGGTGGGAGTTCTACCGGCAGCGGCTTTCCGGAAAAGCGTGGCGCACGGGCCAGGACCTCGTCAACAACCAGTTGCGCCGCTTTAAGACCCTCTGTCGGCAGGCGGGCGTCGGGCCGTATACGATTCATGACCTGAGGCGCTCGTGCATCACGAACTGGGCCCAGCGGCTGCCGATCCACGTCGTCCAGCAACTGGCCGGTCACAGTGACATTAAGACCACTGAGACCTACTACCTCAGCGTGCAACCAGAGGATTTGGCCAAAGCGCGTCGGGTACAAAGTGAGTTGGTCGGGGTCATCCTGGCGAACAGTGGGACTGACCCACTTTTGACCCACTTGAGCCAAAAACGCCTCAAAAAAGGCATCCAGAGGTGTTTTCCACAGCCAAAGAAAAAGGACGGCAATTTGTAACTCGCCGCCCGATAAGGACTTAAGGATGGTACGCCCGGCAGGATTCGAACCTGCAACCTTTGGTTCCGTAGACCAAAGCTCTATCCATTTGAGCTACGGGCGTATGCGCTGCGACCGAACTCAAGGGCGGCCCCAAGCGGCCGCCCTCAACGCGGCATCTACTGTATCCGCCCGAGCGGCAACTGTCAAGGCGAGCGGCCTCAAATCCCGCCCGATGCCCGAAAGCGGGGTTACCCCTATGCCGGAAGGCGGGCGGTCCCCGATAGCGCGGACCCCAGGACCCGTGGTAGATTGTCGATAATACCTGTGGCAGCATGACAATCGCCACAAAGGAGCCGAAGCCATGAGACCGGTCATTGAAGCCTGCGACATGCGTACGAGGGCCGGACCTTGCCGGCCGAAGACCGCCCCGTCGGCCGCGCAGCGCCGCCGCGACCGCCGGGCCCCGCAGCCGCCGGACATCCGCCACGACAAGGTGCGGCAGATGCGGCGGCTCATCGCCCTCGGCCGGCTCGAGACGCCGGAGCGCATCGAGGGAACCGTCCGACGGCTCCTCGATGAACTCGGCCGGTAGCCGCACGCAGCGCCCGCGCCGCCCTTCCCGCCTCCTTGCGGCCCCCCTGCGGCCGCACAATCGCTTGACAACGCCTGGGTCCCCGCTACGCTTAGCCGGCCCAACCACCCGAGTGGGCGGAGAAGAACGCAAAGAGGGGCTTGGTCCAACAAGACACGAAGTCGTTCTTTGCGTTCTTTGCGGTTAACTCGCCTGGTGCCCCGCGCACCGCCCCCGCGACCACCCGACACGCCCTGAAGTTCGCCATTGCCAGCGGCCCGGCGCATCATTAGCATTATAGGCGGCGCCGTGCCGAAAGGGGGGTGTTCATGCCCGAAGACAAAAAGTTCGAGAAGTACCTGGAGCGCCGCGCCGAGGACCTCGGCCTGCCGACCGACCCGGAGGCGTACCAAGACGGCGGGTTGGCGGTGGCGGCCACGGCCTTCGGCGTCAACGAGGCTGAACTCATCGCCGCCATGCTTCGTAACAACGACATCCCCGCGTGGGTCGAGGGCGCGGGCATGGCCTCGTGGTACTGGCACATGCAGTTCGCTATGCACCCGGCCGGCATCCGCGTCATGGTGCCGACAGGGCGCCTGGCCGACGCCCAGGCGCTTCTGACACAACATAGGCATGAGGGGGCGCCCGCCGCGCGGCCGACCGCCCCTTCGGGCACCCTGGCCGAAGCCGCCCGCGTGCCCGCAGAGGAACAGCCCGCCGGGGCCGAAGAACCCGAAGACCCGGCCTATCCGCTCTACCGCCGCGCACGGGGACTGGCGTACCTGTTATTCATCGGGCCGCTGTACCCGGTTATCTTCGTCATGGTGTGCATCCTGCTCTTTCGGATTCGCCGACAGCGAAAGCAGGCAGGACCGACTCTGTACCTGACCAAGGCGCGGTGGATCGCAATGATAACGCTCATCTACCTGTTGATGTGCGCAATCTCGCTGGGCACCGTCATCGCTGTCGGGGTCTACCAAGAAATAGCACAGCAGGAAACCCTTGACCCAAACGAAGAGATAATAATTCCCGCTCCCACGCGTCCACAGGCTCCGAAACCCAACCGGTACGGCATCGGCGTAGATTCATCCCACACTTCGTCATGGCCGCATTGACCGCCCCGGGCCCGAAAGGCGACCTCGCACACGCAACGCAATGCCGGGCCCGCGCCCCGGCCCTCTCAGGCGCAAACGAGTTTACGGCCCAGTTCCTTCGCCTCGCCCATGACCTTCTTGTTCGACCTGATTTCGCCCGCGCCGCCGGCGCTGCCGTAGACCATGCCGACGATGGGGGCGCCGATGAAGCCGAACGCATCCTGGAACGCGCGGATGGCGTTCGTGCAGCCGGAATCGAACGGGTCCTCGCCGCCGTAACTGAAGGCCAGGCCGATGCGTTTGCCGGCCAGGGCGTATCCGCCCTCGCCGCCCAGGGCGTAGCAGCGGTCCATCGCCAGTTTCAACTGGGCCGACATCGTGAACCAGTAGATGGGCGAGGCGTACACGATGGCATCGGCCGCACGCAACTCCGGGTAAATCTGCTGCATGTCGTCCTGCACGACGCAGCCCTTGGCGCCCGGCTTGTGGCAGGACTCGCACGCCCGGCACGGGGCGATCTTGAGGCCGTGGAGGTAGAACGACCGGACCTCGGCCCCGGCCTCGGCCGCGCCCGCGGCAATCTGCTCGGCCAGGGCGGCCGAGTTGCCGCCCTGGCGCGGGCTGCCCAGGAGGATGACCACTTTCTTGCCCTCGCCGCCCGTCTTCGCCTTCGCCATGACGTGCCTCCAATACCTCACGCGAACACCAACCCGCTGCTACCGCAGCACACGTGTTTAGCGTGGCGACCTTTTCCCCAACAGGGTGCCACGGGTTGCTTGCCAACCCGTGTTGCCCGGACGAGAGCACGGCCCGCCCAAGCGGGCCGTGGCACCCGACTACCGCCACGCTGAACCCATACACCGCAGCGGGCCGGCGACATGCCAACGGTGCGGCGCATCATAGCCCCGGCGGCAAGGCCGTGCAAGCATTCGCCTTTTGCTTGTAATTCCGGGGCCGGCGGCTACCCTGAAGCGGTCGCGCCGGCAGAAAAGCCATGTCGCCGGGGCAACCCCGGCCCAGAAGGAGGATCAAACCATGAACCGCGCGGTGAGAATCGGGTTGAAGGTGCTGCTGGTCATCGCGGTCGTGCTGCTGGCGGCGCTCGTGGCGGGGTGGCTCTTCATCAACTCGATTGCCCGGACGGCCATCGAGCGCGGCGGCACCTACGCCCTGGGCGTCGATACGCGGGTCGACTCCGTCAGCCTGGGCGTCTTCAAGGGCGAGGCCCGCATCGACGGCATCACCATCGCCAACCCCGAGGGCTTCAAGACGCCGCACCTGATGAAGACCCAGCGCCTGGAGGTCTCGCTGCGGCCCGGCAGCCTCATGGAAGACACCATCGAGGTCACCCGCTTCGAGATCGACGGCCTGGACCTGAACCTGGAACAGAAGGTGGGCTCGACCAACATCTCGGCCCTCCTCGACAACATCAAGAAGCAGGAGGGCCCGGCGAAGCCGGAGCAGCCCAAGCAGCCGGGCGGCAAGAAACTCAAGGTCGACCGCATCGTCGTCAGGAACGTCGTCGCCCACGTCCAGGTGCTGCCCATCGGCGGCAACGCGACCACCTTGGACGTCAAGGTCCCCGAGATCGTCCTCACGAACGTGACCCCCGATAGCGCCGCCGGCGGCGTCGTCATCAGCGAACTCGTCAAGAAGATCGTCCCGGCCATCCTGGCCGCCGTCGTCGACAAGTGCAAGGGCGCCATCCCCGATGCCGACCTCAAGCAGTTCGGCACCGGCCTGGGCAAAGTGGTCGAAGGCATCGGCACGTCCGTCAAGGAGGCCGGCGAGGCCGCCAAGAAGGGCGTCGGCGGCGCGCTGGAGAAAATCTTCGGCGGAAAGAAATGATCCCGGCCGCCTGACAGGCCCCGCCACATCGGACAAAATGGCCGTTCTCGAGCCTGCGGAACTCAGATCTGCTACGCTCCGGCGGTCCGGCTAAGCGTCTGGAGCATCGAGAATCGGCTTGACGAGGCTCCCCAACGAGGTAGTATTGAAAAAACTGCTGACGGCGGTCGTCAGCAGGAAGTCATCTGGGAAATGTCGGCTGGGAAACCCGGTCCAAGGGAGATGGCTATGAAACTGACGGGCGTGTGGGCTGTGTTGGTGTTGCTGGTGTGTCTGACCGGCTGTGCCACACAGCAGGACACTCGGCGAGCCACCATGGGCGATGTCCAACCCCAGCCGAAGTTCGAGCATGTGTCGTTCAGCGTCTCCACGGTGCCGGGCCAGGTCCTGCCTGTATTCTTTTTCTTTGACCACGAAAGCGGGAATCTATGGGTCCTAAGAGTAAGAGACATCGAGGCACCTCCCTTGCTTATCGGTCGGCTTGAGTCATTCGATAAACCCTTTAACTTGAACCTCCCGCCAGGCGTCCGCTCGAAAACGCCCACTGGAGGTTGAACCCGCCGCTGGGGCCGTCGAGGTCGAGAACCTCGCCCGCGAAAGAAAGGCCCGCCACGCGGCGGCTGGCCAGCGTCCGCGGGTCCACTTCCTTCAGGCTCACCCCGCCGCGCGTCACCATGGCGAGGTCCCAGCCCCCGGTGCCCGTGACCGTCAGGGGGAGTGCCGTCAGGAGTTTCGTCACGAGGTCCCGCGAGCGGACGATGACCCGCGTGGGCCGCACCGTCGGCCCGATGCCCGCCAGGGCGGCGACCGCCGCCGCCAGAGACCTCGGCAGGTGCCGGTCCAGCAGGCCCACGACGGTCTTGCGCGGGTCGCTCGCGCGCCATTCCTCCAGGCGGCGCCGCCACTGCGCCGGCGTGGTCCCCGGCGCCAGGTCCAGCAGGAGCGGCACCGACTCCTGCTTGCGCAGGAGCGCCGCCACGTCGCCCGAGAGGTCCAGGATGACCGGCCCCGAGAGCCCCGTGTGCGTGAAGAGCACCTCGCCGGCGACCCCGGCGCGGGGCTCGCCGGCCGCCACGATGCGGACGCAGGCGGACGAGAGCGAGGCGCCCGCGCACGAGCGGAAGAATGCCTCGCGCACCACCAGCGGCACGAGCGCCGGCGTCGGCTCGACCACCGTGTGGCCGGCCTGCCGCGCCAGGTCGTACCCCGCGGCGCCGCCGCCGAGGGCGGGGTAGCCCCGGCCGCCCGTGGCCACGATGACCTGCCGCGCGCCCACCCGCCCGGCCGAGGTCTCCAGGCCGCGCAGCCGGCCGGCCTCCATCCAGAGGCCCGCGACGCGGACGCCCAGGCGGACCTCGGCGCCCAACTCGCGCGCCCGGCGCCACAGCGCGCTTTGCACGGTGACGGCCGAATCGGACACCGGGTACACGTGGAAACCGTCCGGCGCGTGTGTGGCAACGCCGAGGGCCTCGAGGAACCGCCTCAGACCGGCCGCATCCATGGCCGCGAGGGCCGGTTGCATGAACCGGCCCTGGCGACCGAAACGGGCCATGAACTCCGCGGGCGGCAGCGTGTTGGCAAGGTTGCACCGCCCGCCGCCGGAGGCCAGGAGTTTCGCCCCGGGCCGCCGGAGTTGCTCGAGCACCACCGCGCGCCGCCCGCGCTCGGCCGCGGCGATGGCCGCCATCAGGCCGGCCGGCCCGGCGCCGACAATCACCACGCCGGCGCTGTCAACATGGGGGGCACGGGCTGTCATCAACGGGCATGGTAACCCGGGGCGGGCGCAAAGTCGAGCCGCGACCGTCAGAGCCTGCCCTGAGCGCAGCCGAAGGGTCGCGGGCGATGGGCCACGGCCGCGGGCTCACGCCCGCGGCTCGGCACAGGTGCGCCGGTCACCCGGCTCGCCAGGGCGACGCCGTGGCAAGCCCGGCGCCGGCCAGGCCCTCGCGGGCGGCGCGCAGGCGGTGCACGCGGGCCGGCAGGTCGCTCATCGGGAAACCGCGGCCCGGGCATCGCGTGTCGCCCACCGAGCCGTGGCCGATGATGTGGGCATCGTCTATCCTGTACCGGGCCGAGAGGTAGTCGACCAGGCGGGCCAGGGAGTCCATCTGGGCCCCGCTCGGCGGGCGCCGGTCGAAGTTGCCCACAAGGCAGATGCCTACGCCGAAATAGTTATACTCTTCGTTATCTCCGACGCGGCAGTGAGCGCCCCATTTCTGCTTCGGCCAGCGGCTGCCGACCTCGACGGCGCCGTCGCCCGAGCCGCCGCCGTTGCCGATAACGAAGTGGTATCCCAGTTCGTCCCAGTGGCGGCCGTTGCGGTGAAAGGCGTCGAACGCGGCCGCCGAACCGACGTCGGTGGCGCTGTGGTGAATGACGATCCACCGCCACGGCCGCTCAGGGGCCTGGGGCTCCCAGGCGGGGTCGTGCGGCGGGGCGGGCGGCTCCGCCGGCCGGCGAGGCATCTCCAGCACGAGCGGCGGGGGCTCGCTCCGGGCCGGCCGCGGCTGCGACCGCGAAACGTTCAGCGGCTTGTAGGCGAACGTTTCGCGCTTGGCGCCGGCCGGTGGACACGTCACCAGGCCGGGCGACCGGCATCCCGCCGCCGTCAGAACGGTCGCCCCCAGGAGAATCATCGCCGCAAGAAGCCCACCCCTCACGGATTCGCTCCCGACTGTTTCTCGCTCCCCCGCCAACCTGAAACCTGCCCGGGCACATCGGCCCAGGCGCCGGCCGCTTCGGCCGCGCCGGCCGCAGACTCGCCGGCCCGCGGCACGCGGCAGACCTTGACCTTCAACATCGCGGCCGCATCGGCCAGGGCCGGCGAACAGACCAGGGCCGCGTCGACGTTCGGCCCCGCCTGCCTCACCAGCGCCAGCCGCCGGGCCTCCTCACCCGGCGTGACCCAGATAGCGGGTCCCGGCGGGGCGGCAATCTCCTGGAGCCCCCGACGCACCAGCGCGTACTCCTGGGCCGGGGCCGAGACAAGATACACCACTTGGCGCCCCGCCGCAAGCGTTTTGAGCGTGTCCAGGGCGGCCCGGACGGCCTCCGCCCCAGGCTGGCCGGCGGGCGACGCCTCGGGGCCGGCCTCGCCTTCCACCGCCGCCGCGTCAACCCACAGCATCCGCGCGCCGGGCGGCAGGACCCACACCGAGCCCCGCGCCCGGATGTCCAGCCGCGGGTGCGTGTCCGGAAACGACACCGAGAACTCGTGCCGGCCGGCGCCCAGGGCCCCGCGATGGATGGACCGCGTCATCCCGGTCGTGTCGGTCCAGGCGCTCCGGGTCCAGCCGTCGCCGAGCCGGAAGACCATCCAGGCGTTCAGGATGGGCCGGCCGTAGTCCAGGTCCTCGAGCCTGGCCGCCAGGCGGAGGCTCTCGCTCTGCATGTTCGCCAGGTCGTCGAAGGCCACAAGGCGCACGGAGCCCACGGTCTGGAACCGCTCGGCCAGGCCGCCGAACAGGCAGACCACGGCGCTGGCCGCCAGGGTCAGCGCCACCAGGACAATCAGCAGGTAGCCGAAATATTTGAGCACCGTCACGTTCCGGTTGGCCGGCAGGCCGTCGCTCCCCCAGTGTTTTCGGACAGAACGCGGGTCAACCTTCGATGTTTCCGATGGAGCGCAGGCGGCTGATGCGTTCGGCGATGGGCGGGTGCGACGACCACATGCTCGTGCCCTCTCCGCCGGCCCGGCGGCCGCTGGCCATCATGGGCTGGACAATGAAGAGGTGGGCGGTCGCGCGGCTGGCCTCGTGCATCGGCTCGGTGTCGGCGGCCAGGGCCTCCAGGGCCCGCGCGAGGCCCTCCGGGTACCTCGTCATCCTTGCCGCCGAGGCGTCGGCCAGGTACTCGCGCTGGCGGGAGACGGCCAACTGGATGAGTTTCGCCAGGATGGGCGCCACGATCGCCAGCAGGAGGGCAACGAGGATGATGACGAGTTGGATGGCCCCGCCGCCGCCTCCGCTGCGGCCGCTGCGGCTGCGTCCGCGGCCACCGTAGAAGATCGTCCGCGTGCCGATGTCGGCAATCAGGACCACCACGCCCACCAGGACGGCCATCAGGGTCATGAACCGGATGTCGAAGTTCTGGACGTGCGAAAGTTCGTGGGCCAGGACGCCCTGGAGTTCGTCGCGGCCCAGGCGCTCCCTGAGGCCCCGCGTCACGGCCACATGGGCGTGCTGCGGGTCGCGCCCCGTGGCAAACGCGTTCATGGCGGGCGTGTCGATGACGTAGAGGGCGGGCCTCGGCAGGCCGGAGGCCAGGCTGAGTTCCTCGACGATGTTGTAGAGTTGCGGATCGTCTTCCTTGGCGATGGCCCGCGCCCCGCTCATCGCCAGGACCGCGCTGGGGCCGGCGTAGTAGCCGATGATCGCCGAAACGGACGAGACCACGAGCGCCAGGAAGATGCTCGGGATGGCCAGGCGCCAGTCGCCCAGAAGGGCCCATCCCAGCACCCCGCCCAGGATGCAGATGAAGAGGATAAACAGAATGACCAGCAGGACGCTGTTGCGCTTGTTGGACGAGGTCAGTTCTTCGAACTGCGCCATTCTTCAACCCTGTTATTCCTTCGCCGGTGCGGCCGGCTTGATCATCCCCGGCCCGATGATGGGTTTGACCCAATCCGGCCCGTCGGGCGAATCCTTGGAGTCGAGGAGCGTCTTCCACTGCTTATCGGTCAACCGTTCGCCGGACGGAAACTCATAATACGGCATAACGGCCCCGCGGCAGAGAACCTCGCCGCCCTTGTACGGATAAAGCACGTAGATGGCGCGCGGCCGGCCGATGCCGACCTCCAGCACCTTGCCGGTCATGGGATTGGCGTACACATCCACGATTCGCGGGGCGTCGTCGTGCGGCGTCAGCCAGGAGTTGCCGCCATAAAACATGATGCCGGCGATCTCCGCACCATAGCCCAGGATGAAACGCTCCTCGTCCTTGTCAAAGGGGACGCTGCGGAGTTGCTTGTGCGCCAGCGTTTCCAGTCGGCGGGCCACGGTGTCCAACCGGCGCCAAAGCGTCATGAGGTACTCTGTGCCGCGCTTCTGGTCGTCCGCGTACGGGTAACCTTTCGGAATTTTGCCCTGTTCGAGAGCGGCAGCCACTTCGCGCAGATGGGCGATGGCCTTCTTGATCGATTCCGCGCGGCCGGAATTCTTCTCGCCAGCAGTGTCCTTCACGGCCCGAGGCTCGTATGGGATGGCGTGTAAAGTCACGGCAAAGCGCTGGGCTTGCCGCACGAGTTCGATCTCCTCGCGCGTCAGGTCTTTCAGGGTCAGGCTGCTATTTGTCGCGAACCCTTTCTTCTCAAGCACATCAGCAGCGCCGCGCAGACGGGGCACCACCTCGCCGTAATCATCAGCCAAGTTGTCCTGACGTTTCAGGAGGGCCTCGGTCTGCTCGACCAGCCGGGCCAAGCGGGCGAAGAACACCGGTTCCGGCTCGACGAAACCCGGCGGCGTACTGCCCAACCCGAAGTAGTGAACCGTTTGCTTGGCCTGAAGGGCCCACGTGTGCCGCAGTTGGGCCCACCCCGCCAGGACTGTCTGACAACTCTTGGCCTGCCACGCCTCGCCCGCCATAAAGGCGGGGGCATCGGGCTCGGGTTTGTCTACCAAGGCCGCCAAACAACCAAGATAATCCAGGTAGAGGTTGTCGCCGACAAACAGGGGTTGTGTTTCCCTGATCTTCTCAAGCACTCTCTCGCGGTCCCTGCCCGTAAGGCGGTCTGCGGCAAAGGCGGAACCCAGCGCCGCAGCCACCTCAAGACCGGTCGGCAACGGCCGGTTGAACTGACGGAGGTCGGTCGTCCGTTGGAAAAGGACCGCGTCGGGCGTCCGCCGCGCTGGAAGAATCCGGAACTGCGCCTCGGCCACTTCGGCCGCATTGTACGGAGGTAAAGCGATCTGGTCGTTGATCATCGCGCCCCGATTGCCCATCGCTGCCAACCTGACGGCTTCCTTTCGCGCCCCGTCGAGCGACGGGATATCCAGTTCCATGTCCAAGTCTCTCATCGGCCACCGGACCACACTCATAAGATCCCAGTCGTCGCTTGGCCCCACGAACTCGCGGAAACAATAGAAGAACTCCTGGGGGTCGAAGTACGTCCCATTCAGGCACTCCATTCTCTCTGGCCCCAGGCAATGGCTAAGCAGCAGGAATGCCAGGAATTCCTCGTCCTTGGCCACGCGGAACGGAATCGCCTGGAGCCAACTGGTGGCCCGGAAGTAGCGCTGCGTCAGCGGTCGTCGCGAGTAGAACCCGCGCGGCTTGAAGCGGCTGTAATCGAGGACCACGAAACCCGCGTCCGGTGGGCCGAGCCAGGCCGGTTTCTCGCTCGCGACCGCCGTCGTAACCTTCTTAACTTCGTCGTCCACAATGGCCGCCACCTCCGCCGAGGGGTGGATGGTGTCGTCCTCCATGAGCCTCAGGGCCGTGGCAATGACCACTTGGGCGCGGCGTTTGGCCGCCGCCGCCAGCGCAGGGTTCCCCTTGAGCCCCGCGTCCGCTTTCTCAAGACGGGTCCAGACTTGACCAAGGAGGACCGGAAGCCGGTACGCATTCGTCATCTCGACCCGCAACACGGTCTCTTCGTACAGCACGTGGTAGGCGTTCAACAGTGAATCCGACGTGATGAACAGTGGCAGGGCGGACTCGATATAGGGCGCAAAGACCTGCTTGTAGGTCTCATTGCTCACCAGGACCTTCTGCCGGGCCAGCACTTCGATGCCCTTGTCGTTGAAACCGCATTTCTTGGCGGCCTCCTGCCACTTGTAGCCCTGGCCCGGGTCGGGTACACCCTGCTCAAGCCGCTGGGCCGATGCCACGACCCCGAAGCCAAGCAGGACAACCGCGCCAATCACCAGCACTCTGGCGAAGCGCATGCGGGTCCCCCTTTTGCAGCGTGCCACTGCCATTCGTCCGCGGTGGGTCAGGAGACCCACCGCGCAAACCTGGGCTTGACCGGTCAGAACTTCACCTTCGGCGCCTCGCGCTGGCCCGGGGCTTCGATCTCAAAGAACTCGGCCGGCTGGAAGCCCAGCATCGAGGCCACCAGGTTCGCCGG
>Ga0315291_10004933_pt1 | contig 16844 bp, 13 predicted proteins | sample YL17G12_20_MG_FD_203070 | JGI IMG/M metagenome (GOLD analysis project Ga0315291, IMG submission 203070) | Sediment microbial communities from Yellowstone Lake, YNP, Wyoming, USA - YL17G12_20 | ecosystem: Environmental > Aquatic > Freshwater > Lake > Sediment | place: USA: Wyoming | collected...
AGGTTCACGCCTTGGTTAGACCAGCGGGATAGCATCATGTTCGTCGCCATGCGGGCGCTTTCCATGTGTTCCTGCAGGACCGACGTGGGCCGGATGCCGATATTCTGGTAGGCGTAGAGAACAATCTCGCCCAGCGCCGGGTTGAAGGCATAGGTTTCGCTGGTGGTCATCAGAGTGTCCCATCATTCTTGATCAGGACGCCAGTGAAGCTGGCCATGATTTTGTCAGGTCCAACGGCGCTTCCGGTGACCGTGTCATAGATGTCAGTCTTTTCCATGATGGTAGCTGGGGGAATATATGGGAAAAACTGAAAACTGTTCGAGGCAAAAATCTTTGCGGTGGAATAGTTGATACCACTGATGATCGCTCTGAAATCAATTGTCATGAAGTCTGTAACAGCAAGCCCAGAAGTACTCACGCTTCCGCCAGCAATATGCAGCGTGTACCCGGCTGGTACCGTGTAAATAGCAACCTGAGATTTGTTGTCGAGAGCGGAAATGAAGTTGTAAACGTTTGCTGGTACTCCAGCGGTCAAAGCACCAGTTCCGAAGTAAATGTTTCCAGTTGGTGAACCAGAAACAACGATGAGGTCGTTCACACGAAGAAAAGACTTTGTTGACGATACTGCAGATTGTCCGTTGAGCAGAATGACTTCGCTGATGTCTTTGTAGTTTGCATCCAGACCTTCAACCAGAACCGCCTGACCAACATCACCAGCAACCGAACTGGACAGGTTCATCAGGGAGGCTGACGCCGGGAACACGTAGGCGTTCGCCCGGTTCCAGATGGCTCTGACGGCTGCGTTGCTGACGAAACCGCTATAGGCTGTGCGAAAAATCGTTTCGTGTCCGGTGATCTGACCGCGAGAAACTTGAAGATCGAACGGCTCGTTCTGACCGAGTTTGGTAATCGAAAGGGTTTGAACAGCCATTTATCTCACTCCAGCCTGAACAATGTAAGCAGTAACAGTCCCTGTTCCAGATGTGACGTTGATCGACAGACCGTGGTGCGGTACCGTAATGGAGCCATTGATGGCTGAAGATTTTGCAGAAAATCCAGCGTCCACAGCCCACACAGATGGTGTTGCAGTGGACGGATCGTCCATCGAAATTTCGATGTTGAAGGTTGCCGTACCAGTTACGGTCGCAACAATTCCAACGTTGAAGGGGTTTTGAAAGCTGTCCGACGCAATGATTGCGCTGCGTCCAGTGCCTGTCTTTGAGATGGTGACTGGGGTCATCTTGCGTTTCCTGTGAAGGGGAGGGGGCTTAGAAGGCCCCCTCTGTTACTTCGCCTTTGCGGCGGCTGCCGACATGAGCGGCATACCGTGAACGGCTTGACCCCCGGTCACAGTCCGGTTCGCCGTCGCGGTGTGCGGAGCAGGGTTTCCGCTGATCGTCCCCACCTTGACAGAGGTGTTGACCTTCATGGCGGGCTTCTTGTTTCCAACGCGCATGTCGGCCCCCATTACTGCTGAACGTAGGAGGTTGTGACGGCCACGACACCAGCCGATGGAGCGCCGACCGAGGTGATGGAGATCACGACGGGGGCGACCGTGGGGGCAGCAGCGCCAGCCGTGGTCAGACCCGCCATGGCGGCAAGCTGGGCGGCGGTGAAGGTGATCGCGATCCGCCCGGTGGCAGCCTTGACATCAACGCCGGAGGCATACTGAGTGCCACCAGCCGAGGTGCCGATGCTCAACGTGGCAGAAGTTGCCGAGTTGAAGGCGGTCAGCACGTCGATGCTGAAGTTCGAGATGCGAGAGCCGACCGGGACATAGATGGTCGCCGACTGAACCAAGGCACCGCCGGACTGGACGATGGTGGCAAATTGTTCAAGGCGAGAGAAGCCTTGATTGGGGCCGTTGGTTTGGCCAGTGGTGAGCGTCCCCGATACGACTGGGCCGCTGAAGTGAGTAGCAGACATGTTGCTTTCCTTTCAGGTTGCGAGGCCCCCGAAGGGGCCTCTGGTCCAGATTACGAGGGGGTCGAACCCCAGATGGCGCGCCAGTTGTAGTAGCCGAACGAGTAGCGCTCGTAGCCCTTCACCAGCAGGTTGTCAGTGACGAAGTCCACCTGCATGTCCGTTTCGAACTTCACCCGCTCCATGTAGGAGAGGCCGTCGATGTTGGTCAGCAGGAACCAGTTGGCTGCCGAGGTCAAGAAGTCGTTGACCATGTAGCCTTCCGGCAGGCCACCAGCGGTCGACATGATCGCGTTCACGTCGTTGTCGGCGGTACCCGGACGCAGTTCCGTCTTCGTCAGGCGGATGGCGACAGGCTCCAACTGGGCCGGGACGATCAGCTTCCGGCCACGGGCGAAGACCTTCAGGCCAGCCTGATCGCGGAAGTTGGTCCGGATGGAGATCATGCCGTTCAGCAGGGTCGCCTCGTTCAGTTCAACCTGCACCGTGGGGGTGTTCGCGACCACGCCGCCGTCGATGGGGTGCGACAGGGACAGCAGCGACACGCCGTCGCCACCGATGGACGAGTTGAAGGTCGTCGCGGTATTCAGGATGTTCGCGCCGTAGATTTCCTTGGTCTGCTGGAAGCTTTCGATCAGGCCGAGGTTCGACGGTTGGAACTGGGTTTTATACAGGTTGTCGTCGATGGCCTTGCGGGTGATCGCATACCCCAGACCGATTTCGACGTGTTCTTGGTTGTAGATGAACCGTTCGCCAGCGCCGTTGTCGAAAGCGGTCTGACCACCTTCGGTCTTCAACTGGGCAAAGCCCAAGAAGCGCATCTCGGCGGTGCGTTCAAGCGCCATCTTCGAATTGTGCTTCGTGAAGATTTTGTCGTACTGAGATGGGATCATCTCGTACTTGCCTTCAACCCCCCGCAGGCCGGGGAGCAGAAGGTCTTTGATCGCAGAAAGATTGACAGCCATTTCTCAATGCTCCTTACACGCCAGAGAAGTTGCGCGGCATCGCGTTGTTGAAGCCGACCACGATCTTGTTGTAGCCAGCGGTCGCATCGTTGCCGTTGACGCCCGAAAGCGGAGCGGCTTGACCCGGCAGATAGTTCTGCAAGGCGATGATGCGGAACGGCAGGGTGGAGTTCGCGCCGAGGACGCCAGCCGTGGACAGCGTGAACTGGTCGGCGAACATGGTCGACAGGCCCGTGGCAGCGATACCGTTGGTCTCACCCGGGGTAACACTGTTGCTCCAAGCGAAGCCGATGTTCTGGCCGACCTGAGCCTGACCCACAGCAGTGGCGGTGGTGTTCGAGTTCCCGGTCTGGACCGAGAAGCGGGCGTTCGGGTCGGTGATGACGTATGCTTCCACGTCGTTGGCGGTGTCCGAACCCGGCCAGTAGTTCGACCAGACGGTGCGCTTCTGGGCAACCGACAGGTATTTGCAGCCAGCGAAGACGCCCGCTACCGGGATGTAGACGGTGACGACCGGAATCGTGGCCGAGGACGTGGCGGCGGTGGTCGTGGTGCTGAGAACCACGGCGGTCGTTGAGGTCGCCGAGACGACGGTGAACGAGCCGTTCGGTACGCCAGTGGCACCAGTTACGACGATGGTCGAGCCGACCGGGGGAGCCCAGTTCAGCGGAAGGTTCGCCGTGGAAGTAGCCCCGGAGACGAGAAGAGTCGTGGACAGGGCGGTAAACGTGATCGTCATTGCGCCTGTAGCAACTGTGGCGATGCCAGTGGCTGCGACGGTCAGGGTGACCGGGCTGACGGCCTGCGCAATGTAGCCGGTACCGACACCAGTGGCGGTGACAGTGGCCTGCACAACAGGGTCGTTCAGGAAAATTGCAGTTGTGTTGCTCGACGCGATGGCAGCAAGCGTCTGCTCATAGGTCGGAGCGGAACCAGCACCGGAGTACTGCGAAAAGCCGTTTGGCGCAAAGGTGTTCGCCATGTCGGAGGTCTCCTTTTCAGGAGGTCCATCATCGCGCGCCGGGGCGAGTCTAGAACCGGGGAATTGTTCAGTCTCCCACGCCGGGGGGAGAATGTTATCAATATCGCATGGAATTGTTGGTCTGTCCAGCAGGGTTCGAACCTGCGACCTCCGGTTCCCAAAACCGACGCGCTACCAGACTGCGCTATGGACAGATGGTGCCACCTGTAGGATTTGAACCCACGACCTTCTGATTACAAAACAGTTGCTCTACCAACTAAGCTAAGGTGGCATTTTGTTAGAGGGTGGCAATCGCAGACTTCGTGATGGCCCCGCCCGACTTTTCCGTCACGTCCTAGAAACCGCATCGGAAGCGAGTGCCTGCTTAGGCTTTGCCGTAATCGCCGCCACCCTCTGGAGGAACATCGCGTCGCAGATCGCTGTTGGAACCCGCATTCCCAGCAAACCCACAGTACGATGCACCACCAGAAGGTGTAGGTCTCGTCTTTCCGAGCGTCACGGTGTTACAGACCCGTCGTCCAACGCTTCCACGGCAGTTCCCGTTTCAGCATCTTGGTTGCGCAGGAAGGATTTGAACCTTCGACCTTCTGGGTATGAACCAGACAAGCTACCGCTGCTCTACCGCGCAAAACTTGGTGAACGTCTTTCCGCCCTGTCATCCCCTTGCGGGGAAAGTCCCAACCACGAGACAGAGTAATGCATCTTTAGGCTTTCGAGTTTTACGTGTCAACACCCTCGAACTTCGAACATGCAATTGCGCGAACAGCGTCGTACGGTACACCATTTTTTCCGGTGTGGTTCTTCACAAGAGTGCAAATGTGAGTCTTGCGATTTGATGCGGAAGGCCATTTGTTGTTGGCATATTTGCACTCAAGACATTTTTTTCCTAGGTCAGGATTTACCCAAGTCACCTGACCCAATTGGGTTTTCTGCATTCTTTCCGCTAGTTCCACCTTGAACCCCTCCGTTCAGGAACACTGATACGTATGGCTCTAAGGCATCCCATGCTTCTTGTACAGCAGGCGTCCCCTCGGCCCTTATAGCCCTGCGGAGACGCCCTATTTTATTGTAGATGGTGACAGCCTTGATCATTCGGGGATTTGCATCGCCTCAAACTTTTTGCCGATTTTGACCAGAGGGTCACCTTTGTTGGTCCGGTCGAACTCGCCACCTTTGCTCTGCGTCAATTGCGCTTCCTTGTCGCGCATCTGCATCCGGGCCTTGCGGTATTCGGAGTTGCGCGCCTCCTGCGTGATCTCCATCGGGCGCTCCATCAGCACCATGCCCTTGCGGGTGATGTCGACGCCCCTGTAGCCAACTGGCATCAGTTCAGGGTGCCGGGAGGCGGGGACGATCTCCCAACCCTTGCGGGCCAGAGCAACTTGGTGGGCCGGGTCTTCAGCGCCAAGGATGGTGCGGGTCTTCCACTCGTAGGACCAGCCGTCCGGGATGATGCCGATCTCCAGATGGAACTCGTCAGTGCCGTCATCATTCAGATCGGTAGCGTGACCCTTGAGTTCTGCCGTGCGGCGGGCGGCGCGCTCACGCGGGCTTTCCTCGGCGGAAGCTGTCGGACGCATTTCGGGGCGGATTGTCATTGGATTTTCCCTTCCTTCTTGAGGGCGACCAAGTTCTTGGCGTAGTCCTCCGGTTTCATGCCCATCATGTCAGCCATTTCGCGCTGTGCAGCGGACAAACGCACAACGTTGGTGCGCTGGTTCTGGCCTCCACGGTTCGCGGGAGCCGCTGCAGGCGCGGCATCGCGGCGCTGCACCACCTTTGCGGCGTACTCGTCGTCAGTGTTGGTCTTGGCGACCTTGGGGGCCACCTTGAGCGTCTCTTCGATGGCCGAGAAGTACTCATCGCTGTCGGTGGGGATGCCATCGGCCACGGCGAGGTTGTGGGCGGCGATCATCTTGGCGTTCAGGCGGCTGTCACGCACGAACTCGGGGTGCTGACGGACCCAGTCTGCGGAGCGGGGCGACAACTGGGCAGCAAAGGCCTCCACGGGGTCAGCCGGAGGTGCCACTGGCTCCGGCTGGCGCGGGGCGTTCTGCATAGCACTGCGACCATTCTCCAATTGGAGCAAGTTGGCCGAGTTTGCCGACATTTCCGACTGGATTTCGGTTGCGCGGGCGAAATCACCGTTCTGCAGGGCCATCGTATGGGCCTGCTTGAGCAGTTCTTGGTCCCGGCTGACCGTTTCGATGGCATTGACCACCAGTTGCAGATTGGTATCGTCCACATCCGACCGCGCCTTATGAACTTCACGGGCCGCTTGGTGCAAACGCTGTTCAGCAGCCTGACGCCCGGCCTTTTCAGCCGCCAGTTGGGCCTTCAGTTCGGTGATATAGGCGGGTTCTGCCGCCTCTGGGGCTTCCGAAACGTCATCTTCCGGCAGTTCCAGTGTGATGTCGTCATTTTCTTCCATGATTTCCCCCTCAGTACACGGTGTCGGGGTCGGTGATCCGGCCCTTGATGTTCACGTCGTCGAAAATCCGGCACAGGACGTTGTTGACGGTGATCGACCAGCCTTCAGAGGGGCGGAAAATCAGCCAGTCGTGGTCGTTGAACTCCATCCCGGAGAACCAGTTGCCGTCCTGTTCGAACGCCAGAGGGCCGCGCTTGACCAGAAGACCGACCTTGGACTGGTAACGGTCCTCGTCGAGGTGCGCCTCCGTCAGGATCAGTCCTGATTTTGTTTTTGTGGGCCTCAAATATGTGGCCAACAGCACTTGATTGTGGAAGAGTTCCACGTTAGAAAGATCACCAAGCTGTTCGAGGATGGTGTTTTTGGGGTCTTTTTCGTGGAGCATCGGCATGTGGGGCATGATTAATCTTTCAGAGGGTTTTGTTGACGATGGTCTGGACGTCACCGCATAGGTCGATGACCATATCCAACGCAGCAATCTTTCCGACTGCTTCGCGATATTCTTCAATGGTCTTGATGGAGTGACCTCCAACAAGAACCTGAGCAATGTGGTTTCTTTCTTCAGCTACCAGCCTACGCAACTCCCGTTCGAAAACGGTGCTTGCAGATTGTATCATCATATCACTCATTTATGGTGTGGCCCCCAGTAGAGGGAGAAATGCCGGAGGCCACGAAGACGCAGGGAGGGCGCGCCTTACTTCTGTTCTAGGCCATATGCCTTGATCTTGTCCAGTCGGGCTTTCGCGCCACCAGCACCAGTGTGGATCGGGTAGACCTTGCCGCCAGACTTGCGGCCCATTGGCATAGGCATGCCCGGAGGAGCGCCCGGCGGCGGCATGGGCGGAGCGCCAGCGGCACCAGCCATAGCAGCGCCAAGACCGGGCGGCATGTGCATCGGGCCGGGCATCGGGGGAGGCATTCCACCATCCATCGGCGGCGGGGCTGCCACGGGCGGCATGCCCATCGGCGGCATCGGCGGCTTTGCGGCAGTGTGCGGCATGACGTTGATCACGATGTTCGTCTTGCCCTTGGTGCGGCCACCCGTGGCGCGGGCGGTGCGCGAACCACCGCTGCACTTCTCGCATGTGCAGCCCTTGCCGCAGGCCTTGCCACCGTCACTGCGGCTTTCCATCTCGCGCTGGCCTTTGGCGTCCATGCGCTTGTCCTCTGGAGACTTCTCCCACTCTTTGTGAGTCATGCCATTCTTCTTGGCCATTCTCGCATCGGTCAGGTTGTCCTTGGGCGAACCCTCGTACTTCTTGGCCGTGCCGCCGCGCTTCATGCCGTCCGGCTCATTGGTCGGTTCCTCGTACTTTGACCGGGTCATCGGACGGATTGAGGTCTTTGGGGCCAGCCTGCCCTCATCAGACGCGCTCTCGTTGCTGCGGGCCGCGCCGTCCATGCCAGCCTGAGTGATTGGCTTCGGGCGCGGTGCCGGGCCATTGCCACGTTCCGCCGCAATATCGCCGCCGACACTTTTCTTGACCATTCCGCCAGTCTTGAAGCCGCCGACGTGCTTCTTGCCTTCGCGCTCCTCGTTGGCTTCCTTCATGTCGCGGTTCTGCAGGTTGTCAGGAGTGGCTGGCTTGCGCCCGGCGCGGGACAGATTGCCCTTGGCCTCATCACCGTCGACCTTGCCGCCAGCCTTGAAGGCGCGGCGCGAGATCGGACGTGCGCCAGTTTTGGCATCAGCGTCAAGCTTCTCGTCTGGTGTCCAAGTGGAACTGTCCACCTTGCCGCCGGAGGAGTTGATGCGATCCTCTGCCTTCTTGTTCTTTGCTGCACGCAGCGCTTTGAAATCCATGTCACGATCCTCTGAGGGTTATCCGGCGTCCCGGTCGTGCTTGCCAGAATACACCGAAGCGACGCTCAATGCACGTTCGATGTGGCTTTGCCCCTTGACGGGCTTTTTAGTGTCGCAATGCTTCAGCCACAGCTTGAATTGCGCCATCGGCATCCCCACCATCGACTTCATCCGCATGGGGCCTTTTCCGTCGCTGAAGCCGCCGTGGTAGGCATGCTCCGCCTCTGACTTGGTGCGGTATCCCAGCAGAACCTTGTGTTCGTCGAACTTCCCCGTACGATGATCTTGCTGGTCGACGACGAAAACGTGGTCCGACTGGCCATCTGGACCGATGCAGACGTCCACATGGTCCCCATCCGCACCCTCGGTGCGCTTGATGTAGCCATAGTCGTAGGGCAATTTGACCGACCACTTGTGTCCGTCCGGCCCGGTGCCGCTGCGGGTCTCGCCCCTGCGGTTTTCGATGCTGATCGGCAGCCCTTGGAAGCTGATGTGGTCCTTGCGGTAGTTGCCAGCCGCCTTCTGGGCATCGGTGGGCTGGACCGCGCCGCCAGTCTTGAAGCCATAGTCCTTCTGCCGCTTTTCCTGCGCCCCCTTCACCAAATCAACTACCCTTTGGTCAACGTTAACCGATGGAAACTTGGTCATCAGGGCGTGCTGGGCGGTGGTTGGGCTGGTGGCAGAACCCAGATGATCTCTCCAAATGTCCTTGGCCTGCACCAATGCCGGAAATTTCCCAGCGTACCCAAGGGAAGGCATGCCGTGGGTATAAGTTCCATGCGACAACATGCTGTTGTTCGGCTGCAGACGGTTGGTGTTGCTATTCAACTTTGAGACGGAAAAGCCTGTCGCACCCTGCGGCTCACCCATCAGTTCCGGCTCGGTGTTGGCAAAGCGCAGGGATGCCACGTTTGGAAAACCAGCCTGCTGCCAGCGGACGCTGTCGAGGTTTTGCACGAACTTAGTGACATGATTTCCGGGTCTCGCTTTCACCTTACCGGGCTGATTGTAAAAGAAATCATGCACCTTTCCGGCATTCAGAATGCCCGGCCATTCCATCGGAAACTGGTTGTTGGCGGGGAATTTCCGTGCCATCTCCTCGTCAAATGCACGAATTGCTCCCCTTCCAATCGGTCGGTTGCCAATCTGAATGCCTCCGATCTGGTTGATAGCGGAATGCAGAAGCATGTGGGAACTGTCTCCGGATTTGTGTCCCATAGACACATGCGCGCCATAGAGTGGGCTTTCATCATCATGCAGATTATGGACCTTGTTCTGCATGGTTTTGGCCGCTACGGCGCGTGACCGCCATGCAGACGGATCGTCTCCTTGACCAAATTCAGAACGCGGATAGTTTCCGCCGCCCTGCTGGTTCACAGAACCCTGCATGCGCGAACCCTGAACTCCAGTGAGAACCGTATCGGCTGGGGTCTTGTCACCCACTAATGGCACCAGTCTGGCGTTTTCCCGCTGTAGCTTCTCTATGTCGAGGTCTTTGCTTGGTATCAGGTTGTTCTTTGGAGAGAACTGGGCCTCCAACTCACTGAACGGCAAGATCAAATGCTTGTTCTTTGAGTTTGGCTTCATATCGGAAAGGTTTGGAGGGTTCTCCAACAGGCGTGGGTCTCTCTGCAAAAGATCGCTTCCAGTGCGAGAGAAACCCTTAGTCTGTGACATATCCATAGCTTTCCGCACGATGTCCTGTGTGGACATGCCGCGCAAATGATCAACAAAGTCATGGTTGACGTTGGATAGGCCGTGGCCGGGAATGCCTAGCGCGGCGATGGCGTGGGCGATGACGTCGTGATGGGAATTGCTGCCGCCGCCCTGTTTGCCGATCCTGCCTCCCGCGTTGGCATGCCTCATGGCATCAATGACGTCGTTGTGTGTCGTCTGCTCGTTCCCAGCCTTGTCCCAGATCGCGTGGTGGGTCAGGTGCTGGCGGAAAGGCTCCAGTCCGGGGTCCATCGTCGGGTTGAGAGCGGTCTGCCGCGATGCCAGTCGGTCGACCGCGTCAAAGCCAGCCCGCGCCATTAGGCGCTTGGCATCGGATGTCGGTTTCCCGGTCTGCAGGACCACTTGGCGGGCATCCAGCGTAGGTTGATCGCCACGGCCCAACATGGATGCCACAAAGCCCGCTTTGGCCGTGCCGATGCCGTGCAGCTTCTTGCCGAACTCGCGCCACTCGGCGACCGGGCTGTCGCCGGACAGGGCGCGCTTGACCATGGTGGACACGACCTTGTTCTTGTCCGACAGGTTCTCAGCGGCCCACGGGAGCGCATTGGTCTCGGCGTTCAGGCCGAAGGGCTTCATGACCTGTTGGGCATGCGCCACGGCGTCGTGGTCAACCTTTCCGACCTCTGCCGCGTCCAGATAGCGTTGCCCCATCGGGGTCTTCAGCCACTCGCCCATCGCGCCTTCCGGCCTGACCTGACCGGACACGCCCGGCGGAAGGTCAAGGCCTACGGCGCGCAGCTTGCTGGCGTCCTTCGACTGGCGCTGGATGCTGGACCGGGTGATGGCATAGGCCTTGATCAGGTCACGCGGCGACAGGCCGGGGCCAGATGCCTTGCGGGCCATCTCGTCCATGTATGCTCCGAAGTCCTCGACGTGTCCGGGGATCGAATGCAGGCCACCAAGGCTTTCCTGAACATCCTTGAGGGGACGCCAGTTCCAGTCCTTCATCTTCTCGCTGGCTGGGTCTTGGTAACCGGACACCAAGTCCAGTGCGCGATGGATGTTGGCCATGTCAGTTCCCCTTGGGTTTCAGCGCCATTATAGCACCAGTGCCGTCCTTCGTGAAGCGTCGCGTCATGGCAAGGGCGGCTGAGACCGGGTTGACCTTGCGGGCCTTCATGAGTCGGGCAGCACCACCATTGTGGAACTTCTCGGTGATTTTGTGCTGTCCCTGAACAAATCCACCGTTTGCACGTTTCATAATCGTCACGTCGGGCAGTGGATGTCTTTTTTCATCCCAACCAGCGGCTGCCCAAGACTTTTTCATGTCGGCGAATTGCTCTGGAGTCACGTACTTTGGATCAAATGGAATGCGACCCAGTTCTTTGAATCCGTACTTGCTATAGAAGTCCGGCAGGAAACCTTTCGGATGTTTATCGGATGGAACGGCAAAGGCATCAAGAGCCGTGACACCATGCTTGATTGCGGCTTTCATCAAGCTGTCGCCAACACCACGAGCATTTTTGTCGTTGTTGACTACGCCAACAAGTGCTTTTTCGTGATTGGTGAGTGCAGGATGTTCAAATCCATAATCATCACCGTAATCAGCGCCATTCTTGATGCCGAAATAGGCATCGTGACCAGCAAGCTTGTATCCCTCAAACTTTCCAGTACCAAGCATCTGGCGAACCTCTTGAGGATCGTACTGGGTCAAGGTTGAGGCGGATGGAGATGAACTCAAAGCCTTTGAAAAGTCTTCAGGCTTGAAGCCACTGCGAGACCAAACGGGAAATCTTGATCCAGTCGATCCGCCGTCGCTTTTGCCGTGCGCCCGGTAGATCGCGGTCATTGCCTCGCGCTCGTGCGGAGGGATGAAGTCCTCCGCGCCCTCATGGTGAACCCATGGTGGCAGGACGCCTAGCTTTTGGTCGGCGAAGACCGTGTCTTCAGTTTTTGCGGTGCGGTTCTTGTCGCCGTGAGGTCCATAGTTGAGCCAGCTATTCTGGCCACGCGTCTCCGTTCCGAGGGCAATCCGGGCAAGAGGCGAGAACATGGCGGCGTGTTGACGCCATGCGTTCTCCTCGCCGTCAGCGCGGAACCCGACACCCTCCTTGGCATGGCCAAAGTAGTCGTGAACGGCGCGGAAAAGGTCGTTGAACAGCACTGGCTTACCGTTCCATCGCTCCCCACTGTCACCAAGCATGGGGTTTTCGTCAGCGCCGGGAAGGCTGTCCCCGGTTCCGTATCCGGCATCGGTTGGGTAGACGAACATGTGGTTGTTGTGCCGGATGTCCTCGACCGCCAGTCGTGGGTTGCTCTGGTATGGGTCATCTGATGGGTCATGATAGAACTCCACCTTGACCCCGGCCCTCTTCATGGCCTGATACTGCCCCATCGTTTCACGCAGCATTGCGTCGTACGAAGACTTTACAAGTGGGTTGCTGGGGTCGTGCAGCATTGCCTCGTAGGCATCGGCGATACGCTTGGCGCGGGCTGGGTCAACCTTTTCGTAAGACTTCGGCGGGTTGTACGGGATGCCGGATGTTTTTGCGTAATCTTGGGCGACCTGACGAATGCGCGGATCGTGACCAGCCGTGATGGTGCGGCCAAGAGTGGGCATCTTGACGGTCGTGGGCAGCCCTTTCAGGTCTTTTTCGCCAGATGCTGGTAGCGATGCCGGAAGAAAGCTTTGGCTTCCTCGTACTCCTCCACTGATTGAAAGTCCTTGCGCTGCGGAGCCAGCTTGGCGATCTCCGGGGGTAGCTTGGTCATCGACTGTGCCTCCTTCGGCTTTGGTAATGTCGGGGTTCTTCGGGTCAAAATCACCATTGTTTCCGGTAGCTGATTTGACCTGTTCTGGGTGCAGCGTCACAAATGAGCGGTTGCCGGGGTCTTCGACGTCGTTGGTGTAAATGATGCCATCGTGTCCGGTCGATCGGATGACGTCTGCGGCGCGGCACTTCAGCGCGACAGCGTGCTGGAAGCGGCTCGGGTCACCAGTTATATCGTGCAGTTGCTCTGCTGCTTTGAGGTAGCGTTCGTTACCCGGTTCATCAGACAGCTTGAGCATGTGATCTCGGACCTGATCCAGCATATTCCAGTCGTTCTGCCAGCCCCACTCCTTGCCGACGTCAATGGGGTTTTTCATGCTCAGGTGGACAGGCATGACGTGGTGTCCACTGGCCCGAAGCTTCTGCGTATTTCCCCACAGTTCATGACCACTTTTTTTGCCGCCTGCGCGTTCATGCGCGGCGTCATTGGTGCCGAAGTGAGATAGTGGGTAGAACTCGTCGAAATCTGCCTTGGTCGAGTGATAGACTACGGGAGGGACTTCGGGATGGTTTCCGGAGATGAAGTTCAGGCGGTTGTCGGAGACCTTGCCGCCGCTGGCGAAGCCCTGCGCCCAGTCCGGGACGCTGTCATGGTGATAGGATGGCCCCCACGTCCGGGCGGGGCCGACGTCGAAGTGCATGTTGTTGGTGTAAAAGCCAAAGCCGTTGAACCCGGCTTTCTTTGCCTCGGTCGCCAGAGCCAATTTCTGCTCAGGCGTCCAGCCATGTGTGTCGATGTCGAACGCATTTCCGCTCAGATGCTGACTGCCCTTGGCGCCGCCGACAGCGTCGTTCTGCGCCGGGTCACGGTAGTCGCTGACCACGTTGAACGACTGCCCGGTCCAACCCTTGCGCAGAGCGTCCAGAGCGGCCTGTGCAGAGGCGGAGACGCCAGCCGTGGGTGCTTGGGCGGGCGCTGCGTCAGGTGCTGCTGCGGCGGGCTTCTGGGCGTCCCCTACGAGGCTGGCAAGGGTCTCCAGTGTCGACGGCCCCTGCTGCTGCGCCTGCTGCTGGATGGGTGCCACAGCGAGGTGCAGGGCCTGCTGCGCTTGGTACTGCGGGACGTAGCCTAGCGCTCCGCCGTAGTCCTTGCCGATGCGGCCACCGGATGCATATTTGAGCGTTGACGGGTCGATGCCGACATTCCTCAGAACATCCTCGTTGTCCCTCGCCATCGCCCACGAAGTGCGCCCAGCCTTATCGGGATCAGTGAGATCGGCATTCATTCCATTCCGACCAACCGAATTGACGATGCCGGGTCCGGACGATGTTTTGACGGTCTGCCCCATCAGCTTGTCAGCATGGAAACGCAGGTTGTTCGATACGGCGTCAGGCCTGTAGCCCTTCCAAAATGCGAAGCCCTGATCGGTCAGCGTCTTGTCAGGTTCAATCGGTCCAAAAGCATTTTCAGCAGCATCATGCATCGCTGACATCAGGCCCTTGCGCTGATGGTCGGGGTGAACTGCCATCTGGAATGCAGAAAGCTTGCCAGTTTCACGGTCGCGGCTAAGGGTCATCTGTCCAACATTGCGACCCTTGAAACGCGCCAGAACGCCAAGCCTGTCAGGATCAACCTTGATGCTGTATCCCTTCTGCAGAACGCGACCTCCATCAGCATGCACGGCGCGGGGGACGCCCGGCATGTACTTTGATGGGGCGATCTGGCCTCCTGCGCGAGTGACAGCCGTGGCGTGGCGGGCAAGTTCCATTGCGCCACCCGTGGACGCGCTCAAGTGCGCCAGATGCCCCAGTCTTGGGTCGAAGCGGGCGAACTGGGAGCGTATGTTGGTGGGGTCCGACATGACTGTCTCGGTTGATCGGATGGCGTTTTCCGCGTCAGAGTGCTTAACTCCGCCAGCAGCACTGATGCTGTCAGGAAATTGCGCGCTGTCAAACCCAAGTTTCTCGTGCGTTGGAATATATCCATCAGGGAGGGGAAACCCCATTTGTGATGTCCCCGGATAAGGACCAGTTCTGACATCGGAATTTCCAATGTTGGCTATGGTTGGTATGATGTTCTTTTCGAATGGTTGACCTTTATAGTCTATGTTTCCGTATCGGTCCAGATAACGGTTCGCTGCATTTGGATTATCGGTTGTTGAAATGCCTGACGTACCAGTGTGTCCATAAAAACCACCAACTGGGTTAAATTTTTCAACATCACGAAGGGTAGAATGAAAACCCTTATGTGCCATCCCCATCTGCCACGCCCTTTCCATGCGGCTGGCGTAGTCCATAGGCATGGGCTGACCCGTGTTGCCGCTGGAATAGTGCTGGTGAAGGCGCTGCGGGTCGGCCTGTGCCATCAGGTCATCGGTGACCTCAGACGCACGGCCCTGCCGGAGCAAGTCCGCGACATAGTCGGCGATGTTCTCGGACGGCTTGTCTTTGCGCTTTGCCGTCAAAAGGGCCGCACGGATTGCCTTGTCTGTCATTTCTTCGGAACCCTTGCCAAGTGGTGCTTGCTCTGGATGTCAGCGGCGATCTTGAGCGCGTCGTGGAGATGCTGCTGGTTCTGCATGTCCTTCTCGTGCTGCATGCGGACCTCGTCGTTCAACTGGTCGCGGTCCATCCGCATCTGCTCCAGTTTGAGGTCCGTGTCGCGGTCGAGGTCGCGGTTCTGGTCGTTGGCCTGATCGCGCTGGGACGACAGGTCCATCTGGCGGGCTTTGTTCTGCTCCGCCATGACCTTGATCTGCATTTCCTGCGGGTTGGGGCCTGCGACACCAGCCGGGGCGGCGGCGGGCTGCTGCGCCTTCGCCATGGCAGCCTGCGCCCGCATGGTGTCAGCATCGGCCTTCTGGTGGGCGATCTTGATTTCTTCCACGCCCTTGAGGAACTCCGGCGGCGGCTGGTGGCGCTGGGCTTCCGGCTTCAGGAACTGCTCCGGGTTGGACCATCCGATGGCTTTCAGCGCTGCCTTGTCGATGGCGACCTCGTCGTACAGGCCGGGGTTCGCCGACTGCAGTTGCTTCAGAGCCATGATCTTCATCACGCGCTGGGCATGGCTGGAGGTGTTTGGGTCGGCCTGAGGCACCAGTTCGTTGTCGTTTAGGGCCTGCAGAAGCAGTTCCTCGTTCCACTTCATGGTGGGCGTCCGGTTGCGCTCCCAGAAGCTGGCCGGATGCTCACGGAAGCACCCCATCAGCAACTGGAACTCCTCGGCCTGCGCGGCATGCATGCGCTTATGGACGGCGTTCTGGATTTTGGTCGCCTGTTCGATCATCGCCAGCGTGGTTCCGACCGGAGCGTCAGCGCGGCCCTCGCCGACTTGAGCCTCGCTGGTGCCGCCGACACGCATGCCAGTCTGGCTCATGTTCTCCACAAGCGACATCAGCGCGCTGGACGGCTCTTTGTAGGGCAGCGGCATGATGGCATCGCTGATCTTCTGGCCACCAGTTTTGACCTGCGCGCCGCCGCCGGGCGGGACGCGGAAGATGTTGGTGTTCTGCCGTGCGCCGACGTCGCTGATCAGGAAGCCGGGGAAGTTGGCGTACATGCCAGCGTCCAGCAGTTCACGCCACGCGGCGGTGATGGCGTTTGTGGTGTTGCCAAGGATGTGCAGCAGGCCGATGTCGTAGAAGCCAAGACCCGGTACGAAGGTGTACTTGACGAACGTGGTACGCGCCTCCGGCAGCATGCCCGGCTCGGGCTTGTTGAAGTTGCGGGTGATCGACAGGACTTCCTTGGAGGACACGTCGATGGTCACGCGGTACGGGATTTCCAGTCCGGTGATCTTGTTCTTGAACTTGTGTTCGAAACCTTTGATGTCCAGTTCGCAGTAGATTTCGTAGATTTCGCGGTCCCGGTCGTCCGGGTTGACGGAGCCAGTTGTGACGCCCTGCTGAGACGCCTTGGCCTCGGCGGCGGCGTCCGGCGTGACTTCGTTCGGCGTGGCAAGGTCGATGTCCCGGTAGACGCCAAGGATTTGCAGGCGCTTGACTGTCGACGGTTTCAGGAACACGCGGTGCGTGACGCGCATGGCGGTGGACAGGTCGGTGGCGCTGTTGTTCACGATCAGGTTGTCGGCGTCCACGCTATCGCTGGCGGGTCGGTTGCGCAGCGGGCAGAAGAACACCTTCTTGAACGACGTGCCGCCAAAGCCCAGAAGCAGCAGCATGCGGTCGGTGTCCGGGTAGTATTCCTTGGCGGTGACGGTCAGGAAGTGGTTGCCGTCCTTCTCCAGCGCGTTCGCCATGTCATCGCGTTCGACCGTAGAGCCGTTGGCGTC
>Ga0315291_10004934_pt1 | contig 16844 bp, 14 predicted proteins | sample YL17G12_20_MG_FD_203070 | JGI IMG/M metagenome (GOLD analysis project Ga0315291, IMG submission 203070) | Sediment microbial communities from Yellowstone Lake, YNP, Wyoming, USA - YL17G12_20 | ecosystem: Environmental > Aquatic > Freshwater > Lake > Sediment | place: USA: Wyoming | collected...
CACCGATTATTTCGTAAATATTGGAAAATTGTTCGTCAATAAGATATTTACTAATACCCTCGCAAATTTCTTTAAAAATTGCCAACCCACGGTATCGAATGCCTGTGCCGATTTGGATGGCACTTGCACCAGCGAGCATGAATTCGACTGCATCCTGCCAAGAGGTTATCCCGCCCACCCCGATTATCGGAATTTTCACTTGGTCATAAAGGTCATAAACACAGCGGATGGCAATAGGTTTAATAGCGGGTCCCGATAAGCCTCCGTACTTATTGCTTAAAATGGGAATTTTCGAGTAAATATCAATTGCCATTGCGCGGACCGTATTAATAGCAGTTAAGCCATCTGCGCCCGCAGCTTCTGCGGCATGCGCAATTTCGACAATATCAGTTACATTAGGCGTCAATTTTACGAAAACCGGAATTGAAACCGCATTTTTAACGGCTTTTACAACGCGATTAGTGATTTCTGAACTTTGTCCAATGGTTAAGATTTCAGCGTGAGGGCAAGAGATATTTAATTCAATACCCATCACACCGGTTTCTTCGACCGCATGCGCAATAGTGGCAAAACTATCTTCATCATCTCCGAAGATACTAACAATTGTAGGAATATTTTTTTCTGTTAGTTCGGTTAATTCCTTGAGAAATTCATTTATACCGGGGTTAGGGAGTCCCATCGCATTGATATAACCACCAGTAACTTCTAAAATACATGGATTAGCATATCCAACCCGATATTCTGGTCCTACGGATTTGGTTACAATACATCCAGCGCCAGCTTCATAAACCCGATTCAATAAAGAGCTAGAAATGCCTAGAATGCCCGATGCCAACATAGTAGGATTTCGTAATTGCATTCCAGCAAGTGTGATGGTCAGATCCTTCACATTTAATCCTCTAACTAACAAGTAGGACTTGTTCTATGATACGAGATCGGAAGTTACTTTATGATAAGGAATTTTAAAATAAATAAGAAGCATTTTATTTATGAATTAGTGCCTATAATAATCAAACGTGATTTATGAAGATATTATGTATGATAAATAGAAAATGAGGGATATAAATTCGAGCCTATATTGTAGAGACACCCTTTGGAATTTTTGGGTTAGATCAAGAAAACAAAATCATCAGTAAGAGATTCTTCGAGAAAGATATTGGAATTACTGCGGAAAAACTTGTTGATTTGCAGAATGGTATAGTAATTCCTGAGTTGGAAGGACTTATTAATGAAATTACCCAACAAGAATATGATGAAATAGTCGTAGAAGATCCAAAGCTGGTGAGAGCACTTAAAAATATTACAGTTACGGCGGAATCGCCATCGATTGCAGGGAGAGTTTTGCGATCAAAACTTCTTGTATTCATGCATGAGTTTGAACAATGGAAAACCGATGAGGAAGTTTTTCAATTTATTCAAAAAATAAATATTCAATTAACACGGAAGAAAATAAAAGAGATTTCTGAGAAAAAGGATCAGTTCATTGCACAAGCGATTGAAGCCGTTGATGATTGTGATAGAGCCTTAAATGTCTTTGCAAGTAGAATTCGCGAATGGTATGGGCTTCACTTTCCTGAACTCGATAAGAAGCTTTCCAGCCATACATCCTATGTAAAAATTGTTGAAAAATTAGGAATTCGCGATCAAGTTTTGGCTCAAAATCTTCAGGAAGCAATTGGATTTGCTCCGGAAAAAGCTAAAGAAATAGAGGATTTAGCCAAGAAGTCTATGGGGGCTTCCATTACTGAGTTCGAAATGAATCCGCTTCAGAAATATGCTCTTATAACAGATCAATTATTTGAGACGCGAGAGATACTTGCCACATACATCGATGAGGCGATGCAAGAAGTCGCGCCGAATCTGCGTGCCTTAGTGGGGGCATTATTAGGGGCGCGCCTAATAAGTTTGGCAGGAGGATTAACGCGCTTAGCGATGATGCCAGCTTCGACCATTCAGGTTTTAGGTGCGGAAAAAGCGCTCTTCAGATCCTTGCGAACGGGAGCAAGACCCCCCAAACATGGTATTATTTTTCAATGGGAAGAAATCCATGGCGCACAATTTTGGTTGAAGGGTAAAATTGCACGGGCACTCGCCGGGAAATTAGCGATTGCATCAAGAATTGATCTTTATTCAGGAGAATATATGGGTGATAATCTGCTCCACGATGTAAAGAAACGGATTGAGGATATCAAGAACAAATATCCCTCTGCGCCCAAGAGAGTGAAAAAAGAAGAGACGAGAGAAATTGCGGAAAGGAAAAGGTTTCCTAGAGAAAGGCCCAGGGGAATGCCAGGGGAAAGACCTAGAGGAAAGCCTGGGGAAAGACCTAGAGGAAAACCTGGGGAAAGACCTAGAGGAAAACCTGGAGAAAGACCTAGAGGAAAACCTGGAGAAAGACCTAGAGGAAAATCTGGAGAAAGACCTAGAGGAAAACCTGGAGAAATATCTGTAAAAAAGCCTGGCGAACCATCTGTAAAAAAGCCTGGCGAACAGTCTGGGGAGAAGCCAAAGAAATTTAAGAAGAAATGGAAAAAGGAGAAGAAAAATTAACTTAATAAATAGAGGGAATAATGATTATGACAAAACTTACAAACCACGAAATTCTTGCTAATACCTTTTGGTTTAAAAAAGAGAATGAGTCAGAAGTGCTTCTCACACTCAATTATAAACCAGGTCACAAGGCTTACGATGAAAAATTAATGGAAATTGAGGGGCAGGAATATAGAGTTTGGAATCCGTACCGAAGCAAATTAGCGGCGGCTGTGATTAAGAAACTTCAAAATATTCCAATTACAGCGCAATCGCATATTCTTTATTTAGGTGCCGCCTCTGGGACGACCTGCAGTCATATTTCAGATATTTTACGGGATGAAGGGAAAATATATTGCATTGAATTCTCCTCCCGAGTGATTAGAGAATTAGTTCGTGTGTGCGAAGTTCGGGAAAATTTAATTCCCATTTTAGGTGATGCACGGTATCCATACCAATATCGGATGCTTATTCCTGAGCAGGTGGATGTTATTTATGCCGATGTGGCACAACCCGAACAGGCGCAAATTATCATAGCAAACGCAGAGACCTTTTTAAAGTCCCAGGGATGGATTCTACTATTTGTTAAAAGCCGCAGTATCGATGTTACCAAAGCCCCTGAACAAGTTTATGAGGAACAAATTAAAATACTCAAACAAGCAGACTTTAAAATAGTTGAAGTTACTTTTTTGGACCCTTATTCGGGGGATCATGCGTTAATTGTAGCCCAATGGTTAAAGTAAGATGGGGTTTTCGGTGGAATAATGCCCATAATCGCAGGAATCGATGAAGCCGGGAGAGGACCCGTGATTGGACCCTTAGTCTTGGCTATTGCTGTAATTGATTCTGAGCACGAGGGGTCCTTAAGAGAAATTGGGGTCAAAGATAGTAAACAATTATCACCTAATCGGCGCAGTATTTTATTCGAAGAATTAAAAACGCTTCTATTGAATTATAAATTCGTTATTATTCCTCCCAACGAAATCGATGCTGCTGTGACTGCGGAAAATACCAATTTGAATTATTTAGAAGCCGATAAAATGATTGAATTGGTTAAAATGTTGACCAGTGAAACCAAGATTGATGAACTGTTTATCGATTGCCCCAGCACAAATATTAAATCCTATACCAATTATCTCAAAAAGGGTCTGAAAATCAAATTATCTTGTCTCGTGGCGGAGCATAAGGCGGATATAACTTATCCTATTGTGAGCGCTGCTTCAATAATAGCGAAGGTTACGCGGGATCGAGAAATTCAAAATATTCAAGAGACATGCCAGGTTGAATTTGGGAGCGGCTATCCTAGCGATAGTAGGACCATTGAATTTTTAAGCAATTGGCTAAAAGAGCATGAGGAATTTCCGAACTTCGTTCGACTTTCATGGATGACAGCAAAAGATATGTTGAACGAATTAAAACAAACAAAACTGGATAATTTTTAACCAATTTATTATTAAAAACGCCTGACTCTTTTTATGGCTTTACGCAATTCTTCAATATCCTTCATTTTATCTAAAATATCTTTTTGTATGACTAAAACATTATCATATGAAGGAACTTTACCATCTTCAATAATAAACATAGAAAGCTTATTCACTATTTTTGAAAATTCACTTAAAATTTCGATTTTTTTCGTTACACTTTTTTTTAAAGAAGTGGCTAAGCCGGTGATAAAGCAGGATTCCTCAGTTTTGGGTTTGTCCTCCTCAATTTCAGAACTTATTCCATCGAAGGGGGCTTTATTAGCCCAAAATGTATTAAACCCAAGATCTTCAAGATATTCTTTCACTTCGGCTTGAAGGTCCGTTTCTTTTTCGATCGGATGGATTTCTTCTTTGGAAATCTCCCAATTAAATATATCTAAGGGGAATTTTAAAGACTCTTCAAAAACTTTTTCTAGTTGTTGTAGGTTTTCTTCTTTAATCATTTCAATACGTTCAAATAAATAAACTGCTTTTCGTGAAACTCCAATTTGGGACGCAACTTCTTGCAACGATAATCCAAGGCGCATACGTAATTGACGAATTTTTTCACCATCCACTTTGACATATAGCCCGCCTTTTCGACTAATAGTGAATAGTTTATTATTTTTGATTAAAGACTTAAAGGTGTTCAAATTTATGGCGGGAATCCCTCTTCGCTCATAAACTATATTTTCATGGAGTCTTTCGCTTCGGGTTTCTTCGCCAACAACCAGTGGGACCCCTTTCAGGTAATAGGATATTAATTTTAAATTCTCGACAATATCCAACGGGATTTTATCAATATTCGAAATGATTTTGATCATTAAAAGATGTAATTGCCCCCGTGCTGCAATATCAAAACAATATTTGAGCCAAAATCTGGGGTCCTCGATATTCAGAGGTAATATGGCATAGCCTTCTGTAGTTAATGAATCAATTATTTCCTTGCGCACTGGATTTTGATTCATTTCTACATTCCCATTTCTTTTAATTGGTCTAAAACTTCTCTTTGTTCTTTTGATATTTTTTTAGGAATAGTTATATCCACTTTGCAAAGCAAATCGCCGCGTCCATATTCCCGAAAGTTGGGCATGCCCTTATCTCTTAATCTGAAAACTGTACCGCTTTTCGTCCCAGGAGGGATAGTCAATTTAGTTGGCCCATCTAAGGTCTCAATTTCAATCTTATCACCGAGAACCGCCTGAGAAAATGTGATAGTTTGCGCACATACTAAATGTGAGTCATGCCGTTCAAAAGTAGAATGTGGTTTGATGTGTATTACCAGGTATAAATCACCCGAAAGAGCCCCTTGGGGACCCGCCTCACCTTCTCCTTGAACACGAAGCGAGTTTTCATTATCTATTCCCTTTGGAATGTCAATTGATAATTTTCTGACCTGTCTTATTAAGCCAGAACCATTACATTCTTCACACTTATGTAAAATCTTCTTTCCAGTCCCATTACAAACGTTGCAAGTTGTAATGTTAATCATCTGACCAAAGGGTGTAGAATTAACTATCCGTCGTTGACCTGACCCGTGGCATGTGGGACAAGTTTGAATATCAGATGCAGATTTCGCTCCAGTTCCATCACATGTTTTGCAATGCACACGCTTTGGGACCTCAATTTCAGTTTTCTTCCCTCGAAAGGCATCTTCAAGAGTGATTTCAAGGTCATAACGGAGATCATTACCTCTTGCCGCACGTTCCCGTCTGCCACGCCGTCCTCCAAATCCAAATAGATCACCGAAAAGATCACCGATTCCGCCACCACCAAAAATATCGCTGAATGAACTGAATAAATCTTCAAAATTAACATTATTGAAGCCAGAAAAGCCACTGCTTCTTATGCCATCCCAACCAAAGCGATCATACAATGATTTTTTACGATCATCGCTTAATATTTCATAAGCCTCTGCCAATTCTTTAAATTTCGCTTCAGCCCATTCTCTATTATCGGGATTCTTATCGGGATGACACTGTATCGCTTTTTTACGAAAGGCACTTTTGATCTCATCCTTGGTTGCATTGCGAGATACGCCTAATATTTCATAGCAATCATGCTTCTTTTCGGACATGTTCTCTCTTTCTCTTTTTTAACTCAGTACTTTTCTTTTCTGCTTCATTGTCTTCTTCTTTCTTCATTCAAGATTTTCTTGTAAAATTCCTTTCTAAATTGCCTTCAAATTATCTTCATTGCATTTAGCTCTACGATAATAATTTTTCTTCTATTCCTATTTTATCCTTTTAAAAATAAAAAGAATGCGAATTTAATAATATAATTGCCCTAAAAGAGGATTCTAGGGGGGAAGCCTTCACTGATCAATTTTTAAACCTTTTTTAAGGAAAAAAAAGGGTAATTTTAGCGCTTCTTTTTCTTCTTCTTCTCGTCTTCATCCTCATCTACAATCTCGTAATCTGCATCTACAACATTTTCCTCTGAAGGGGGTTGTTGTCCCTTAGGACCTTTGGCTTTTGAACCGCCTCTAGGACCACCTGGACCACCAGGATAGCCTTCAGGACCACCAGGATAGCCTTCAGGACCACCAGGATAGCCTTCAGGACCACCAGGATAAGGTCCAGCCCCTGGGTATGGACCTGCACCAGGTTGTTGATAAATTTTCTCAGCTATTTTATGCATTACTTTCGTAAGATCATCAATGCCTTGCTTTATTTGGGATGAGTCGTCCGATTCTATAGCTTGCTTAAGTTTATCAATTTCAGCTTGTGCCGATTCTTTTAGAGCATCATCTATCTTATCGCCTTGTTCCTGTAGCAACTTTTCTGTATTATAAACGAGGGAATCAGCTTGGTTTTTCAGTTCAATTTTATCACGGAGCGATTTATCCTGTTCGGCATATTCCTCGGCTTCCTTAATTTTACGTTCGATTTCATCCTTCGGCAACTTTGAACCACCAGTGATGGTAATTTTCTGTTCGCGACCAGTTCCCAAATCTTTTGCAGATACATTCACAATTCCATTAGCATCAATATCAAAGGTTACCTCAATTCTAGGAATACCCCGTGGGGCTGGCGGAATTCCGATTAAGTTAAATTTACCCAAGGTAATATTATCGCTCGCCATTGGTCGTTCTCCCTGAAGTACGTGAATCTCTACTGCAGGCTGATTATCCGAGGCTGTAGAAAAGGTTTCACTCTTCTTGGTAGGAATCGTTGTGTTACGTTCTATCAATTTCGTAAAAACATTACCAAGGGTTTCTACGCCTAGAGAAAGAGGAGTGACATCAAGTAACAGGATATCTTTTACTTCGCCACCAAGGACTCCTCCTTGAATTGCAGCGCCAATCGCCACGCATTCCATGGGATCAACGCCGCGTTCAGGTTCGCGCCCGGTAAAACTCTTTTTGAACCGGGTTAGCACGCAGGGCATCCGGGTAGGACCCCCAACGAGGATGATTTTATTAACATCCTTTGGCGTCCATTTCGCATCTTTCAATGCCCGTTGAATCGGTTTATCTAATCGCTGAAGAATGGGGTCAACTAATTCCTCTAGTTTGGCACGGGTCAATGTAAGGGTCATATGCTTGGGTCCTGAGGCATCCGCAGTCAAATAGGGAAGATTTATTTCGGAATTCACGGTCGTTGAAAGCTCAATCTTGGCTTTTTCGGCAGCTTCTCGTAGGCGGGTCATGGCCATACTATCCTCCCGTAAATTGATGCCTTCTGCATTCTCAAATTCAGAAGCGAGATGTTCAACAAGATATTCATCCATATCCGTCCCACCTAATTGGGTATCACCGCTTGTTGAGATTACTTCAAAAACGCCTTCGCCCATTTCCATCATGGTCACATCAAAAGTGCCACCACCAAAATCCAGAACCGCAATTTTCAGATTTTTCGCTTCCTTATCAAGGCCATAGGCTAAAGCGGCGGCCGTCGGTTCATTGATAATTCGGATGACCTCTAAACCGGCTATTTCCCCAGCATCTTTCGTTGCTTGACGCTGTCGATCATTAAAATAAGCAGGCACAGTAATTACAGCCTTCTGTATTGATTCGCCTACAAAGGCCTCTGCGTCTTCATGAATTTTGCGCAATAGCATAGCAGAAATTTCTTGGGGGGTATAGTCCTTATTATCGATTCTTACCTTGTAATCAGTGCCCATTTTACGCTTTATTCGCGTTATTGTGCGGTCAGGATTAGTAACCGCTTGCCGACGGGCTGGTTCGCCTATTAAACGCTGTCCATCTGTAGTAAAGGCGATAACAGATGGAAAGGCTTTTCCGCCTGCAATAGTTATGCCCTCTGCGCTTGGTATAATCGTGGGTTTCCCAGCTATCATTACCGCAGCGGCAGAATTGCTAGTACCTAAATCAATTCCTATAATTTTTTCTTTCGTACTTGCCATTATGATTTCCTTCCTTTTTTATCCTTTTTATTTTTTTTCCTAATCTGTTTGGCTTTCCTCTTCATCTGGTTCTGATTTGATCCTTTCGGATTCTTCTTTTAGGGGTTTCGCAATTTTAACTTTCGAAGTGCGAAGAACCCTATCTTTCATTTTATACCCCTTTTGAAGTTCTTCTAGAATTATATCTTCGGGGTATTCATTCGTATATTCTATTGCAAGGATTTCATGTATAAAAGGGTCGAATTTCTCCCCTTTTGCTTTTATCGGCGTGAGTCCTTCCTTCTCTAACACGCCATCTAACTCTTTAAATATCATTTGAAGCCCTTTAAATTCATTTTCTTGGAGCTTTGGCTCCAAATTCTTTAACATGAACTCGAAGTTATCTAATGTATTGAGTAATTTTGAAATTAATTGAGAACTTGCATATTTAATATACTCGTCCTTTTCTTTTAAATTTCGACGTTGAAAGTTCTCAAACTCCGCTTGGAGCCGCGCATATTTATCAAGCCATTCTTTCTCAGAATGTGTAATTTTCTTTTTTAAATCTTGTATTTCACGTAATAATGAAATTTCAGCTTCAGATTTGTCCTTCCATTCTTCAGGAATTGAAGCAGGTTCGATTTTTTCTCCATTTCCCTTTTTTGAAACAGTACCAGCATTCTCAATCATATCATCATCGAGGCTAACATCTACTTCCTCAATTATTTCAGGTTCAATTTCGTTCTCCTTTTCAATTTTTGGAGCAGGAGATTTCTTCTCTTTCATAAAAAGTTCCTTCCATCGAACTGGCTCTCTTTTTAGGGTTCAATTATTATAAAAAAAAAGAAAAAAAAGAGAGGAGGTTAATTTAATCTTCTTCGCCAGCGCCTGCGCCTGCCCCTGGACCTTTGCCAGGAGGTCCACCAGGTGCACCGCCTTTGCCAGATGAGATAACGTCATCAATCCGAAGGATCATTTGAGTTGCTTCAGAGGCTGATTTTATCGCTTGTTTCTTGACCATGACAGGTTCCCAAATATCTTTCTCACTCATGTCGCCGACTTTTCCGTCCATTACGTCGATACCAACATTCTTCAGACCAGCGCCATGTTTTGACCGAAGAGCCACGAGGATATCAATTGGATCTAATCCCGCATTCTCAGCCAATGTGCGTGGGATGACTTCTATCGATTTAGCAAATGCTTGCACGGCGAGCTGTTCTCGACCAGAAATAGTCTCTGCAAATGCACGGATTTCTTTCGCAACTTCAATTTCGGAAGCTCCGCCTCCGACAACCGCCTTCGGCTCATTGATTAGGTTGCGGACATTGCAAAGTGCATCGTGCAACGCACGATCTGCCTCATCAACAAGCATTTGGGTGCCGCCCCTCAGTAATATGCTAATCGCTTTGGGATTTGAGCACTCTTCCACGAAGACCATCTGATCTTTCCCGATGCTGCGTTCTTCAACGAGACCTGCAGTTCCTAAATCACTTTCTGTCAATGTAGCAAGGTTGGTAACTATTTTTGCGCCAGTTGCTTTTGCTAATTTTTCCATGTCCGATTTCTTAATGCGTCGAACGGCAGCAATACCTGCTTTGGAAAGGAAGTGTTGAACCATGTCATCGATCCCTTTCTGGCATAATACCAAATTGGCTCCCGAGTCTTTAATAGAATTGGCCATTTTGCGAAGCATGCCTTCTTCATTTGACAGAAATTGCTGCATCTGATTCACTTGGGTAATTGAAATTTTCGCATCGATTTCCGTTTTTTCGATTTCTAATGCGGTTTCAAGTAAGGCAATTCTGGCATCTCGTATAGTTTTTGGCATCCCTGAATGAACAATCTCTTTATCGATAATCAAACCAGAGATGAGACGGCTACCTTCGACACTTTCGCCTTGTTTTTTCTGAATGCTAATGTTCTCTAAATCAGCTATCCATGCACCATCTTTTTGCTCTTTGATCATATTAATTGCTTCTACCGCAATATCCGCAAGAAAGGCTGAAGATCCGCCAACCACTTTACTCGCCATTGCAGTCATTGCTGCCTTCTTCTGAATGTCCCGATTATCAACGCCGATATCATCTGCAATCATATCCAGGACTTCTAATGCCTTTTCTGTTGCTTTCCGATATCCTTCCACGATTACGGTCGGATGAATTTTTTCCCTGAGCAGCTCTTCCGCATTTTTCAAGAGCTCGCCTGCAAGGATGACCGCGGTTGTGGTTCCATCGCCAACTTCATCGTCCTGCGTCTTTGCCACTTCCACTAACATCTTCGCAGCGGGGTGTTGTACATCCATCTCTTTTAGGATTGTAGCGCCATCGTTTGTTATTGTAACATCCCCGAAGGAATCCACGAGCATTTTATCGAGTCCTTTCGGACCGAGCGAAGAGCGAATGGATTCAGCGATTACTTTCGCTGCCGTGATGTTTGACGACTGGGCATCCTTTCCGCGAGACCGTTCAGATCCTTCTCTCAAAATTAAAACTGGTGTTCCACTTAATTGTGCCATTTTTCATTACCTCTTACATCATTCCTGGGTATCCACCCATACCACCCATACCTGGAGGCATTCCACCAGGGGGCATTCCGGGAGGACCGCCACCGCCTGCTGATGCTCTTGCAGCAATCACATCATCAATTCGGATTATCATACACGCCGATTCTGCTGCAGATTTTATTGCTTGTAGTTTGACGACCACTGGGTCTATAATACCCGCCTCGAACATTTCCTTAATTTCGCCATCAAACACATCGATTCCATAGGTTTTTCCATCGTCTTCTTCATGTCTCGCCCGAAGCTTCACGAGAATATCAATAGGATCAAGGCCTGCATTCTCAGTTAACGTTTTTGGAATGACTTCTAGGGCATCCGCAAATGCTTCTACGGCAAGCTGCTCTCTGCCACCGACACTGGCAGCATAACTCCGAAGCTGCTTAGATACTTCAATTTCTGAAGCTCCACCACCGGGTACAATTCTATTTTCTTGGATGATATCTTTTGCAACGCAAAGCGCATCATGGAGGCTCCGCTCGGCTTCGTCTACGACGTGTTCCACGCCACCGCGGATGACGATGCTAACGGCCTTCAAAGCTTTGCAGCCGGTCACAAAGACCATTTTATCATCGCCGATTTTTCGTTCTTCAACTAAATCTGCGGTTCCAAGATCCTCTGGCGTGATCTCATCCAGATTCATGATAATGGTAGCCCCGGAAGCGCGCTGCAACTTTTCCATATCGCTTTTCTTCACACGTCGAACTGCCGCAATGCCTGCTTTGGCAAAGTAGTGTTGCGTGGTGTCATCAATTCCTTTTTGGCAAAAAACCAAATTGGCACCGACGGCTTCAAGCTTTTCCACGAATCCTTTCAAGATACCTTCTTCCACATCCAAAAAGCCTTGAATCTGTGTTGGATCGGTAATTCTGATTTCCGAATCAAATTCTGTCTTCTTTATTTCTAACGCTTTGTCAATGAGTGCTATCTTCGCATTCCGAATACTCTTTGGCATATCAGTATGTACAATTTCTTTATCAACTACGATGCCATCAATCAATTCTGTCTCTGCTAGGCTTTTGCCTTTTTTCTTTTGGATTTGAATTTGATCGATATTGACCCACCACTTGTTATCGCGCATTTCCTTTACTGAACGAGCTGCTTGAACGGCAATCAGGGCGAATTTTTCTTTGAATCCCCGGATCGCCTTGCTATTTAAGCAGGTCTCTACCGCTTTAATAACTTCATCTGAATCGATATCCACTTCCCGAGCGATTTCGGCGAGTATTTCCCTCGCGCGATCCGCCGCCTTCTTGTACCCTGCTGCGATTGTCGTAGGATGAATCTTCACTTCTAATAATTCTTCGGCATTCTTCAATAATTCCCCTGCTAATATCACGGCGGAAGTAGTTCCATCTCCTACCTCTTGATCTTGGGTTTTGGAGATTTGGACCATCAATTTCGCCGCTGGATGCTGCACCTCGATTTCTTCGAGTATTGTAGCGCCATCATTTGTTATTGTGACGTCTCCTAGTGAATCGACGAGCATCTTATCCATGCCACGAGGACCTAAGGTAGATTTCACTGCTTCTGCAATGATTTTCGCCGCTGAAATATTGTTCTTCATCGCATCTTTACCACGAGAGCGTTCGGTTCCTTCTTTCAAAATTAAAATGGGTGTTCCACTTAATTGCATTTTTTCATTCACCTTATTATTTTCTTGTTTAATTTTTGTTGGTTTTCATTTCTTTTCGATATTTTTTACATATTTTTTAAATATCTCTGCGACTTTTTTCTTATATTAGTCGTCTTTATGAGAAATTAAAACCAAGAATTTTACGATTTTTGTAAATTTTTGTTGAACTAGCTACCTGAATGTGCTATAAAAAGCTACCCGTATGTACTAAAGGTAAATAGCTGTTTATATAAATAACTATTTGCTTATCTGAAATATTTTTGAGAAGTCGTCCCGGTTCAATCGATAGAAATACCATCCCTGCCGGGACGCCCCGAGGTTCTTGTAGAAATTAAAGGCGGGCTGGTTCCAATCCAAGACAATCTATAAACCATCATTGGTTATTGTCTCCTCTCCAATTAAGAATTATTTAATTTCATAATATTTATAACATTAATTACAATTATTATAATTAGATTAAAAAAATGAGTGATTTTAATGGTAACTATAGCAATTGATGAAACGATTAGAAAGAAGCTCTTAATTATTGCTGCAAGTCTTCAAAAAAAGTCCGGGAAGAAAATTAATTTTAACGATGTTTTACGATATTTAACCGAAATTTATGAGGAAAAAACGAAAAATACAAATTATTTTAAACTCTTTTGTGAACCGATTCAACCAGATATTAGTTTTGATGAATTATATGATGAATTGATTAAAGAAAGAAGGCGGGATGAAAATAAATTTACTAGATAATAGTAATAATGTGGAAAAGATTGCTTTAGATGGTGGGGTATTAATAGCCCTTGCAATAGGCGAAAAGAGTTCAGAGCAAATAAAACAAAAATTATTAGAAGGAAGTGTAGATGCCTTTTCATCTATGATTGCACTAACAGAGATGTTATACATTATTTGCCGTAAATTTGGTTGGCCCGCTGCGCTTGAAAAGAAACAATATTTATTAGAATCAAAAATGGTCAATATTATTGAAAGTTCTGAATTAGTTGAAGACGCCGCAAGGTTTAAATGCAATCGATCACTTGCCTTGGCGGATTGTTATACGCTGGCCATTGCTAAAAAAAATTCCTGTAAAGCTGTATTTGCACGCAGGGAATTGGAATTTGATAAAGAAATTAACAAGACTGAATTTGATGTCGAAATAGAATTTCTAAGCAATAAATAGTATTACTTAATTACATTTGAGAAAGCCTCTCGATTCAACCGATAGAAATACCATCCCTGCCGGGACGCTCCGAGTTTCTCGTAGAAGTTAATAGCGGGCTGGTTCCAATCCAAGACAATCCATTCGATACGCCCGTACTCATTGGACGCTGCAAGATCGATCATGAATTTGAAAAATTGGTGCCCGAAGCCCTTTCTTCTATATTTTGCAAGGATAAAGAGATCTTCGATAAAGAGGCTAGGGAGCGCTAAAAATGAAGAGTAGGTGGTATAATAAATAATATATCCGATGGGGATGTCAGTATAGAGACCGATAAAGGCGGTATACTTGGGATTGGCGGATAAACCGTCCTCTTTTAGGCGGGCTTTGGCTTCAGCATCAGGACCTTTTAATTTCTCATATTTCGCCAATTCTAGAATTAACTGGAAGAAAATCTCAAAATTGTCTTCCGAAATAGGTTCAAATTTCAAAGTGGACTTCATAATTACTAAAATAGCGCTTCCAGTTTTTAATCTTTTGTCACAACTAAAAGAAGAAGCTTTTTTCTAATCGTTTCATCGATTGCTATAGTCACCATTTACATCACTCATCATTTATCTTTTTAAATGGTTTGAGTCAGTTTTTCCCCATAATATCTCCCAATATTTAAATAAGATACAAGGAATTGCGATAGCAATGAATACGAAAATAAACAAAAGAACTTCTAATTTTTGGGTCACCGTGAACCCCCAAATGCCTAAAAAAATGAAATAAATTAGTCCAAGGATAGTAAGGGTAATTTGTTTTTGATAATGGTTCTTCCAGTATCGGTGTTCTTGAGGATCTTTTATTTTCTTGAAAAGGTCAGCATCATCACGCGTTTTCATCCAATAGAGCCATCGTTTTTTAATGAAAATGATATTAGATTCCCAAAAAAAATCGAGAGCAATTAGAAAAATAAAATAAGTAATAAAAAATATGCCCCAGTCAAGAGAGAAAATACCGCTCTCTGTCAACCACACTAAAAGCACGATGAATATAATACAAGCAATTAAATCTAAAATGTTTCGTATAAGAAACGACTTACGTTGTCGCTCTAATTTCCCTTCCTGGTGTGGCATTTCATCGCACTGCTGGAAAAACGAGTCGAATTTAATTTATATTTATTTGTTCCTGCTTAAAAAGGTATTAAGAATATTCGCCCTTGCCTTAAACTTTTTTAAGAGTGAATAGAGATAATTAAGTAAAAAGTAATAGGGGCTCAATGAATTGCGGAATCAGGAAATAGCGAATATTTTTCATGAAATTGCAGAGTTATTGGAGATTCAAGGAGAGATTCAGTGGAAAGTGTTAGCGTATAGGCGAGCAGCACGCACGATTGAAAATTTAAGTCAAAATATTTCGGAAGTCATAGGGAAAGAGAAGTTACCAGGAATTGGAAAAGCCATAGAGACAAAGATTAACGAAATATTAGAGACGGGCAAATTAGAATATTATGAGAACTTGAAGAAGGAAATACCCCCCGTGCTGGTCCAGATAATTCAAATTCCGAGTATCGGGCCAAAAACTGCGAAACTCTTGTATGACAATTTACACATAAAGACGCTGGAGGATTTAGAGAAAGCGGCGCGAACACATCAGGTGCAACGGATAAAAGGGATAGGGCCAAAGACTGAGAAAGCAATTATTGATGGACTTCAGAATTTGAATAAGCAGCAACGCACGTTGTTGGGCGAGATTCTACCGGTAGCCAATAGAATTTGTGAAGATTTGAGAAGTCTGAGTGAAGTGAAGCAGATCAGTGTCGCGGGATCAATCCGGAGGCGGAAGGAGACCATACGGGATATTGATATTTTAGTTACCTCGGACAAACCGGAAAAGGTAATGCAAGTTTTCACTAGTCTAGAACCGGTGAAAGAAGTGATTCTTCATGGACCTACCAAATCGACGGTAATAGTGAAAAGAGATATTCAGGTTGACCTACGGGTCGTGGAGGATGATAGTTATGGGGCAGCATTATTGTATTTTACGGGGTCAAAAGAACATAATGTGGCGCTGCGAACCATGCTGGTGCAAATGGGTTATAAGTTAAATGAATATGGGCTTTTTTTAAACGAAAATGACCAGAAGGTCGCCGGAAAGACAGAAGAAGAGCTTTATAAGGCCTGTGGGATGGATTGGATTCCGCCCGAACTCCGCGAAGACCGGGGCGAAATTGCAGCGGCTCAGGCACATACATTGCCCACTTTAGTTGAGTTGGGAGATATAAAAGGGGATTTGCACATTCATACTTCATATAGCGATGGGGAAAATACAATTGAAGAAATGATGGAGGGAGCGAAGCAAAGAGGCTATGAGTATATTGCGATTACCGATCATACGGGCGATTTAAAAATTGCAAATGCCATTGATGAAGAAACGCTGTTAAAACAAATAGAGCTGATCCATAACCTAAACGAGCAAGAGAATGGCATCCGGATTTTAGCAGGCGCAGAGGCGAATATTGATCTAGAGGGGAATTTAGATATATCTGAAGATATAATGCAAAAACTGGATTTTGTAATAGGGGGAGTGCATTCAAAGTTAAAAAGGCCGAGGAAAGAGATAACAGATCGCGTTGTAAATGCGTTATCGAATAAGTATTTGACGATTCTAGCGCATCCAATAGGGCGTTTATTAAATAAACGGGAGGGGGCAGACCTGGATTTGACGGAGGTATTCGAAACGGCGAAGAAGTATGGGAAAGTTCTTGAGATAAACGCTTATCCGCAACGTTTAGATTTATCGGATATAAATAGCCGGGCAGCAAGTCAGCAGGGTATCTTAATAGAAGTCGGGACAGATGCGCATTCGGTAAATGAATTGGAATACATGGATTTAGGGGTCTCGGTGGCACGCCGCGGATGGTTAGAAAAGAAGGATATCTTGAATACGCTTCCACTCAAGGACCTTTTGAAAAAATTGCGTATCAAATAAGTAAATGGTGTCTTCGGGATCAATCTAGAAGTTTAAAATACTAATTTGATATAAATAATATAGGTATTAAAGGGGTTTTACCAAATTTAAATTTTTAGTTTGATCTCTCCATTTTACGCTTTGCATTCGACATCCAGTTCTAATTCTTTCAAGCTAAAGGCAAGTGAAGGTTTAAGTAGCCCCGTATCTTTTTGT
>Ga0315291_10004935_pt1 | contig 16843 bp, 17 predicted proteins | sample YL17G12_20_MG_FD_203070 | JGI IMG/M metagenome (GOLD analysis project Ga0315291, IMG submission 203070) | Sediment microbial communities from Yellowstone Lake, YNP, Wyoming, USA - YL17G12_20 | ecosystem: Environmental > Aquatic > Freshwater > Lake > Sediment | place: USA: Wyoming | collected...
GTCGAACGGGGGCGTGCGCGGTCCGCCCTTCTCTGGATCTTCGTAGTAGATGAGGGCCCACGGGGTCGCGCCCTTCCGGTAGAAGTTGTCCTCGTGAATCAGGGCGGTGACGAACGGCGGCCGCTCCGCTGTCCATCGGCCGAGCTTCTCCTTGAGGTAACGAGTCGGGGCGTACTCCGAGGCAAGCGGCGTGTCGAGCATGGCCCACCAGAACTGCTCCTTCGAGGACCCGCCCGCCGCCCAGCGGGTGACGCTCCAGTCGCTTGGGCGGATCAGGAGCCCCTGCGCGTACTCGAAGGGCCTGTCAGGTTTCGTACCCGTCTCGTGATAGATCACCGTCATCTTGGCCCCGAGCTCGGCGTAAGCGCGAAGGGCCGCGTCGCGGTAGAGGACGCTCGGCACGCTCGCCACAGCCGGGGGCCGGCCGAAGACATCGCGCACGTAGGCGTACCCACCCGGCTCGTCCTTGTGAAGCTTCCCCGTCTCGAGGTCGAGCCGGTAGGTCTCGTAGTCGCGGAGGGCCTCTTCCAGGGCGTCTCCTTCGAGGCCCCGGAGGGGCGCGTCAAATCCGGCGATGAGCGGGTGCGGCGGCCGGACGTGATAGCTGATGGTCATCGCGCTCTTCTTGAGCCTCTCGACCACCTCGGGCCGTCGCTCCGCGTAGAGGGCGACCATCGGAGCCGTGAGGTAGAAGTCACCCCGCACGCCGTAGCGCTCGAACAGGTCGACGAGGCGCAGCACCGTGTCCGCGCTCCCGTCGAGGTTGACGAAGTCGTGCACGTTGACGGCGAAGGTGATCGCGGCGCGGCCCTCAGATGATGAGCCCCCCCTTCCCGCAGCGAGTCAAGTCCCGCCTTCCCCGCCCCGCGGGTCGACCCCGGGGTGGGCCGCCTCCCAGTCGAGATAGGCCTCGGCGACCTGGGAGTGTGTCGCCCACTTCACCCGTCCCGCGGCCACCAGGGGATCCACGACCTCGGTCAGGAACCGATCGATGAGGGCGTACGGACCGGCTGGACCGCGCGCGAACTCCTCAGGATGCAGCGTGATGTGGAAGGCGCTGACTCGGTCGCCGCTCGTCCGCGTGAGGGACTCGAGGAACCCCTTCTTGAGGACGTCGAGCCACGCGGCCTCCCCGCCCGCGTCGACGATCTCCCGCTTCCGCGCCCATTCGTCCGACTCGACGGCGCCGTTCGGCAGGAAGACAATCCGCCCGCTGGGGTCGTGCGCGGCGAACCGGGTCAGGTCCGTCCCGTCGGTGCCACCCGCCGGCCGCCAGGGATGCACACCGAGAAGCGCGGGAGGCGTCGTCTGCGTCGATGGGTTCTTCCAGTCGCTGTTCACCTCGAGACCGGCCGCCGAGGCGGCGTCGAGGATTCCCACAAACAGGTTGCCGCCGCTCCAGTAGCGAATCGGGCCGCGGACGCCCGCGTCGTGGATGTAGCCGATCTCCTCGGTCATCACTTCGGACCAGACGGACACCGGCAGACGATCAGGGTCTCCTCCGAGGTGCGCGTCCTCGTGGAAGTGGAGCGCGATCTCGTGCCCCCTCGTCTCAAGATCCGAGAGAACCCGATTCCCTGTCTCGGCGGCGACCACCGTGAACGGAGACTGAGCCTGAACCGTCATCCTCCCTCCGTGCCGCTCGAGAACGCTTGCCAAGGTGAGGAGGTTGCGGACGTGCTGCGCGAAGTACGGCGGGTCCCGGTAGTCTGCCCGGCGCGGGTCGATCGGGGCCTGTTTCGTCCCCGCCGCGAGGGCGACCTCGCTCACCCGCGCGCCCATCGGCTCGATGTGCATCCCGACCCCAAAGAGGAGGATCCCCTCGGCCGAGCCTGCGCCCGCCCCGGCCGACCCCAGGTCCGCCCACACGCAGCCGCCCACGAGGAGCGCGAGCAGAGCCCCCATGACCGAGATCTTCAAGAGCCCGCGACGACCCATCTTCATCCGGTGCATAGTGACTCCTTTCCCCTCCTACCTTGCCCCGGGCCGGCCGTCTCTGGCGGCCACTTCCCGGGCCGCGTCAGGGAACCTACCCCCACGTCGTCAGAAGGTGTCGTGAGAACGGCTTGCCCCGCCCTCCTTCTTCTCGGATGTCGATTCGCTCCCCGTCTCCTTTCGTTCCTGCTCCCGCCTCCCTGGAGCGCGCTCGGGAGCCTCGGAAAGGGCGAGACTTCCGAACCCGCTCTTCCGGTGTACCATGCTCCTTGGCAAGACTCGCGCGAAGGCCTGATCGGCGTAGCACAGGAGGACGATGCTGAACTCGCAGCGGGCACACGGGGTTCGCCCTTCCAAAGAGGCTTTTTTCTTCTGGTCGCTCCCCGCGGCTCAGGTTCTCGCCGCGCTTGAGACGACGCCCGAAGGGCTCTCAAGCGCCGAGGCTGCGAAACGCCTGGTTCGCTACGGCCCGAATCGCCTTCGGCCGAAGAGGAGGACAAGCGAGCTCGTTCTCTTCCTCGGGCAATTCCGAAGCCCGATCATCCTCATCCTGATCGCGGCGGCCTTCCTCTCCCTCTTTCTTCGCGACGCCACGAACGCGCTGGTCATCCTCGCCATCGTTCTCTTGAGCGGCGCCCTTGGATTCTGGCAGGAGCGAGGAGCAGCCAACGCGGTCCGCAGGCTCATCGACATCGTCCGGGTCCGAGCGACCGTCCTTCGAGACGGCGCGCGCGCAGACGTCGCCGTGGAAGAGATCGTGCCCGGCGACGTCGTTGCCCTCGGCGCGGGCGACGTAATCCCGGCCGATTGCCTTCTTCTCGAGTCGAAGGACCTCTTCTTGAACGAGGCAACGCTCACTGGCGAGACGTTCCCGGTCGAGAAGGCCTCCGGTCCAGTCGCGGCGGGTGCGCCCCTCAAAGACCGCGCCAACGAGCTCTTCATGGGAACGCACGTGGTGAGCGGTGGGGCAACGGCGGTCGTCGCGGCGACCGGTGCTTCCACCGAGTTCGGCCGGATCTCGCAGCGGCTGAAGCTTCGGCCTCCCGAGACGGAGTTCGAGCGAGGGGTGCGGCGATTCGGGTACCTCCTGATGGAGGTGACACTCCTTCTCGTCGTCGCCATCTTCGTGGTGAACACCTACTTCGCTCGGCCCATCCTCGACTCGTTCCTCTTCTCGCTCGCGCTCGCCGTCGGTCTCACCCCGCAGCTCCTGCCGGTGATCATCGGAACGAACCTCGCGCACGGGGCAAAGCGAATGGCGGCTGAGAAGGTCATCACGAAACGTCTGGCTTCCATCGAGAACTTCGGGAGCATGGACGTGCTGTGCTCCGACAAGACGGGGACCCTGACGGAGGGCGTCGCTCGCGTGCACGGCGCTCTCGCACTCGACGGCTCGGAGAGCGAGAGGGTGTTCCTCTATGCCTACCTGAACGCGGCCTTTCAGACCGGGTTTGCGAACCCGATCGACGCGGCGATCCGCAGCCACCGGGACCTCGACGTCTCGGCCTACCGCAAGCTCGACGAGATCCCCTACGACTTCGTCCGCAAGCGCCTCTCCATCCTGGTCGCCGAAGGGGGGCGATCGCGCGTCATCACCAAAGGGGCGCTCGCGAGTGTCCTCTCCGTCTCGTCTTCGGCCGAAGGAAGCGACGGCGCGATCGTCGAGATCGCGACCGTGCGAGACGCGATCGAACGCCGGTTCGAGGAGCTGAGCGAGTCTGGCCTGCGCGTCCTCGGCATCGCCTCTCGCGACCTCCAAGCAACGGCGATCAACAAGGACGACGAACAGGGAATGACCTTCCTCGGGTTCGTCGCCCTCGAAGACCCACCCAAGGAGGGGATCTCGAAGACCTTGGAGGCGCTTCGCTCGCTCGGCGTGTCGCTCAAGGTTGTCACGGGCGACAACCGGCTTGTGGCCGCGCGCGTCGCCCGGGAGGTTGGACTCCGGACCGAGCTCGTTCTGACTGGAAGAGAGCTGCGGCAGACGAGCGACGACGCCCTGATCCACCAGGCAGACAAGGCGGACGTGTTCGCCGAGGTCGAACCCAACCAGAAGGAACGGATCATCTCCGCGCTTCGGAAAGCAGGCCACGTCGTCGGCTATCTCGGCGACGGGATCAACGACGTCTCGGCGCTTCACGGGGCCGACGTGGGGATCTCCGTGGATGGCGCTGTCGACGTCGCCAAGGAGGCGGCGGACATCGTGCTCCTGGAGAGAGACCTCGGCGTTCTCGCGAAGGGCATCGAAGAGGGAAGGAGGACCTTCGCCAACACCCTGAAGTACGTGTTCATGGCGACGAGCGCGAACTTCGGGAACATGTTCAGCATGGCGGGCGCCTCGCTCTTTCTGCCCTTCCTTCCCCTCCTTCCGAAGCAGATCCTTCTCACGAACCTCCTCACCGACTTCCCGGAGATGACGATCGCCACGGACTCCGTGGACGCGGAGTGGCTGAAGGAGCCGCGTCGCTGGAACGTCGCGTTCATCCGCAGGTTCATGCTCGTCTTCGGGCTCCTGAGCTCCTTCTTCGACTTCCTGACGTTCGGTGTTCTTCTCCTTTTGTTCCACGCCCAGACCGGCCTCTTCCGCTCAGGCTGGTTCGTCGAGTCGGTCGTCTCCGCCTCCCTTGCCGTCCTCGTCGTCCGCACGCGACGGCCGTTCTTCCGAAGCGTCCCCGGCCGAGCCCTGCTCACCGCGACACTCACGATCGTCGCGATCGCGATCCTCATTCCGCTCACGCCGCTCGGGACCTTCTTCGGGTTCGGTCGCCCTCCGGCCGCCTTCTATCCGGCGATGCTTGGGATCGTCATCCTCTACGTCGGGGCCGCGGAGGTGGCGAAGCGCCTCTTCTACCGGAGAGCCCGTTCTTGACCCGCCTTTCTCCCTTTCTCGAGGGCGAAGCATCGGCCGTGTTCCGCTTCCGGGAGCCACGGAGGGAACGCGGGTGCCTCACTCTGTGCCGCGGTTGCCGCCGCGGGCCTCCCCCTATCGAGCGGTCCCGAGCGTTTGTCGCGCGGTTCCCTTCCTGCTAGCCTAGGTGTCTCCTTCGGCCAGGAGGTGGTCCGTGCGCGTCCTCGTCTTCTGCCTCGGCGCCCTCTTCCTCGGCCCCGTGCCTGCTCGGTCTCGGTGCCCCGCGGGCTCGCCTGGGTCCAGTGCCAGCCGCTCGTCCTCCTCCTTCTCAAGGCCGTCTTTCCCTCGAGGTCGCCGGCCAGGCTCCACGTACCAGCGGCCGCCGCGGCCTGTCTCTCACTCCTCCTCTGGGCGATCTCGTGCGCTCGCTTCCGCCTCCCCGTCTGGCAGGCGTTCCTGTACTCCGCGACGAGCCTCTGTCTGCTCGGGATCGCGGTGCGGTCCGCCCTCTGGCACGCCCTGGGCCGGAACACGTGGAAGGGCCGACCCCTCCGCTAGTCGTTCCGCATCCGCCGGACGACGGGCCGTCTGACCCTCGCCGGGGGAGAAGACGTCCCCTCCGGCCCGGCGGGTCGTCCTCGGACGGACGGCCCCTTCCAGTACGCTAGACAAGGGCCTTGCCCCAAGAGAGGAAACCGAATGTGAGGTGGCTGATGAAGCTTGCCCTGGTCTCGCTTCTCCTTGCGTGGGGCCTTTTCGGCCTGGGCGTCGCCGTCCTTTCGCCGGGACCCTCCTCGCCCGTCGCCCTCTCCTCGTACGAGAGTCTGTGGCGAGCCCAGGACGGGCTTCCTGGGACGCTTCCGACCTTGGAGGGCCTCGCGTCGCGGTCGGACGGCCTCGGCTGGCAGGCACGCGTCTTGGCTGGGAGAGCCCACGTCGCCGCTGGAGACCCGCACGGGGGCGCCGACTTCCTCGGGAAAGCGCTCTCCTTGCGTCCGACGACCGATCTCCGCCGGGAGCTTGCCTCCGCCCTTGAGGCCGCCGGTGAGCCAGCCGAGGCGCTCGCGCAGTGGAAGCGGCTCCTTCCTCGATCTGAGGCGATCGCGGCCATCAGGCGCTTGGAGCCAGATCCCCTTCGATTGGCCGGCCTGCTTGCCGGTGCCGGCCGGTACACCGAGGCATGGAGCCTCGTCCGCTCGAACTCCAAACCGGAGGCTCGCTTGACGCGAGCAAGGATCCTCGTCGGGCTCGGCCTCGCCAAGGAAGCGTTACCCGAGTTCGAGTCCACCCTGCGCAGCGCGCCGACCGACGTCGCCGTCCGCAAGGAGTACGCGCGGGCGCTCGAGCGGGCGGGAGAGAGGGAGCAGGCCCTCGCCGCCTACCGCACCCTCGGCGCAACCGGCGCCTACGAGGCGGGCCGGCTTCTCGAGACCCTCGGCCGGCCCAAAGAGGCCGCCGCGGCGTATCTTCTCTCCAAGGACACCGAGGCAAGGTGGCGGGGAGCCAGGCTCCTCGAGAGCGACGGACAGACGGACGCGGCCCTCGCGATCTACCTCGAGCTCGCCCGAGGCACCCACCGCGTGCACGACGATGCGGCTCTTCGTGCGTATCTCCTCGCCGAGAAGAAGGGGAGGACGGCCGAGGCGAGGGAGATGGCATCCCTCTTTCCACCAGCCTTCCAGTGGCTCTTGGGGACCTACCGTGCCCCAGCGCCGCCGCCTTCGCGCGCCGGCCTCCAGAACGGGTCCCCAATGGCGATTCCCGTCGCGGAAGCCCTCGTGGGCAGCCTCCCCGCGGCGGATGGAGCGGCCTGGGCCGAGGCGGAGCTTGATCTCGCGCTCCCTACGGCGTCAGCCACGGAGAAGGTTGCGATCGCGAAGTGGTTCGCGGCGCACGGCGACTACCACTCCACCTACGAGATCGGAACGCCACTTCTCCGCGACGAGCCAGCTCGGGAGACCTACGTTCTCTCCTACCCGCTCGCCTTCTGGGACTCGGTCAATCGCTGGGCAACCACCTACGGAGTTGACTCCTTTCTCGTCCTCGCCGTCATCCGCGAGGAGAGCAACTACCTCCCCACCGCCGTCTCGTCCTCCGACGCCCGCGGCTTGATGCAGCTTTTGCCGTCGACCGCCCAGTGGATCGCTGAGTCCAAGGTGAAGGAGCCGTTCTCCGAAGATCGCTTGACTGATCCGGACTTCAACATCCGTCTCGGCACCTGGTACTTGGGCTATCTCATCCGCCTCTTCGACTCCGACATCGCCAGGGCCGTCGCCGCCTACAACGGCGGCCAGGGGAACGTGGAGCGCTGGTCGACGGCGGCCAAGGTCAAGACCGCCGCCGAGTTCCCGGGCGCGCTTGTCGCGAGCGAGACCCGCGAGTACCTCGTCAAGGTCCTCGACGCCTGGCTCGTCTACCGCGTCCTCTACGGGGGCGGAGCCTCGCCGTCCGAGTGAGCGGGCGCGGGCCCGCCGTCGGGAGCGCGATCTCCTCCGCGGGAGAACCGCTCGTAGGTGTTGCGCCCCCGGTCCTTGGCGCGGTACATGGCGGTGTCGGCGTTCTTGATCAGCGCATCGCCGTCTCGTCCGTCATCGGGGTAGAGGGCAAGCCCAATGCTCACGGTGAGTCGGACCTCCCGGCCCGCAATGACGAATGGCTGTTCCAGAGCGTGCACGATCTTCTGCGCGACGCCGAGTGAGCGCTCGACGTGGTCGGCGCCCGGCAAGAGGACCAGGAACTCGTCGCCGCCTAGCCGAGCCACGGTGACCCACCTCCGGTTGACGGTCCACTTTTCAAGCTAGTCTAACCCACCTCTGGGGACGCAGGCCAGCGCCTCTGGCGCGGGCGGCGAGTAGCCCAAGCTGCTGTGTGGACGGATCGTGTTGTACTCCCGTCGCCAGTCCTCGATGAGCACCTTCGCTTCCTCCAGCGTGTAGAAGATCTCCCGGTTCAACAGCTCGTCGCGAAGCTTCCCGTTGAAGCTCTCGTTGTACCCGTTCTCCCACGGACTCCCTGGCTCGATGAACCGCGTTGCCACCCCCAGACGGTCCAGCCATCCTCTCACCGCACGCGAACAGAACTCCGGCCCGTTGTCGGAGCGGATGTGGTCCGGCGCTCCTCTCTCGACAAACAGGTCAGCCAGCGTCTCAATCACGTCGTCCGAGCGCAGCATCCTCCCGGGGACGATGGCCAGGCACTCCCGGCTGTACTCGTCAACCACGGTCATCATTCGCAGCGGCCTCCCGTCATGGGTCCGGTCGGCCAGTCGTACGCCCACACGTGGTCGGTGTACTCCGGTCGCAGGCGAACACACGAGCCGTCGTTGAGCCACAGTCGCCCTCGCTTCGCCTGCTTCTGCGGCACCTTCAACCCCTCGCGACGCCAGATCCGCTCCACCCGCTTGTGGTTCACCTCCCACCCCGCACGCTGAAGCAGAGCCGTGATGCGCCGGTAACCGTACCGGCCGTATCGACTCGCAAGAGAGACGATCGCCGCCGTGAGGGCGTCCTCGTCCTCCCGCAGCCGGGAAGCGTGCCCCTGTACCGATCGATGCTGTTGGAGCACCCGACACGCTCGCCGCTCCGATACCTGGAGTCGCTCACACACGACTCGCACACAGGCGCGGCGGCGTTCGGGGCTCAGAAGTTTCCCCGGGCCGCCTCCTGCAGGATCATCTTGTCCAGGGTCAGATCAGACACCGCTTTGCGCAGCCGAGCGTTCTCCTTCTCCAGCTCACGCAGACGCTTCACCTGGGTGACCTTCAGCCCGCCGTACTCCTTCCGCCAGCGGTAGTAGGTCACCTCGTGAATGCCAATCGCCTTCACCACGTCCCCGATCTTGCCGCCCTGGCTCAGCAGAACATCCGCCTCACGCAGCTTGGCAATGATCTCCTCCGGTCGGTAGCGCTTCCTCGAGATCCCTGCCTCCTTCCATCCCGATCCTGGCACTCAACCTGGACCGTCCTGGAGGGGGGGATTGTCCGAGAGGGCGTCTCGCGCTATGCTGGGAGGGAGGGGGGGCATCACAGGAACTCAGCCGGAAACGAAGCAAACCGCCCTTCCGGCGTAGATTGCGGAGGCATCGGAGTTCGGGAGGTGGAGGAGGCCCGAGAGACAGGGGACCCAGCCGCACGGAGTGGTGGAAGAGGAGGGAACGTGAGGGGGGAGAAGACGATGATTCTGCTTGAGGGAAACATCGGCGCGGGGAAGAGCACCGTCGGGCAGACCCTGAAGGAATCGGGAGTCTTTGCGTTCATCGAGGAGCCGGTGGGGGCGTGGCAGGAGGGATTCGCGTCGAACCTCCTTGCCCTCTTCTATGAGAACCCGAAGCGTTGGGCGTTCACCTTCCAGCTGGCGGCGTTCACCACGCGTGCCAAGACTTGGGCCGAGGTGCTCGCGCGAACGAGTCACCGCGACGTCGTCTTGGAGCGGTCGATCTACTGCGACCGCCACGTCTTCGCCCGAAACTGCTACGAGTCTGGCCTGATGGAGAAGACCGAGTGGCAGCTCTACTGCAGCCTGTGGGACTGGGTGAGGACGAACTGGCCTACGGACCCCGACGTGATCGTCTACCTGAGGACCCCGGCCGAGGTGTGTCTCGAGCGGATAAAGGAGCGCGGCCGCGCCGAGGAGAGCAAGGTCCCTCTTCAGTACCTCAAGGACCTCGAGCGTCTCCACGACGAGTGGCTCCTCGAGAACCCCCAGGTGATCGTGCTCGACGGCGAACGCCGCTGGACGGCGCAGGCCGTGAAGGCCGTGCTCGAGTCCCGCGGCGTCGAACACGCGAGCGTCGCTCAGTGCGTCTAGACGGTCTGGCTGGGTGACCCAACGAGGAAGCCGCCTGTCGTCGGCAGGGCGCCGAGGTCCTATGCTGCGCTACTCCAAGCTGGTGTTCGACCTCGACGGGACGCTCTACCGCGGGAAGGAGACGACGCCCCACTCCGTCGACGTGGTGAACCGTCTCCGGGGCCGGGCGGAGCTTCTCTTCCTCTCCAACAACAGCAGCCTCTCCCGCCGCGCGATGGCGGAGAGGCTCCGAGAACTTGGGTTCGCGGCGCGAGAGGACGAAGCGGTCGGCTCGGCCGACCTCATGGCCGACCACCTCTCGTCTCTTCGCGAGCGCGTCCTCTTCTTCCCCGTGTGCTCCCCGGGGCTCGAGGAAGTGCTCGTCGCCGCGGGTCACCGTTCCGTGGCCGCGGAAGAGGCCGAGTTCGTGGTCGTGGGGGTGGACGTCGGCCTGACCTACGCCAAGCTCGCCGGCGGCCTCACGGCGATGGGGCACGGCGCCCGCCTCATCGTCGCAAACTTGGACCGGGTCTTCCCGATCGAAGACGGCCTGCGCCCGGGCGCGGGGGCCATCGTGGGCGCCTTCCACGGAATGGGTTTCGAGCCCGACGCGGTCTGCGGAAAGCCGAACCCCCTGGCGATCGAGAGAGCCTTCGAACTCCGTGGAATGCCGAAGGACAAGAGGCTCCTGATGATTGGCGATCAGCTGGAGACGGACATCCTCGGCGCAGAGAGGGTCGGAGTCGACTCGGTCCTCGTTCTGACCGGCGCGTCGACGGAGGCGGACATCGACCGGCAGCGAATCCGCCCGACTTACGTGGTGAAGGATCTCTCGGAGCTCGAGTCGATCGTCCGCGGCGCAGGCGCGGCTTGAGGGCATGGGGAGCGGCTTGCTCCCCCGCCGACTCCTCTGGGCTCTCCCCGGACGCGCGGCCGTTCAGTCCCCGCCCCGGAGCCCGCCCCGTCGGATCTCCGGCTCCGCCGCTTCTTCACCTCCCGAACGTCCACCAGAAGGCAATCGCGACCAGGCCGAAGACGATCCAGCCAGCGGTGTCCAGCCACGCGGGCCTTCCCGCCACCTCGTGAAAGCCCCGCACCTCCCTCACCACGCCGGGCAGGTTGAGGAAGTCGGCCAGTCCGAAGGCCTCCTTCTCGCCGATCGCGGCCCAGAGCTTCCCCGTGTCGCCCCGCGGGGAGTAGAGGACCACGTAGTAGCGGCCGGCGCCGGCCAGGGTCAGCTTGTCGTCGCGGAGCGTCCAGGACTCGGTGCCGGTGAACGGCTCGTGGAAGACCGGCGGGTCCGCGACCGCCTGGGTCGAGAGGATCACGCCACCACAGCCTTGGGGAATGGCAAACCCAAGCTCGATCGCCGGAAGGCCGGGGCCGAGCACGGCGAGCGCAGGACGGAAGGTCCTGTACCGGTCGATCACCGGCACGCCGATCTGAAGCGCGAGGCCCTCGCCTTTCACGGCATCAAAGGCAAGCCAATACTGCGGAGACACTGCCGTGATCTCGAAGTAGGCGACCTGAGACACGTCGGTGTCGTGGACGAGAAGGGCATGGCTCGCGTCGCCGTGCACCTCCCCGAACGGAAGTGGCTTGTGGCCGAACGCAGAGACGCCAGACAAGACCACGAGGAAGAGAAGGATCCCGAGCTTCATCCCCGACCGTCCGATCATGACCTCCTCCTTCCCGCGATCTCTCCGATCGCCGGGTAGAACGAGCGTAACGAGACTCGCGGCCTCTCGCCAAGTCCGCATCCCCTTACCAGACCCCGGGATCTAGGTCGTCCGAGCAAACCCAGGAACCTCTGCACATCGACCGCAGGGAGGGCGGGTCCGCGCGAACCTTCGCCCAGGAGCGCACCGGGCCCGGCGGCCTTGTGCTCCACGCCGTCTCACAGTAGCCTATTCCCACAGGGCTCGTGTCCAGGCTCAAGCCCGGCGTCGCCCCGACGCAGACGACAGAAAGGGAGGAACGGACTCATGGGAAGAGACGAGCGTCGCGCACGCGAACGAGTGACGCGGCAACTCACGAAGAAGCTGCGTCGAGAACCGACCGAAGAGGAAATCGAGACGGCGCTTCGCCAAGTCGAGCTGACGCACGAGAAGCTCGGCTGGGAGAAGCCGGGGACGAAGCCGAAGCCCTTGCCTTGGGGCCGGAATCAACCCTAGACTTGGGTTCTGCGGCGACGCGAAGGATCCTGCGGACCCTGATGCCTCGGGCCGGATACCGAGCTATCGGGTGACGAGGCGGTCATGTAGGAGTCGCACTCCGGAAGCGAGGGCGAGCGGCACGCACGGGATGAGAAAAAGATGAGCGTCTTGCGGTTCTCGAAGTCCGACGAGGACCTCCTCGCCGAATGCGAGGTCGGGACCTTCCACTCGAGCGGCCCGGGCGGGCAGAACGTAAACAAGCGCGAGACGGCCGTGCGGATCCGCCACCTTCCCACGGGGATCGTCGTCGTCTGCCAGGAAGATCGCAGCCAGCTGCGGAATCGGCAGCTTGCCCTCAAGCGACTGCGCGAGGAGCTTGCCGCGCTCTCGAAGCCGGTCCGTCCTCGGATCCCCACGCCCATCCCCGCTGGGCTCCGCCGGCGCGTCGCCACGTACAAGGCCCGACGTGCTGAGAGGAAGAACCTACGCAGGAAGCCAGACCCCGACTGACCGATGGTCCGAACGAGGTCATGGTTCGCGTGCCCCGTCCCGACGGCGACTCGGCAGCTCGAGGCGGCGGGAAGGAAGCGCACGGCGGGATGAACGACCTTCTCCCTTCGCATATACTCGCGCGCAGACACTTGCAGCTGGGTGAGAGACCGTGAACGACAAGGCCATCGAGACCGCGCGCGCCGCCATGGCCGCCTACGGGAGACTCGCAAGCTTTGAGGCCGTCCAGCGGATCACCGCCGGACCGATCAGCGCGGTTGTCAGGGTTCGGTTCCGCAAACCCGATCGAATCGCGGTCGACTACGAGAGCTATAAGGATCCCCTGATGGAGTTCGAGGAGGGCTTCACCGGCGGACCGGAGTACAGCCCTGACGAGCTCGTTGGCATGCAGATCTTCTACGACGGAAGTGGAACGTGGCTGTACGAGGCGCGCCGCGAGCTCGCCACGCACAAGCCGGGTCGGGCCGTGTTCGGCCCGCTTCCGAGAACGAACGTCCTCGCCGAGATCGGCTTCCTGCGGGATCTCGTGCGCGACTTCCTTCTCCGCGACGAGGGAGAGGAGTCGATCGGCGGCCGGGCGGCCCTTCGGATCGGACTCAAGCCGAAGGCACCCCATCGGTCCCTCCTGCTCAAGGAGGAGGTCTTCCCGATCGACCGAGCGACCGTGGCCCTCGACGAAGAGACCCTCTTTCCCCTGCGAGTCACCTTCCACCCGAATCGGCTCTCCCCCCTCGCCTACCTCGTCGGGCCGTCGGCCCCCGTCGTCGTGGAGTATTCCGAGGTTCACCTCGACCGCGCCGACGAGGCGGCCTTCTCGTTCGCCCCTCCCGCAGGAGTCCGGGTCTTTCGAGAGGAAGCCTTCCCCGTCGCGGAGCTAGCCGAGAGGCTGCCCTTCCCCTTCCGCGTCGAGGCCCTGGCCCAGGCTGGGCCGTACCGGCCCTTCGGCGGCCACGCCCTCGTCACGAGGAGCGACTCAGACGGCCGCGCCTTCGCCCAGATGGCGTTCGTGCGCACGGAAGAGGGAGACACGGGCGAGCAACTTTCCGGTTCCCTTTCCCTCCGCGTGGGGAACTACCTGTCGCACAACATGAGCCGTCGCCACGCCTTCCTCTCCGAACACGGGGAAGCCGTCGCTCTGGGAGTGCTGACCGCCCGGCTGGTCGACCGGAGTGCGCTATTGAACGACGAGCTCCCCGAGGCGGCGAGCCGGCCAATCCTCGAAATCGGATGGGAAGACAACGGGGTGCACTGGTTCCTCTTGGGTGAGGCTCTCGACAAGGAAACTCTCGTCGGCGTCGCCAGGGCGCTCGCCGAGGCGCACCGGCCGACCGCTCGCTGACGCGATGATCCCGTAGGACGTCTAGTCCGTCGCCTCGCGATCGGCGGACGCGTGCAGCACCGCGTGAGCGCGCGCGACGAGCGCCGCAAGATCCGGCCCCGCCCCGTCCCCGGCGAGAGACTTCGTCTTCAGATGGAAGAAGAACTCGATGTTCCCGGCCGGCCCGAGAAGTGGAGACCAGGTTGCTCCGACGACCGACCAGGGATGATCCTTCTCAATCGAGCGGCGCACGGCCTCGAGGACCGCGAGGTGCACCGTCTCGTCCCTGATCACGCCGCCCCGGCCGACCTTCTCCCTTCCCGCCTCGAACTGGGGTTTGACCAGAGCGACGACCTCGGCCGACGCGCCGAGCAAGGGAAAGACCGCGGGAAGGACCTGGCGAAGGGAGATAAAGGAGACGTCGACCGTTGCGAGGTCCACCTCCTCGCCAATGTCCTTGCGGTCGAGGTAGCGAGCGTTGAAGCCTTCGTGCACCAGCACGCGCGCGTCGTTTCGCAGGCGCCAGTCGAGGAGGCCGCGCCCCACGTCGACGCAGTGGACCCGCCGCGCCCCGCGTTGGAGAAGGCAATCGGTGAACCCGCCGGTCGAGCTGCCGACGTCGAGACAGACCTTGTCGGCGGGATCCACGCGAAACGCAACGAGGGCCGCCTCCAGTTTCTCGCCCCCGCGGCTCACGAAGCGCTCCTTGATGACGAGCTCGATCCGCGCGCCAGGATCAACCATGTGGCCGGGGCGGTAGACCGTCTGACCGTTCACCTGCACCCGGCCGGCGAGGATCATCCGCTGAGCCTTGGAGCGGCTCCGGATCAGGCGCTGGTCGGTGACGAGCTTGTCCAGGCGCTCCTTGGCTGCCAAGTCACGCCGCGGCCTCTACCTTCGCCCGCGCCTTGCTGTACTGAACGAGCCCCTGCTTCAGAAGCTCGACGGCTCGAACGAGCTTCTCTTCCTCAAGGACGTACGCAATCCGCACCTCATCCTTTCCCCTTCCGGGGGTCTGGTAGAACCCGGTCCCCGGGGCGAGCATCACGGTCTCGCCGCCTCCGTCAAAGTCGGTGAGGAGGAAGCGCACGAAGTCTTCCGCGTCGTCAATGGGAAGCTTGGCGATCACGTAGAACGCCCCGGCCGGCCTCTCGCAGACGACCCCAGGGATCGTCCGGATCGCCCGGAAGAGCGTGTCCCGCCTCGAGCGGAACTTGGCGATCATGCTGTCGACCGCCTTCTTGTGGTCCGGATCGGCGAGGAAGGCCACCAACCCCAGCTGGCCGAACGTGGGGGGGGACAGCCGCGCCTGCGCCATCCGGTTCACCGCGCTCATCACCTCCGCATTGCGACTCGCGATGACGCCGACCCGCGCCCCGCAGGCGGAGAGTCGCTTGGAGATGCTGTCGACGAGGATCGCGTGCTCGCGGAGCTTGGGGAACTGGAAGACGCTGATCGGCTCCCCTTCGTAGACGAACTCGCGGTACACCTCGTCGGAGATCACGAACAAGTCGTGCTTCACGGCGAGCGAGGCGATCCGCTCAAGCTCGGCGCGCGTGTAGACGACGCCGGTCGGATTGCCGGGATTCGAGAAGAGGAACGCGCGCGTCCGCGGCGTGATCTTCGCCTCGATCTCTGCCGCGCCCGGGAGGTGGAACCCATCCTCGGCGTACGTGGTGATCGGAACGAGCTTGACGTTCGTCAGGCAGGCGTAGCCCCGATAGTTAGGGTAGAAGGGCTCAGGGACGATGAGCTCGTCGCCGGCGTCCAGCGCCGCCTTCATCGCGAAGGTGAACGCCTCGCTCCCGCCGATCGTGACGCACATCTCCTGGATGGGGATGTCGATCCCCCACTCGGCGTAGTACCCGCGGAGCGCCTGCAGAGTCTCTGGAAGACCGGGAGATGGGCTGTACGAAAGGACCGACAGATTCGCGTTGCGAACCCCTTCCATGAAGGAACGGGGCGTCGGGATGTCGGGTTGGCCGATGTTCAGGTTGTATACCGTCTTCCCCTCTTGCAGCGCCTTGGCCGCAAGAGGAGCGAGTTTCCGGATCGGCGAGGCTGGCAGCTCCGCCGTGCGCCGTGAGATCTTAGGCATACTCGAGGATCCAAACCTCCTGTGAGGCCGGGAGGGTCGCCCGGGTGAGCGTGACCTCCGAGCTTCCGATTCGCCTGACATTCTGCATCCTCCGCGCGAAGTTGTCCACCGGAGCGATCGGGAACTCGGCCGGAAGCCGGTCGGTCTTGAAGTGCATCGGCAGCGCGACTCGCACACGGGGAAGGCTCTTCACGAGCGCGGCCGCCTCTTCCGCTCCGATCGTGTAGAACCCGCCCACGGGAAGGAAGACCACCTCGACCTCGGCAAGTGCCGCCGCCTGAGGCGGGGTCAGCGCCTCGCCCAGGTCGCCCAAGTGGGCCAGGTGGATCCTCTCCATGTCGAAGGTGAAGATCGTGTTCTTCCCACGTTTCACTCCTTTCTGGTCGTCGTGGAAGCTCTCGATTCCGCGAAAGACGATCCCGTGGGCCTCGTGTACTCCCGCTCCCCGGACCACGCTCGGCGTCCCCATCACCCTGGCCACGGCGTTGTGGTCGGAGTGCTCGTGACTGACCGTCACGACGTCGGCCGGGAAGTCCGGCGGCCGATAGGGAACCTCTTCGCAGTAGGGGTCGGTCAACACGCGGCCCTCTTCCGCCTCGATCAGGAAACAGGCGTGCCCGATCCACTTGATTCTCATGCTGAGTCCTCCTTGAACGCGCTCTCCAACATGAACTCAAGCAGTCTGACAAGGGGAATCCCCGCCGCGGCGGCCGCCGCGGGCAGGTTGCTCGTCGGCGTGATGCCTGGGAGGGTGTTCACTTCCAAGATGTAGGGGACACCATCTTGGCCAAGGCGTAGATCGACGCGAGAGAAGCCGTAGCAATCGAGCATGCGGTGCGCGGCAAGGCCAGCCTCTTTTACCCGTTGGGTCGTCTCCGCGTCGAGAGGCGCCGGGGTCACGTGGTCCGTGACCCCCTCGGTGTACTTCGCCGCGTAGTCGTAGAAGCGGTGCTTCGGAACGAGCTCCACCACGGGGAGAACTCTCTCCACTCCGTCCTGAAGGAGGACGGAGACCGTGAGTTCCCTGCCGGCGATGAACTGTTCGGCGAAGACGGAGCCGAATTCGGCAAAGATGGACGATGCCGCGGGGACGAGCTCGGACTCCTCTTCGATGACCGCAACTCCCAGACTCGACCCCTGATTGCAGGGCTTGAGCACGAGTGGGAGTCCCAACGCCGCCCTCGCGGACCGCGT